>Ga0272442_10007448_pt1 | contig 14126 bp, 13 predicted proteins | sample SSMForm2O_FD_200262 | JGI IMG/M metagenome (GOLD analysis project Ga0272442, IMG submission 200262) | Marine sediment archaeal communities from Little Sippewissett salt marsh, Falmouth, MA, United States - SSM-Form-2O | ecosystem: Environmental > Aquatic > Marine > Wetlands > Sediment ...
ACCTGCGCCACGCCGTAGCTTGCCCAATTCTTGCCCTGCAAGTCACCGCTCCGGTACATTCAGCACCGGTTGAGCGCGAGTTCGGCCTCCGAATGACGCCAAAAAGGGTTGTGCGTCAGCAATGTTCCCAATAAGATATTGACTTCCGTCTCAATAATAATACATTACTGCGCGTTGTTGATTGTGCGAGCGTAGCTCAGTGGTAGAGCTCCACCTTGCCAAGGTGGCTGTCGAGGGTTCGAATCCCTTCGCTCGCTTTGCTCACTTCGGGGCACGCCGCCCCGCGCGCCCTCGTTCGTTGGCGCCGACCAATCGGCTTTCCCGCTTCCCCCATCGCCCATTCCTGTTAGTCCCCCACCATTCACCATTCACCATTCACTCCGCCAAAATCTATGCTTGCGCTTTCAGTTCGATAGCCATATAACCTTCCACTCATTTCCCTGGTGGAGGTGTAGCTCAGTTGGCAGAGCAGCTGACTCTTAATCAGCGGGTCCAGGGTTCGAGTCCCTGCACCTCTACCATTACGGGCAACGGTTTCTCTCCCCTTCGGCACCGGATATGAATTCATGCGATCCTGATGGTTCCATGGGACGTATGCGACCCATGGGACATATGAAGGCGCTTCCCGTCCCCTCCAAGGTGCGAAAGGCCATGCCCCCTGCGCAGGCATAGAATGTGGCGGGATCTTCGGGGCCGCATTCTCCAGCCAAGCAGGGGGCACGGCCCGAAGCGACCTGGGCGAGGCGGGACTCGAACCCGCAGGGCCGTAGCCACAAGATCCTAAATCTTGCGTGTCTGCCAATTCCACCACTCGCCCGGCAGAAGGGGGAAGGCCAAAGGGCAAAGGACCGAGGCCCCGGAGCCTCAAGAATCATAGTCGAGAGACGAACCTGGCGATTCGTTCCAGGCCGCCGCGGATGTTATCCATGCTGCAGGCATAGGACAACCGGACGTTCGCGTCCGCCCCGAACGGTGCGCCGGGCACTACCCCGACACTCTCCTCCTCCAGCAGTCGCTGCGCGAACGCCACCGACCCCAAACCAAAACTCGATATATTCGGCAACATGTAGAACGCGCCCATCGGCTTCACACAGGTAATACCCTCAATACCCACGAGGCCGTCGTAGAGAACACTGCGCCGTTTGGCGAAGGCGGCGACCATCTCCTTCACACAATCATCGCCCCCTTCCAGTGCGGCCAGGGCCCCGAACTGGGCGAACGTATTCGCTCCGGAGGTGCTGTGGCTTTGGAACGCACTCACCGCATTCGCGATTTCGAGCGGCGCTGCGAAGTAGCCGAGACGCCATCCGGTCATGGCGTACGTCTTGCTGAAGCCGTTCGCCGTGATCGTCTTCTCGAAGATCTCGGGAGAGAGACTGCCCACGCTCGTGTGCGTTGCGCCATCGTAACGTATCTTCTCGTACATTTCGTCGGAAACTATGTACAGGCCCTTGCCGACTGCCATTTCCGCGAGCGCCCTGAGTTCCTCCTCTTCATACACCACTCCGACCGGGTTCGACGGGCTGTTGATGAGCACCGCCTTCGTCTTGTCCGTAATGGCCGCCTCCAATTCTCCGGGAGTCATCTTGAAACCGTTATCCTCACTGCACGACACGGACACCGGAACACCGCCCGCGATATTGATCATGTTCGGGTAGCTCAGCCAGAACGGCGCCGGAATTATCACCTCTTCCCCTTCCCTGCACAGCGCCATGAAGATGTTGAAAAGCGAATGCTTCCCGCCGTTGCTGACCACGATCTGGTCGGGCTCATAGTCCAGCCCGTTGTCTTTCTTGAGCTTCTGAGCGATCGCCCCCCGCAGGGCAGGCAGCCCCGGTGCAGGAGCGTACTTCGTCTCGCCGGCTTCCAGGGCACGGACGGCAGCAGCCTTGATGTGTTCCGGCGTATCAAAATCCGGCTCGCCGGCGGCGAAGCTGAACACTTCCTTCCCTTCAGCCTTCATCACCTTCGCGCGGCTTGCTATTGCCAGGGTGGCCGACGGCGCTATCGCTCCAACCCTCTCGTTGATGATCTCGCTGTTTCCCATCTTTCTCTCACCTTTTTCAGGAACCTGCAACCTGCCTCCGGAACAAGATCCCGAAGAGCACTTACCTTGGAGAGCGGCCCACCGTAGTAGGCGTCGAGCAACGGCTTGACCGAGTCCTGCTCGATGCGAAGTATTGCTATCTCCTCAAGCGCGCGTTCCGGTGAGTCCGAAGCGTGCGCTGCGTTTACCATGACGTCGGTGCCGAATTCGCGTCTGACGGACCCCGGCTTCGCCTTGTTGGGATCAGTCGTGCCGAGGATCGAACGAATCTTGGCGACCGCGTCCGCCCCCTCGTACACCAGAGCAAGACACGCTTCCTCGCCTGGACGGCACTTCTCGAACTCGGAACACTCCGAGGGCCTGCGCCCGGTCATGAACTTGACGATCTCCTCGAACTGTGTCTCGGCGAACACGGGGCCGAGCTGTTTGCAGACGCTGTCCATCGCTTCCACCGGGATCGTGAAACCGAATTCCTTGCCGAGGGCGCGCGCCGCGCGCGCGCCGCCTATGTCCCCGAACTTATCCGCCAGTGTTTCCCGAACCGGGCCGTAGAACTCCTCAGCCTGCTTCACCGTCATACAGATTTTCCTGACGGCAACGATACGCAATCCCGACATAGACAGGATGTCGATGATGTTGCCGGGCTTGCTGCTCGGAAACCTGAAGTTGTCGGGCTTGATGAGAACCAGTGTCTTCTCGATCTGGTTGCCGTGCGGCACATCCTTGGCGGAGTCGATGATCCCACCGTCGCTGCTGGAGTACCTGCTCCATAGCCCCAGGGTCGCAGCCGCGCGGCTCTTGCTGGGCGCAACGAGTACCGCCGGCTCGAAGTACCGTACGTTGTTCTCCTCGTCCAGAACGTAGTCGCCATAGGTATCCCTGATAGTCTCGCCACAGTCCTCGCGCAAAGTCGCACTGCCGGTAACTCTCCATATCTGCTCCACCGCGTTCTCACCCTCAAAGAGAAGCATCATCACGCGGTGCGGCCGGCCCGTGGCTGGATCCGGTATGTAGTGCTCGGTGATGTAGTCCGCGATTAGCCCGCAAGTGTGTGCGTTCGCCGAGTCTGCCCCGCGGACCATATCGGCGTAGGCCGTCGCAAGCTCCTTGCTCGGCCCGAACATGCGCGCACCGGCAAGCTCCAGGTTGGTTCTGCCGATAAAGCGCGCAATGACCCCGCCCGTTCGCGACTTGGCGATCGTGTAAGGATTGATGAGTACGAATGCCAGTTCTTTGCTCATGGCTACGTCACCCGAAAAAAGAGGACACTGCTCCACTTCGGCGATCTCCCAGTGCCCTGACACCTTGGCCGGATGTATATAACCCATAATGGGCCCCTTGTATAGTCCAAATCCCGGCTATTGAGAAAGAGATTGGCACTGTGTCGGCCTTCTGCTATGTGTATGGTTCGGTTCACACGCTGACCGGCCAGGACTCCCTGGACGACTCTTGAGGAGCACGACAATGGGCACCATCGCATTGATGATAGTCGCTTTCGTGGGCTACCTGTTGGCCTACCATACCTACGGCAAGTTCCTCGCGCGCAGAATATTCCGCCTGCGTGACGATGCCACCCCCGCCTCCGTGGAACTGGAGGACGGCATCGATTTCGTTCCTACACGGAAGGGAATCATCTTCGGCCACCACTACACTTCCATCGCCGGCACCGGCCCCATCGTAGGCCCGGCGATTGGAATCATATGGGGATGGGTGCCCGCCATGCTCTGGGTGTTCGTGGGATCGATCTTCATGGGCGCCGTTCACGACTTCGGCGCTGTCGTCATATCCATGCGAAACAAGGGCAAGTCCATCTCCGAGTGTGCGGCCAATGTCCTCGGCTACCGCGTCAAGTACATCCTCTTTGCCATTATCTTCCTGCTCCTGATGATAGTCATCGCCATATTCGGCGTCGTCATCTCAGCGGTCTTCGCCCGCTTCCCTCAGTCCGTGTTCCCCGTCTGGATGGAGATACCCATTGCCGTGGCGCTCGGCTGGGCCATCTACAAACGCAAAGGCCACGTCGTTGGCTTAACCGTCGCGGCCGTATTCCTCATGTACGTCACGGTGGTGATGGGACATTTCATACCGGTGAAGCTCACAGGCATCGGGCCGCTTTCGACCACGGCCGTCTGGGTTATTATCCTGCTGGTCTACGCGTTCATCGCGTCCAGCCTCCCTGTTACCACTCTGCTGCAGCCTCGTGACTACATAAACGCGTGGCAGCTCTTCGTGGCGATGATCCTGCTGGTGTTCGGCGTGCTTGCCTCCGGCTTCACGGGCAAGCTGCCCCTCGTCGCTCCGGCTGTTTCCCCGGCACCGGAAGGCGCGCCGCCCATGCTGCCGTTCCTCTTCATCACCATTGCCTGCGGCGCAATATCCGGTTTCCATTCGCTCGTTGGCTCCGGAACAACGTCCAAGCAGATCGCCTCGGAACGCGATGCCCTGGCGGTAGGTTACGGATCCATGCTGCTCGAAGGGGTCCTCGCAATACTGGTGATCATCGCAGTCGCCGCGGGAATAGGGATGGCCTACGAAACCGAAGGCGGCATCCTCACCGGAAGTGCAGCCTGGCAGCAACACTACTCGTCCTGGGCTGCTTCCAAGGGCCTGGGCTCGAAAATCACCGCGGTCGTAATCGGCTCCGCCAACATGATCGGCAGTCTCGGCGTCCCCGTGGAGCTTGGCATCGTCGTCATGGGCGTCTTCATTGCGTCCTTCGCCGGCACGACGCTCGACACGTCGACCAGGCTCCAGAGATACATAGTCGGCGAGCTGTTCAGCAGTATCGGAGTCAAGTGCATGACCGGCAGGTACGCCGCCACCGCATTCGCTGTACTGACTGCGGCTCTGCTCGCATTTGCCACCGGCGCGGACGGCAAAGGCGCCCTCATGCTCTGGCCTATGTTCGGGGCCGGCAACCAGCTCCTCGCATGTCTTGCCCTGCTGGTCATTACGAACTACCTCGCCTCGAAGGGCGGCTACGGCTTCATTACCACCGCCATCCCCTGCCTCATCATGGCAATCATCACGGCGTGGGCGGTTGTCGCCAATGAACTCAACTTCGTTTCGAAGGCAATCGATCCGGCAGCGTCTGCCAAGTCGGTTCAGTACTGGCTGCTCGCGGTCATCAACGGCATGGTTCTGGTGCTTGCCGCGTGGACGATGTTCGAAGGCATCCTTGCCCTGGCCAGACACCTCGGATCCAACCAAAGCAGTGACTCGGCCGGAGACGGCCCAGGAGGACAACCAGTTGGACTATGCTGAGAAAGCACGTGAAGTGATCGGCCTCGAGATCGAAGGGCTCGAGAAGGTAAGAAGTGCGCTGAACGAGTCCTTCGGTGCTGCCGTTGATCTCATGCTGGCCGCGCTCGGCAACGGCGGCAAGATCGTCGTCACCGGCATAGGCAAGAATCTCCACATCGCGGACAAGATATCCGCGACCCTCGCGAGTACGGGCGCGACCAGCGTCGTGCTCAATCCCACGCAGGCCATGCACGGCGATCTCGGCATCCTCGATCCGCCCGACGTTCTCCTGGTGCTCAGCTATACCGGCGAGTCCGACGAGCTGCTCGCCCTTCTGCCGTTGGTGAAACGCGCGGGCCTGGAGGTGGTCGCCTTCACCGGCGTGACCGACAGCTCGATAGCAAAGGCCAGCGACGTGGTCGTTGCCACCACCGTGGACAGGGAAGCCTGCCCTTTCAACATGGCGCCAACGGTCAGCACGACCGCCGCCCTCGCGGTGGGCGACGCACTGGCGATGGTTCTGCTCGAGGCGCGTGGGGTCGACAAGGAGGACTTCGCCAGGTTCCACCCGGCCGGCGCCATCGGCCGTGCCCTGCTCGTTCGGGTTTCCGACATCATGCGCGCCGGCGATCGGCTGGTAAACGTCACGAAAGACCTGCCCGTGAAAGACGTGCTCACGGCCATGACCGGCGCCCGTTCCGGGTCGGCGGCGATAGTCGATTCCGACGGCCGCGTCGTCGGGATATTTACCGACGGCGACCTGCGCAGACATATTGCGACCACGCCGGACCTTCTCGAGCTGGCCGTCGACAAGGTCATGACCCCCAATCCCGTGGTGGTACAGGCCGACATGCTGGCCGCCGACGTCCTCAGGGTCTACGAGGAACTCAAGATCGACGACCTCCTCGTCGTCGACGCCGACGGCAAGCTCGTCGGCGCCATCGACATCCAGGATCTCCCCAAGGTCAAGGTGATGTAGCAAGAGAGCCGCGGACCGCCGCCGCATCCACCCTCCTCCCCGTAGCGCGGTCTTCCAAGGCCGCGCACCCACCCGCATGTTGGACAGCACCGAAACTGCCTCCCCGTAGCGCGGTCTTCCAAGGCCGCGCACCCGCCCTTCTACCGCGACTCCTTTTTTGTGCTTGAAAAAGACCAACGACTCCCTATCATCCCCTCCCGTTTGACCATGGGGGCGTAGCTCAATTGGTTAGAGTCCCAGACTGTCGATCTGGTTGTTGCGGGTTCGAGTCCCGTCGCTCCCGTCTTCCCGTGCTTCCCCTGCCCGCCGTTGGGCAGGCCAGACATGTCGGATATGTCCGACATGTCTGACACGTCCGACACGTCCTATTCCTCCATCGGGACCTTTCGCCGCAGCTTCTTCTTCTGGCTCTGCTTGCGCTTGAGCTCGAGCATCCGTTCTTTCTGGCGCCTCGAGCGCCGGCGTTTCTGGCGCCTGATCTTCTCCTGCTTCCGGCGCCGTTCGCTCTCCCTGCCCAGAACCATTTCCTCGACCCGGTCGCAGAGCTCCTTGCGGGCGTAGTACCGGTTAAGCGCGCGGGACCGCTCGCGCCGGCACTTGACCTCGACACCCGTGGGCCCGTGGCGCAGGTAGACGCAGGACGATGTCTTGTTCACCTTCTGCCCCCCCTTGCCCGACCCGAGAATGAACTTCTCCTGCAGATCGCTCTCCTCGATCCCCAGCTTCTTCATTCTCTTCGCGAGCCGCTCCTGTCTCGCTTTGCTTACATATGCGGCGTTCATGGCTTGCTTCTCCCAGGGGCCGCGTGTATGTTAGCGCACGGATCACGGAAACCCAAAGGAGAAAACGGCATGGCTTCGACGGAAGTGGCATATCTGGGCCCCGTGGGAACGTACTCGCACCTGCTCGTCGAGAAACGTTTCGGCTCGGCCTGCAAGCCCGTTCCACTTCCAACCATCCTGGACATCTGCACTTTCGTCTCGCGCGACCCGCGCAGAATGGGAATCGTTCCCATCGAGAACTCCTCCGGCGGCACCATCTACGAAACCATTGACATTCTCCTTGCGAACAAGCCCAAGGTGTTCGTGCAGGAAGAGCTTTCGCTAGAGGTCAAACTGGCGCTGATCGGATGCAAGGGAGAGAGAATAAAGATACTCTATTCGCACTTCGCCCCGCTCGAGCATGCGGTCGCCTGGATCAAGCGTCATCTCCCGAAAGTCGAGAAGCGCGTGGTGGTGAGTACGGCGGCAGCCGCCCAGCGCGCCGCCGCGGAACGCCACGCCGCCGCTCTCGGCAGCCGTAAGCTTGCGCGCCTCTACGACCTGGACGTGATAGAGTACCCGGTCGAGGCCGACATCCCGAACATAACATCGTTCCTGGTAGTCGCCGGCCGCAAGCGCAAGATCGTTAAACCGACGAAGACAACCCTTGCCGTCAGGCTCCCGAACAAACCGGGCAGTCTTTGTTCGTTCCTGGAAACCTTCAGGGATGAGGCCGTTGACCTGTCGCGGCTGATCTCGAGGCCGCTCCGGGGCCGTCCCCGCGAGTACGCCTTCCTGGTGGACATCACGGGCGGCGCATCGTCACCATCGGTCAAGCGCGCCCTTGCGCAGGCGAGAGAGTTTTCCGTCGAACTGAGAGTGGTCGGATCCTACCCGTCCCGGCGGAGGTACAAGTCATGAGCGACGATAACAACACCAAGAAGAAGCTCTTTATCTTCTGCATGAAGTGCTCGCATCGCTGGCCACAGGAAGTGGACATGGCAAAGCCCGACGACGACATCAAGTGTCCGTCATGCGGCAAAGTGTTCAAGGCCCGCGACTTCGGTGCAAAGTGACGGACTGACGTTGGCCCTTTGTGCCCGGCTGACAGCGTTCCACTGTGGAGAGAGGAGTTACGCGGTCGTGGCCTCGCTCAACCACCTCGTTCAGGTCCGTTCACAAAAGGACATCGTGAAGGTCCTGGGACACGTGGGAACAGCACTGGCGGTACCCGAACTGTTCCGCCTCCTGTACCGCGACCCGCACGACTACACAGCCGGGTTGGTGTGGGATGCGCTTGAACGCATCGCGTGGCGAGAGCGCATGCCCATACCAGTCGGCGGCGACCAGCGCACCAAAAACTGCGAGTAGGACCTGCGAAAGGGATGTTCCACCGGCTCGCCGTTCCTACTCGCACTGTCTCTCCGACTCGCCAATCCGGCGGCGGAGGGGGCGACTGGGCGTCTCTATGTACGGATTAAAGTGACGGTCACCAACCTTGCATACGTTGGAAGGGGTTGGTATAAGAAATCCCGCCACAATGCACCGGGCTTCCGATTCCCGGAGGGGTGGCTGAGTGGACGAAAGCACCGGTCTTGAAAACCGGCGTGGCGCAAGCCACCGGGGGTTCGAATCCCTCCCCCTCCGCCAGTTTGAATTCTTAGCCGAATGGGCGAAAAATTCAAACTGGCGGCCAACCTTGAAGTATGCACGAACCATCTACGATCCAGACTACGCCCCGGACCCCGGTCAGTTCAAGCTGAGGATGGTCTACATCACGCCGCGCGTGGTGTACTGACGGTGTCCAGCGTCTGTACGCGATCCGGCCGGGAGACCACCACCACCGCGCTGCGCGCGATACTACTACCTCCGGTCCACCGACCCACGACGCTGCCGCGTCGTGGTCGGTCTACGGCCCTCGCGGGCTTCGCCCGCTCGGCTACCGCCGCTCCGGCCCGGCTGCGCCGGGCCTACGCTATCCCGCGTGCGCCGCGGCTTGCATGGCCCGTGCTGCGTCCTCCCTACGGTCGGGCACGGGCCACGCCGGCCGCTACGTGGTCGGTGATGTCAACCGGCCTCGATGCAGCAACGCGCTTCCCATCCTCCGGCGCTTCGCGCCGTCGCTACCATCCCCGCGCGTTGGTGATGGGCAATGCGAACGGTCATCGTCCGCGCTGACTCGGGCTATGGCATGCTGCGTGCGGGAGAGAAGAGCACGCATCACGCCAAGCCCTCGTCTTCCCCCGCGCAACCGTGGTCGGTCATGCCAACGGTCCTTCCCCGCTTCCTCCAGACCCCGCGTTGGCATGCCTGCTGCGAAGAAGAGCAGCAGGCCCGCCAACGCCCCCTGCGGTGTCGCTTGCGCGACCTCGATTTACTTGTGCCCCGTCGGCCTCCCGGCCTCCCCCGCATGAGCCGTGCCGGACAAGCTCGTCACGGCTCATGCTCAAACCCCGGCGCTCCCTGCCCGCCTGATTGCGCCACAAGCGCTTTCGGCGGGACGCGCCTTCCGTGCGGCAGCTGCACCGCGTCAACGGTTGACGCAGGCTTGGTGCCGGGTCGCCCCGAGAACCGCCGTGGGCCGCGGCCTCGGGGCTCCGTGGTGTCGATCCCGCACGGGATCGACCTTCTTCTGCACATGCTCCCTGCCGCTTTCTTCCTGCCCCCAAAACGGACGCCGCAGGCGTCGCCACTTCGGGCCGACCGTCTCCGTCCCGAGACGCTCACGCCCATGAACCAGTGCAAGCACGGTTCAGGGCAGGCGCTCGGAACTCCGCCGTGTCAGGTCGGCCCGCAGCGAAATCGTGTGGCCTTCGGCCACCTCAACGCCCGGCTTGTCCGCCCTAGCCTTCGGCTCGGCGGAGGCGGAAACCGTGCTCCGCACGGGTTCTCGGGCTCCTTCTTCTCACGCGCGCTCTCCTCGTCTGGTCTCGCTTGGGTATTCCTCCCCGGAATCTCGCAGGTCTGAGGCTTCAGCCCACAGCCACAGAACGAACTCGGCGAGTTCTTCGTCTCGGTATTCCCGGGTACGCCAGATGATGCTGAACTGCATGGCGAGAATGGCGAGCATTCCCACAAGGAAGAGCGCCATGAGTGTACCCGAGACGGATGCGTCAGCGGCTTTGGAGATGAGGACGCCCAAGAGCATCAGGAGAAGCGCGACTAGCGCGGTCACGAGGGGGTGACGGGTGACCAGGCCAGCGTGGCGTACTTTCTGGCGCTGATCCAGAAGGGTGCGCAATCGGTCGAGCAGTGCCGCGTTGGTGGCGATCTCCTCCGGAACGTTCTCGCGGAACATGACGTAGCGGCACGCTTGGTCGCGGCGGCTGAAGGTGTCCAGGAAGGTGGCTGTGCGCTTCTTGCCGTAGTATTCGCGGAAGGCATCGCGCCGGAACCAGAAGACGGAAGCCACGAGCGCGAAGGCGGCGACGTGGACGCCGGTATCCTGGAACCACTTGATGGTAATGCCGGTGCCGATGAGCGAGGCAAGAACGGCCAGGCGGGAAGGCCAGCGGGCAGTGCGGAACATGCGGCCAGCCATGGACGCGGCGTCGGTCACGGAATAGGCCCTGGAAATCGCGATCAGAGCCGAGAGTGTGGGCCCTTCAGCGATTGATTTCGCGGCAGTCGCGTGTTCCGATGTGTTGGTCATACCCCTTCGAGACTCGCTCTTGTCTTTTGCGCGACACTCTGCAATAGTCTGAACAGTTTTGCAATGCCTAGAATGGCCGAGGGACACGAGATGAAGCATGAACCATGGGTGTCGCTTGAGGAAATCGCGAAACACCTGGGCGTGAGTCAGGATACGGTTCACAGGTGGATCCGGTTGCGAGGTATGCCGGCGCACAAGGTGGGCCGGTTGTGGAAGTTCAAGGTGTCGCAGGTGGATGAGTGGGTGCAGGCGGGGAAGGCACAGGATTCGGAAGGGTGAGTTGCCTATTCAGGTACAGGATCGAACGTTGAAAGAGAACCAGAACATCGAGTGGAAAGAGTCCTGGCGGGACGAGTATCTGAAGTGGATATGCGGGTTCGCCAACGCGCAGGGCGGTCGGCTCGTGGTCGGAAAGAACGATGCCGGCAAAGTCATCGGGCTGGCCAACGCCGACAGGTTGATGCAGGACCTGCCGAACAAGATTCGGGATCTGCTGGGTATCATGGTTCAGGTGAACGGCAAGACTTCGGCGCGCAAGGAGATGATTGAGATTGTCGTCGAGGCGTATCCTCACCCTGTGAGCTATCAGGGGCGCTATTTCATGCGTAGCGGCAGCACGAATCAAGAACTCAAAGGCGCTGCGCTCGACCGGTTTCTCCTTGGCAAGCAGGGCAAACACTGGGATGGAGTTCCCGTCCCACATTTGAAGGTGAGCGAGTTGAACCGCCGCGCCCTCGCGGACTTCCGCAAGCGGGCGGCGGACAGCAAACGGATGCGCTCCGCGGACCTGAAGGTCGGCGATGCCACGTTGGTCGACAAACTGAAGTTGCGCGAAGGACGCTATCTCAAACGCGCCGCCGTGTTGCTCTTTCATTCCGATCCGGAGAACTTCGTCACTGGGGCGTACATCAAGATCGGTTTCTTTGCGGGACCCGGCGACATCCGGTTCCAGGACGAAGTTCACGGCGACCTGTTCACACAGGTCGACGGAACCATCGACCTGTTACTGACCAAGTACACCGCCGCCGCAATCGACTACCGGGGAACGCAGCGTGTCGAGTCCTACCCCGTGCCGGAGGATGCACTGCGGGAAGCTGTTCACAACGCGGCGGTACACAAAGACTACGCCTCCGGCACCCCGATCCAGATCAGCGTTTATCGGGACAAGATCATGTTGTGGAATCCCGGGCATCTGCCACCTGAACTGACCCCGGCCCAGCTCTTCCACAAGCACCCGTCTCTCCCCGCCAATCCCGATGTGGCCAACGCCTTCTTCCGCGCCGGTATGATCGAGGCCTGGGGAGATGGATACGAGCGGATCGTGGACGCCTGCCACGCGGCCGGAAACGCGAAGCCGAAGGTGCGCTGTGAAGCGGAGGGGGTATGGCTCGAATTCGCGTTTCCACCGTCATATCTGGCGCGGACGCAGAGCGGCGCGCCGGAAAAGACGCCGGGAGAGACTACCCCAATCGCTACCCCAAAAACTACCCCAAAGACTGCTGATAGGATTCTGGACATACTACGCAATCAGCCGGCTGCAAGCCGTTCGGACATTGCTGCCATCCTCGGTGATATCAGCGCCGAAGGCGTCCGCTACCATCTTCGAAAACTGACGACGAACGGGAAGATACGTCATGTTGGTCCGCCACGGGGTGGGCACTGGAAGGTGTTGGAATGACGCGAGTTCATGAATGGGACTGGGCGGGAGACGCCGGGACCCGTGAGAAAGGTGGTGAACAGGCATGAGCGACGCCTGCCAGGAATTCCAGAAGCTCCTGCGAGATCTCTTTCAGTTCGACTGTGCCGATCTGGATTTCGGCATCTACCGGATCATGAACCAGAAACGGGCCGTAATCGAGCAGTTCATCGAGAACGACCTGATGGCTGCGGTCGGAAAGGAATTGAGGAAGGGCGCCCTGAAGGAACAGGGCGATCTTGTGGAGCAACTCGACGCGCTTGCGGTAAGGATTCGTGAGGATATCGCCGACGACGCCATCGACGCGGACGGTGCATTGTCCGAGGAGCACGCGAAGACGAAACTCGGAAAGCAATACCGGGAACTGCGGTCGAAGGCTGCGGAGGCCATGTCGAGCGAGGAGCTTGAAGCGCAGGTCTTCAACCATCTGTGGGCCTTCTTCAGCCGGTACTACGACAACGGGGACTTTCTCTCCATGCGGCGGTACTCGCGTCGCGAGAAATACGCGATCCCCTACAACGGCGAGGAAGTCCACTTTCACTGGGCGAATCGCGACCAGTACTACATCAAGACCGGCGAGAGCTTCACGGACTACCAGTGGAAGGCGGGCGATGTGTCCGTCGTGTTCAAGCTCGTGCAGGCAGAAACCGAGAAAGACAACGTCAAGAGCAGCACGAAGCGGTTCTTCGTCCCACGGCTGGACGCGGTAGCCGTGGACGGCAACACCGTGACGCTTCCGTTCGAGTACCGGGGGTTGACCGAACAGGAGGCGATCACGTTCGGGAAAAGGAACCAACAGGATGCCATCATCGCGGCCGCCCTGGAGTTTCTGCCAAGACGCAAGGCTCTGCGCGAGGCGCCGGCGGCACTGGCATCAGTAATGGCGGAATACCGTAAGACGGGCAAGGGTGTTGCCGTCTCGCGGATGGAGCATCATCTGCGCCGGTACACCGGCAAGAACACGCGGGACTACTTCATCCACAAAGATCTTGAGGGGTTCCTGACACGAGAGCTGGACTTCTACCTCAAGAACGAGGTCCTGGTGCTCGACGACCTGGCGGCAGGCGGACGGGAGCGCGCGGAGGGATGGTTCCAGTTGATGGAGGCGGTTCGCGCCGTTGGGTCGAAGATCATCGCGTTTGTGGCGCAGATCGAGGAGTTCCAGAAACGGGTGTTCGAGAAGCGCAAATTCGTGACGGAGACGAACTACTGCTTTACGCTCGACCGCGTGCCGAAGGTGCTCTGGCCCCGAATTCTGAAGAACAAGGCACAGATCCAGGAGTGGACTCGTTTGTTTGATCTGAATGACGTCAAAGGGTTCTCAAGACCTCCCAAACAGGCGTTCCTCAAGACGAATCCACACCTTGTGGTGGATACAGGTTTCTTTCGAGACGATCCTAGTTTCATCGACGAGCTACTGGCGAGCGTACCGGACATCGACGCCCAAATAGATGCTCTGCTCATCCATGGAGAGAACTCCCAGGCGCTCAACTTGTTGGAAGAGCGTTATCGATCACAAGTGAAGTGCATCTACATCGATCCCCCTTACAACACCGGAAATGATGACAATTTTCCGTACAAAGACAACTACCAGCATGCGACTTGGCTTGCGATGCTGTCTGGACGCATTCGTGCTGTGTCGCCGATGCTTCATGAAAATGCGATCGTTACCGTTTCGATGGATTCTGTCGAGACACCGAACCTTACGCAGATGATGGCGACAGAGGCGCCCCACCTGAACCGGCTCG
>Ga0272442_10007449_pt1 | contig 14125 bp, 7 predicted proteins | sample SSMForm2O_FD_200262 | JGI IMG/M metagenome (GOLD analysis project Ga0272442, IMG submission 200262) | Marine sediment archaeal communities from Little Sippewissett salt marsh, Falmouth, MA, United States - SSM-Form-2O | ecosystem: Environmental > Aquatic > Marine > Wetlands > Sediment ...
GCGGCAGTAAGTACACCATATCCCTTGAACTCGAAGTTATCCTTCAAGCCCCGCAGCATTACAGCATCATCTTCAATTATCAGTATCGTTTCCATTTTTTTCCGGCGGTTTAAATTTGTAACCAATTAGTTCTACCGTGTGAATAAACTTCGGATTATTAGGATCTTGTTCGATCTTGTTCCTCAGGGCAACAACCGCCTGGTCGATGTCCTGCAAAGTTATAAAGCGTGAATAACCCCATACGGCATCACGTACCTCATCGGATGTAAGAGTGCATCCTGCCCTTCTAAGGAAAAGATGGAGCATCTTGAACTCTCCGGGTGTAAGCTCAACCTCCTTGCCATTCTGTGTGAGAGTGCCCGCAACAGTATCAAGCCGGTAACTGTCGAATTCATAAACATCAGGTTCCTCGCGGCCTCTGCGTCTCATAAACGCTTCGGCCCGGGCCATTAATTCTTTTATACTGAACGGCTTTGTCACATAGTCGTCCGCGCCAAGATTCAACCCAAGTATAATGTCGGATTCCTGGTCCTTGGCAGTGAGCATGATTATGGGCATATCGAAATTCTTTTTACGGACTTTGCTGCATATTTCATAACCGTTTACTTTGGGCAGCATAATATCGAGTATAATCAGGTCGGGATTTTCGGTCAGTGCTGCCTCGAGGCCCCGCTCACCATCCTGGGCGGTCTTGACGCGGTAGCCCTTTAACTCGAAATTGTCCTTAAGGCCCCGCAGCATTGCAGAGTTGTCTTCAATAATCAGCACCTTTCTCATTTATTAATCCTTCCATGTTGTGGTTTAATTACAAGCCGGTAATTTCACAGTAAAAGTACTTCCTTTGCCTGGTTTACTCTCGACAGAAATTGTACCTTTGTGGGCATCTACGATAAATTTAGCGATACTGAGGCCCAAACCACAGCCTTCGGTCTGCCGTGAAAGGCTTCGGTCGGCCTGATAAAACCTGTTAAATATCTTTTTTGCCGACCGGCGCGACATACCTCTGCCATTATCAGATACATAAAAACATACCATAGAGTTTTCAGGAGAAACTCCAAGCTCAATCTGCTTGTTATCATAAGAATATTTATACGCATTGTCCAGCAGGTTTATAAGTACCGTTACCATCGCATCACGGTCGGCCATCACTTGCGGTAAACCCTCACTGATATTCACTTTAAACTTGCATTGGCCGATACTGAATTTGGTCTTAAGCGCCTGGGCAGCATCACGGGCAATAGCAGCGGGGCTAGTATTGAACATCGCAAATGCCTGCTTGTTTCGTTCCATCCTCGAAAAGGTAAGAAAATTATCTATCAAACCAGTAAGTCTTTCATTTTCCTTTGAAACAAGCTGCAGATATTCGGTAACTTGCTGCTGGTTTCTGTAGCTGCCTTCCAGCAGTGTATCTACGAGGACTCGCATAGAGGCCAGAGGTGTTTTCAATTCGTGTGAAACGGTGGCAATGAAATCGTTCTTTAACTTGTTTATCCTTATCTGCTTTCCTACAACCCTGGTGGCCAGCAAGCCGGCGGCAAACATTACGGCAATAGCCAGCAGGCCTGTCCAGAGATATACAACTTTTTGTTTGTTGGCTGTTGTTTCAAAGATATCAATATCCTTAAAATGAACCTCAACATTCCAACTCGGAAAATATTTGCCCAAAGGGATCGTCAGGAAAGCTGCCTCTTCAGGATTTTCAAAACCGCAGGCATAAGCACCGAAACTGTCTGTAATTCTATATGAAACACCAAGCTCTTCGAAGTCGGCGCCAGACGAATCGAAATCTGAACTGAATTCTTTTGCCTTTTTCAAAAGTAAGTAAGTTTTACCTCCTGAATTGTGATATATTCCGAAGGTATCTTCCGGCAACTCCAGCCTGCGCAAGCTATCTTCCGACCAGGACTCAAACGTGGCAAATGCAGGCCGGCTAAACGGCCCGGCACCCACTTTCCTGGCTTGATAGGCATCTAACACTTTAGATATTTGTTGTTTCGCTTCCTTGCTTACCTGCTCGGTCAAGCCAGTCCATTCAACTCCTTCAATCATTTCCAGAGTAGCACTTAGTATCGATTCTAAATCGTTTGCATCTTTTTCAGAATAAGGTTCCGATACTGTCCCTTTATCATATCTGTCAATCGCAGCGGCAGATAATTCTTCGGCGGATAACAATTCTTTAGCTCTTAGAACCTGGGCTTTTAATTCTTCGGCCCATTCGCTCTGTTCGATAATTTCGAGAGCTTTACGCAGAAGAAAAATCCTTGTCCCCGAAGGCATTAGTAAAAAACTGTAATCGCTTCCCGGGGTATAATTAATAGCAGAACCAATCAGATTTTCCAAATCCGAGCGTCCTATACCCTCCTGGGTTTGTCTCTTGAGATTAACAAGGAGGATTCTTGCACGAGCAATAAGTGCGATAGAAGATACACTAACACCTTTGGGAATTTGGCCATAAGCCATCTGACGGCAAAGATTAACGGCCTTATCAAATTCTCCGGATTTTCTAAGGCAGCGGATTTGACCTAATAGAGCACTGTAACGTAGATAATAACCATCATCCGCCGAATCGACGAATTGTTCATATAATTGTATCGCACGGGTAAAATTTTCATCTACTAATTCAGCATTCCATGCTACATTAAATTCATCCGGAAATACAGCCGGATAGTCTTCGTCTCCCGTAATCGGATAAACCAACTTTCCATTCCGGTCATAGATAATAACCGCGTTACATATATTCGGCTCGTCTGGGCCGCTGTCACTGCCTGAAAGCCTATCAAATATCTCAATAGGCTGTCGCTGCACCGCTGTTTCACCTTCGATAACGCTTATTCTTGCCGACCAGAGATCATCAATTCTTTTACTTAATATCTCCAGGCGTTGCTGGTAAACTGCAGAGAGTTTCTGCCTTACCGCCAGACGCTCGTTTCTGAGAGCCTGGCTCATAAACCAAAGCAAACAGACAGTGGGCAGTATTATCGCTATCGCAAGCAATAATACTACCCACCGCAACTGATTACCCGTACTGATATTACCAATGGTTTTCACTTGCTACTACTTTTACCTTATTGACTGGAAAGTGCCGTTACCTCTTCTTTCGTTAGAGCATAGTTGTAAACACGAACATCGTCGATCATACCGTTCCAGAAACGTGCATTCTGTTCAGAATTATTACCAATATAGACCGGTGCATTATTCGTGTTTATTCTACCGGACGCCGGCTGCGAACTGTCTATTTCACCATCTATGATCAAGTACATTTTACTTCCATCATATATAGCAACAATATGGTGCCATTGTCCATCATTTACACTTCTTTTGCCAAGTAAATTTCCCCAAGGAGTACCGCTTGGAATTTTCAGCCCGGAACATGCAAATTCGAGCGAGTCTTCGTTCTGATTTCTCTGCACTCGCCAGGCAGTATCGCCCTTGGCTATGATGGACTGCCATTCCTGATCAAACTTATTGACTTTTATCCATGCAGCAACAGTAATCTGGTCGGTAATATCAAAATCTGAATCCCGGCCGATGTTTATATAGGTACCTTTACCACAGAACATCAGAGCACCATTAACTTTGCCTGCTTCCGGCCGCCATTGTGGATTACCAATAAGCTTGCCGTTATTATCGCCGGCCGAATCTTTTACAGTGCCTCCACTGGTCTCATCCAGTTTCCACAATCCTATCAGAGAGCCCGTTTTAAAACTCCAGACATCTCCGGTTACCACAGTACCATCGGCCCAAACCTCATCAACACGCCAGTAATACCTGGTGTTCTCTTCAAGTTCCGGTATTTCGTCATGACTGGAACTTTTCACTTCAGCTAACAGTGGAAGTTGGCCTGCTTGGGTACCAAAATAAATGTTATGTGATTTAGCGTTTACTCCCGGCTTCCACTTGAGTTTTAAGTCAGTTGTCATGCCAATCGTTGCTCCCTCACGCGGCTGGGGCTTTGTGGTCTTGGCCTTTGCCGTAGGATCAGACTGAGATAGCTGCATTAACACTGGGAATAAGTTATCCAGCGGCGGAAGCTGATCTATACTCAAACGCACATTAAAGTTGTTAATCCGTTCATCAGTTCCTAACTGGATGCTTGTTTTCTCACAGGCCTTAGCCAACTGGGCCAATGTTTTATGAGCCGGATTTTGCGGATTGTTGTATGTCGCCTGTATATAAGCATCGGCAACATGTAATGCTCCGCCAACGTTAACCAACAGAAGTTTGCTGGTAGATGGCGACAATTTGCTTACCGCCTCGTTTAAGGGACCGGACGTACAAACCGACCTGCGCCTCTTTATTGCCGAAACCGAAGTCTCAACAACATCCGGATTTAACGACAAAACAGTCGTCTTGTTCATCTGGTTCATATAACAGTATAGTTTCTGATCGTTAACAAGACCAATCTGGTATTTGCCTGTACCATCGGCGGGCTGTCCGGTGTCGGTTTTGCCGGCTACCAGATTAGCCACCGTCAACATTTGAGTCAGAATCCGGCGAGTCTGCTGGGGGTTACGGCTGGTTACCGCCAGTCCAAGATTGGTCGCTATCGGGGGTGCTCCTATATTACCTGCGTTTGCTGAGCCGTCCGGCGGCAGGGCAAACAGGTTTATCTGCTCGATATTGGCAAAGATTTCCCTGCCGATGTCAAGGCCTGTAAAATTTTTAATACTTTTACTTGCAGCCAGGCCCTGTGCGCTTGACGCCTGGCCAAGAGCGATGCTGACAAGCCCAACCGCGTCGGATGGAACGGCCTCGAAGCCGGCCCTGCTGAGATTCGGTGTACGAATCATATTATATGCAATGCAATTGTGCCCATCCTTAAAAGCTATGTTTTTCTCAAGGGCGATTCCATCTTCCTGAATGTTGAAAAAGACAATCAGGTCGTCGATATTCTCAAAGTCGGCAATGCCGTCGGCAAGACGGATTTCTTTGGGAAGATGTTCAGCCGGAATCATTTTTGAAAGACCCGCGAACACTTCATCAGCATTTGCCCAGAGTGTAAGAGCATTCTCCTGCCGTAATTTCTTGCTGACCTTGGCAAAGGACTTGTTAGTCGATGCAAGCGTAGGCTCGCTGGTCACGCCCTTGTATTGCTTTACGCTCCACGCCAATTGTTCGGCCGGCTGTGCGATGATTACTATATTATCATCGTAAGCGGCGCCTGCCATACCCGAGATAGTCACGGTTTGCATTCCTTCGACCGGCTCGCCCGGTGTTCCAACCATTCCCAATCCCGCCAATATTAAACCCCGCAAGGCATCGCTCTTTCCGGGAAACAGCACAGCCGTGAACGGCGGATTATTTTGAGCAACACCGTTAATACCTATCCCCATACCCCTTATCTTCTTAAATTCAGCCATCATAGCCGGATTCATAAGGGCACCCAATATATCTCCAGGTGACTTCCCGGACTTACCACCACCAAGCACTGCAAGAGGATTTTCAAAGGGGGTCCCCTTGAGCATATTCAGAATAGTTTCGATTTGCCTGCCCGGGCTGCCGGTTTCAATGTATACTAAGGTTTCAGGGGGCATCAGTGCTGCCGGGTCGGCATTGCCCAGCTCTTCCAGCAGAGGCTTGACCTTGTTAACAACTCTGGTCTGGTCACTGTAGTTGGCAACTAACTTTCCGAAAATATCCTTGGCCCGCCGCTCATCCTGCTTCTTAAGATAGCACATACCCAGCCGGTACATCCCCTGGGCAATGTGAGACCTCTGGGCGGTACTCTCGGCGATTAACCGCTCGTAGATTTTAATCGCCGCGTCGATGTCACCATCGACCTCCTCGGCGTACAGCCCCTCCTGCAGCAGCGTTCCGGCACTCTTGGCAAAACCGACCGTGCCAAGGCCCAAAACCGCCAGCAGGAAAACTATTGTGATGTGCTTGAACTTTTCCATAATTGTGCTCCTTTCAAATAAATTAACAAAAAATCGGTTTCATTTACAGGAGCAATTATGACAACTATATGTTACTATTTTGTTACGGTTTTGTACTATTTTTAATATTTTTATCGACACCCTGAAGAACGGAATCCATAAAAAATAGGTGCTTTTAAAGCCGGATTCCGTATAATTCCTTTAAATATCCCTGTTAATTGTGCCGTATAAAATATGTAGCAATGGTTTCCTTCGGTGAATGCTCGGAGCTTCCGTTGGGAACATTTGAAATATTTTCAAGAAGAGATTTTTTACAGACGGAAATAATGCCAGATTCACTTAGGAAATTATTGGCTCAGGATATTGGCAGAACGAGCCGAAGCCTTATCTTTTTTGTCGTGTTCTGCCTGTACCTCCGGCTCGTTGTTGATTTGCGGCTGATTTATAATTGTACTGAGGTTATTACAAATTTCCCTGTCTTTTACAAAGGCTGGGCATTCTTTCGCGGATTCTTATCACATCCGGGCGGACTTGTCGAATACACCGGAGCGTTTCTTTCTCAGTTGTTTTATATTGGCTGGGCAGGAGCAGTCGTAGTAACGATACAGGCATGGTTGATCTCCGCATGTTTCGGCTGCATCTTCAAAGCCGTAAACTTATCTCATCTTCGCCTGCTCCGTTTCATCGGGCCCATCCTATTGCTTATTATTTATACTCAATATACCTATCACTTTATTACCATAATGGCATTTTTAGTAGCGCTGATTTTCGTATGTTTATACTTAAGGATTACACGCTCCCTGACTTCGAACACCTCTCGTCTGATTGTTGTTCTGGTTTTGTCCGTTATTCTGTACACGATAGCCGCCGGAGCATATTTGCTCTTTGCGTTACTCTGTGCGATGTACGAATTACTTTTCAGGCGCCAATGCCTGTTGGGTTTTTTACATCTTTTATCAGCGGCAGTCATACCATACGTCGAGGGCGTTCTTATCTTCGGCGTAAATATTATCGACGCCTACAGCGATTTATCACCTTTATCCTGGAAAATACTGTCTTTTGATAATCGCAGAAAGTTGATAGTTATAATCTTCATACTTTATTCGCTTCTTCCTTTGACTATGCTTGCCTCGGGATTTTGGCAAATAATTCGAAATTCTAAAATAAAAAATCGTCTCAATACGTTGCCGGCAAAAATTAAACTCAACATCAGCTCGCCGGTACTGAAATGGATTATCGAATCATTGGTTCTGTTTGCAATTGCCTTAGCTGCCATATTCTTTTCCTATGATAAAGAGAAGAAAACCGTATTTTTGACTGCATTTTATTCTCACCAGAGAATGTGGCCGGAATTGCTCAGAGCGGCTCGATGCTTTCCGGATAACTATTTCGTAGTTCATGCAGTTAACAAGGCTTTATATCATACCGGCCGACTAAGCTACGATATGTTCTCCTGGCCACAGAACCCCCACACCCTTTTTCTAAGCACTAAAAAATACAAACACGCATCCTGCAAAAAATCCGGCATCTATCTTGACATTGGCCTTATGAATATGGCTGAAAATGCATTCACGGAATCCCTGGAAGGGCTCGGAGAACGCCCCTCAATTCTAAAAGAGCTGGCTTTAATAAACATGGCCAAGGCCAATTATGATTCTGCTCGGATTTATCTCGGAGCACTAAACAAAACATTGTTTTACGACAAATGGGCCAATAATTATCTGGAGCACTTGAAATCAGACCCGGAGATGTCCGGGGACAAAGAAATTCAGCATTTACGTTCCATCCGTATGGAGAAAGATTACGGATTTACCTCGCTGCATAATATTGAGATTACTTTATTGCAGCTCTTGGAAAAGAACAGGCAAAACCGTATGGCCTTCGAATATCTGATGAGCTGGTATCTGCTGAACGGTCGGCTGGATAAATTTGTGCAGAACCTTGAGCGATTAGATGATTTCGGCGATTCTCAATTCCCCCGCTTGTATGAAGAGGCAATGTTAATATATGTTTTCAGCGTCAGAAAACCGGTTAACCTGCACGGTCGCCAGATAAGCACCCAAACACGTGAGCGTTTTGACGGCTTTACTCAGGTCTTGAACGACTATGGAAAAAACAAACAGGCCGCCTACAATAAATTGGCAAAAGATTACTGGAACAGCTATTTCTTTTACTACGTTTATGGACTTCGGGGAACGGAGCAATGAGCAAACATTACCGATATTTGTTCATACTGTTAATACTTGTAATTTTATCCGCCGGTGTACTTGTTTATGCACTACATAACTATAGCCGGACAGGGATTTCTTTACAACCCGACCGGAAGATAGACCAGTACACTTTGATTGATCGCCCTGCGAAAATACAGCCCGACTATTGCGAGACCGTCATTCCGCCGAACATCGCACCTTTGAATTTTTTTGTGGAAGAAAGCGGCTCACAGTATTGCGTAAAAATACACTCTAAAAGAGGCAGAGCTATCCAAATCTACAGCCGTTCACCGAAGATTATGATTGACCAGAACCGATGGGGCGAACTGCTCAACGCCAACCGTGGAGAACTGTTGAATTTTGATGTTTTTGTAAAAACAGCAAATCCACCGGCTGGGGCGGCACAATGGAACCGTTTTTCCTCCATTACGAATCAAATCGCCAATGAAGACATAGATGGTTTCCTGGTATATAGAAGAATTCATCCAGGGCATGGTTATTGGAGAAAGATGGGTATTTATCAGCGAGATTTGCATCGATTCGACGAATCACTCATACTGGACAATGATTATTTCAAAGGCGGCTGCCTGAACTGTCACACATTTTGCAACAATCGGACGGACAAAATGTTTATCGGCATCCGCAGTGCGGTATATGGCAGCTCCGTATTGTTTATAGAAAATGGAGATGTCAACAAGATTGGGACAAAATTCGGTTATACCTCGTGGCATCCGTCCGGCCGGGTTGCGGCATATTCCATCAACAAGGTACATCAGTTCTTTCATACAGCCGCAAGTGAAGTTCGTGACGTGATTGATCTTGATTCCCTGCTGGCTTACTACCTAATTGATTCAAAGACCATAAAAACCACACCTCAGATATCTAAAAAGGACCGTCTTGAAACATACCCGGTTTGGTCGCCTGACGGCCGTTATTTATATTTCTGCAGCGCACCGTTAACATGGTCGGACCGTAATATAATTCCCGGCAACTTTAACGAAATCAAGTACGACCTGGTCCGAATAAGTTATGACGTTGACAGCGACACATGGGGCGAGCTGGAAACCGTGCTGTCCGCTCAGGAAACGGGCCTGAGCATGCTTCTGCCGCGAATCAGTCCCGATGGACGCTGGCTGCTGTTCTGTATGTGTAATTACGGCTGTTTCCCTGTTTACCAGCAAAGCAGCGACCTGTACATGATAGACCTCGAAGCCGCACAGCGAACAGGCAGGTATGAATACCGACGCCTGGAAATAAACAGCGACAAAAGCGAATCATGGCACAGCTTCTCAAGCAACGGAAGGTGGATAGCTTTCAGCAGTAAAAGGCGAGGCGGGGTATTTACACGAACCTATATAAGCTATGTTGACCGGCAAGGTAAGGTATATAATCCCATGCTGCTGCCCCAGAAAGACCCCACTTACTACGACTCCTGCCTCTGGACCTACAGCGTACCCGAATTAATCCAGGAGCCGCTAACCGTAAAAAAAGAAAGGCTGGGGCGGGTTGTCCGAGGCACACGAAAAATACCCGGCCAAATACCCGTGACTATGGCCACCCCTAAAGCCGGTACGCTACCGGAACACGCCGAGCCCTGGCTGATTGGACGTGAATAATAATAAAATATATGCAGAAACAATCCGTATATCTCGTTATAGGCATTATTATCGCCGCCGTTGCCGCAGTGGCAATAATCACTCTTTATGAGTCCGGAACTCAGGTAGAGGATATATTAGCACTTTATCGGGATGATGCCCAGTACAACAGCCTGGCGATTCGCTATCCACTTAATGAAACGCTTTTTCCACCGGAAATCGTCCCTCCTACATTTGATTGGGCAGATGCCAACTCCACATCTGATACATGGCTTGTCACGATCAAGTTTCAGGATGAACAGGGTAGGATGAATTTCATCATCCATGAATCCCAGTGGACGCCCAGGACGGATGACTGGGAAACCATAAAACAACGCTCCCTTGAAAAGCAGGCAATGGTTGTCATACTGGGTTTCAATGAACGAAGCCGGGATAAAATCCTCTCGAAGGGACAAATCTCGATCAAAACATCCGCCGACCCTGTCGGGGCGCCATTGTTTTATCGGGAAGTGAACCTGCCTTTTATAGATGCCGTCAAGGACCCGTCGCGCATCCGATGGCGTTTTGGCACCATCTCCTCGCCTGAGCAGCCTCCAATCATTCTGGAGGGCCTGCCCGTCTGTGGAAACTGCCACTCCTTTTCTTCCGATGGTAAAATCCTCGGGATGGACGTGGATTACGCCAACAGTAAAGGTTCATACGTTATCACACGCACCGCAGAACAAACATTTCTGGCCACCAGTGACATCATAACGTGGAACGATTACAGGAAGGAAGACGGTGAACAGACCTTCGGACTGCTTTCTCAGATCTCTCCTGACGGCAGATTTGTTGTCAGCACGGTTAAGGACAAATCCGTTTTTGTCCCGATGCCGCTTTTGGCCTTTTCTCAATTATTTTTCCCGATTAAAGGTATCCTGTGCATACATGACACACAGACACGCACTTTCCATTGTTTGGAGGGAGCAGACGACCCGCAATATGTTCAGAGCAACCCGGCCTGGAGCCCTGACGGGAAATACATAGTTTTCGCCAGAGCCAAAGCATATGACCTCAAGCATACCCAGGGCAAAGGCAAGGTTCTTCTGACCCGCAAAGAGTGCAAAGAATTCACAGAAGATGGAAAGCCGTTTTTATTCGACTTATACAGGATTCCGTTTAATGAAGGAAAAGGCGGCAAACCGGAGCCGATTGAAGGGGCCTCCAACAACGGCATGAGCAACTTCTTCGCGAAGTATTCCCCCGACGGCAAATGGATTGTGTTCTGCAAAGCCAAAAGCTATATGCTGCTACAGAGCGACAGTGAACTCTATATTATACCGGCCGAAGGAGGCAAGGCCAAAAGACTGCGCGCCAACACAAGGCGTATGAACTCCTGGCACAGCTTCTGTCCAAACGGAAAATGGCTGGTATTCTCTTCAAAAGCAAATTCAGCTTATACCCAGCTTTTTCTCACCCACATCGACGAATATGGAGACAGTACCCCCGCGGTCCTTTTGTCACATTTTACCTCACCCGACAGGGCCGCCAATATACCGGAATTTATCAACACCAAGCCCTATGCTATCAAAAAAATCAACGAGAAATTCCTGAACGATTATTCTTTCGTAAGGGCCGGAAATGAATTCTTCAAAGCCGGTGACAAGGACAACGCCATACAGGAATACCAGAAGGCACTGGAGCTAAATCCCAACAACGCTGAAGCTCACCTTAAGCTCGGATTCCTTTTCTATAACGTCAAGCAGATGCATAAGGAGGGAATGGAACATTATGATATGGCCTTCCAGCTTAACCCGAACGACCCGCGCATACTGCACGACTTAGGCATGGTGCTGCTGCACCAAGGAAAATTAGATGAGGCCATCAAATATCTGTCGGAAGCATTACAACGCATGCCCAACGGCCTCGACAAGCAATACAGCGCTGTAAATATGCATTATAATCTCGGACGGGCGCTGCTTTATAAGGCAAATTCCAAAGAGGCGACGGTCCATTTATCCGGAGCCGTGAGCCTTGAACCAAACCATGCACAAGCTCACTATTGGCTCGCTCTGGCGCTGGCTGACCAGGGACAATTCGATCAGACTCTCGAGCATTATTCCAAAGCCATACAGCTAAAGCCGGGCGTTGATACCTCTGCGACACTGAATTATCTGCTGGCAAGGCACCATGCTGAGGCCCGTCGGTTCCGCGAAGCGGTTTTATTCGAAGAAAAAGCCCTTAGACTTGCTGAGTCTGTCGGAGATGTTAAGTTTGCACAGGAAATCAAAAAGTGGCTCGATATCTACAAGCAGCTTAGCAATTCACCTTAAAAAGGTATAATAAGTAATACTGATTCGAGACCCAGAATCCTTTTTTAGAATTTATAACTGGGCTCCCTTAGGGAATAAGATTTTCTTGCCTTTTCCAAATGACGAGATTAGAATTCTCGGAAAGAAAGCTCCCTTAGGGAATAAGATTTTTGATTTTATAACTAAGTCTCGGAAGATAAGGTAAAAAATGACAGTAAACATACATACACACAGCATCGAAACGGCTGGGGCGACTGAAATCTATATCTCTGCAGCACCCATTGAAAGTGCATCCCCAGCCGAGCACGCGGAGGAGATTTTTTCCGATATTTCCGAAAAACTCCAGTCACAAAAGGCACATATTTTCCAGGAGCGGGTCTTTGCAACTCAAGAAGCGATGGAAATTATCACTCAAGCACGCTCCGAGGCCTATGGAAAACTTGATGATGGAGTTGCACCGAGCTTGTTAGTGGCGCAAGAAGGATTACTTGGTCCTGTAGCCGGGGTTCAGGTCCACGCAATAAGCTGTGAAAACAAGCCGGAGGTCGTTAGACTGAACGAAATCGACTGCGGACGAATTCTTCACGTACCCGGTCGAGCATATCTTTCACTTTCGTCCATTTCCGACCAGCAGGGTAAAGAGGTCACCACCCATGCTCAGGCGATGATGGAAAAAGCCGAAGCTGCACTCATAAAATTCGGGGCCGATTTCCTCTCGGTACCGCGTACGTGGATGTGGCTAAAGGATATTCTTTCGTGGTACGATGAATTCAATCAGGTCAGAAATGAGTTTTTCACCAAGAGGGGTCTTATCGGAGAAGGAACGCGCCAGTCAATGCCCGCCAGCACAGGTATCGGGCTTGGACCTGCTGACGGCGGTGACTGTGCGATGGACCTGATGGCGGTACTCGAACCGGTTGACTGTACAAAGTACCTTCAGGCGGGAGGAAAACAGCAGTCTGCACTGGATTACGGTTCGGCGTTTTCGCGGGCGTCAAAAACGGTTACCCCTGCCGGCCAAACGGTATTTGTTTCCGGGACAGCCTCTATCGATGCAGATGGGGCCACTACGCACATAGGCGATGCGGCGGGCCAGATAAATACAACCATAGAGAATGTTCGTGCTGTTCTAAGTGATATGCACTGCATTGACGAAGACGTAGTACAGGTCATAGCCTACTGCAAAACAACCGAGGTCGAGAGGATATTCAACTCTTCTTTCAGAGATACTCTACCCTGGCCGTGGATAACTGTGATTTGCGATATCTGCCGTGATGACCTGCTGTTCGAAATCGAAGCCACCGCTATGCCGAGAAAAAATGTATCAGAGCACAAGAGCGTAGATACTTGAGCCACTATCGAAAATTCAATTGTTGGCAACGGCCTCTATTTTCTCGTAAAGCTCGCTTAATCCGAAGCCTTTCGCAGAAATAACGCGATTACAGTCATTTGTGATATCTGCCGTGATGACCTGCTGTTCGAAATCGAAGCCACCGCCATGCCAAGAAAAATTGCCTCAGAACTCAACGGTCGAGCTTACTAAACGCAAAACTGACCGCGATCTGCATAATAAAATTGGGCCTTCTTAATACTACCGTCGCCTCCTCGTACTGTTGCGTGTTCGTGTGGAACCTGGTTTAGCAGAGCCGGCTTGTGCCCCGACTCTCGGTTTTGATGTCCTGGGGCTTCTTGCCGGTGGTTTGGGCTGGGAGATATCCAAGCTCTGGAGGTGAGGCAGTTCAGTCCTTAGACGGGCGATGGCCTGCCCGCCGATAGGAATAGCAGAATTAATTCGAATGATATGCAGGGTTTTCAGAGGATACAGATGTGTAAGCCCTTGCCCTGTTATCCGGCTGTCACCTATGAAAATGCTGTCGAGGCGGCGCATGTCGGCAAGATGTATTAATCCGTCGTCAGTCAAATTGGCGCTGCCCCCAATCTGTAAATACTTCAGATTCGTCAGCGAGGCAAGGTGCTTGAAGCCATCATCTCCGATTCCTGAGCCGGTAAGACTGAGGTCCTCCAGGTTTGTTAACCCGGACAAAAACATCAGATCGCTGTCGTGGTACGCGTCCCAGGTAAGCACGACCTCGTTACCGACTCTGGTTGTTTTATGCCGCATCATAATTCTCAAGCCTCTAAGTTTCTTAAGA
>Ga0272442_10007450_pt1 | contig 14121 bp, 10 predicted proteins | sample SSMForm2O_FD_200262 | JGI IMG/M metagenome (GOLD analysis project Ga0272442, IMG submission 200262) | Marine sediment archaeal communities from Little Sippewissett salt marsh, Falmouth, MA, United States - SSM-Form-2O | ecosystem: Environmental > Aquatic > Marine > Wetlands > Sediment ...
CACGCATTTCTCTTTGGAGAGACATATTCAAGACTCCAGACCGTCCTGTCGTTCCTCTCCCCGGCAGGAGGGACGTTCGCCCTCGATCAGGGGCCCGCGGCGATGCCCATCGAGCCTGACGGGTTCAATGATCCAAACGAGCTCATTACCGGTGTCACCTATGTCAAGGCACCGGAAGTGGTGCGAATGATGGCCACCCTCATGGGACGGGAGACATTCGTGCAGGGCCTCCATCTCTACCATACGCGCTTCAAACATGCCAACGCAACCCGAAGCCAGTGGATTGAGGCAATGGAAGACGTATCAGGCCTTTCACTCGCGGCCATGGCACAGACATGGCTGAAGAGCACCGGCTACCCCGTCGTGGATGCAGCCTACGCCTACGATCCCACGCACCGGCGGCTCTCTCTCCGCCTCACCCAGCACTCCTCGCAGGGTGACGATGCGATATGGGAGTTTCCTTTCCGTTTTGCCTGTGTCGACCGGGACGGGACCGATATGATGGACATGGTGCACCATGTGAAGGACAGGGACACCACCATCGTTTTGGAGAATATCGATTCGCCTGCGTTCCTCTCGCTTAACCGCGGCTATTCGTTCTACGGAAAAGTAACGGATTCAGCGGATATGGAGGAACTTCTGATCCAGGTGCGGTATGATACCGATATCGTCAACCGTTTCAATGCCTGGTATCGAATCGTCGATAGAGAGAAGATGAGGCTGCTGGCCGACCCTACAGCCAACCCATCGGACAGATATGCCGATCTCTTCATGGAACTGCTCTCTGACGAAGAACTCATGAAAGAGGCGGGGGCACAGTTCCTCACCATCTTCGAAACCGTGGAGGATGAGCGGTTTGCCCATCAGTACCAGGCTCTCTACGTGACCAGGAAAGCGATGTTCAGGGCGGTTGCAGAGAGATATAAAAACCGACTCATCGACCTGTACCACACGTATTCCACGCCCGCCCACAAATCCACCTATCTTGGACAGATGGTCGCGGACATCAGGGGGCGGCAGGTAAAGAACGTGTGCCTTTCCGTCCTTGCCACGCTCGACACCCCCGGCATTCACCGGCTGATCCGATCCCAGTTCGATATGTCAACATCCGCAACCGACCGTCTCAGCGCGTTCATCCTCTACCTCGACAGTAGTGCCCCTGATAAAGAAAACCTCCTGGAAACATTCGAGAGCGAATCCGCACAGCACCCGGTTTCCTGGGAAGCGTATCTCACGGCAGTTGCCCAGAACAGCAGCGATGATGCGGTATCCATGGTCCGGAGGGCAGAAGCATCCGACACATTCCGCATCGAACAGGCAAACGACCAGCGTGCGCTTTATGCCAGGTTTGCAATGAACAGGAAGATCTCGCTCCAGACAGAGGAAGGGCGTAAGTTCATGACGTCTATGCTGGCCCGGCTTGCCCCGGTGAATGAATACAGCACCGGAAGGGCGCTCCAGGCGTTTGCCGGAATCGAAAAGATGGAGGAGGAATACCAGGCAGAGGTGGTGAAGATACTGGTGGACCTGATGGCAACCCTCGGGCCGGACACCACACCCAGCGTCCACAACACCGTACTGCGCATTCTCGGAGGATCCCCCGGCGCAGTCCGTGCCTATGAGACAACCTTTGGTCCGATACCGTTTCGTATACAGTGAGGAAAAAGGAGGAGAGGAAGAGAACGGCGGGCATATATCCGGTACCGGTACTATAGTCATAGTCCCTCAAATGGGAGGGCTTTTTTAGCAGCGCGGGAGACGATGAAAACAAGTCTGTTACCCTCAAACCGGGTGGTCCACCCAAGATCAACGACCAGAGGGTCCGTCTCTTTGCAAATGTAAGGGGAGACCGATCACCGCTGCAGCAATGAGGTTCCCATTGAGCTAATCGAGATCGGGTTCATCCAGGGTAAGCTGCCTAATGCAAAAATGGTTATGGGCTGAGATATTTCACTGCCGTACCGTATGCAAGAAGCTCAGCGGCACCCGCGGTCGTCTGCGAGGTGGTGAACCGCACATTAACCACCGCATCGGCACCCATTTCGGTTGCACTCTTGATCATCCTGTTCAGGGCTTCCTTTCGAGCGTCAGAGAGCATATCGGTGTATTCCTGCAGCTCGCCGCCCACCACGTTCTTCAGGCCGGACATGATGTCCTTCCCGATATGTTTTGCCCGCACTGTATTGCCAAACACAACCCCGATGATCTCGATCTTTTCATGTCCGGAAATTCTTTCTGTAGTGGTAACGATCATTGAGCATCATCCTCCTCGATTCCCTCTATCTCTTCCTCGCGTTTTTTGAACAGAATGAGGGCGACACCTATTGCAATGAGGAAAATTGCATAGATGAGAAGAAACGGGAAGCCAAACGGAGCGATACATATCCCCAGGAGAATAAATCCAATTCCCCATTTCACCTGGCTTTCCATACCTGGTACATTGGAGAGGGAAACGTATAAACGAACCTTATTTTCTCATTTCCAAGAACCTTCCTCAATAGATAAAAATTTCTGACGGCAAACAACCAACTGTTGCAGGGTACGATCTGAAAAAGACAGTATGATGGTGAGAAGATCGTGAGAACAGTGTAATAAGAGGCGCCATGAAAAATCTCGTCCCTCATATCCTCCCAACATTTATACATTTAATTTTGCTCATCGCCATTGCAGGGATATCATACCCATGTTTGCATCCTAAGGAGATCATGGTTCTCCAGGTTCCCGGATGTAAAGTCCTGTAATCCCATGGCAAAACGTCATGAATGCTGAAGTGTGCTAATCCATCATCTCTTCGTTTGAAGCATGGACAACTCGAATCTTTATCCCGGAGGTATCATTCGTGGGAGATCGTCGAGCATAATTGCGGTTCCACTGACTCGTCTTCCGTCAGATAAACGTATAGAGACGTGCTGCAGGATTAAAAGCCGCGTACCGGGTCTCATGAAAAGAGTGATGGATACATTGAACTTATGCTAGGTTTTGGTTATGGTAATGATCGAGTAAGGGGACCATATCTATCCCCATGAATTGGATAAAAAGCGCGTAATTCTCTTTCGAATTGCCTCTTTTGACACAATAGATAAAAATTTAAATTATCGGATATGATTTTAGCAAAAAGCCAACTTTAGAATTATATTCAAAGGATACTGCCAATGGGGAATCAGGCTGATGGAACACCGGAAGCGGTGTCTGGTGGCAGGGAGGAACACGAGGGATCCGGTCCCGGTGTGTTGCAGTTCCTGAAGTTAGTGCTACAGAGTATATTCACCGGTTTTGTCAGGAACATACCCTGGATGATCCTGATAGCCATAATTGTATGGTTACTCCATATGGTTCTTCTTGGAATTGCAGATCCTGTTGCGGGAACGGGGTCTGTATCAGGGCTTGCATCGATTCTCGTCACCCCGGGCAATGAACTGATTGGGGCCATTTTCTGGCTTCTTATAGCCTGGATGATCTCCACTGTAATTTTCCAGGTCCGGTCCGGAAGTTTTGGCAGGAGCGTCAAAAAAATCGGGACCGTCCCAGCCTGGCTGGGCGAATCCTACCATCATTCAAGCATCCTGTCTCTCCTGGTCTTGTCGACAGGCTTCTTCTGCGCCCTCCTTATTGCAGCCTTTATCCGGAATATCGTTGTCAGCCTCCAGCTCGTCCTGGTCTCGCTTTCCTGGCTTGCGGCGCAGAAGGAGGGGATAATGGTGGTATTCCTGGGTGTGGCCTGGGGGAGGGTATCGGGGCTCTTTTCCCGGGAGAAAAACGAGCCTTTCGAAGCTTCGTATGCCGGTGCCGGAATTCTCGGTGCGTTGCTCGGGTTCATCATATCAATGGTGATCCCACTGAAAGGGTTGGAACTTATTCTCCTGCTCTGCCTGGCACTTGTGATAATTGCAACAATTCTTATTGCAAGGAGGAGTGGATGATGGATTTTACAAATCCGTTTTACAGGAGAGTGCTGCAGACAGAATGCCCGCGTGTATTATCAAAAATATGCCTTCTCATCTTTATCGGAATGGTTTCGTGGCTCGGCTTTTTTTCCTCCCCGGTTTCTGCGGTCTCCCCATCTGATATTGCCGGGGATGACTGTGCGATAGGATGTTATGTTGATCCTAGTCCATACACCAGTTATGAAGAGTGTGTTCAACACCGGTGTGATGGGTCAGTCACAACTCCAACTCCAACGTCTGCTACCCCCATAACAAGCCCCACAACAATCCCTGCATCTTCCGGAGAATGCCCCCCAGGAGCAACTGACTGTTTCATGTGCGGGGATACACCATGTACAAAGAATTGCCAGGGGGTATGGGATCCGAATTCGAACATGTATGTTTCCTGTCTCTGTCCCCAGGGTGAACCCTGTACATGTTATTGCCCCTACGTCGCCACTCCGCCAGGCGCTACGGGGACGCAAACACTGATATATTCTTCAGGGAGTGTCTTACCTGAATCCAGTCCGACAACGCCCGCCCCACCCCCTGTCGCACGAATTTATGCAAGCACAACGACCGGCGATGCGCCCCTGCGGGTCCAGTTCATAGACGATTCCTCCGGGGAGATCGGATCACGCCTATGGAGTTTTGGAGACGGGTACCGCTCTGAAGCATCCGATCCAAGCCACAGGTTCGAAAAGGCCGGGACATATACGGTCAGACTGACCGTATCAGGGGCAGGCGGATCCGATACCGACACAATTGTCATCAATGTCCATGATGCGGCCGCTGCAGCCGTAGAAGAGCCTGCAGTTTCCAGTCCCGAGAGCGGAGATACGGGGATTACTGAAGCGGAGGGTGGGAGCACTGCCGAACCGGAGGGCCTGGACTTCGGGGCAGAAGCTGCGGACAGCACTGCCGCCGCGGTTGCCGCGGTCGCTGGTGCGGCGGCTGCCGTGGGGGTTGCAGCCAGTGCCGGATCGCTGGGCGGTGCCGGGAGGATCCCGCCCCCGGGCGGTCCTCCCGATCCCAGCAGGGAACTGGCGGATGAATACCAAAACCTCCTTGACCAGATTGCCACCATGAAGGCCAACAGGGCAGCATACGATGCCGAGGGAATCGAATATGGCAAGGACGGGATGCTCACTGTACTGGAAAAAGAGGCTCTCCGCAGAAAAGCGGAGCTTGAGGCACAGGGAGTATCCGTGGATTATGAGGGGAAGGTCACCGGGCAGGTCGGTCCGGGAGAGACGGAACGTGAACTGAGGGATATTGGAAATAAAGTAACAGAAGTTGAATCAGGGATCTCCGATATTCGTGGGAGAGACAGGGATATCCAGAAAGCAATCGACGATCTGATGAGACTCCGGAAGGAAAACCGCGATGCTGTATCTTTTTACTCAATCTATAAAGATACACTATCAGATACTTTCGAGAAGAGCATCCGGCTGATGTCAACCGGCCAGAATTTTGAGGGAGAGGTTACCACAGGATCCTTTATTCTCGGCTTAGCGGGAAGGCTGGGCATCGATATATTGACCGGTGGACAGGCCGAATTTGCGTTTTTCCCTACGCAACTTACTTATAACGCACTTGACTATGCGGAAAAGAACCCTGATGCTACATTGAGGGGTATGTATGCCCAAATGGCAGAGGAGTCGTGGGTGTATGGACTTACCATGGGAGCGGGTTATAGAGCATCACAGTATGCCACACAGTTCGCCCGTCTCAACGAGTCTCTCATCCAGGAAACATTCCCTACCCTCAATAAAGTCAAAACGGTCCTTTCAAAGGATGTGAAAGACTTCCTGCCTGGAAAAGGAAAATCCCCTGTTAAACCCCCAGGAGTTAAGCCCTCGTTGGTAGCTGATGATATTGCAACGGCCGGAGATGTTGCACTTCGTGAAGAGGCAAAAGGTCTCATAAAAGAGACAGAGCAGATATTGGCGAAAGGAGGTGCGGATGATGCGAACGTTCTCGACCTTGCGAAACGTATCCGGAATAACGACCTTGCGGTTACCGATTTGAACAATAACGCCGCATTACGCAAAATAATCACCGATACCACGAACAAAACCGAATCTACGGCGATGAAACAATTTTGTGACGAGATGGCCGAAAAGGTAGGGACCAGTCCTGAAAATATGGTCATGAAAAAATGGACTGGACGGGCTGCTGACGAGTGGGGCCGTGACCTTGATGCAACAGCTTACCAGTATGTCCCAAAAGCTGGTGAAACGCCGCCTCACATCAGTGATCCCGGTGTCATCAAAGATATCAAACCTGCAGGAGAGTTGATCGGGAAGGGGAAATTCTATAAGGATTTTAAGACGGGTAAGATCAAACAAACAGTTCAGGGCCAGTATTACGAGCCTTCTGTTCCCCTTGGAGAACAAGAAAAAATTTTTAATAATGCCTGGTATGACTCCTGCGGCAGGCCGCCTAACACCTCACCCAAAGCGTTGGCCGAGGATTTCAACATCAAGATTACCACAAGGCTTTCCAACGACTCGTATGGGTATACCGCAGAGCAGACTGGCCACGCAATAACCTTTAAACCCCAGGATCCCGTTTCTGGCGAAATGGCAACAAACCTTGACATGAGCAGAGCATATTCCAACAGCCAGCATGAAGCAACCAAACTGGTCACTAAATTGGATAAAACCATTAAAAATAAAGGAATTTCATCTAACGAAATTCCAGGTTATGAAAGAATTCAAAAGGGCTATTCCATACTGAAAGCCAATGAAGGATATCCATTGAAAGCTGAAAATGCCCTTAGGGAGGCTGGAACGACAACTCGCGAGCTAGCTGAATGGATTGGAAATGCCTATTATTGGGTGACAAAATGAGGATAAATTGGGTTTTTTCTGGACGAATGTATCACAGTGTGGTGAACAAATGAATAGCTGGGATTCATTGCTTACTTTACCATTTGGAGCCTTTATCGGTCTCTTGACAAGTTCGAACGAGCGTAACGATCTCGGATCAGTTCTCATCCCTCCCGGTGTAGGTGAAAAGGAGCAGGAGCAATGGAAGTCCTGGCTTGAATCCCAGCCGGACGATGTAGTCGTAAAAGCGAAGCTCCTGGTTCCGGCATTGACCAATCCGGCATGGATTGCACGGATCACTTTTGTGGATGAATCTGATCGTATTGTAACGTTGTTTGCAGTGAAAAAAACGGATAACCCGGATGATACTCTCATTCTCTGCACATCTCAGCCCAGAGACACGATAAGGATTGATACTGTTCCTAGTATACACCATCTGGCCTCAGACCTGGCAGATTTCATCACTCCTGGGCCACCACTGGCCAGGGAGACACTGTCACTTCAGATGCCCCTCGCATCCTTCCTCACTCTTGCAGGCATCTCCGATCTCTTCCGAAGGAGGAGGTATGCATCTCTGCTCGATGATACCACCATCACTGATTCTTTTACCCCTCAAGAAGTCCAGGCCGTTATCGCATTAACCAATGACAGGCCAGACCTTCGATGGTTCCTATCGCATCTTCTTTCTGTCACATCTATCGAACCTAATCGGGCCCTCTCCCTTGGCCTGGAGAGAGAATTCTCCTGGCTTCTTGAACATTCCTTTATCAAGGAAAACAATGGAGAATACACCTGCTCGGAAAACTGCCAAAGCCTCATCGAATCGTTCAACAGCGGGACTTCAAGACTAGGGATCGCCGTGCTGAAACTGGCGATGGAGAATGAAATTCTCATGGACTCTTCATATTTCATCCGGGCTCCATTCTTAATTTGGGGCATCTGCATTGGAGATACCAGTGAGATCCCAACAGTTATTACAACTTTGAATTTCCAGGAAATACTGACCTTCATGGATGCACTCTTTACAAAGGTTGAAACGCTTGAAAAGAGAGAACATCCACGGACTGCGCCACAGGAACCAAATATATTCTGCAAATCCTGCGGGGCACCACTCCCATCCACTGCCAAATTCTGCCGGAAATGCGGAAAACCCGTACATCCAGATGAGGGAGGAGAATGACCGAAGATGTTTACTGCATGGAATGCGGCTCAAAACTGGACCCGGTGACCGGAAAATGTCCGAAATGTGAACCTATTGAACCCGCGAAAGTTGATCCAGGAAAGGTGGAACCCCCAACCGAAACTACGAAGGAAAGAGACACGTCCGGAGCAACAGAAGAGACGGTTGCCACCACGTCCCCGGACCGTACTGAAGATATCAAACCAGAAACCACCCGTTCACCTCCCCCTGCACCGCCACCACCGCCTCCTCCGGTATCCGAACCCTCAAAACCGAAGAAAAAAGGCCCTGTTGCAAAGATTATTGTTGGTATCGTACTCGCCATTGTCGTCATATTCATCATCTTTATGGCAATCGGATTTCTGGCCGGACCCACCCCTGATAACGGCCAGTATGAGGGAGGAACAGGTTCAACCGCAAATACTCAATTACCGTCTCCAACAGACACATTTTCACCTGGTACAGAGGTGTATGTCCAGGTTGAAAAGGATCCCATTACCGATGGAGTACGCGTCACTTTTTCGGGGGGCCCTGGTCAACGTGTTCTGAGAGAACTGCAGATCACGTTGTCCCGTTCGGATGGACAGGTCCTGACCGCAACGCTTCCTCCGCAACAGCAGGAAAGCGTAACCCTCCAGGGAACATCGGGAGACGACCGGGTTGAAGTATTTGCAGTATATTATTCCGGCAGCATGAACCTGATCTATGACCAGATATTAAAGGAACGGACCCATAGCTGACATGTATTGATCTGTCCAATAATTTGCACTCATCTTTTATTCGCACGTCTTCTTCCACATGATGCCGTTCAGACAATTCCCATGGACGAGAAGATACACATCTCCAAGAAAGGATGAAAATGTACGTTCTTGGTCATCACTGGAATCGAAAAGGAAGAAGCTCCATGATAAATCATTTTAGGATTGGGCGGGGAACAGATACAATGATGCAGCCCGCCGCCCTCCCTGGCCGGACTTCCCGATACATGACGAAAGAGGCGAGAAACGGATGAGAACCGGTAAATCGACCCACCCCGGCCCGGAAAACAATCACGGGATAATCCGCCGGATGGCAAACAACGAGAGGAAGTTCCTCCATATCCCGTCTGCAAATATCGCGATCTGTGCCCGCCTTCGTGGACCGGTGAGTCGGGAGGATATCAGGAGAGGGATCGATGCCGCCGCCCGGATCCATCCCCTCCTCTCTGCGAAGGTGGTGATGAGATCGCCTGAAGAGGCGCTCTTTTTCCGCGGGGATCCATCCGGACTTTCACTCCGTGTAGCACCCCGGAGATCGGATACCCATTGGTTTGATGAAGTGGTGCATGAGCACTCCGTCCCATTCAATCCCTTTACCGGCCCTCTGGCCCGGTTCGTCCTCCTGACCTCTGGAGATGTCTCGGATCTCGTCATATTCTGCCAGCATGCCATCTGCGACGGCACCGCCCTCGTCATCCTCCTCCGTGACATCCTCATCCATGCATGCGGAACCGCCGGGGAGACAGAAGAGATCCCGGCACCGCTGATCACGGACTATATCCCAAAAGAGAAGGGGGGCCTCGTGAACCGGTTCGTGAGAGGCTACTCCATGGGAGTCATCAATAAAAGGTGGCGGAAAGATCCCTGGTTCTTCGATCACGAGGATTTCCTCGCGATCCATCGCGCTTTCTGGGACAGGTACGCCTACAGGATCGTGCTCTTTGAACTGGAGACTGGTGACGCAGAAACACTCCTTGCCGCCTGCCGGGAGCATCACGTTACTATCGGGTCAGCCGTGACCGTGGCATTCCTTGCCGCCTGGCAGGATATGCAGGAGGAGAAGAGGTACGAGGAGCCCGATAATGCCCGGGCAGGCACCGGGATAGTGGTTGATTCCCCCCAACCGGTGCCAGGCGGTGGACCGGATGCCTGGCAGGCAAATCCCGAAACACGGGAAAAGGGACCGGCACGTACCGGGAAACTGGAGCCGGATCTGTTCCATTCAGGTGAAGGAGAGGGAAGGGAAGACCTTGAACCCGGATCGCGAAAACATACAATCGTCCTTCCCTATGACCTCCGTAAGCGCCTCGACGATCACGTCGGTGATGTATTCTGCCTCTTCGTGGGCAGCATCCAGGTACGGACCGCATATTACAGGAAGAGATCATTTTGGGAGAATGCCCGGGATTTTCATGAACTGGCACGTGAAAAGATCGATGCCAGGGAGTTCTTCGGCCCGGCGGTCGAGATAGAGCGGTTCGACCCTACACTCATGGATGCCTTCATGAGCTACACGCTCTATGCAAAAGAGGTTAAAAAGGGCGATCCGAAGTACGAAAAACTCTCAGCATTCGCAGAAGCGAATGATAATATCGCTCACATCCTCGCAGGGAGGACTCTCTCACTCTTCCCGGATATCATAGCTACCAACATGGGCCGGGCCGACATCCCCGGATCATTCGGGGACCTGGAACTGGAGAATCTTTATATCGCTCCCTCGGCAAGCACGACGCCTCTCGTGCTTGGAGGCATCGGCACCGATCATTCGGTCACGTTCACCATCAACATCCTTGCAGAGAAGGGGACAGAACCTGAGAGGACAATGGATATGGAGAGGGTCAGGGATGGTGCCATGAAATATCTTGGATTCCGGTGAAAAACACGGGCACCCATGAGTTTTCCGGCAATATCGGCTACCTTCGCTTGTCTATGATCGCTTTGACCTTCGCCGGCGATCCCACCCCTCCATCAAGAATCAAAGCCCGGTTCTGCTGGTGGACTGTAATATGTAATTTAGAGGATAGCCTCTGATCCTCACCAGTTCAATACCAATGAGGATGAAAATGAGATAACTGATGAATACCCGTATCAGGGCATATGCCGATCTGTTGCGACTGCACTTCTTCTTTGCATGGCCGCTGTTATTCTGCTCAGGCTTCCTCCTGGCGGCGACCCGGTACGGCACGTTCACCGGGGCCGACATTGTCAGGGTCGCCCTGATCGGGTTTTTCGGCTTCGAAGCGGGGTTCGTTTTAAACGACTATATCGACAGGGAATATGACAGACGGGACGTCGAATTTGATCGACTGACCAGGTACTGGCGTATCTTCGGCACGAGACCACTCCCCGCCGGTCTGATACCGCCCCGCCATGCGTTTGCCCTGTTTGCGCTGCTTTCGGCGCTGACCGTATTGCTGATTGCAACCATCCCCTTCCCCAATTCGTTCTTCGTCCTGGCAATCATGGTGATAAGCTATGGGCTGGAGGTCTTTTACCAGGTGAGAAAGAGAAGACAGACTGCCCCGCTGGCACAGCTGGCAGGCCGAATCGACTTTGCACTCTTCCCTGTCGCCGGCTATCTCTGTTGGGGGTATCCTGATCTGATAGCTCTTTCCTACTTCCTCTTCTTCTATCCCTTTGCCGAGGCGCACCTCGGTGCAAACGATATAATCGACATAGAAAACGATCGTGCCCGGGGTATGAATACCGTAACAACGCTTTATGGCGTGAAAGGAAGCGTAGCCTGGATCGCCGGGTTCCTCGCCATTCACGCCATCATGGCACTGTTTTTCATGACGATGCTTGGATGGATCGGCCGGGCGGGGATAACATCCGGCCTGCTGCTCCTTGCATCTGCAATGGCAATACTCATCAGGGGATCTGCCCCTGAATCGGGCATGAAGGTGCTGCCCCTCTTTCACGTGGCGATGCTCCTGTATGCCGGCTCCATCGTGCTGGATTCGATATGGTGACCTGGGCAGATCCAGCTGCAGGACACCTTAAGTGAACATGCTGATTTTGACCGGCTCCTGGTTCCTGGCCCGCTTCATCTCCTCTGCCAGTTCCATATCTATAAATTCATGAAAACCGGTTTTGCCACGTGCATATGCGTCATGCCATCCTGGCGGGACCGGGACCCTACCATACAGCTCTTCCCTCTGTGCTTCCAGGATACAGGGTTTTCTTCCCATGAATTTCGAAGCAGAGACGACATTGCCGCCTGTCTCGGCCGAGAGGCGTTCAAGCCATCTGAAACCCTCGCAGGACCTGAGAAGGTGGTGATCCAGGATGAGAAGACCGACACAGGCTGCGATATCAACAGCATTTCGCCATGCGACCAGGCGATCATCGCCGGATAACCGGTCGAGGTAGAGTGGTGGACCGGAGGCTATCACCACATCGGGTTTCCATTCCCTTATCACCTCTGCGGATTTCCGGTTAAGCAGCTGTATGTCTGAGGCGTGAACGAACGATTCATCGCCGTCACGTATGCAGGTCATCATAACAGATCCGAGCCGGGAGTGCGGTGATCCATGCGGGACCGGTCCTGAGAAGCAGAGTCCAGCCCGGGTCGTCCCCTCTGAAGGGACAATCTTCCAACCGGATCGTTCCATAAGGTCCATTCTCCTCTTGAGAGAGAGTGTTGAAAGACCTGACGGGCCTTTTGCCCAGACAGAGGTCCCCTCCAGTACCGGGGCCCTGTCAAGGGAGAGCTGGTACGGGTTTGCATCTGCGAGCGGGATATGGTCTCCATGGTAGTGACTGATAACGATGTCGGTTGCCTCACCAAATGCCGAGATGATCCGCTCTCTTACGGCATCACCGAGAGCGACCTGGCACGGATGGGGAAGGAGACCCGACCGAACGTATCCCAGCGCGACGCCCGGGTCGATCAGGTACCTCCTGCTCCCGGCATATACCATGCAGGAGAGACCCCTGACACCGAGCGACTCGGTGCCTATCACAAGCACCTCCATAGTTGTATATTATGGTGAGCAGGCATAGTTCTGGCGATGGGATATTGGATGGGAATAAATTCAGCTACAGACCCAAAAGGGGGCAAACGGTAAACCAGAAAGTTATCGGGCAGAGTGAAAACGCCGGGAGTCGCTCTTACCCTTCCCCATCTCATTCCTTGCCATGACGATCACCGCGATATACCATCCGCCAAGCATCTCAACGATGGCCCCGGCATACGGCTCCTGGCGTGTCATGCTCGGGGAGGCCTTCGGATCCTGCCGCTGCCCCTTGCGCCCCATGCCGGCATGCCCTGTCGAGACGTAGTGCAGGAAATCCTCCTTCGAAAGGTTCCACGTGCAATGTATACGTAGACGGACGAAATCCCGATTCTTCGGATTTGGAAGTATCACAGCCCTGGTACCGGGGATGGGAACCGGCTCTCCGCCTTCGGGAGCAGCAAGTTCCCGCACCTTCTGCCACAGGGGGTTGCATGCCCGGACGCCAAATGGACAGGTGCGGCAGAAACGGTTGGAGGGAGGAGTCCCGTCACCCCTGTAATGCCGGCAGAAACGGATATCCATAGCATTTTGAATGGATATACCCTGATAAGGGTTTTGTATGCCGGCATCGTAAATTGCAGAGGGTGATTGGAGTCTTCCTGATAAATACGCCGCCAAACGCCTCAACCCGCGAATGCCAGTTTTTTGCACTCACGGGAGTTATTTTCCGGATTTGTCGCTGTAGGTGATGAATTGCGCACCATTGGAAAGGGTAACCGGTGTGAACAATACCTCGCGCTCCTTTCCGTTCCTGCACCGCACAAGAAATGTCCGGGGCCGGAACTCTCCTACCCGGGATCTTTCAAGGTCGGCCTTCCATGCCTCGATTACCACCTTCCTGTACTCGGGGTCAGGATAGGCGAGCCGGAACCATTCCCTCCCGTTCTGTATCTCCTCCAGGGAATACCCAAACATCTCGGTGAAGGCAGGGTTTACGAAAAGATAACGCCCGTTTTTATCGATAAGGGCGATGGGGTGTGGGGAGATATTCACAACTTCCCTTAACAATTCCTCGCTTCTTCGGAGAAGGTTCGCCGTTATTCTCTGGCTTAGCGCGATGGATGCCTGCCTGATAAAGGATTCAACGGCGTGGAAATTTCGAATTTTTTCATCACGTCCAAGAAAAATGGCTACAGCCCCAAGAAGTTTGTTCTTCCAGAATAGTAAGAAAATATTGACTTTCCCGATTCCTTGGTCTTGAAGAACCTCGTCACAACGGTCTTTTGGGAACTTACGAAAACAGAGATCATAAAATGATATAGAATCCGGGCTGACATCGTCTCCCAAAAAAAACTCAATCGATCCCCCTTTTCTCACTCCAAGGATCTTCTCTTTATGCGGTCCGGAAAATATCTCCATTACCGGGACTTCCACACCTAGGGGATCCTGACCCAGAATTCTATGCAA
>Ga0272442_10007451_pt1 | contig 14120 bp, 15 predicted proteins | sample SSMForm2O_FD_200262 | JGI IMG/M metagenome (GOLD analysis project Ga0272442, IMG submission 200262) | Marine sediment archaeal communities from Little Sippewissett salt marsh, Falmouth, MA, United States - SSM-Form-2O | ecosystem: Environmental > Aquatic > Marine > Wetlands > Sediment ...
ATAATAATTATTATTGAAAAAATAATCAAAAAAATGAGGAGTTAAATGCCTGGAAATTGTTTGTTAATAATATCAAAAAACGAAGGTACAAATCCTTTATCAATAGCAGAACATGCGATGGACTCTGGAGTAATAGATAAAGTAATAATCTCAGATGGTTCAAACCCAGAAACTTTCAAACGTCTAAAAAAAAGAGAAACACCTAAAATCGAAATAATAAACGAAAAAAAATATGTACAAACAAATGAAATAGGTAAAGGCATAGGAATGATAAATGGCGGTATAGCCGCTATAAAACAAAACTATGATAAAATAGGATACATCGATGGCGATATTTATAACCCTAATATGAGCAAATGGTTCCAATTTTTATTTGACCCACTAGATGACAAAATAGATATCGTAAAAACAGCTTTCTCAAGAAACCCTGCAGATGGACAAATAACAAGACATATAACAAAACCTCTAATAGCAATGTTTTTCCCACCAGCCTGGGAAATCGACCAACCACTTGGCGGAGAACTAGCATTAAAAAAAGAAGTCTTAAAAGACTTATATGAAAAAGGAATCTCACCACCATATGGATGGGGAATTGACACTTTTATAACAATTAAATCACTGATATATGGATACAAAATGGGGGAAGTCTATCTTGGACAAAAAATGCATGGTAAAAAAACACTAACAAACCTAAGAAAAATGTTTTTACAATGCTTCCAAGAAGCAATACGCATGATACAATATTTCTACAGCCTACAAATAAGAAAAAAAATAAACCCAATAATACCTGTTGCATCACCATTTAAAAGAAACACTCAATTTGATGAAACATACATGGATATCAAAAAAGAAGTAATGAGAAGTCTTCCAAATTTTAAATTAATCAAAAAAATGTATCTGCCTCATGATGATCTCTTCTCACAAATCAAAAACATCGATGATTTTGAAACTTTTTACAATAAAACAAAAGCAATAGATGTAAATAGATGGGTAGAAATACTATATTGGTTTGTAAAAAAATATGATCCAGATCAAATAAATCAATATTATTTAAGATGGAAAATACGTGCACTCAGTTTTTGTTTACATGAAATAAATACAGTAGAACAAGCTGAAACAAGAACAAAATTTCAAGCTAAAACCGCTATAGATTTCATCAATAGAATAGGAGAAAGAGCAATTCTTGATGACAGATCAAAAAGATTTTATTTTTATAATTTTAGGTAAAACTTTTAATCTGATAAATTAAGAATAGCTTCTGCGATATCACCTTTTGACTCTTTTAAAGCCTTTTTTGCCTCTTCATTGCTACAACCTGTTTGTTCAACAACAAGTTTTATGTCATCTTCTGGAATCTCTTCTTTTTTAGTTTTAATTGTAGGAGTCCCAACAATTTGATAAGTTTTTTGACCTTGAGCATCCATCAAAGTGACTTCAGCTTTTTCAAAAACATATTTCTGTTTATCAGTTTCAATAACGACTTTTTTAACGTTTTCAATTTCTTTAACATTAATACCTAGTCTCTTCATCATCTTGCTCATTTGCTTAGGATTCATTCTTCCAGGCATCATAACAATTAACCGTCCCTTTTGCGAAGCATATATAGCATAATACTTGTTTAATGTTTTTGGTAAAAAATGATATCCGGAAAAGAAATAAAAGTAATTGATATCAACTCAGAATTTTACGGAGTTGCACCATCTACACTCATGGAAAATGCCGGAAGCGAATTAGCAAAATTTATCATAAAAAAAATAAAACAAAAAAATAAAAACATATTATTTTTCTGTGGAACGGGAAACAATGGAGGAGACGGATTCGTTGCCGCAAGATACCTATCAAAAAAATACCAAGTAACAGTAATACTAACAGCTCAAGAAAAAGATATTAGAACCAATATATCACAAAAAAATTTTAAACTATTAAAAAAAACAAATACAAAAATCTATTTTTATAATGATATAAAAAAAATTGATAATTTCCTAGAAAAAAATCAAATAATAGTAGATTCAATGCTTGGAATTGGAATCAAAGGTGAATTAAGAAAACCATATTCAGATATTGTAAAAAAAATTAACTCATATAAAAATAAAACAGTATTTAGCACAGATATTCCAACGGGTTTTAAAACAAAAAACGCGATAAAACCAGACTACACAATAACATTTCATGAAATTAAAAATGGTATGAAAAAACAAAACTGTGGAGAAATAAAAAAAGCTGATATAAAAGTTCCAGATAAAGCAATAAACTACATAGGACCTGGAGAACTAAAAGTATATTACCCTCGACCTAAAAAAAAGTCTCATAAGGGAGATAACGGAAAAGTACTGGTGATTGGTGGAGGACCATTTACAGGCGCACCAGCATTATCGGGGATTGCTTCTCTTAGAACAGGTGCAGATTTAGTTTTTATTAGTTCACCAAAAAAAACAGCAAATGCAATAAAATCCTTCTCACCTTTATATATAAAACCAAAAAGATTAGCAGAAAAAATATCAAAAATATCGCCAAATCTCATAGTTAAAGAACTAAGTGATGAAAATAACCTTGTTTTAAATGATTTCAAAAAACTAAAAGAAGATATATCAAAAGTAAACACAGTAGTTATAGGTCCTGGACTAGGTACAAAAAATATAACTCAAAAAACAATAAAAAAAATAATTAAACATTGCACCCAAGAAAATATTTCTTTAGTAATAGATGCAGACGCAATACAAATAATTAGAAATAACTATGATATAATCAAAAAAACAAAAACAGTTATAACACCGCATGAAGGTGAATTTTTCAAATTAACAAATGAAAAACTATCTAAAAATGAAGAAAAAAGGATTAAAACTGTTACAAAATGGGCTGATAAATTAGGCATAACTATTTTGCTGAAAGGACATAATGATGTAATAAGCAATGGGCAATATACAAAATTAAACGATATCCATAATGAGGCAATGACAGTTGGTGGAACAGGTGATGTACTCGCTGGAATAATTGGTGCGCTCTTATCAAAAAATGTAGAACCTTTTAATGCCGCAAGGATAGGAGCATTTATAAATGGATATGCAGGGAGTCTTGCATATGAAAAAAGATCATATGGTTTAATTGCAACAGATATCATAGATGAGATACCAAATGTGTTAAAAAAATATTTATAAAAAAAATTTAAAAAAATTTAGCAGTGGGAAAAAATGGATTTTTCAAAAGTTCAGCCGATAATAAATGAATCAGCTTTATACATAGAAAAAGAAAAAACTGTAGTAATTGCAGATCTACACATAGGTATTGAAAATGAGTTAATTAAACAAGGAATAAATACAAAATCTCAAACAAAAAAAATGACAAAACGAGTTATAGATATCTGCAAAAAACATAAAACAAAAAAAATTGTTTTACTAGGAGATATAAAACATAACATTCCAACTTCAACCTACTGGGAAAAAAAAGATGTAAAAATTTTTTTAGAAACTATCGAACAATATGGTGAAATACATATCTATCCTGGGAATCATGATGGAAACATTAAAAGATACATAACAAAAAACACAATAATGCATCCTTCTGATGGAGATATAATAAAAAAAATAGGTTATGTTCATGGTCATAGATGGCCAAATAAAAAAATAATGAAATCTGAGATTATCATTATGGCACATACTCATCCAACTATAATGCTTACCGATAGAAGAGGATATAAAATGTTTGAACCATGTTGGATTAAAACAAATTTTTCTAATAAAAAATTAAAAGAAAAATATCCAGAATCAGTAAATCCTAAACTAATAATATTACCGGCTTTTAATCCATTATGTGGAGGTATGGCTATAAACAAAGATGGAATAATGGGTCCTATCGGTAAAATAATAAATCTAAATGACTCAAAAGTATTTTTACTAGATGGATTAGAAATTGGAAAAATTAAAGATATCAATTAGAGATCAATTTGTAATATTATATTTGTCGTCATATTCAATATAACATTTATTTTTAATATGAATCTCTGAATTTTTTCTTTTACATGTATTAGATTCATTAAACTGAACCAATGTAACATTATAACCTTCACCGCGAATTAAATTTAAGATACCATCATCACCATAAAAATGCCCTGCTCCAATTGTAAAAAAATATTGTTCATCTGGGTTATTCTCAACTAAATTGATAATATCATTTATCATGTTAACATTTCTATCATTTATCAATTGAGACAGTAAATCATCATAAAACGGATCATTTTCTTCATATTCCGTATTAATTAACTTATCAATTTCTTCTAAATCTCCTTCTAAATAAGCATCAAGAAGTTGATTAATATCCTCTGTTACATTATTTTTTATTATATAATTTAACGAGTCATTTAAATAACGGATTTGATCCTCCAAACTCATATCAAAGAAAACATCCAAATGCTCATTTATTGTTTCAAGCCCATATGTTTCCTTATTATTTTCTTCAGCTAATTTCCAAATATAACTATCTAATGAAGGATGATTGTAATATTTTAGTTCATGTTCTAAAATTGTTATTGAATTTGCAAGATACCATGGTTTAAAAGATTTTAAGGACATCTCATATATGGAACTGAGATCAATTGAGTCAAGATAGTTATATAATTTTTCCAATATGTCTCCAGATGTTACTAAATCATCAATAGTTGTACCATCTATATAGATAGAATATAATATCATTTCATTTATCGTTTCATCATCAAGTTTGATTTCAGTATAAACATTGTCAACTTCTAATAATTTATCATATACAATTGCGGGAAGTGTTAAAACATCTTCATTTTTAAGATGAATGGAACCATATAAATATGAGGGATTTTCAGTACTTATTTTCCATAATAAAGGTTTTGAAGAAAGTGTCATATTTTCGTATTTTGAATAATTAAAATTGGAATTGTTATTACAATTACAACCTTCATCTTTTTTTACATTTTCCTCTAAATAAAAAATTGAAAAAATTGAAAAAATAATTATCATTAGAATTATAAGTAATATAACGATAAATTTATTTCTCATGTTTATCACATATTTATGATTATTATTTATTTTGATATAATTAAATGTGTTTAAAACAATTTCCTAAAAAGTTATGTTTACAATAATTAATAATATTTTAAATATCTCTATCTTTTTTAGGAATATTTTTAAAAAGATTAACAACAGCATATAAACCTATAGCCAGTGAAAAAGTTAAAAAAATCAATTCAATATGTGCTTCACCAAAATCATTTATACTAGCTGAGAAAATATAATCATTAGAAAAATAAGCCCATAAAAACGTGAAATATAAAACAAAACTATTTGATATCAAGCAAGTTATACCGATTGCATAAAGTAATATTTTTTTTTGAGAGGTATCTATATTTTTTTTGATATAACCCACCTTTTAAAAAAATATTTGAGTTTAAACAGATATAAAACTTGTTTAACGATTATTACCAAAAATAATAAAAATCATAGATAATACTTAAATAATGCATCTTTTATAACAATGCAAAATCCAAAAAATATAAATTTAAAAAATGATGTCTTATGGAGCTAAATCTAAACAAGGAAATAAAAGAATTCTTAACAGTTTTCATTATGATCATCTTACCTTTAATATTAATCGGACTTGGAGCTATAGTATTTAATATTGTTATTGCATGGTATTTCATATTGTGTATAGTTTGGTTTTCAATGGGAATTATATTTTATAGTGTCATAGAGCAATAAAAAAATTTAATGTTTAACAAAATTTTATTTGATTTTAAATGAATTCAATATTTATTAATCTAAATAACAAAATACAAAAAGTTTTGATCCAGAAAAAAATAACAAATCCTACAGAGCCTCAAAAACTTGCTTTTCCTTATATATTAAAAGGAGAAAACACTCTTTTAATAGCACCAACAGGTCTTGGTAAAACAGAAGCAGCTCTTTTACCTATATTTAATAATTTTTTAGAGTCTCAAGGTAAAGAGGAATTAAGGGACTGTAAAGGTTTTTCAATTATTTATATCACTCCTCTAAGAGCATTAAACAGAGATATGCTAAGAAGAACTATTGAGTGGGGTAAAAATTTAGGAATAACAATTGGTGTAAGACATGGGGATACAACACAAAGTGAAAGAAACAAACAATCAAGAAACCCACCGGATATGCTTATTACAACTCCTGAAACATTTCAAATACTTTTCACAGGTAAAAATCTTAGAAGATATCTTTCTAAAACTAGATGGTTAATAGTAGATGAGATACACGAGTTAGCTGAAGATGAAAGAGGAGCACAGTTATCGGTGGCTTTAGAAAGGCTTTATGAATTGACTAAGGATAAAAAACATGAGTTTCAAAGAATTGGGCTATCAGCAACAGTAGGATCACCTGAAGAAGTTGCATTATTTTTAGGTGGAAATATTAAAAATAAAAACAGGCAAGTCAAAATCGTTGAAGTTGATATAAAAAAACATATAGATATAAAAGTTGAACTACCAAAAATTATAAAAACAGATTATGAGAACGCAAAAAAATACTCAATTGAACCAATCTCATTTTCAGCTTTAAGATATAGTTATGAAAAAATGCAAAAACATGTTTCAACACTACTTTTTATAAATACAAGAGACGGAGCTGAAATACTAGCTTCAAGGTTTAACCAATGGAAAAACAATCCAAAAATTGGAGTTCACCATGGTTCATTATCAAAATATATTAGAATAGAATCAGAAGATAATTTCAAAGAAGGAAAAATAAAATCATTAATTTGTACTTCATCACTAGAACTAGGAATCGATGTTGGTAGTACAGACTTTGTAATACAATACAACTCACCAAGACAAGTAAAACGAATTATTCAAAGGGTAGGAAGATCAGGGCATCAAATCGGAAAAACATCAAAAGGGTTAATAATTACAACATCAGCTGAAGATCTAGCAGAAAGCCTAGTTATAGCAAAAAAAGCTTTAAAAGGAGAAATCGAAAAACTAAAAGTAAGACAAAACCCGTTATCAGTTTTAACAAACCAAATAATATCAATAACACTAGAATACGGAAAAATAAATGATAAAAAAATATATCAAATAATCAAAAGAGCATACCCATTTCATAGTTTAAAAGAAAAAAATTTTAACCAAATCCTTAACCAATTAAAAAACCAGAGAAACATATGGATAGATGATGAAAAAAACATAATAAAAAGAAAAAACTCAAGACTTTATTTTTTAGATAACATCTCAATGATACCTGATGAAAAAACCTACATGGCAGTAGACATTAGCAGCAGAAAAAAAATTGGAAAACTAGATGAAAGCTTTGTATTAAACTACGTATTTGAAGGAGCAAAATTCATACTAAAAGGAAAACCATGGACTATTATAAAAAAAGAAGACGAAGAAATATTAGTATCACAATCAAAAGACATAGGCAACATTCCATCATGGACAGGTGAAGATATACCAATACCACTGCAAGTAGCAAAAGAAGTAGGAAAACTTAGAAGAACTATAAACCTGAATAAAAAAATAAAAGACTATCCATGTAAAAAAGAAACATTAAACCATCTATACAAACAAATACAAAATCAAAAAAAACAAGGGTTTATAGTCCCAGATGATAAAACAATAACAATTGAATATGAAGAAAAAAACATAGTAATTAACGCCTGTTTTGGAACAAAAGTAAACGAAACATTAGGTCGCTTAATATCAGCTATACTAGCACAATACTTAGGAGAGACAATAGGAATAAACAGTGACGCATACAGAATAAACCTTGAACTACCCGGTAGAATTAAACCAGAACAAATAATAAAAATAATTGAAGATTTACAACCAGAAACACTAGAATACCTGTTAAATACAATACTTAAAAACTCAACATACATAAGATGGCAACTAGTGCATGTAGCAAGAAAATTTGGAGCAATACAAAAAGAATACGATTTCAAAAACATAGGAACAAAAAAACTTTTTACAATTTTTGATAACAACCTAATCATAGAAGAATCAATTGACAAAACAATATGGGACAGAATGGATATAGAAAACACAAAAAAAATATTAAATGAAATTAAATCAAAAAAAATAAAAATAAAAACACAAAAACTATCACCGATCTCAGTTGCAGGTTTAGAATCAATCAAAGGTTTAATGTTACCAAAAAGAGCAGATAGATCAATTCTCTTAGCATTAAAAAGAAGATTAGAAAACACTGACATAACATATGTATGTATTAATTGTAACAAAAAATGGAATACAACAGTTAAAAGATCAGAGATGCATCCAAAATGCCCAAAATGTAGAGCAATAAAAATCATAGCTCTGAAAAGATACAATAAAGATTTAGCAAAACTATTGACTAAAAAAAATAAAACACAAAAAGAAAAAAAAGAATTAAAAAGATTAATTAGAAACAGTAGCCTAGTACTATCTTATGGAAAATATGCAGTATTAGCACTTATGGGGAGAGGAATCGGACCAGAGACCGCAGCAAGAATATTAAGAAGATACAATATTGAAAACTTAGAAAAAAATGAAGAAACCCAACTAAAATTTTTAAAAGATATACTAAAAGCAGAGCTAAATTATGCTCGAACAAGAGGATTTTGGGATAACACATAAAAACATTAAAGAGATTCAGTATTTGGATGGATGTCAGAGATTTAATCAATTATATACCCCCAATTGAAAAAATACTAGGAGTAATATGGATAATAAGCTGGATACTAGCAATTTGGGTATATCATATACAACTTTTCCTAACAGGGTTATTCTGCCTTTTTTTAACAATAATAATACTAGGATATTTTGACAAAGAAGAAAAAAATGAAAATCCAATTTCTTTTTCAATGGATAAAAACACAAAAACTCTTACAGTACAAAAAATATATGAAAATGGATTAAAATGGGAAGATAACGAAATCTGCTCCGGTGAAGCAAAACTACCCACTGGGCAAATTAAACAAGGAGATAAAATATCAAATTGCAAAGGCAATGTAGCATTAAGACATATTCCAACAAACAAATTACTAGGCGGATATAATTTTGAAAAAAATAAGTAATAAATCGTAAAAAATGGGTTTAAGATGTTAAGACAGGATAGTCAATATATAATAAAGAATTTACTTCAATCAATACTTGATATAATTAGTAGACGAACATCAGAAAATTACTCTGCAATAGTAATGAGTAAAGTAATAAAAAACCTTGAAAAAAAACATGAATTTCTTAAAAATATTGAGATAAAAAACCCTCAAACTTCAGAAACTTTTGATATTATCAATATCAAAGGAGATTTTAATAATATAGAGGAAATTGAATTAAAAAATTCAACAATGGATCTAATAAATTATTTATCGGAAACACTAGGTAGAGAAGCAGGATACTATTTTATTAAAGAAATTAAAGACTCTATACCTTCTGATCAAGAAGAAATATATAAAAATTTAGGGATAGATTTTAATGTATTGCAACTAGAGTTTATCAATAAACGGAAAGATAAATATAGATCAGAAATAAAAAACTCAGAAGTTATGAATCATGCTTTTAAAAATTTATTTGAAACAATGGAAAAGGACCTAGGAAGAGATCTTGCATTTTCAACATTAGATGAATTAATAAATAGATTTTCTACAAAGTATGAGGCTCTTAAAAAAATTAAATTAAATGATATTAGGACTGTTACAAATACTGAAATTATATCAACATCAGATGAAATAGACAATATTGAAATATTTAGAATAGGTGAAATACTTCAAAAAATAATCCAGGAATGTAATAATACTTTAAATGAAAAAGGTAACATGGATTTTATAGATAATTTTCAAGCGAAATTAAATCCAGATATAGTTGAAAAATTAATTGAAATGGGTGTAAATCTAAATACAATACAATTAAAGCAAGGTCCAATTGTTAAGTACTTGATTAAATCATTAATTCAGGTTTTAAGTAATATTAGTTCAAAAAACTATGCAATTTTAACATTAGATGCCGAGCTTAAAGAGATAACAAAAAAGTATAGTGCTCTGAGATATATCAATATAGATGATAGTAAGTATTCAGAGGGTTATAATGCTATTAGTATTTCACCTGATATAAACATTGCAAGTACAGCAGAGGTTGGTAAAGGCCTTCAAAAATTAATCGAAAAAATTACAAAATCTCTTGGTGAAGAAGCTGGAAGAATTTTTTTAAATAAATTAAAAAAACAGATAGGAAGAGCTTACATGCTAAGAATTGAAGAACTTGGTGTTAATTTATACATGATAGAATTAAAATATAGCATGATGTGGTAACTATTTTTCGGTAATAAATGAAAAATAAATCGGCAATTTTAAATATACAATCTAAATATCGATTTTCTAGAGGATTATTATGAACGAAATAGGAATTGTGAGTTATGGGGCAAATATTCCTCGTAAGAGGATTAAAGTCGAAGATATCGCTTCTGTATGGGGTAAGGACGGTAAAACAATAAGTAAAGGACTTGGAATAAACGAAAAATCAGTTCCATCAATAGATCAAGACACTGCAACAATAAGTGTTGAAGCTGCTAGAGCGGCATTAAAAAGGTGTAACATAGATCCAAAAGATATAGGTGCGATATATATTGGTAGTGAATCACATCCATATGCTGTTAAACCAACTGGAACAATTGTAGGAGAAGCAATAGGTGCAACACCTGATCTCATGGTAGCTGATTATGAATTCGCATGCAAGGCGGGTACTGCTGGAATTCAAACAAATATTGGACTTGTAAAAAGTGATATGATTAAATATGGACTTGCAATTGGAGCAGATACTGCACAAGCAGCTCCTGGAGATGCTTTAGAATTTTCAGCATCAGCAGGTGGAGCAGCATTTATTATTGGAAAAGAAAACGTAATTGCAAATATAAATCATACTTATTCATTTACAACTGATACACCTGATTTTTGGAGAAGAGCAGAAAGAAAATATCCTTCTCATGGTGGAAGATTCACAGGTGCACCAGCTTATTTTAAACATGTAACAAATTGTGCGAAAAATTTAATGATAAAAGCAAATACAAAACCTGAAGATTATGATTATGCTATTTTTCATCAACCAAATGGCAAATTTCCATTAAAAGCAGCAAAAATGCTTGGTTTCACTTTTGACCAAGTAAAACAAGGTCTAATAGTTACAAATATTGGAAACACATATTCAGGAGCTTCACTGGTTGGGCTTGCATCAGTATTAGACGAAGCAAAACCCGGTAACAGGATATTTTTAACAAGCTATGGGTCAGGTGCAGGAAGCGATGGTTTTGATATAACTGTTACAAATAAAATAAATGATATAGATAGAAAAAAGGCTCCTTCAGTTGCAGAAATGGTGGAAAACAAGGAATATATTGATTATGGAAAATATGCAAAAATTACAGATTTATTATTTTGGGAGTGATAAAAAATGAGAGATGTAGCAATAATTGGTGTTGGTCTTACAAAATTTGGAGAGCTTTGGGATAAATCCTTCAGACAACTTATAACTGAAGCAGGTTCTAAAGCAATTTTTGATGCTGGAATTGAAGGTAAAGAAATCGATGCAATGTATGTTGGTTCAATGAGTTCAGGTAGATTTATCGGTCAGGAACATGTAGGAGCATTAGTAGCAGAAGCTTCAGGTTTCTCTCATCTACATATACCATCAACACGTGTAGAAGGAGCTTGCGCTTCCGGTAGTCTTGCCGCCCGTGAAGGTTTTTTATCAATTGCGTCTGGAATAAATGATATCGTAGTAGTCGGTGGAATCGAAAAAATGAATGATGTCGCAGGAGCCTCAGCAACAGAAACACTTGCAACAGCAGCTGATCAAGAATGGGAAGCTTTCTTTGGAGCAACTTTTCCCGCTCTTTATGCTATGATTGCAACAAAACATATGCATGATTATGGTACAACAAAAGAACAACTCGCAAAAGTCGCAGTAAAAAACCATGATAATGGAACATTAAACCCTTATGCTCAATATCGTAGGAAAATAACAGTTGAACAAGCAATGAATTCATCACCCGTGGCATATCCATTAGGGCTGTTAGATTGTTCACCGGTAACAGATGGAGCAGCATCTATTGTTCTCTGCGCAGCAGAAAAAGCAAAAGAATACACAGATAAACCAATTAAAATTATTGGATCTGGTCAGGCATCTGATACTCTTTCATTACATGCTAGAAGAGATATATGTACCGTAGATTCAACTGTTTTTGCTTCAAAAATGGCATATAAACAGGCAAATGTAACTCCAGATGATATAGATCTTGCAGAAGTACATGATTGTTTTACAATAGCAGAAATTTGTGCAATAGAAGATCTCGGGTTTGTAAAAAAAGGAGACGGCGGAAAAGCAGTAGATGAAAAAATTACAACATTAGATGGTTCAAAACCAGTTAATACAAGCGGTGGATTAAAATCAAAAGGACACCCCGTAGGAGCAACAGGTGTAGCACAAATGGTAGAAATAACTAAACAACTAAGGGGAGAAGCAGAACAAAGACAAATAAAAAACGCAAAAATTGGACTAACCCATAACGTAGGTGGCTCAGGAGCAACATGTGTTGTTCATATAATGGAGGCGATGTAAAAAATGAAATCAAACGTACCACGTTTCTGGAGAGAAATACCTCAACGTTATAATATCATGGGAAATAAATGCGAAGTATGCCAAAAAGTATTTTTCCCACCAAAAGAAGCATGTCCTAACTGCAGAAGAAAAAGTATCGGAAAAATGAAAGATTTACAACTAAGTGGAAAAGGGGAAATTGTTACATACTCAATAATACATGTAGGACCTGAAGAATTTGAAAACCAAGTACCATATCCAATAGCAATAATAAAACTTGAAGAAGGACCACAAATCACAGCTCAAATAGTCGACTGCGAAATAGAAGACGTAAAAATAGGTATGAAAGTTGAATCAACATTTAGAAAAATACAAGAAGATGGATATATAGGTGCAATATATTATGGATACAAATTCAAACCATTGAGGTGAAAAAAATGGATATAAAAAGTGCTCTCTCTGAAAAAATAGCAGGAGAAATCACTTTAAGCCCTGCACCAGGAAAAACAATACGTAAATGGAGAGGAGTATTTGACATTAGTCAAACAGATCTAGCAAAATACCTTAGATTATCACCAAGTGTAATAAGCGATTATGAATCAGGAAGAAGAAAATCACCAGGAATACAAACAATAAAAAAAATCATCAATGCATTGATAGAAATCGACGAAAAACGAGGAGGAAAAATACTACATCAATATGACTCCATGGTAGAAACCCATGCTGGAATACTTGAAATAATGGAATACCCTTATTCAATACCTGCAATAGATTTCATCAAAAAATTAGAAGGAAACATTTTAACATCCAATAAAGCAGGTCTTAAAAAAAATATTAAAGGATTCACACTAGTAGATAGCATAAAAACAATAGAAACAATAAATTCAGGCGATTATAATCGGCTATATGGATGGAGCACAGAAAGAGCAATCATATTTACAGGAATAAGATATGGACGAAGCCCTATGATAGCGATAAGAGTTCACCCAGTAAAACCAACAGCAGTAATATACCACAAACCAGGGTCAGTTGACTCATTAGCAGTAAAACTTGCAGATAGAGAAAACATACCATTAGTTGTCACAACAATTCCATTTGATGAACTCAAAAAAAGATTAATAAGATTAGGAGAAAAAAAATAAAATGGACCTAATGGGATTATGCAGTGTTTGCGGAAAACCGGCTCAAATTCATACATGTAACCTATGCGGTAGATCAGTATGCTCAAATTGTTACGACCCAACAAGAGGTTTATGTAAAAACTGCCAATTTGGCAAAAAAATATAAATTTTTTTTTTAATTATTTTATTTTTCTACCACATTGCGGACAAAAAACAGAATCACCAGCAAGCCTAAACCCACATTGAGGACAAAAGACCATTGAAGATGGTTGTGGTTGATTAAAATTAACCTGCTGAGGTTGAGGTTGAGGTTGAACATTACTATTTGCATAATATGGCTGCTGGGTTTGTTGGGGGGGTTGCTGAACCGGTTGTTGATAGTTTTGTTGAGGATAAGGCTGTTGTTGGTATTGATTGTTTTGTTGATAATACATCTGTGAAGG
>Ga0272442_10007452_pt1 | contig 14119 bp, 11 predicted proteins | sample SSMForm2O_FD_200262 | JGI IMG/M metagenome (GOLD analysis project Ga0272442, IMG submission 200262) | Marine sediment archaeal communities from Little Sippewissett salt marsh, Falmouth, MA, United States - SSM-Form-2O | ecosystem: Environmental > Aquatic > Marine > Wetlands > Sediment ...
AGCTCGGGACACAGGTGGGGGCTGACCTCGCGGGTGTGCCCCATGACCAGATCTACTTCTTTGATCGCAGCCATTCGCCCAGTCCGGCGTCGTAGTACCGGTGTCCCCTGACCCCGGTCATCTTGCGCGGCACCGACTTGAGCTCGGGGTGCCAGTACCAGGACTCCAGCTCCAGGCGGTAGGACTGGCCCTTCTCGAAGACGCGGAACTCCGGCACCGGTTTCTTGCCGTACACCGCCCAGTGGGCCACGATGATCGGGCCCTTCTCCAGGCTGCCCTCGATCACCTTGCGCGGGGTGTAGACGTACTCCACCAGGACCCGGTCATACCTGGTCGCCCAGCCGAAGTCGATCGGGGTTATCCGGGTCAGCTCCGCGTCCACCACCGTGCGCAGGATCCTCCCGGGCGGACCGGGATCCTGGCCGGTCTCCCCCTTGGTCCTGAAAACCCGGGCCAGATCATAGGGCCTGGTGGGAACCTGCCGGAGGGTGATCTCCGCCCCGCCGTTTTTGGGCACCGGCTTTCCGGTTCGCCGGTCGCGGGTCACGTACAGGTCGGGGAAGTTCGCCTCGCGGCCGGAGGTGATCCGTATGGCCCGCTGCCGGGAAAGTTGCAGGATCCAGGCGTCGGTGGGCCCCTCGTACTGCTTGCGGGTCTTCTTGAAGACCTCGACGGCGATGTAATCGTTGTGGTTGGACCAGTGCCAATTGTGCCAACCGCGGCCGGAACCGACCAGATCGGCGGCCTTGAGCACCAGCCGCCGGCCTATATCGCGGTGGACGATCGACATGCGCTCGTGGCCGTCGTGGTTGGTCGTCATCCAGTTGGCGTCGGGACTTATCGCCGCGCTGCACCCCGCCGCGTAGATCCGCACCATCCGGGTTTTCGGCTCCACCAGCACCAGGCGCCGGAGCATGGCCCAGTCCCCCTGGCCTTGCCAACGGGCCACCAGCCGCTCGCCGTACCCGTCGAGCTGCAGCTCGCGCGCGTAGGTCCCGGGCAGCTTGAGGTCGTGCACCGTCCGCCACTCGATGTCGACCGCTCCCAGCCCCCCGCCTTCCTGGATAAAGACGATCTCGCGGTTGTTGGGATGGAAGTCGATCGGGCAGGCGCCCACCCCCAGGGAAATTGCCCCGGTGTACAGGTCGCGCTCCCCGCTCCCGTCGGCGTTCATGATCCAGATCGAGCCGCTCATCTTGTCCTTCAGGTTTCCCGGCTCGGTGCGGAATACCGCCAGGCGCTTCCCGTCCGGCCCCACCCGCGCGCAGACCCCCTCGCCCAGAATCCGCGGCTTCCACTCCCCGATCTCCACCCGCTCGATCATCCAGACCACCTCGTCCTTCTTCGGATCGGGCGGCCGCGAGTAGACCACGAATCCTTCGATTTCGGAGGCGAGCCCTTCAAGCTCCCCGGTAAACGCCAAGGGACTCAAGCACACCAGCATGCATGTAAGAAAAAAGCTCCGCATATGGACAGCTATTGCGCGAGTTTGCGCCTGAGCAGCATGTTCTCCAGCAGGAGCCCGGCGTGCTCCACCAGGATGCCCAGCGGCTCCGGGGAGCACACCTCGATGTCCTGGGTGCCGTTGTCGGCATAGATCAGCGAAGTGGTCTGCTCGTTGACCACGATGGGTATCAGCAGGGCTTCCGAGCGGACCGGGGCGCCCACCAGGTCGTAGAGTTTCTTGAATACCTTGTCATCCGCCAGGGTGGTGGCCATCTGAACGGTTCCGTTCTTGACGACCTCGTATACCGGCGATCCCGGAGGAATGGCCACCCGCAGCTTGGGAAGGCTCTTTCCGGGATCGGTACCGCCGGTGGAGCCCCGCAGGCCGAAACCGCCCAGTCCCACCAGCTTCTTTTCCTTGACCAGGAAGAGTATGGCCCGTTCCAGGTAGTCGGCCACGAAACGCAGCACGTCCAGCGAAACGGTGACCGAGTGGTAGCTGCGCCGCAGATCCAGCATGGTGTGATACAGGCTGCCCACGTAGGTCATCGGCTGCACGTTGCGCGGGACGGTGCCCTCCTCGGGCAGCATCCGCGACAGCTCCTTCTTGATCAACTGTGACAGCGTCTTGACAAACCGCTCGAATGCCTCCGGGCTGTCATCCTGTTCCTTCACCGGCCGGGGCACGTGGGTGACCACCCCGGCCGAAAGCACCCCCGCCAGCAGCCGGGGGTTCTTCCCGCTGCCGAAAGTGAGAATGGGAATGTTACCGCTCTCACGCCGCTGCTGCAGGACCGAGTGGATGCCCTGCTGGCCGCGGGCCAGGTCGGCGGTGATCATGTCGGTGTCGATAACCAGCAGGGGGTGGCGCCCGGCCAGCCGGACCAGCAGGTAGCGGGCGTCCTCGAATGTCCGCGCCGGGTGCAGGGTGATCTCGCGCTCCTTCAGGGCGACGAACAACAAACCGCCCAGCTCGGGATCGGGGCTGAGCATGATGGCCGGAGGGTTGAGATCGGCCATGACGTCTTCTTCGGTCAGCTCGGAAAGGTCCTCTCCGCCCGCCGGCGTCTCGGGCCCGGATTCCGCTTCAGCTTCCCGGGGAGCCTCGGGAGCGGCTTCCGGCTCCTCTTCCTCCTCGGGCTCGGCAACCTGCTGCCGGCGTCTTTGCTCCATGGCCTCGTCGTGGATACGCGCGGCCTCCAGCAGAAGCTCCTGGGGACTGATGCTGACCTCGATGTTCACCGTTTCGGGAATGAACAGGGGATCCACCGGCGGCTTCATCCCGCCCGGCTCGAACCAGAACTCCCCGTCGGCCCAGGAGGCGATCTCGCCGATGGCACCCAGGATGGACTGGGCCACGGCGTCCTCGATGTGCGACACCGTAATCGCCCCGGTCTCCAGCAGGGTGCTGCCCAGGGGGATGTGCCGGGCCCCCTGCTCGCGCTGCTTTTCCAGGGCCTGCAGGAGCTTTTCCTGGGTCAGGTGGCCGCGCTCGATCAGTATGTCGGTGAGGAAGCTCAGGCGGGGATGGGCGGTGATGGCGACGACTCTTCCTTCCGAGAAGGCGATCTGGGCTTTCTGGTCCTCCCGGTCGAGGTGCAGCACTCCGTTCTTCCCGGCCATGCCGAGAATCTGCAGCACATCGACAATGGAGATGTCTTCCAGACTGCCGGAGAGCGCCATGGTACGTTCAGCTTTCGTCCGGGGTGTTCTCGGGCGCCGAAGCCTCTTTCAACATTTTCAAGAAACCCTCCAGGGTGGCGGCCTTTCTCTCGGAACGCGCGTGCATCTGAGCGGCGCGAACGGCGATGGCCGCGTGCCCGGCGAGCAGGTCGAAGAGCTCGTGATCTATTGGTTCGAAGCTGTCCTTCTGAATCAGCAACTTGTAAATCACCAGCAGGCCCAGCAGCTCGTCCTGGGCCACCAGGGGCAATGCCGCGATGGGCCGGTCGTCATCACCCGCCGAGGAGACATCCTGGGCCAGGTAGAGCTCTCCCGAACGGGCAATCCGGGAGAGGAAGTTGTCCGCCAGGGGAATCTTGGAGCCCTTGCGCTCCTCGACGCCCTCGCCGCTGACCAGGGTGAAGGCGTTGGTCTTGGGATCATACAGATAAACCGCAAAGCGCTCGGCGCCGATAAGATTGATCAGGATCTCGTTTATGCGTTGCAGGACTATGTCGTAATCCAGGGAGGAGTGCAGCTGGTAACTGGCCACATACAGGCTGGCCAGGTTGGAGCTTTCCTTTTCCACTTGAAGATACTTCTCGGCAAACTCGGTGTTCTCCTTCTCCAGGTCCTGCATGCGCCTGCGGAAGTCATCCAGCTCTTGTTTCAGTCGATCGCGATCCTGGCAAACCGACGCCAGCTCGCCCTCACCGTCGACATCCTTTTTGGACTCAGCACCCGGCTTCTGGGAAAGCTCGTGCCGGAGCAACGCAACTTGTTTCTTCAACTGCTCGTTCTGCTTGAGCAGGTCCTCGATATGCGTCCTGCCCTCCTCGAAGAACTTGGCGAAGAAACCGTCTTGATTGTCGTTCTTTTCAGTCATGCGCGGTACTCGGTGGTCAGAGGTTCACCTTATGGTCACACGATCAACAATATAGCTGGTCAACTCCCGGAGGCTATCTACCGCGGCTCCGTCGGAGAACTCCGCCAGTAACCCCTTGGCCCGGCCGACCAGTTCTGCAGCCATTTCGCGGGACCGTTCGATCGCCGAGGTTTCCAGCACCCGCCGGACAATCTCCTGGCACTTCTCCTCGGTCGGGCCTTGCTTGGACAGCACCGCAATCGCATTGAGCAGATCCCGATCCTGTTCGCAGGCCAGCAGAAGCGGCAGAGTGGTCTTGCCCTGGCGCAGATCGTTGGCCAGATCCTTGCCGCTTTCCTCCAGGGGAGCGGTGTAGTCCAGGATGTCGTCGGTTACCTGGAAGGCCATTCCGAAGGTCTTCCCGAATCCGGCGGCGGTTTCCGCCTGTTGCGGAATGTCCCCGTTCAGACTGGCCCCGGCGCGACAGCACCAGGAGAACAACCCGGCGGTCTTCCCCGAGATGATTTCCTCGTACCCGGGCATAGACAGGGTGGCCTGACCGGAGCGTATCAACTGCATCACCTCTCCCTCGGCCATGTTCTGCACCACCCGGCTCAGCTCGCGCAGCAAGTCGAGATCTCCGTGCTGAACCACAATCCCGAATGCCTTGGCCAGGAGAAAGTCGCCCACCAGAACGCTGGCGGCGTTGCCGAATATCCGCGGCGCCGCGGGCACTCCCCGGCGGAAATGGCCCCGGTCGACCACGTCGTCGTGCAGGAGCGTCGCATTGTGAAACAACTCCGTAGCCACGGCCAGATCCAGGCCCAGGTCGACGTTGGCCCCGGTGGCCCGGGCGATCAACATGAGCAACGTCGGCCGGATGCGCTTGCCCCCCGAGCCGATCAGGTGATGGGATACTTCCGGAACCAGCCGCACCGCTGACTGGATGGTTTCTTCGATTCTCGCCTCGATCCGCTCCATGGAAGGAGAAAGCAGGGAATACGCCTTGGGAAGAGGGTGATGGGGCTCTCGGGGGGTTTTACTCAGCGCTTCACTCATTAAATTCCGCCATAAGTCCCGGGGTCTCGCATCATTAGCACCCCCTAAAGAGCGTGTCAACCGCCCGGCGGTTGACGGGGGGTACATTTGTTCAGTATTATGAAGCCGTGGCCATCGAGCAAAAGCTGAGTCTTTTAGGGAACAACGCGAGGTTCGACCTCTCCTGCGCCTGCTCGGCCGATCCTCCCAGGCGCCGCGGAGCCGAGGACCGCTGGATCTACCCGGCGGTGCTGCCCGACGGAAAAAGGGTGCACACCCTCAAGGTTCTTCTGGACAACTCCTGTCATAACGACTGCGCATACTGCGCCCAGCGCTCCGGACGCGACACCCGGCGGGACCGCTTCGCCCCCGAGGAGCTGGCCCGTCTTTTCGACCAGATGTACCGGGCCGGGATGGTCCGGGCGCTGTTCTTGAGCTCCGGTCTGGGCGGCAACGCCGTACGGACCATGGACCGCATGATTGCCGCGGTGGAGATCATTCGCCGGCGCTATGCCTTCCGGGGATTCGTGCATCTCAAGATCCTGCCGGGCGTCCAGTACGCCCAGGTGGAGCGCGCTTCACAAATTGCCCAGCGCATCTCCATCAACCTGGAGGCTCCGGGTGAAAACCGTCTGGCGGCATTGAGCAAATCGAAGAATTTCCAGACCGACATCCTGACCCGGATGTGGTGGATCGCCGGGCTGGTGCGCGAAAAGAAATTTTTAACCAAGGGGCACACCACCCAGTTCGTGGTCGGCGCCGGCGGGGAGAGCGACCGCGAGATCGCCCGGGCGGCCGCCCGGCTGTACAAGGATTACCACCTGACCCGGGCCTACTACTCCAAGTTCAATCCCGTCCCCAAGACACCACTCGAGAATCATCCGCCGGCGTCTTTTTTACGCGAGCACCGCCTCTACCAGGTGGATTTCCTGCTGCGCAAGTATGATTTTCCATTCGAGGACATTCCCTTCGGGACCGACGGCAACCTCTCAACGGAGGTGGATCCCAAGACCGCCTGGGCCCTCCGGCACCCTGAGTGGTTTCCCCTGGAAATAAACCGGGCCGACCGCGAGGAACTTCTCCGGGTCCCCGGCCTGGGGCCCCTGACCGTCAAGCGCATACTCCAGGCCCGGGCCCGGCAGAAGATCCGCAGCCTGTCCGATCTGAAGAAGCTAAATCCCCGGGTGGGCCCCGCCGCCGACTACCTGCTCTTCTGCGGAAAAAAAGTGGCCCGGCAGGTTTCCTTGCTGTAGACAATTGTGGATAATAGTCAGGCGGAGGGGACGGGAGGCCCGGATGGATGCCCAGCAAAAAGAGATGGTCGACGCGCTCCGGCGCCGCATCCGCGAGCTCGAACAACAGAAGGAAGTCTATGACCGGGCCATGCGCAATCTGCTGGAAACCCACCAGGTCTACCGCACCCTGATCGAGAACCAGACCGAGGGCATCGGCGCCGTGGATCTGGAGGAGCGCTTCATCATGACCAACCCGGCCGCCGAAGCGCTCTTTGGGGTTCCCGCCGGCGAGTTGCTCGGCCGGCAGGTAACCGAATTCGTCGACGAGAAGAACCTGGCCCTGGTGAAGAAACAGACCGACCTGCGCCGCCAGGGGAAAACCGGCACCTTCGAGCTGGAGATCAACAGACCGGACGGCAGCCGCTCGATACTGCTCATGACCGCTGCCCCGCACCTGGACACCGAGGGCAAGGTGGTCGGCGCGGTGACCATCTTCCGTGACATTACCGAACGGTCGCGAACCGAGGACACCTTGCGGGACGTGTTCGAGTCCATCACCGAGGGCGTCCTGGCGCTGGACATGCACGGCCGCACAATAATGTTCAACCGGCGTTTCGCCGAGATGTGGCAGACCACCCCGGAAATTGAAGCGTCGGTCGGCAACGACGAGATCCTTTCGTTCATCATCGACCGGCTGGAAAAGCCCGAGCGCATGTTCGGTTCTAACTACCGCATTCTCGACGGGCTGGGAAATTCCTCGCACAGCCTGCAGCTGAAGGACGGACGCTCCTTCGGATGCAGGACCCGCACCATGAAGAAAGGCGCGGAGCTGGCGGGCCTGGTTCTCTTCTTCCGGGAAGCTTCCCGGTAATAATCACTACATAGGGGGCCGATTGACGTGAACCCCGGTGGGTGGTAGGTAGTTTCGGACCATGACTTCCCCGCTGCCGCCTTTGAAGTTCACCCCGATCATCAAGCCGTTGCCCTGGGGCGGGCGCAAGCTGGAAACCATGTTTTCCAAGGCGCTGCCCGACGGACTACCCTGCGGGGAGTCCTGGGAGGTGGTGGACCTGCCCGAAGATCAGAGCGTGGTCGCCGAGGGGCCGCTGGCGGCCACCTCGCTGTCCTCGCTGGTAAAAACCCGGCCCGACGAGCTCCTGGGCGAGGCCAAGTTGCTCATGGGTCGTTTCCCGCTGCTCTTCAAGCTGATCGACGCCACCCAGACCCTGTCGGTACAGGTGCATCCCGACGAAGATGCCGCCGCCCGCATCGGCGGTGGCGCCCGGCCCAAGACCGAGGCCTGGCACATCCTCCAGGCGGATCCCGGCGCGGTGCTCTACCTGGGCCTGCAGGAGGGAGTGGACCGCGAAGATTTGCGCGCGGCGCTTCAGGCCGGCACCGTCGGAGACCTGCTGACCACGGTGGAAGTGCAGGCCGGCGACTTCATCTACCTGCCCTCGGGCTGCCTGCACGCCATAGGCTCCGGCATCCTGCTGGCTGAGATCCAGCAGTCCTCCGACACCACCTACCGGGTGTTCGACTGGAACCGGATGGGCCTGGACGGCAAGCCGCGGCAGCTGCATGTGGAGCAAGCCCTGGAATCCATCAACTTCGATCTACGCGGCAAGCCCCCGCACGCCAACCCGCTCTCCGGACGCCCGGGCATCCGCTGCAAGCTGTTCTCCTTCGAGCGGGCGAGCCTGGGTCCGGGCGCCGAAACCCCCCTGGAGGCGGGCCGGCCCCGGATGGTCTGCTGCATCGAGGGGCATGGAACCGTGGGCGGCACCGGCATCGACCCGGTGGCCATCGGCGTGGGCCAGACCTGCCTGGTACCAGCCTGCCGGGCCGCCAGCCTGACATCCGAAGCGGGCGGAGTGTTTCTGCTCGTCCGGGTATGACCAGAAAGCTGCCGGAATGACCGAAGCCAAGAAATACCCCTGGTTCGCAACCGGCGACCTGAACGCCTTCTTCGGGCTGATGCTGGACAACATCACCAACCTGGTTCTGCTGACCTTCCTGCTGGAGGGATTCCGCTACCAGGGGGTTCCCTTTCCCCGGGAGTTCATTTTCACCCACATGATCCCCGGCACCGCCCTGGGGGTGATGTTCGGCGATCTGGTCTACACCTGGATGGCCCGGAGGCTGGCCCGGCGCACCGGGCGAACCGACGTCACCGCCATGCCCCTGGGCCTCGACACCCCCTCGACCATCGGTATCACCATAGTGGTGCTGGGACCGGTCTACGCGGCAACCGGCGATCCCATGGTGGCCTGGCAGGTGGGCATGGCCACCATGATCTTCATGGGCCTGATCAAGCTGCTGCTCTCCTTCGCGGGGGAATGGGTGCAGAAGATCGTGCCGCAGGCCGGGCTGCTGGGCTCCATCGCCGGCATCGGCATCGCGCTCTTGGGCTTCTTGCCGCTGACCCATCTCTTCGAGCTGCCCATCGTGGGCATGGTGGCCATCGGGCTGGTGCTCTACACGCTGGTGGCCAAACTGAAGCTCCCCGGCAACCTCCCGGGAGCCGCGGTGGCCGTGCTGGGCGGAACGCTGCTCTACTACATCCTGGGAGAGTTCGGCGTGCTGGGCGAGGCCTACCAGCTGCCCAGCCTGGGCGACTTCGGCTTCACCCCGCCGATTCCCACCCTGGGCTTCGCCGACGGGATGGTGCCGGCCGTGGATTTTTTGCCGATCGCCATTCCCTTCGGCCTGCTCACCATCGTCGGCGGGATCAACGTCAACGAGAGCGCCCGGGTCGCCGGGGACGACTACAAGACCCGGGACATCCTGCTCACCGAGGCGCTGGCCACGCTGCTGGCGGGAGTGACCGGCGGAGTCTCCCAGTCGACCCCCTACATCGGACATCCGGCCTACAAATCCATGGGCGGCCGCTCGGGTTACACCCTGGCCTGCGGTCTCTTCATCGGGCTGGGGGGCGCTTTGGGGCTGATCTCGTTCATCGTGGGAGCCCTGCCCAAGGCCGCGGTGGTGCCGATCCTGATATTCGTGGGCCTGGAGATCGCCTCCCAGGCCTTCACCACCTGTCCGAAAAAGCACTTCCCGGCGGTGGTGCTTTCATTCCTGCCCATCATGGGCTACCTGGTGCTGATCCAGTGGAACACGATCATCGGCGGACTGCAGATCGCAGATTCGGATCTCCCCGGCCGGCTGGCCCACGACTATCCGATCATCCGGGCCCTGGGAAACGGGTTCATACTCACCGCCATGCTCTGGGGGGCCTTCGGCGCCAGGCTGGTGGACCGCAAACTGCCGGCCACCGCGGCTTACCTGGGCATCTGCGCCCTGTTCAGCCTCTTCGGGGTGATCCATTCGATTGATCCGGCCGGCGGACTGTACCTGCCCTGGGGAATCGAAGGCAATCTCCACTGGCGTATCGGCGTGGGATATGCAGTCTTCGCAGTATTGCTGGTCGGGCTGAGCTTCATGCCTAAAAAGGAGGACTGAGACTTGCGGGTCTTGATTACACTAGTGTTCGCAGTTCTCTTGCTGCTCAGCTCGGGGCAGCATGCCCGCGCCGAATTCCAGTTGTCCGCCTCGGCCCACGGGCTCTACTCGCACCTGGGAGAAGACGTAGGCGCCGCGGCCGACCTGACGCTGTCGTTCGCCTGGCTGCCGATTGCCGAAGTGGCCGTGGGACTCGAGGGGGCCCTGACCTTTCCGCTGCATACCGGGGAGGAACCGCGCCGGACCGACTTGGGCTTGCGGGTGAACCCGGCGGTGTGGCTGATCTACGGCGACCAGCAAGCCTGGGGATACATCAAGGCGGGCGCGGGAATGGAAAGCCACCTGCGCGACGGCAGTCTGGAGCCGGTGCTGGCGCTGGTGGGCGCGGCCGGGTTCGTGGTGGCGCCCCGCGAACTGGTGCTGCACTTCGGATTCGAAGTGTTTGGAGAGTTGGATATTGCCGGAGAGCTTCCCACCCGATCCATCGGGGTGGGCGGAATCTTGGGATGGCGTTTTTGAAGGAGGCCAGACATGTCCGCTGACACATTGCTTTCAAACCGCAACGCATCACAGATCTTCTTTCTGCTGGTCCGCGGCCGGGCCAAGGCCGAGCGGGTGGCTAAAACCTGCAGACTGAAGAAGGCCGAAGCCGGCAAGCTGCTGGATCGCATGGTGCGCGCGGGGATCCTGGAGCAGGCCCGGGGCTCCTACGGAATCGACTGGGAGCGCTTCCTGCCGGTCTTCCTGCGGCAAGCCATGAACATCTATTCCGTGGCCATGCCCTGGAAGTACATCCCCAAGTACCTGGAGAAGGGCGACGAGGACTTCATCGAAGCCTCCTGCGCCCGGGCGGAGCGGGAGTTGGCCCGGGTCAAGGTCAAGCTGGCCGCCAACGATCTGTTCTTCAAGGTGGTGCAGTCGTACTTCACCATCCTGGTCACCGAGATGGCCGGCCCCCGGGACTACATGGAGGATCTGCGGGTCTCGGACGCCATCGACGAGTTCGAGTACGCCCTGCTCAAGATCCTGCCGATGATGCGCCGGCAGAAACGCAACACCAAACAGGCCAAGGAGCTCTACAGCCTGCTCTCCGGTTGGTACCGGCAGGTCCAGGGCTACGACACCCCCACCGGCTCGGCCCTGCGGGCGGCCTTCATGGAACACGGCCTGGTATAAAGGGGAGCATTCATGCGCCGGCTGCTGCTTCTGGTATTGCTGATAGTGACGACGGCGCCGGGCCCGGCCGCCGCCGATCCCGTCGAGTTGCTCGAAACCGACGTGCAGGCCTTCCTGCAGAACAACGGCGCCATGGACGTGATCTACTCGCTCACCTTCCTGGAGAACGAGAGCCGCACGGCCATCCGCAAGATCGGTCCCTTCTACGAACCGGTGCACTTCACCCGCGGATGGCTCAAGTCCGGGGGAAAGCGCGACAAGGTCACGATTCGCCCGGCCGGCGGGGGCTATTACCGGGTGGAATTCGATTCCATCAAGACCAGTTCGGGAAACCGCTACAACCTCGAGTTGCACTACCGCTGCAACCACCGCTTCGCCGATCCAACCACATCGGCGGGCAAGCAGCTTTTGGCCGTGTGGTTCAACCCGGTGCGCTGGACGCTCCCGGTGAGGAAATCGGTTATTAAACTGGTGCTGCCCCTGGAGCTTCCCCAGACGGTAAAACGCCACGAGGACATCGGCCCTGAGATGGTCGACAGCCTGGGAGTGATCACCGACCGGGAAAACATCAACCAGCACGACAAGTGGGCCTACGTCTACACCAAGTACCGCGGCAAGCGTCGACTGACGGTCTACGTCGAGAAGAACAGCATACCCGTCGAGGGCTACCACCTGGTCAAGCTGTACATGCCCGCCGGTGCCCTGCCCAAGGTCTCCGCGGGCAAGGATATCGAGGCCGGCGGCGGCGCGGTGGAGGAGCGCCTGACCTCCGAAGGAAAGGCGGTGCTGATCTCGGAGCACTACCACCTGGCCACCGAGGTCAACAAGCTCGGCGCGGCCGCAGTGCTGACCTTCCGCGAGGGAGGAACCCGCAACTTCATGCCGGTACCGCCGCTTGCGGCCAATGCCCAATCCGAGGTATCCGTGTGCAAGGTCAAGCTGGGCGGGCAGGAGATCGGCTGCACCTACGACTCCCGGCAGGGGGCGTTGATCTTCGACGGCCGCAGCCGCAAGGACCAGACAATCGAGTTGTTCTTCGGCGAGGAGTACCACGTTCCCTACGACGGCGAGGTCGAGGTAATCGACTCGCGGGCCTACACACCCATTGAGTTCTCCGGCGTGCCGATAAACTTCGCCGCACGTGATCAGCTGACCGGCTCCAAGCTCACCATGCAAACGGGTTTACCAGCCATCGGCGAAGAGAAGGAATGCGGCATCAAACGTAGCCAGCCCCCGCTCGACAAGCTGGCCGTGAGCACCCGCAAGGTAAACTGGCACGACCGCGGCTCGTTCCTGCACGCCATGGATTTCCCGGACTTCACTCCCGAATCTCCCGAGTGCGTTATCACCTGGGAGCGGACCGGGGATCTGGACAAGCAACTCAAGTTCTCGGTGTGGCTGCCCGCGCACTCCCTGGGAGTGAACGTCGGAGAATGGACCTCCATGGGCCTGATCATCCGCCACACCTTCACCGGCGATCTGACCCAGCGGGAGAAAGAGCAGGCCAGATACTTCGGGCTGGCGCTGCTCAAGTACCTGTTCTGGGGTTTCATCTTCAACGGCCCGCTGCTTCTGTGCTGGCTGGTGCTGATCGGGTGGGTGCTGTGGATCATCGACAAGATCGCCAAGACCCGCCTGCTTAAGGACATTCTGCTGCCGGCGGGCAAGTTCAAATGGATCCACCCGACCAAGGGATCGCTGTTCGGCTGGACGGCCATCCTGGTCCCCTTCAGGCTTTTGTGGCTGATCCTCTCGGGCATCTTCGCGGTGATCGTCTGGTTGTTGCGCCTGCACCCCTACCTGGCGCTGTATCTGAAAAAGAAGGGGCCCGAGTACGTCGCCCCGGAAATCACCGTGGCCACCTTCCAGAAAGAGGGCTACGTTCCCGACCTGCTTCCTTACGAGTCGGCCGTGCTGATGGACCGTCCGATCAAGGCCATCAACCTGCTGGTGATGGGCCTGCACCAGAAGCTGGCGGTCCAGATCCTCTCCCGCAACCCGCTGCAGCTCAAGATCCTAAACGCCACCATGGTTACCGACGCCGCAGAGAAGAAGCTGCTGTTCGCCCTTACCCAGCAAGGCACCCTGCCCCGGGCGGGCGTCCAGGCGGTCTTGAAGGTCATCAACCAGGGGCTGCGGGCCAAGATGTGGCGCGCCGACTTCGACAAGACCCTGCTGAACCAGCATTCGCGCGTCGATTCCAGCTGGGATCATCTTCGCCACCTGTCGCCGGCCCGCCGGCCGCTGTACTTCAACGAGAACTACCACGATCTCTACCTGCACGATCGATTCTTCCAGAATCTCTCGGAAACATTCGACCCCATAGGTGCGGATGCGGGTACCGCCTCCCCGCTGGAAACCCTGGGCAGCTCGCGGGAATTCCAGACGCTGAAGGGGGCCGCCGAGAGGGTTCAGGACTTCGCCGAGGGCGTAGTGGAAAGTGTCGAGCAGGGAGCCGCGGCCACCGTCGACCGGCTTGAGAACCTGTTCAACTTCGACAACAAGTCCATCGAGGCCCAAGCCGCCGCGGCCACCGCGGGAATCGACGCCAAGATCTCGCCGATCGCCGCATCTATCGCCGTGGGCTATGACGCCTGCCATTCGGCCTGCCACTCGGCCTGCCACTCGGCCTGTCATTCGGCCTGCCACTCGGCCTGCCACTCGGCCTGCGCCTGCCATTCGGCCTGCCACTCGGCCTGCGTCTCCTCCTGCGCGGGGGGGTTCTGATGGATAAACTTGAAAAACTTCAGCGCATCGATCGCTTCGTCAAGGACACCCGAACGGCTCTATTCGTCCGCCGGGCCGACGACCTGTTGATGATCCGACCGGACAAGATCATGAAGATCAACCGGACCGCCTCGGCGATACTTGAGGACCTCTACAACCGCGAGGGCAAGAACGCAGCCCGGGTGCTTGCCGACCTGGCCGTCCGCCTGAACGTCGAGCCGGAGCGCCTGCTCGAAGACACCCACAACCTGATAACCGCGGTGGGCGCGGTTCTCAACGAAGATTTCTCCGAGCGGGAATGCCTCGCCTTCGGCGCCTTCGACCGCGAACTGGTCCGCTATCCCACGCTCTCCGAGATCGCCCTGACCTACGGCTGCCAGAACCGCTGTTCCTTCTGCTACGCCTCCAGCCCGCACCGCTCGGGCGAGCACCGGCACATGACCACCGGCCAGATCGAAAAAGTCATGGAAAAGATCCTGCACCAGGCCCACGTGCCCTCGCTGAG
>Ga0272442_10007453_pt1 | contig 14119 bp, 10 predicted proteins | sample SSMForm2O_FD_200262 | JGI IMG/M metagenome (GOLD analysis project Ga0272442, IMG submission 200262) | Marine sediment archaeal communities from Little Sippewissett salt marsh, Falmouth, MA, United States - SSM-Form-2O | ecosystem: Environmental > Aquatic > Marine > Wetlands > Sediment ...
CTCCGGAGGCAGCGGCAACGACCACGAGATAGTCCACACAAGCTCGGGCACCGACTCCTGGTCGGGCAACCTCGACCAGACCATCACCACCGGCGGAGATCGCTACTACAAGGACTACCAGCTCACCATCTTCGCCGAGTCCACGACGCCCGGCGGGACCTTGCACACCAACGACACGGACAACATCAGCGTCCGCATCATCGACACGTCCTGGAAGATCCCCACGAAGACCGACATCACCAAGCCGAAAGGCTCCGTGTACTACAAGGACGACATCGTCGTGGAGGGCAAGGTCAAGCGGAAGCCCGACGCCGGCGGCGACTGGTACGCCATGGACCAGGGCAAGAACGTCAAGGTCGAACTCTACTACGTGGGTCCCTACGACGAAGCCACCGTCCAGACGGACGCCGACGGGGAGTTCAGCCAGACCTTCGCCTGCCCGGAGACCTTCTGGAACCCACAGTTCAGCTACACCGTGACCTGCACGTTCCTCTCCGGCCAGATGGACCCATCCGGCGATGGTTACTCCATCGAGTACAAGGAGAGCACGGACACCGAGTCGCACGGCTTCAAGACCGAGATCGATAAGGGCAAGGCCGGGTGGGAGGCGTTCAAACAGCACGCCGGGACCGTGACGATCCAGAACCCCGCCGACGACGACCTGCCCGACGGCTCGACGTTCGCCTACGACATCGACGGGACGCTGCGCGGGATACACTCGACAATGGCCCCGCCGCCGCACGGCGTGGTCGTGATAGACGAGGACACGCTCGACGACGACCTGACCACGCTCACGGGCACGCTGGCAACCGAGAACCTCGTGCGCGGGTACCAGACGTACGTGATGGACGGGCCGGGCAGCGCGATAACGTCGTCGCCGGGGACGGGGTCACCCGGCCCCACGGCGTTCATGCAGACGCTCGTGTTCCTGCCGCCGGGTGAGAAGCAGATGTGGGAATACACCACGGGCTGGGGCTACGACCCACCCGCGCCGACCGCCGACCTCACAATGCGCTTCTACGATATGGCGGGCAGTCTGTTGCACCAGCAAGTCGTGACGGTCAATGCCTACGAGCGCTTCGAGATGCCCGACTCCTGGCTTGACTACTGCACGGCCGTCCACGCCGAGATCGCCGACGGTTACCTCGTCGGATGGGCGATGGGCCGGCTGGACGACTTCGACGCCTACGAGACGCTGGCGCAGACGAGCACATGCACCCGGCTGTGCGCGCCCTTCATGTCGGGCGCGCCCGACCACGCCACGACCATCCTTCTCCACAACCCCTCCGACTACACCGTGGTGATGGACATCAACTGGTACGAGGTCGGCGGAGGCCACCTCTACTACGAAAGCCGGCCCCTGATACCCAAGGGCAGCGTGTCGTTCGACTCCTTCTATCTCGGCCCCGGCCTGGACAAGTCCATCGAGGTCGACGTCACCGCGGGCCCGGGCGTCATTGGAACCTGCTTCCACACGTCGGATACCGATAGGGCCATGGCCGAGCCGATGGTCGGCTACGCCAACCCGCTTCGCGTGCCTTCGCCCGGGACGCCGTACCTCGAGGACGGTGAGCTGTTCCTGCACAACCCCGACGACGTCGAGCCCGTCACCGTCGAGGTCACCTTCTACGACATATCGGGCGCACCGGTCGACTACTGGCTCAACACCATCGGCCCGCACCAGACGACCCGCGTCCCCTACTTGCCGCCGGTCAAGCAGCCGGAGCTGCCGTCGGCGGAGATACACGTCCTGGACGGCCCGGACATAGCGGTCACGGCCGCCTTCTACTCCATGATGACGGGCGGCTGCTCGTCCGTCCCCGCACTGCCCATGCCGCAGATGGCCCGCTGCGAAACACCATGGCTGCGAACCGGGTGGAACCTCATCTCGGTGCCCCTAGACCCAGATGACCCCGAGGTCGAGAGCGTATTGGCCGCACTGGAGAAGGCGGGCAACACGCTCGCTCACTCGCTCTACGGATACGAGACCGGCAGCGGCTATACCATGTACCCCGAGACGCTCACATACGTCGTCAAGGGCGACGGCTACTGGCTGAACCTCGACGCGGCGGCCCCCTTCACGGTGATCGGCACGATCCCGACCGAGGACGCCTGCGTGGGCCTGCACCAGGGCTGGAACCTTATCGGCCTGCCGTGCGTGTGCGAGCCGCATTGGTGGGGCACGGACTGCGCGGCCACGTACGACGGATCGACGCTCTCCATACCCGACGCCGCCGCCGCCGGGTGGCTCCAGGCCATCGCATACGACTACGACGGCGGTTACCGCGCCATAGGCGACGCCCAGGACGACGCGTACATGCACCCATGGCACGGCTACTGGGTGCTGTCGTACGTGGAGGGCCTCATACTCACCTTCTCTCCGTGACCGTAACGCATAGCGACGGTGTGATGGGCACCCCCCGCCCCCCCGCCCCCCCCGGCGGTGGGGCGCCCTTTTTGTCGTTGAATAGCAGCCCGTACTCCGCGTAGTGTCTTTTGAGGAGGGCGTACCGGCCTAGGGGACGGCGATGGAGCGCTATAGGCACACGCAGAGGAATGCGCTGATAGCCGTGCTCGTCATAGTGTCGATCACGGGTGGGACAATTGTGGCCGCCTTCGCGCTATCGAGGTCCGGCGCGGATGCCATCACGCCGCGAGCGGCGGCCGTCATCGTGATTTGGGCTTGCTCGCTGTCGCTGCTTGTCGCAGGGTCCTTCGCTACGCTCACCGTGCGGCTGGACGAATCCGCGCTTTACATACGATTCGGCCCGCTGCCATTCATACGACGGGCCTTCGCGCTCGGCGACGTCGAATCCGCGGCGCCGGTCACGTCTCCGTGGTACTACGGCTACGGGGTGCACTGGTTCCCCGGCGGGACGGTCTACAACGTCAGCGGCCGCTGGTCGGTCGAGCTGCTATTGCGCAGCGGCAGGCGGGTGCGGATAGGCACCGACGAGCCCGAGGCATTGGCCGATGCGATCAACAAGATGCTCAGCGAGAGGAGAAGGTAGATATGGCGGGAGCAGCAGGAGCTGGAGCGAGCGCGGCCGGAGCCGCCGCGGCGGCCCAGATCGCCCAGGCGATAAAGGCCTCCGGCGCGATAGTCCACGTCGACGAAGGCGACTTCATGACCATAGTGCGCAAGGCGCAGCAGCAGCAACAGTACAAGGCCATGGTCGTCTTCTCCGAGCCGCAGCGCTGGAGGTCCAGGCACTACCAGTACATCACCTCCTACAAGGGGTTGTTCTTCTACACAAAGTCGCAGATGCCCCTGCCTATCACCAGCGACTTCGAGACGGTCAAGGCGAAGACCATCTGGATCCCCTAGCGCACCGGCCCGCCCCGCCGCCGCAGAATCCGCTGGCGCACCCCCTCCCCACTGCCGAAGTATAGGGGGGCGCGCACACGCGCCCAGCGGAGGATGCGAGGTATGGATGGTAGTCCAGGGCTCGTAGCTCTGATCGTGGTGGGACCGCTCATCGGCCTGGCCGGCGGGATCTACGGCACCTACTCCTCAATCAGCAGGGCGAAAAGCCAGGCCGAGCGCCAGCTTATGGTCCGCTTCGCGTTCGGCTGCTGGCTGGCGGTAGTCCTGCTGCTGGGCCTGCCACTCGGGCTCGTCCTGGCCGGCATCGTCCCCGAGTGGGTCCGCTGGCCGCCCTTCTTCATCTTCTTCGGGCTTCTCGGCCCCACCGCCAAATGGGTCGGCCGGCGCCAGGAGACGCTCCGCAACCGGGGGGCCGCCGCGGCCGCCGGGGACACCGAGGCCGGCTGATCAGTCGACCGGCTCGGCCGAGTACCTCAGGTCGCCGAGTGGCTTACCGCCCTCGTCGGTGAACCGCGCGCAGAAACCCCAGCCTCCCCCACCTTGCACCACTTTGAGGAGCAGCGTGTTGGCCCCCTCGCGCAGACGGACGACTACGTCGTCCTCGTCCGGCGTTACCCCCCTCTCCGTATTGACGGAGTGGACCAGGTCGCCGTTGAGCCACACCTTCACGCCGTCGTCGCTGCCGAGAAGGAGGGTCGCCTCCCGCTCGCGCGGCGAGTGCACGTAGGTCAGCCCATAGGCCACCGCCTCCTCGTACAGATCCAGCTCGTCGATGAGGTTCACGATGCCGTCGTCGATGCTCACACGCGCGCGCTTCCAGGCCACGTCGAACTCCCTCAGCCCGGCCTCGCGGTCACCGGCGTGGATCGCCCCGCCCTTGTAGGTCATGGAGAGGTCGAGGTCCGTCTCGGGCGGGAAGGCGAAGTGGAAGCCGGCGCCGGCCTCGCTCGGGAAGGGCCCTACAATGTTCCACACCAGGCAGTAACCGCTCCCCAGCGATGCGGTCACCCGCCTCGCGGCGGTCGCGCCCAAGAAATCCGCGCTCGCCTCGGCACCGCACTCGACCATCGACGGGATAAGCGAGCCCCCCGGGTTCAGCGCAAAGGCCGCGACCGAGTCGGCACCGGGTATAACCAACCCCCGCCAGAGAGGCGGGTAAACCGCCCAGCCCTCGGGGACGCTTGGCGTCACCTCGGCGCGGACGGCAAGCGCCCAGCCCGGAACGGAGAGCGTCACGGTCAGGCCCAGACCCGTCGGGCTGCCCGCGTAGGGCATGAGCCCGGCCCTGGCCGAAAACGGCAGGAGCGACGCCTCCGCCTCCTCAGAAGGCGAGACGGCACGTGCGAAGGCGCCGCAGAGTTCGTCGAACCTCGCATCCACCTCTTCGGTCGGCGCAGCACCGGAGACGAGTTCGTCCAGCATCGTCGCTGCGTTGGCGGCTATATCCGCCAGCGTCGCCGCCGCCGACTCGCCCGCCTCCTCGGCAGCAGCCCCGGCCATAGCCGAGAACCCCCTCAACTGGTACGCCAGCTCGGCCCGCGGAAGATCCCCGCCCGACTCCACGATTACCTCGGACCGCTCCATGTGCTCGCGCGCGCCGATAGCCACCTCGACGACCCGGCGCGCCGGGTCGTACGTCCACCCACGCTCCGCGTCCGAGGCCGACCCCCTCTCCCTCAAGGGCTCGCCGTTCAGCGACACCGAGGTCGGGGGGCCCTGGTTGTGTGCCCGCACCACGTACCGGCGCTGCGGCACGGCCGACGCATACGCGCCGCGCGTCCTGTCGATGAGCACGGAGAGCCCGCCCACCCCCGTTTGCCCCGATGTGATGATCGTTGTGGCATACTCGCCATTCTCATACGCATACGTGCGCCCATCGTCCTCGTAGAGCGTTATCCCGCCACCCGAAGAGGCCGGATAGACCTCGATCGTGACCGGATCCCAGGGCTTCTCCGCCGTGTACGCCATTGGAACGGTCGTTGGTATGACGGCGCCTGCCTTGACGAACACGGGGACCGAGCGGACGTCGACGGGCACGGAGATGCTCGCCGGGCCCCTGTACTCCCGATCCGTCCACAGGTCGGTCCACCTGCCCGCGGGCAAAATGACCTCGCGCTGCGTCTGGCCCTCGAAGAGCACCGGCGCAACGAGCAGGTCGCGGCCGAACATCCACTCGTGTACCACGTCGGCGAAGCGCTCGTCGCCCTGGAACGCCAAAGCCAAAGGCTGCATCATGGGCTCGCCCGCCTCGTGCATGCGCCGCGCCGCGGCGTAGATGTAAGGCATCAGCCGGTAGCGCAAACCAAGGCAGCGGTGCGCGACGGCCTCGGCGTCGGGCCCGTAGCGCCAGGGCGACCTCTTCTCGTTGTGGACCCCGTGCGCCCGGCATACCGGGAAGAACGTGCCCGCCTGAAGAAACCGGCAGTACAACTCCTCAGACGGATGACCGAAGAAGCCGCCGATGTCCACGCCCCAATACCCCATCCCCAAGAGGTTCGAGCAGAGGCCCACCGAGGGCTGCTTGAGGAGATGATCGAAGCTGGCCTCGATGTCGCCCGACCAATACGCCGCCCCGAAGCGCTGCATGCCCGAGTAACCCGCGCGGTTGAGCGTCCAGCACCGCTCGCCGGTATGGGCGCGCTGGCCCTCGTATATCGCCTTCGCCCACAGCCAGAACCACGTGTTGACGTTCTTGCGCCACTCGCCGTTGCCGAAGCTCCAACCCTCCTTGACCCAGTCGGCCTCGTCCAGCCACCAGCCCGTAACGCCCATGTCGACGAGGTACTCGTTCTTGCCCCACCACCACGTCCTCGCCCCTTCGCTTGTGAAGTCCATGTTCTCGGTCGCTTCGCCCTCGACGGTGATGAGGTAACCGGCCTCGGCGGCCTCCTTCGCGCGTTCGTTATAGACGCGCGGCTTCCGGATGGGGACGAAGTGGACCCCCCGGGCCGCCAAGCCGTCTACGAACTCCTCCGGCTCGGGGAACTTGCCCCGGTTCCAGTCGAAATCGTTCGTGAACCAGTCGTAGTCGAGTATGAGAACGTCGAGGGGGATGCCGCGCCGCCGGTACTCGTCCACGAGCTCGATCATCTCACCCTGGCTCTCCACGCCCCAACGCGAGAGCATGAAGCCGAAGGCGTAAAGCGGCGGCATGGGCGGGCGGCCCGTAAGGTCGGTGTATATCTCGAGGAGGCGGCCGATTGACGGCGCGACGCCGATGTAGAAGTCCGCCCGCCCGCCGTAGGCTGCCCACGACCACCCGTCACGCCCAATGTCGTAGTTGCTCACCCAAGGCGTGTCGCAGAAGACGAAATAGCCCACGGTGGAGAGCAGCAGCGGCGCGACGTTGTTGCCGTGTTCGAGATAAACGGGCGTGCGTCCCTCGCGCAGAAGGCCCACGCGGTGGCCGCCCCGAAGCCCGTAAGACGTGGCCCCGTAGAGCAGCTCACCGCCGCGGCGGGAGAAGGCCATCCCCGGTGCGGCATCGTCGAACCAGAAGGCCGGCCCGCGCTGGCTCGTCAACTCCTCCCCCCGCGAATCCATAACCCGCAGGGCGAAAGGCGCTTCCCCCACGACCACGCTCATGCCCTGGGCGAGGAGCTCCACGCCCGCTTCGCCGCGGCGCGCGTTGACCCCGACGGGCACCCACTCCCGCTCGGGCAGCATGGACATCTCGTCGGGCTCGGGGAAAGCACTCGGGACGTAATGCACGCGCAGCAGGTCGCCGCGGAGGAACGAGAGCTCGACGCGACCGCCCTCGCAGGTGAACTCGGCGCCGGACTCGGTCTTGCGCCAATCGAGTACGTCGCCGGGGGCTGAGCGCTCGGCCCACCCAGTCGAAACAAACAGCACCGCCGAGAGAATCGCCGCGAAACGTCTCATACCTTTCTCCTCACATCTTGAAGGCGCCCGCGGTCATCCCGCGGAGGAACACGCGCGTCGCCAAGAGGAACATGACCACCAATGGGAGCGACGCGATCACCTGCCCGGCCGCCATCGCGCCGTAGCGGCCGCCGTACTCGCTGCCGAACATCAGAAGCCCCGTCGTGATGACGCTGCGGCCCGGCGTGGATATCGTCACCAAGGGCCAGATGAAGTTGTTCCACGTGCCAAGCGCCGTGATCATCGCAACCGTGCCAAGGACGGGCTTGGCCAGCGGCAATGCCAGGTAGCGGTACTGCCGCAGCCGGCTCGCGCCGTCGATGGCCGCCGAGTCGAAGAGATCGCCGGGCATAGTGCGGAAGAACGTCGTGAGTATGAAGACGGAGAACGCCTGGCCGCCGGCTATGTAGGGCAGTATCAGCGCCCAGAGCGTGTCCAGCAGCCGAAAGTGTAGGTGCCAACCCGCCCCCGCGTACCAGGAGGAGAGCGACGAGAAAGCGGCCGCCCAGCGCGGGACGGCCGGGGGGCCCTCCGCCACCAGCCGCCCCAGCCCAGGCACCCGGCCCGCCCACTCACCCACCGGGAGGCTGATGTCCATGCCGCGGACGACCATGAACGTCGGCACCAGCGTCAGGATCGGCGGAATCATCAGCACGGCGATTATGGCGTAGTAGAGGGCCTGCCTCCCCCTAAACCGCATCCGCCCAAGCGCAAAAGCCGCCAGCGACGAGAAGACCAGCACGCCCGCGACCGAAACGCTCGATACCACGATGCTGTTCCCGAGATAGCCGCGGACCTCGCGCCAGGCCTCGGCGTAGTTGACCCAATGGGGGTGCATCGAGGGCAGCCAGTAGTTGCGGTAGAACTCCGGTATGCTCTTCATCGACGTGCTGACCATGAAGAGGAAGGGGAAGAAGGCCAGAAAGCCCAGGACGGCCAAAAGGCACACGCGCGCCATAGAGGACGCCGCCCTCCGCCTCATCGCGGCCCCCTCCCCTCCTCGGCCTCGCCGCGCAGGTACCTCTGGACGCCGAGCGTGAACGCGAGTATCGCAACGAACATCACCAGCCCGATGGCAGAGGCGTACCCCATCTTCCCATAGGAGAACCCGTTCTGGTACATGTAGAGGCCCGGGACCATCGTGCAGTAGCCCGGCCCGCCGTCGCCCGTGAGAACGTACACCGCCTCGTACCCCTGGACCACGCCCAGCACGGTGAGTATGGCCAAGAGGCGGACCTGCGGGCGGATCATCGGCAGGTGCACGTGCCGGAACGCCCCCAGCGTCGAAGCGCCGTCTATCCGGGCAGCGTCCAGAACCGACTCGGATATGTTCGAAAGTCCCGCGTAGTAGATGAGCATGGGAAAACCCGAGACGAACGGGAACCCGACGAACATAAGCGCGCCCAAGGCCGTGTCCGGGTCCGACAGCCACCCGCGTATCCAGTGGCCTTTGCCGACCAGCTCCAGGAAGGCGGTCACGGCGCCGGCGTCGGAGTATATGCCCCGCCAGACGAGCCAGACGACGATGAGCGGGACGACCATCGGCACCACGAACACCGCGCGGAGTAGGTAGCGCCTGCGCTCGGTGGCGGCGTGGAAAATGAGCTCGGCGGCCAGGAGCGGCATCCACAGCCCGACGCAGAGGGCGAAGGCGAGGAGCCTCAGCAGGTTCTTCGCGCCGGCGATGAAGACCGGGTCGCGCATGAGGGTGACGAAGTGCGCCGCGCCGACCCACTGCGGCTGCCCGCCGATGTCCCACCGGGCGAACGCCATCCGAAGCGCAAAGGCGGCAGGGTAGTAGCAGAAGACGCAGAGAAGAACCAGCGTGGGAAGGACGAAGAGCCAGCCGCGCCAGCCGTCGCCCGAACGCCCACTGCGACCGTTTCGCCTCATCGGCCGCCCCCAGACAGGCCGCGCTCCGCCATCACCCGATCGTATTCGGAGAAATCGTAGCCGTGCTTGTCGATGTAGTAGTCGGCCGCCTGCTGCATGTATGAATCGGACAGCGCCAAGAACTCGTCGAGCCCGAAGCCGCCGTTGACGAAGTACATGATCCAGCGCCTATGCGTGTCGTTGAACTCCTGGCTGAGCGAGTAGAGCCACTTCACCGTGCAGTAGCGGTGGCGGAAGATGTCGGCAAACGCCGCCAGCTCGGGGTCCATCCGCGCGCCCTTCACGTTGGGGAAGAACATCTGCGCCTCGCCCACGAGCCGCTCCGCGCTCTCCGGCGTCGTGAGAAACCGCAGAAAGTCGATCACGATGTCCAGCTCGCCGTCGAGGACGGCCCGGTTCGTCACCGAGTACTGGTTGCCCGCCCCGCCGATGACCGCCGACTCCGCACCGCACGCGTACGGGCTCGTCGCCTTCGTGATGGGCGGGACGTAGAAGATCCCCCAGTCGAAATCCAGATACGGGTCGTTCTTCATCCGCCGGATGAACCACGAGCCCGACCAGTACATCGCACCACGCTGCGTCAGAAACAGCCTGTCCATGTCCGTGTTGGCGAGCTCGTGCGACCAGTACGGCCGCCAGTCGCGGATTATCCGCCACACCTCGCGGTAGCGCGGGTTGTCCGGCCCGAAAAAGCCGCGCTTTATCAGATAGCACAACTCCTTGGGCGCCAGGTATCCGCGCAGGTAGGCCTCCTCGTCCCTGCTCCCCTTCTCAAGGTCTATCTGGTCGAGTATCTCGTAGAAGAGCTGGTCGAAGATGATGTCCTGCGTCCAGTCGCAGACGACCGTGAAGCCGTTGACGACCAGAGGTATGTAGCCCGCATCCTTCAGCGTTTTCTGTATGCGGATGAACTCCTCCCAGTCGGCGGGGGGCGAAAGGCCCAGCGACGCGAAGACGTCCTTGTTGTAGAAGATGCCCGTCTCGACTATGTCCATCGGGATGCAGTAGAGGTTGCCGTCGGGGCCGCGCTTGGCCTTCGTCAGGGCGATGTCGGCGAAGCAGTCCCACCATACCTCGTTGCCGGGGACGTATGGGTTGGGCTGCGCGAGATAGGGTTCCAGGTTGACCCACCAGCCCTTGTCCAGGTCCTGCCAGACGACCTCGGTGTTGATCTGGACGATCTCGGGCGCGATGCCGCCGGCGAGCTGCGTGCGGAGCCAGTCGCCCTCGCCGCCGCCCGCCACGGCGGGCGCCTGGCGGAAGCGTACGGAAACGCCCGGGTGGAGCCGCTCGTACTCGTCGGCGATGTCGCGGAACGCGCGAAGCGGCTCGCCGACGCTCTGGGGGACGTTGCCCGGGCGATAGATGCCCGGGGTTATCTCGATGAGGTGGCGCGCAGGGGCGACCGTCGGCTCGGGATGCGGCTCGCCCGCTGCGGGGACGCCGCCGCCCGCCGCGCGCACGACGGCCCCAACCGCCGTGACGAGAACCAGGAATAACCAGAAAAGACGCGTGGACACGGTAACTGCAGCGCTCCCCTTTCTTCTCGCACTGCTAGGGTAAGGGGAAGGCCGCGACGGCGTCAAGCTGCGGGCGCGCTAAGCGGCATGAGAGCTGTGGGAGAAAGCAGGGGGGGCGTGTGGTGGGAGAGCAGGGCGCGCAGGCGCGGAGATCCGGCCCCCTCTACTCGTCCTCGCGGCAGTCGTCCGACGGGCGCCGGCGCCCGCACTCCCCGCGCCTGTCGCACCAGGCGCACGGATTCGACCGACCCGTGACCGTCCGGTAGAGGCTGCGCACGGCCCAGAACACGGCCACGCCTACCACCAGCGCCACTACCGCGTACTGCCAGGACACCGCTTACCCCCCCACACCCAGCAACAGGCCGAAACGGTAGACCAGGAACGTCACGACCCAGGCCAGGGTCGTCAGCCCCGCGAGCTGAAACAGCGCCCAGCCCCACGACGCGCTCTCGCTGCGCGTGACGGCGATGGTCGCCACGCAAGGCGCCGTGATGAGACAGAAGAGCATGATGCAGAAGCCGCCAAGCGGCGTGTAGTTGGCGCGCAGCAGCCCGCGCAGCTTCTCCTGCTTGCCCTCGCCCTCCTCCACCGCGAAAAGTATCCCCATCTGGACTACGAAGACCTCCTTCGCGCCCATTGCCCCGATGAGGGCCGTGCCTATCCGCCAGTCGAACCCCAGAGGCGTTAGCGCGGGCTCCAGGGCCTGGCCGACCCTGCCCGTGACCGAGTAGGAGAGCTCCGCCACGGCCCGCCGCTGGCCCTCCAGGCCCGCCAGCCGCTCCTCGGGCGGCTTCGGGAAACTCGAGAGCGCCCACAGCAGAATCGACACGCCCAGTATCACCGTGCCGGCCTTGCGCAGGTACATCGAACCCCGCGTCCACGTGTGGATGAGCACGCCCTTGGCCGTCGGCATGCGATACGGCGGCAGATCCATGACGAAGGGCTCGGCCTCGCCCCGCAGGACCGTGGCCCGCAGCAGCTTCGCCGCCCCCACCGCCAGCAGTATGCCTATCAGGTAAACGATGAAGACCACCCGCCCGACGTGCCGCGGGAAGAACGCCGGCGCTATCAGCATGTAAATCGGCAGGCGCGCACCGCAGCTCATCAAGGGGACTATCAGCATCGTGATGAGCCTGTCGCGCCGGCCGGAGAGAGTGCGCGTGGCCATGATCGCCGGTACCGAGCAGCCGAAGCCCAACAACATCGGCACGAAGCTCTGCCCGTGAAGGCCTATCCGGTGCATAAGCGCGTCCATGATGAAGGCGGCCCTGGCCATGTACCCAGAGTCCTCGAGCACCGCTATGGCCAGAAACAGGAGGAGTATGTTGGGCAGGAAGACGACCACCCCGCCCACGCCCGCGATAGCACCCTCGACGACGAGCGACTTCAACGGTCCGGCCGGCAGCACGGCCGCCATGAACGCGCCCAGGTCGGCAAAGCCCGTCTCGATGAGCCGCATGAACGGCTCGCCGACCGTGAAAGTGAGCTGGAACACCAAGTACATCAGCGCCAGGAATATCGGTATGCCGAAGAGCCTGTGCGTGACCACGTTGTCGATGCTGTCCGAGGTGGTCACGCGCGACTCGGACGTGCGCCGCACCGCCTCCCTGCACGCACCGGCAACGTGGCCGTACCTGCGATCGGCGATCACCACGTCGGGGGAGTCGCGGAAGATGGTGGAGAGGTGCTCCACGGAGGCGCGGACGGCCTCGCGCACGGCGTCGGAGCCGACCCGCTCGTCGACCGCCGAATCGCCCTCGAGCAGCTTCAGCGCCATCCAACGGCCGCTCCGGTTGGGGTCCTCCACGCCCGCGGCTACTATCGCCGCCTCTATCCGGTCGAGCTCCTCCTCGACCTCGTCACCGTAGTCGAGGCGCGGGCGCGGCTGTGAGACCCCGGCATCGGCGACCGACACGACGGCGCGGAGCAGCTCGGTCATCCCCTGCCGCTTGCTCGCCACGGTCGGCACGACCGGGGCGCCGAAGAAGGTGGAGAGGAGCGCCGTGTCGAACTCGAAACCGCGCGCGGCCGCTACGTCCGACATGTTGAACGCCAGCACCAGCGGCGCGCCCAACTCGATGAGCTGCACGGCCAGGTAAAGGTTGCGCTCGAGGTTCGACGCATCGACGACCTGGACGACCACGTCCGGGTGCTCCTCGACGATGAAGTTGCGCGCGATGAGTTCTTCCAGCGAGTAGGCCGTCAGGCTGTACGTCCCCGGCAGGTCGACTATGTGGATGTGCCGCCCCTCGAAGACCGTGCCCCCCTCCTTCTTCTCGACCGTGACGCCGGGGTAGTTGGCGACGTGCTGGTGAGTGCCCGTGAGGTTGTTGAAGACGGTCGTCTTGCCCGAGTTGGGGTTGCCCGCCAGAGCTACAGTGATGGGCTTGTTCATGGCCCCAGCCACCTATCCGGCCCCGAGCGGCAAAAACGCCCGGCCCGTCAGCGGACCATCACCTTCTGGGCTGCGCCGCGCCCAAGCATCACGCGGCAGTCGCGCACCGCGACCACCACCGGCCCGCCACGGCTGTTGCGGACCACCTCCACCTCCCGCCCGGCGAACAGGCCCATGGCCGAAAGCCTCGACGTCAGCCCCCGCCCCCCGGCCACGGACTCGATGGTGACGACCTCGCCGGGGGCGACCTCCGAAAGCTGCCTCGCCACGGCGTCGGCCTTCTTCACGATGCCGCCTCCTTGGTCCCACCGGACAGACCGCCCCTCTCCCGGAAGCGTCGAAGGCAATTGTCGCCGCTGCCCTTCTGGACGAAGTCCGCCAGTTCCACCAGCCGTGCAAGGACCTCGGCGTCCACCACGTGCTCCATGCGACAGGCGCTCTCCTCCGCCCTCACCTCGTTCACCCCGAGGACATCCGTGAGGAATCGGCACAGGGCGTTGTGCCTGCTTACCACGCGCTCGGCCGCGCGCCGACCCTCCTCCGTCAGCGTGACATGGCTGTATGGCTCGTGGTTGACGAGTCCCCTCGCCGACAGGCTGTGGAGCGCACCCGTCACCGACGACATGCTGACATTCAGCCGGGCGGCAATCTCTTTCGCCCTGGCCACACGCCTCTCCTGCACAAGGCAGAAGATGGCCTCGAGGTAGTCCTCGAGACTGGCTGTAAGGGGCCGCGACTGAGCCATACCGTCCTCCAAGTTAGCGAGACCTAGCATAGTTAGGCAACCCGAACTCTGCAAGCGAAAAAAACGGCCTCTCCCGGCCTTGCGCCCACCTCCCGCACGGCACCGAGCCGCCCCCGTCCTCGACCCCCCGCCCCCGCGGGCCCCCTCGCACGCCCCCCCTCAAGAAGTTCATTGCCAAAAAGCGGCCCGTTCTTTAGTTTGATGCGCAGCAGAGAAGAAACGGAGGAAAGCCACCATGACACATGAGATCATCGCCGCTCTCGCCCTAAGTGCCTGCGCCGCAGCCCTCGCCTGGGCCCAGGAACCCATAAACGGCTGGTCCGTCCACGACGACAACCTCGAATACATGGTCGAGA
>Ga0272442_10007454_pt1 | contig 14117 bp, 12 predicted proteins | sample SSMForm2O_FD_200262 | JGI IMG/M metagenome (GOLD analysis project Ga0272442, IMG submission 200262) | Marine sediment archaeal communities from Little Sippewissett salt marsh, Falmouth, MA, United States - SSM-Form-2O | ecosystem: Environmental > Aquatic > Marine > Wetlands > Sediment ...
CCAGCCTCAGCATCATGGGCGTGTCGGCGTGAAGATCAATTATGTGCATATCTAACCTTAACGGACGGGGACAGAGCCCATGAATAACCTGTTCTCATGCACCTGCATGTTCCCGGGGCTGGTGACGGGAAGCCTGTATCCCTGCCTGTAAAGCCCGGCCAGAAGGTTCATGGTCGAAGCCGGCTGTTTTTTCTGCGGATTCACGGCCAGCGGGATATCGACTGTGAAGCTCTCGCCCGGTTTCCTCGCTTTCAAGGGAAAAGCGGGCCTTGGAAAATCAATGTCCACGGGAATGCGGTTCTGTGCGCTCTCGAGGTGAACGAATATCCTGTATTCTTCCGGGGCCTCAGCCAGCATCTCAAAATGCATGACGAGTTTCGACGATTCATCTCCGGAGAGTTTTAACGGAAGCCTGTATCCCACGAGTTTTATGAACTCTCCAAACACGGCATCCGCCTGTACAAGGCCTGACGGAGCGGTGGAGTTGATCCTGGCGGACGGCATCAGCACTGTCTGACCAGTTCCCTGCGGCGCATCCACCAGCACCATGTAAAAACGCTCGCTCGAATCATCCACCAGGCGGTAGTTCCTGTCCGTGACCGACCTCAGCGTGTTTTTCAGGAGATCGTAGTCTTCCCTGCCGACTATGATGAATCTCCTGCCGCTGCCCTGGAGAAAGTGCCTCATGGGGCTCTGCCCGCGCTGTATGCCGGCCGTGTTTCCGGGCGAGTAGTAAATGGTTCCCCTGTACCACTTGGAGAACTCGCCTATCCTGTCGCCCGGCTGCCTGAGTTCTTCGTATTTCTCCAGTATCTGCTTCATGGTGTAATGGGGCGTCAGTTCCACAAAAAGCGGATGGCTTATGTACCAGTTGAGGCAGAAACCGGCCGCAAGAACCAGAATCAGACCCGCTTTTACGATGCGCGTCTTCATGGGCCGGATGCCTGCCATGACAAGACCGACGGCCGTGGCCGCGGCTGCCAGCACTATCGGCAGAACCGGATTGATGCTTTCTGGCAACGGCCTGTCCACATAGTAGTTCCATATCTCGATAATGGCCTTGAAGTTCCTGAACAGGTCCAGGGTCATGAGTCCGAGCAGCACTAGGGCAATTATTATCTCGATCCTGAAAGAGGCCGTATGCTTTGAATTCGATGAGGCGGTCAGAATACGATCTGCGTACCACGCGAGCATCACGGCGAGCGGAGGCACTGCAGGAAAAACGTAATGGTTGAATTTCGTTTCAGCGGCCGTGATTATGACCATGGGAACGAGCGCTGCCAGGAAGATCATGAGTCTTGCCCTGGACCGCCGCGTCACAAGCCCCTTCAGCGGCATGAACTTTCCGACTGCCACGGGAACCGCGGCGCTGAGGGGGAAAAGTGCATATCCCAGGTTGTTCACGTAATACTCGAAGGTGCCGAGAGTGTTCCTGAGAAGCTTTGTCTCTCCGACAAGTCTCCTGATGTGATTCTCCACTATGAACACGTCGATGAAATACTGCCCGAAGCGGTGATACATGTAGATGTACCAGGGAAGAGCTACGAGCGCGAAGAGCCCAAGGCCCCTTCCCAGGTAGATCCTGCCGAGTATCCTGAAATCAAAAGTGATGATTATGTACAGCCCGACTGCGCCGATGGGAATTGCCAGACCCAGGAGACCCTTTGAAAGAACAGCGAACGCGCACAGGATGTAAAAGAGCGCAAAATAAATGAACCTGCGCCTTGCAAACAGGCCCGTGGTCAGCGACAGAAGCCCGCACCACACTGCTGCGACAAAGGGCCCGTCAAACATGATCTGCCTGAACACGGGCACGAACATGGGCGTTGCCAGCAGTATCAATGCACTCGCGATTCCGGTTCTCCGTCCGAACAGGATGCGCACGCACCAGAATGTAAAAAGAACTGATGCGCATCCTGACAGAGCCACGGGCAGCCTTGCAGCCCATTCCGAGACTCCGAAGATCGAAAAGCCGATGAGTTCGAGCCAGTACAGGAGTATGGGCTTTGAAAACTCGCTTTTACCCTTGTAGGTCGGATACAGCCAGTCGCCTGCCTGATGCATTTCCTTTGCAACCTGGCCGTAATGACTTTCCCATGCATCCCAGAAGCCCTCTCCGAGATCGGGCAGGATAACGATGATGCAGATCACGGCCAGAAACATGAGCCATCCTGTCTCCGGATTCTGCAGGAGCCGCCTTTTTATCCTGTTGATCATGGTGTTCATCTTCATACCAAAGGCCTTATTTTGCAATATCCGGCCACGGCGTCTGCTGAAAAACGATTTCTTCAGTCGGGTACCACATCGACCGCACATCTCCTGCAAGATACATGGAACCGGTAACGAGAATCACGTCGTCGCCGGATGCTTCGTCAAGCGCCGTTTCTACTGCTTCGGCCGGATCCCGTATGCATTTTGCATGCTTTGAAGCATCATTGAATATCCGGGCCAGGTCTGCAGGGTCCATGCCCTGCTTTCCGTAAACGCGCACGCTTGTGGTGATGATGTCGTCGGCCCAGCGGGACAGAAGATGCGTCATGCTGCGGTGCTTCTTTGTAGAAAGAAAACCCGTAACGAGCCTGTTTCTACCTTTTTTCTTCATCCTGCTTACAACGGAGAGGACAGCGGATATCTTTTCGCCGTTATGCGCGCCGTCCACGATAATGACGGGGCCGTTTTTTTTCCGCGGCATGAATTCCAGCCTGCCCGGCAGCCTGAAGTCTGCCTCGCCGGAATCTGAACAGTCCGGATTCGGCTTTCTGCCCATAAGTTCCAGTATCTTTCCTGCTGCCATGGTCGCAAGGTTCCGGTTGCTTGTGCGCCAGTCGGGTCCGGGCTTTGAAAAAACAGGAGGCACAGCGCCGGAAGCCGCCGTCTGCCTTGATACGGCCTCTGACACATGAGGCTGATTAATCGAAACAGTATGAACGCCGCGCCTTATCATTCCGCTCTTATGAAAGGCAATATCTTCAATCGAAGGGCCCAGGCTTTTTACGTGATCGCGTGACACACCCGTAATTACGACCAGTTGAGGCTCAATAACAGAGCTCAGGTCATACCTGGCCCCTGCACCGGCTTCGAATATGACTACGTCTGTCCCTGCCCTTCTGAATGCTTCCAGTGCTATTGCAATCGACGCCATTCCATGTATGGAAGCCGGGGTAAAAGGATTTACCAGGGGTCCGGCCACGGGCAGTACCCAGTCCACAAGCCGTGCGAATTCAAGGCCCGAAACAAGCACATCGTCAATGCATATCTTTTCCGTGGCCGACTGAAGATACGGTGACACATGAAGGCCAGTTCTGAGTCCGAAGCTTCTCAGGATAGAAGAAATTCCAACAGCAACGGATCCCTTGCCCGAAGTTCCGCAGACGGCCGCAATAAAAAGGCTTTTTTGAGGGTTTCCAAGCGCTTCCAGAAAGCGCTTCATCTCGTTTATCCTGGCCCGCCATCTTACAGGGGGCGGTTTCTTTACGCCCGCGGGTAATTCCGTACGGATCAGGCCCTCATTGAGCTTGCAAACCGCCTCATTGTAGCCTTTCAGGTGCCTGTGTCTTGTGTCGTTCATGCAATGACTGTCCCTTACCAGAAGAATGAAATTTTTCACATGATTGCAGTTGTAAAAAACTTCTCAAAATATATAATTATAAGATGCGGTTAATGTTTCCAAGTATGAATTTTTAACGAAAGGAGCATTCATGGCTAAAAAGACAAAAAATGTATTTTCTGTTAAAGAAGTCTCAGACATCTGCTGTGTCTCGCCCGAGACAATCAGGAGATGGATCAGGAAAAACGGGCTGCATGCGTTTAATACCACATCGAGGCGTGCGATAAAGATTAAGAGAACTGACCTGGAAGAATTTGTTGAAGAAAACAATATCTACGCCGACTGGACAGCATTGGAATAAGGAGCCTGTTTTTCAGCTGTCTCTGCTCCCGCGGGTTTGAAACGGACCTAACTGCCTTATGTCTTTCATGAGAGCTTTCGCGATCGTGCGTGCTCCCCAGTAATATGATTTGGCCAGGGTCCTGTTTTTGGGAAACCTCGTCATAATGCCGTACATCGTACGGGGCCTCAGATAAAATCTCATTGCCGCGTGACGCGCCTTTTTCCACAGGTCTATGCCGGTGGCCTGCTCATAGAAAGTGATTTCATCAAAGTAGAAATAGCTGCCTTTTCCCCAGTCTATGTCCAGGTCGGGATATGCGTCCCTTGCGAGATCCGTGAGACCCATTCTCGGATATACCACCACGGTAAAAAACCATGCTTTCAATATCGGATGGTTCAGGGCGAACTGAATGGTAGCCTCCATCTCCTCCTCGGTTTCGGAAGGAAACCCGAGCATGAAGAAGGACTGGACGATAATGCCCTCCTCATTCGTTATGTGTATTATCTCGCTTGCTTTTTTCAGGTTGAGATTCTTTCTTATGAGCTTCTGAAGCCTTGGAGTGGCGGTCTCTATCGCATATGTGATCGTATAACAGCCTGCGGCTTTGAGCTTTCTTACAAGCTCCCTGTCCATCCTGTCGGCGCGAAGCCCGTTGGGGAAGGCTATGGATACGTCAATTCCTCTTTCTATTATCAGGTCGCAGATCTTTTTTGCATGATCCAGGTTAAGGTTGAAGCAGTCGTCCACTATCAACAGTTCCCTTACGCCCTGGCTGGCTACCAGGTATTCTATTTCCTGCACGACCTTTTCTGGAGAACGCAGGCGCAGCTTTTTGCCGAATATGTTGTGACAGTAAACGCACCTGTAAGGGCATCCCCTGGTGGAAAAAACATAGGCATACGGAAAGCGCTTGTTGAACAGGTTCATTGAGAACCATTTTCTGTAGGCCTTCAGGTCAATCATGTCCCACGCCATCATGGGGAGGCTGTCCAGGTCCTGGATCGGGGGCCTGTGCCCTGCAAAGCTTATCTCCGAGTTGTCGTCCCTGAATGCAAGGCCCTGTATTCCTTCAAGGGGTTCACCGGCATTGAATTTCTCTATGAACTCCCTGAGTGTTTCCTCGCCCTCCCCCAGCACAACGTAGTCGATACTGGGGTCTTCGAGTACCTTGTCATAAAAAACCGAGGCGTGAGGGCCGCCCACCATGATCACGGCCTCAGGGCAGACCTCGCGCGCTATCCCGGCGGCCGTATGCATGTCCCTTGCTTCGACACTGAGCAGGCTGAAGCCTATGAGATCCGGGGAAAAGCTTCGTATTCTTTCGGCAAGCTGGTCGAAATCAAGATCATCCACAACCTGCTGAACGATGTCGATTTCGACCTCGCCGGCAAAGCGTTCCCTCAGCATTGCGGCGAGCGACAGTATGCCCATGGGCGGACCTATGCCCATTTCCTCGAAGAATGTGCCAGGTTTTATCAGCTGTATTTTCCTGATTTTCATTGCCTTCATCTCGTAAGTGCCTCAAATCACCAGATTCTTCATACCATACAACGAATCATAATGACATTCTCAGGCTTGAAATCCTTCCATGTACCTGATTTTATGAGTCTGCAAACGTGAACCACCGATTGACTTAACGGAGGTATGAATATGAAAGCGGACATTAAATGGAAAGAGCTTGAATTCGGGTATTTCCCGACGGATTACAATGTAAGACGCACCTGGAAAGACGGAAAATGGGGCCCCATGGAGGTCCATGAGGAGGCAAGCATAACAATGCACATTGCAGCCGTATGCCTTCATTACGGACAGGAGTCATTCGAAGGACTCAAGGCATATGAAACCAGTGACGGCAGGGCGGTTCTTTTCAGGGCGATTGAAAACGCGAAAAGGATGAGGAGATCGGCTGAGAAAATCCTAATGCAGCCGGTGCCGGAAGAAATTTTCATGGAAGCCGTGCACAAAGCCGTAAACCTCAATAAGAAATACCTGCCCCCCCACGGTCACGGGGCGAGCATGTACGTACGCCCTCTCCTGATAGGAACGGGGCCACAGGTGGGCGTCAAACCAGCTGACGAGTATACTTTCATGGTTTTCGTATCTCCTGTGGGCCCATATTTCAAGACCGGCTTCAAGCCTGTAAAGCTTGTTGTTGAAGAAGAAATCGACAGGGCCGCACCCGGTGGAGTCGGAGACGTGAAGGTTGGCGGCAACTATGCAGCCGGAATGCGTGCGAGCTTCGGCGCAAAGAAAAAGGGTTACACCGAGGTCCTGTATCTAGATGCAAAAGAGAAAAGATATCTTGATGAGTCCGGACCAGCCAACTTCTTCGGCATCACGAAGGAAGACGTGTACGTAACACCCGAAAGCCCCACCATACTTCCCAGCATAACGAACATGAGCCTTATTCAGCTGGCAGAGGACGCAGGGCTGAGGCCTCAGAGAAGGAAGGTTGACGTGGAGGAGATATTCGAGTTTGCAGAAGCCGGATGCTGCGGCACCGCTGCAGTAATCACTCCCGTCAAGTCGATAACTTACGGGGACAGGACGGTTGATTACTGTCCCGACGGAGAGCCCGGCAGGCGCTGCCTTGAGCTATACACGAAACTAACTAACATACAGACGGGCGACGAACCGGATCCCTACGGATGGGTTACTGAGATACCCGAAGACTGAGCGGGCGTATGAAACGCTTTCTTCCCGGCATACTTCTCGTGCTTGCCGCTGCGCTGGCGGCATACCTGATCGCGGGCATACTGGTTGATGAATCAGGCGCTGTCGATAAAAAGACGCAGGTCAAAACTTCCACAACCGGCAAAGCAGCATCAAAGTCCGTGAAAATGTCTCCCTCATCCTCCCCTTCTGCGGACAAAGCCGTGAAGGAAAAGAAATGGACGCCGAACCCGGACAAGCCCGACCCCGGCCCTGCTCCATACGAGCCCAGCGAAAGAATACTCAGGATGAAACCGGATCAGATAGCCGATCTTGCGGATGAGCGCATGGGCGACTTTCTCGCGTGTACGAACGCTATCGACGAATGTTTCGATGAAACTCTCGAAGAAATGGACAGCGATGGAGAACTTTTGAACAGACAGTCCGGAAACGCTGAAAAACTCAAGAATTATTTCAAGGTCGGCGTTCACAATGCAATCGGCTATTTCGAGTTCATAGCAAGACACAGGAAGCGCCTCGAGGACGGAATGATAGATGAGCAGGAGTTCTACTACAGGCTCAGGAGAAGAAGCTGGCTTTTTGATGCCACCCTGCCCCAGCTGCTCGAGAACAGTTACAACACCATGCTCAAAGAACCGGATCCCGGAATCGCGCGCAGGAATAAAAAAGACATTTTCAAGTTTCTGAATCCATGATGGACCTGGAAACAAGGAGCCCCTGGCACTGATATGTGATAAATTCGTCAAGCGTCCGTCTTGCCTCGATGAGCACGCTTTCTTCGAACATGGAATCGATTGATTCTTCATTAAAATCACAATCAGGAACTTTCATCAGGCATTCCCTGACCCCGCCTGAGATTCTGGAAGTGCCTTTTACGCATTTGCTGCAAAGAATTCCCCTTGCAGGGTCAAAACCGGCTCTGGCCTCATCAGGCGCCTTTGTTCCACAGGAGGCGCACTCATCCATCCTGGGAGCAAAGCCCAGTGCGCCTAAAAGCCTGAGATCATGCTTTAACGTCAGGCCGGTGGACATGCGTTGCCGGGCGAGTGCATCAAGCGCTTCGCACGTGATCCTGAACAACTCCGGGTCCTGCTGCCTGTGTGGTGTCATTTTCTGAACTATTTCGATTATTCCCGATGCATAGGCATAACGCCTGATGTCAGACGATACTTCTGACCAGGATTCAACGAGTTTCGTCTGGTCAAGGTATGCAAGCCCGGATGTGCCGGTATCCGTGATGCAGACATCCATGAGAATAAAATAGTCGGTGCAGCCCTGAAAACGCTTCCTGCTTTTCCTCGCACTTCTTGCAATACACGAAATCACGCCTTCGTCCCTTGTGAGAAGATCGACAATAAGATCGCTTTCAGCGTACTCGACACGACGAAGCATAATGGCCCGGGTGTATATTTTCTTTTTCTTCAGATGAGCCATGAGGCCACGTAAAAATACAACAGAAGGCTGCACAGATCCGTTATCGTGGTAAGAAACGGACTGGTGGCTATGGCTGGATCGAGATTTAGACGTGCCAGAAACAGGGGTATGAAAGTACCGATAGCGGCTGACATGATCATGGAAGCTGCAAGACCCGCGCACGCAACGGTCGCTACCGATAGGGGCTGCAGGTTTCCCATGTAAATGAACCAGAACAGGCACAGTGCCGCGGCATAAACTATGCCCAGAAGCATTCCTACCAGGACTTCACGGCCTACGAGCCGCCAGGTTCTGTTCAGATCAATATGTCGCGTGGAAATTCCCCTTGCCGCTATGGTGGCGGCCTGTGTCCCAAGGCTGCCTCCCATGCCCATCACAATGGGTATAAAGGCGGCCAGATAGACGAAAGTACCCCGACTGCCTGAAAAATGCGCTATTACCAGGAATGCCAGTACGCCTCCGATCCATGTAAAGGCCAGCCAGAACATCCTGCTTCTGATGCTTCCCGTAATGGAAGCATGATGCTGCTCTATGTCTTCCCCTGCACCGGCCATTTTGAGAATATCCTCGGTTGCCTCTTCCCGGATTACGTCGATGACGTCGTCCACTGTTGCCATGCCCACGAGCCTCTTCATTTCATCTACAACGGGAAGCGCCAGAAAATCATACCTCGAAACAATTCTTGCAACCTCTTCCTGATCCTCGTCCGTGCTAACTGAGACTACTTCCGTGGTCATTATATCTTTCAGCCTGACTTCAGGCCTGCTCATAACGATCTGCCTCAGGGACACCACACCCACAAGGTGCCGGGCATTGTCCGTGATGTATATATAGAATGCCATTTCCACATCGGGGTTTTCCTGAATTTTGGACACGGCTTCCCCCGCTGTGATGTCCTGCGTCAGGGCAAGGAAATCAGGACTCATGATTCCGCCCGCCGTCTGTTCGTCATATCGGAGGAGACCCGTAACAGCATCGGATTCGTCATCCTCCATCTCGTCCAGGAGCCTGATTGACATCTCTTCGGGAACTGCCGCCAGTATGTCGGCCCTGTCATCCGGACTGATCCGGTTAAGGAGGAGCACAGCTTCCTTTTCCGGGATCTCTGAAATAATTTCCACCAGAATGGGTTCATCAAGGCCGGCAAGGACCTCGGCCTTCAGGTCGCTGTCCTCGATAAGACCGTAAATGGAAATCCTTTCATTTTCATCGAGGAACCTGAACATTACAGCGAGATCCGCCGGATGCGTCCTGGAAAGTATCCGGCGGACATGGCTGACTGCATTGCGGCGCAGCAGCCTGCGAATTGTGTCGTTAAGCTTGAATATGGATGATCGTTCCATTGTAAATCCAGGCCTGAAAAAAGAAGCCGCTCTACTTTATTTCAACGCCGGACTGGTTACCGCTTTCCACAGCGCATTTTCTTCCGATTTCCGTTTTCCGTCCGAGCTCGACGCATTTCTGAAAATGCTTCATCGCTTCACCGGCGAGATTAAGCTTGAGTGCAGTCAGTCCCAGGAATCTGAAAGCCTCCTGCAGGTTTGCGCATCCCGACTGTTCGATGGAAACCGACTGAACAAGATACTCATATGCTTCGGGGTATTTTCCGAGTCTGTAATACGCCTCTCCCAGACGGTAATAGCCGAGACAGAAAGCCGGCTGATCGAAGACAGATCTCTTGAGAACTTCCACCGCCTTTTCGTACCTGCCCTGCTCAATGTAACACCAGCCCAGATTGCCCCTGGCTATCCACGGTTCCCTGTACATGATATCCTCAACTGCTTCGGTAAGCAGCTTTTCGGCTTCATCATACCTTTTTTGATGAATATACAGTACGGCCAGGCTGTTGAGGGCCTCAGGAAACTTTCCCCTGATTCTCAGAGCCTCTTTCAGGTGCTTTTCAGCTTCGGTCACCTCGCCCCGCGTGAGCTGGATGGTGCCAAGAAGATAGTATGCATCCGCGTTTCCCGGGTTGAGCTCCACAGCACGAACGAGATTGCGGATTGCTCCGAGAATATCATGCTGGTTCTGCCACAGTTCGTAGGCATTGGCATACCTTAGATCGCTCTGTCTGCGATCCCTGTCGGAAATATCCGCTCCACACCCGGCAAAAAACAACATAAGAACAAAGAAGGCCGGCCTGATTATGGTCATGCTTTTCACCCTGTCCTCCTTTTAAGAGTCTATATCAGACCATTATGAAAGTATAAAATTAACTGCAAGTTTTAAAGCAGCAGCCCGTTTCCGCAGATGGGGAAAAATGATCAGCGAGCCTGCACCTTGTAGTCCCTGTCGAATACTTCGGTGTCTCTGGCCGTGCATACGAACTCCACCAGTCTGGCGTTGATTGTCACCTGCTGGCCGGCGGTCTGGCCCATTCCTATGATCACGCGCATTTCATCACTGGCGGAGACGCTCTTTCTACCCCCGCTGAGGTCCTTGACTGCACGAATTTTCACCTGATTGGGACCGGGCTTCATGTACCTGGAAACCTCCTTGATCAACTGCGGGTCGTTTGCATGGATTTTTCTTACCATATGTCCGTTTATGAATATTTCGACATCATACTGCGCAGCACCCGTGCTCGACTGCTGTGTAACAATGAAATAGCGGTTGTTCAGATCTGGATTCGGCCCGCTTTTAGAAGCCCCGGAAGACGTGCTTGCTTCCTCCTCCTCGATGACGTTGTATCCCGGGGCCGTTATATGAACATTCCCGGCGGCATCAATGAAAATATCCACCTTTTCGAATTTCTGGTTAATCACTCCGTCGATGTTCTTGCCGTTGAGATAAACTGAACCGGCTGATGCACTGCCGGAAAGCAGCATTATGAACAGTACGTGTAAAATCGTCGAGTAACGGTCTTTCTGTTTCTTCATCGTACATCCTCCCCTTGCTCAAATCGAGTGTAATACAGGTTCAGGGATTATTTCAAAAAGATTGACGTTGTTTAAAGTGGGTTAATTCACTGTGTGAATTCTTCGTTGGCCTCGAGCAGCCTGTAGAGCTTGCGAAGGGCTTCTATGTCCGAGATTTCGATCTTCTCACTCTGGATTTTTATGTAATGCTTTTTTCTCAGATGCAGTACACCGCGTTTCACTGAATCCACATCTATCCCTATCCTGGATGCCAGTTCCAGGGGTGTAACTGAAAGTGTGCGTGAAACCCCCTCCTCTTCGGCCTGAATATCCGCGATTTTCAGAAGGGTGTTTACTATCTTGCTCTGATTGTCTCTCAGGAGCATGTTTTCTATCTGTTCTTCGGAAGTTGCCAGCCTCCTGATAAGCTGTTTTACGAGTTTGACCGAGATTTCTGATCTTTCATGGATGAGCTTGTCGAACTCTTCGGCTCCAAGTACCAGAAGCTCACAGTCGCCAAGTGCCACAGCCGAGACATCGCGCCGCTGACCTGGCAGGAGGGCCGATTCTCCGAAAATATCACCGTTCTTGAGTATTGCGATGTCTCTGAGAACTCCCCTCACCTGCTTGACCAGCCTGACTCTGCCGCTCGTTATCATGAAAACCTGTTCGGCCGGTTCATCTTTGTTGAATATGGTGGTACCCGCATCTAAATGCTTTCCGAACCTTTCCAGAAGCCTGGACTGCATTGTGTCGTTTCGAGTATTCATCCCCGATTGCCCTCCGTCGGCCCCTGAGCTCCGGTTCAGACGCGTAACCGGTCTAATGGTGCCAGCGCAGGGAGTCGAACCCCGGACACTACGGATATGAGCCGTATGCTCTAACCACCTGAGCTACGCTGGCCGACCGCACTCAATTATGTCACACTCGAGGCCATGTCAATGATTTTTACTTTACCATGCGGCAGGATCATGAGAAAACTTTTTATATGACACTACTTGATCTGGAGACAGCCACGTGAAACTGCCAAATTCACTCAGACTCTTTCTTAACAGAGAAGCCCAGAAGCTCATGCCTCTTGTAGGATCCGCCCTGCGATTCAGATGGACCAGGCCTGTTCGGGCGTTCATCAGGAAACACCTGACGCCCCAGTCCAGGGCCATTCAGATCGCCGTTACCTACAAATGCCAGAGCAGGTGCAAACACTGCGGTGTCGGAAAATACAGGCAGAAGGGCCGCAAAGAACTTACAACCGGAGAACTTAAAAGCCTGCTGGATCAGATGCGGGAGATGGACTTCGGAGTGGCGTATTTTTTTGGAGGCGATCCCCTGATCCGCGAAGATCTCGAAGATCTGATAAAATACGCTCACGATCTGGGCATGTACACGCGGCTGGATACAAACGGCCTTGCACTGACAAAGGAAAAGGTAGCCTCTCTCAAAGCTGCCGGCCTCGACAGGATAGGCGTCAGCCTGGACAGTGCGGATCCTGCTGTTCATGATAAAAACAGGGGGGTGAAGGGTATTTTCGAAAAGGCGTGGAACGGGCTCAAAGAGGCGAAAGCCGCCGGTATTTATACATATATCTCAACATACGCATGCCACGAGACACTCGATGACGGATCACTGGCCGACCTGGTGGAGATGGGAAGACAGAACGGAGTGAGATCCCGCATACTCTCGCCCATAATGGCGGGAAGGTGGCAGCAGCTTGACATGCGGCTTGATTCCGGCGAAGAGGAGAAGCTTTTGGATCTCCTGGGGCCTGACAGGGGCTACTGGGAAAACGACGACTGCGTGCACGGCAGGCATCAGTTCATATGCGCCGCTACAATAGGAAAAAACAACTACGTCTCGGCCTACGGAGATGTTCAGCCATGCTGCTACATACCGTTCAGTTTCGGCAACATACGCAAAGAGCCGCTGAAGGTGATCATGAAAAGGATGTGGGCGCATCCCATGCTGCGGGATTTTGCTTACGTCAGCGGCTGTCCCATGAACGAAGAGGAATTCCGTAGACGTTACATAGACAGGCTGGTCCCGGGCGAGAATCTACCCAAGGAACTGTACTGATCCCTATAAATCACTTCAGCTTGCAGCTGCTGAATCGATAATTATCATCAAGTTGCGAACCACCGAAAAAAAAGATAAAGCCGGCGCAAGGCACGTCGGCATTAAAATGCATTCACGGGGTTTCCTGAAGGATCTGCTTGAAGTATTATGAATATCATGCGGACAGGATTATTACTTCTGGCTTTTCTCGCGCTTGCTGGCTGTGTCCCCAGACAGTACGCACAGGTTAAATGCTTTGATCAGAAGAAGGAAGTCGAAGAGTTCTGGCATTATTCATCGAAACTGGAACTACAGCTGGCCTTTGTGAAATCCGGCGTTCATCGCGCCGATGAAAAATCCGAAGAAATTACGGCCGATGTGGAAGACCTGATCGACCAGCTTGCCGCCGAGAACCGCATGATGTGTGAAAAATGCGTAAAGAAACAGTCCCTGCCCCCGGAACGATGTACGGCCGAAACATACTGTCACATGGAAGTGCTGAACTGGCTGAGGGTGTTTGTGAATATCCTCAAGGGTGGAGACAGGGATGTTGTGAGATATGCATCCAGGAACCTTGGGGAAATCTCGCAGAAGCTGAAAAGATGTGCCGACGGACATTTCAATGCGGTGTATATCGATGATGCGAATGTCGAAGATCACGATCTGCTGTGGAAAAGCGAAAAAATAGCTGCAAAGGCATTTTTCCTCCAGGCGCTCAGCAGAAAGGAAAAAGCTCAGCAGATGAGAGAGCGGGCGAAGGAAACCGCACGCCAGGCAGGTTCTCGAAGGCTGACGGCGAATATTCTCTTTACAGAAGCGGAACTTGCGCGCAAAAGTTACAAACTCGAAAAGGCCCGCAAGCACCTTGAGGAAGTTCATGATATCTATCAGGAAATAAACGCCCGGAATGCACAGGCGGACGTGCTCGCTCTCATGGGTTCCATTTACATGGATGATGCCGAGTTCGACAGGGCACAGGAACTGCTTCTCAAGGCAAAGGCCATTTATGAGAAAGGCACAGAAAACAGGAACGTACATTACGCCGATGTACTGTGCGATATAGGATACATACAGAATACGCGCGGGCATCCTGAAGATGCCGCTGTCCTGTACTCTGCAGCCCTGAAAATCTACGAAGAAGCACTGGAACCGGGACATCCGCTGATATCAAAGGCCCTGGCGGGTCTGGGCATGGTGAACGTAAACCGCG
>Ga0272442_10007455_pt1 | contig 14117 bp, 13 predicted proteins | sample SSMForm2O_FD_200262 | JGI IMG/M metagenome (GOLD analysis project Ga0272442, IMG submission 200262) | Marine sediment archaeal communities from Little Sippewissett salt marsh, Falmouth, MA, United States - SSM-Form-2O | ecosystem: Environmental > Aquatic > Marine > Wetlands > Sediment ...
CCACTTTTGCCTTGAATTCATTGGAATGCTTCTGTCTCTTTTTTCCCATCTCACACGTCCTCCTTTTCGGACTTCAGACTACCAGAATCCTGCTTAGCCTACTGTCCAAAAAGAGGGGGTAACCGCAGGCGTCTGCAGCCGCTATGCCGGAGGCGGCACTTGAACCCGCGTGGAGAGGGTGACGAAGGAGTCACAAACCAGGACACTGAACGTACAGATCGGCCTCAAATCGGCTCAGGGAGCCCGAATTCGCAAGGTGGGAAAGGCCACAAAAAGGACACGCGTAGACAGGAGAAACCCTTACGAGGACAGAAAAAGTGTGACCTATGTGTGACCTTTCAGAAGATGCCCGAGGATTTGCGGAAGGTGATAAGGGCGTGGCCCCACCTTCCTCAGGTGATCACGTCAGCGATAACAAAAATGGTTGATCCCGGTTAGAGCTTCATTCCCCACGCTTGCGTTGGATCATGACCCCAGCAACCAACCCAATACAGCCCAAACACAACCAACCAGAGGTTCCTCCTCCATGACGCGCTTGGGCTTGTGTCATTTTGGTTTCCAGGGACGCAAGGCGCTGCGTCAGGGCCGCGTTCTGTTGGGCCAAATCTCTCACGAGATGGCTCATTGCACGCGATCCCTGCTCCAGTCCCACCAGGACCTTCACGCATTTGACGTCAGGCCCTTCGGAAACCTCCAGCGCCTGCCCCACCACGCTGTCCACCTGCTCAGGCGTCAGCGCCTCAGGCGCTACAGCCAGGGCTGTCCCATCCTCTTCTCCGGAACCCACGATTACGTCTCCGGGGCTCACCGGTCCAGAGACTTTCACCTCTACTTGGCCTATGAAGGCTATTCTTTCGTAGCCGTCTCTAGCTCCCTCACCTGGATCGTTCCCCAGAACGATGGGACGGGAACTCACCACCATAAGTCTGTCAGCTCCTTCGGTCCTCTTGCTCACCTTGTCTCCGAAGAGCCCCACCACATCGCCGGAACCAATCTCTTCCTCAGGATCAAGCCGAGGCAACCATTCCGCGTAGTCTCCGCTGCCAGTGTGCAATGTAAGGCCGCCCGAACCGTCGCCTTCCAGGGCCCCGCAAGCAATGTCCATGCCGTTGTAACATGTGATGAAGTTGTTGGCCGTGGTTGGGTCGTCCGTGGTTCCAACCTTGATGGCCAAGCCCTTGGCATTAGTCTCGGTTGAGGCATTTACGACCCCCATCACGTGATTTCCTATGCCGTTCCCGCTCACATCGTCCTCAACGTGCAACCGATTCTGAGGTGAGTTGTCACCTACGCCCATATCCCCTGCATCCGTGACAACTATGCTTGTGGCGTTCTTGGCTTCGATGTACGTCCCGGCATCCGTCCACTCTCCATCATCGTCCGTCCCGCCTATGGAGTGAAAGTTATCACTGCATGCCGTCTTGACGTCAGCCAGAGTTACTGTTCCGCCTATGGTGTGGAAATCGTTGGAGCAGACGGACTGCACATTGGCCAACGTTGTTGGCCACGTTGCCGAATAATGCTCCCCGTCCACAGTGTCTGCATTGCCTGCATGGTTGATGGTAATGTCATCAGGGATCTGACCATCCGTCGCCGAGTCGAGCAGCTCGCCAAAGGTGGTGGTCTTGGTGTGATGAGCATCCGCAATCGCCGAGTGCACTGCAATGTCAGAATCAATCTCGGCCGACTCCTCTAGATCAGCCGCCTCTGCCCCATCCAACATGTCAGCGTCTACTCCCGAAACAGAGCTACCATCACCGGAAAACGCCGTCGCTTTGACTGTGCCTGCCACGTCCAGCTTGGCAGATGGCGTCGTCGTTCCGATGCCTACGTCCCCTGAGTAGATGATGAAAGCGTCTGGGGTGTCGATGGGAGTGATGGCCGTTTCAGAGTGGCCCCACAGGAATGTCCTATCCGCAAGATCCGAAAGGGCCATGTTCTTTCCACATGTCAGGGAAAAGTCCCCTCTCGCTTTGTTTTTTGCCCCACCTGTCACAGCAGAGGACACACCTGAGGCCTCGTTGTCTCGTCCGCCGGACACTACGGAGTTGTCGCCAACGGCCGAATTATTATACCCTCCCCCCACAGTGGCTCTAGTGGCACAGGCGGAGTTGGTGTCCCCTCCCCCCACAGTGGCGCTGGGGGCAGAGGCGGAGTTCTCACGCCCTCCACTCACAGTGGCGCTGCCTTCAGAGGCCAGATTACCGAACCCACCGCCTACAGTGGTGTACCAGTTGGTGGCGGTGTTGTCAAACCCCCCACCTGCCGTGGCGTAGCTGGCTTTGGCTTCATTACCCATTCCTCCGCCCACAAACGTGTACGGCTTGGAAGCAGCATTTCCACTCCCGCCGCATACCGTGCTATAGTCGTCTAAGGCATTAGTTTGAAACCCGCCTCCCACTGTGGCGTACCTTGAATCATTCGCTGATGCTCCTGTGAAGCTCTTGGTCCCCAGATTGACATGGGTGTCACTATACGTCCCCTGCGCCGTGCTCCCCTTGCGAATGATTCCTCCTTTGAACGTCACTCCCAGCGTCGGCGTTGTGGTCCCCACGCCCAGCTTGCCGTCATCGGTGACCACAACGTCGGGAGCGTTGTTCGCGTAGATGTACGTCCCCTCATCGGACCATTCCCCGCCGTGAAGGGCATAGGGAACACTGGCTATTCTCTGTCTTGGATCCATTTCGCCGTCTGCGTTCACCCCAACGCTCATCCAGACGTCCACGTTGTCCCTGAAGACTTCGGATAGGCTGTTCTCGGTCCCTGCCGTCAGCGTACCTGAGCCCAGAAGCACGTTATAGAGCCCTTCGTCCACGCTGACGTTGGTCTGTTCAACGGTGAAAAGAAGGCTCCCAACCGTCTCTGCGTCGTAGAACCTGAACGTCAGGGTCACCGTGCCTGTGACGGGCGTTCCTCCTGAGTCCTTTAGGATTCCCTGATAGTTTATGAGTTCTGGGACCTCGGCCAAGGCTACTCCTGCCAGCAAGGCGCCCATGGTGATGACCGCGATGACGTTCCTCATGAGTTCCTCCTCCTGTAAGAACTGTCTACTTCATGAAGACATGATTCTACAGAATCTGTGGGGCTTTGGCACCTCCTGGGCGCCCCTCCCCTCCTTCTGTCAAGTGAAGTGTGTCAGATCTACAGGATATCCGGGACGGAGATCGAAAGCGGGGCCGAAGGCCCGGCCACAGACCACATTCACGTCCATGACTCTCCAGCCCTGCGGAGCCAATTCATTGATGGCCATGACTTGTGGACCCCATGACTCTTCGTGACGGTCTTCGTGTTGGCCCAGTCAATGGGAAAGAAGTCGGCGTCTGACCAGTGGATACTCCCCACATTTCCCTTCCGTCCCACAATGATCCCAGGGCCTTCTACTAAGCTGTCGTCGTGATATCCCACCACACCACTCGATCCGAAGACAGGAACGGGGCCGCCCTTCCGATCATGAGTTTTCAGTCCCTTCCCATAGGCCAGTTCCATAACGTCTCCCAGCCTCTTCACCTCCCACGCCTCAGGGATCTGGCCGAGGGGGGAGTCAACCATGGGGACCTTTTCATGGCCTGGGAAGCGAAACTTGACAAACCATTCACGGTAGAGGGCCTGGGCCATCTCCTCCAGGATCTTGATCGCCGGAGATTGTTCTCTATCAGCTCATCATAGGCGGAGAGGATCGTGGCTATCTTGCGTTGGATGGGGAGGACAGGGCAAGGACGACGGGCAAGTTCCTCCCGCCAGAGACGAGAGGGATGACAGCCATGGCAAGGAGAAAGAGGTAGACCAGCCAGCACACCAGCGTCCCAAGTCTCACGGGACAAGATTTGAACGTCAAAGAGCACTTCCTCCTTGTACCGGCAACGCCGTGAAGAAGAGGGCCCCGGGTTCGACGTTGCCATCAACGCCCATCGGCAGACTCAGGCCTGGGGCATCGATGCGCTTGAAACCGACGCCTTCCGGACCTAGATCTATGAGATCCGCATTGCTATCGAGTTCCACACGGAACAGGACTTTCTGCTGTGAAGAAGAAAGCAGCGTAGCGTCTATAGTCGGCCCATCCGGTTTTTTCGGATGCAGTATGGTAAGGAAGTCGCCATCCGGTTTTGCCGGAAGGATAAGATACTTGAGACGCCAAAATGGATAGGGATCGCTTTTCTTCTTCGGGTTATCGTCGAGCCAGCATCCAAACCTTCCTTCTTTCTCCTTGGGAAGCAGTTTGTCGGAAGGGAGGAGGACGAGGACATCCAGGTCCGCATTGTATGCCGTATGGGACACGATGCGGTGATCTTCCCATTCAAGCGACTCGGCCGTTGTGTGGAGATAGTATTCCGACGGCAGTGACGAGGCGATTTCATCCCAGATGACGAGGTAATCCGGCTCTTTGACCAACAGCAGATGGCGCCGCCAGGAAAATGAAGAATCATCCTTGCCTGACCTGGAGCAGTCCGCGACGACATAGTCCGTCTGCGGCGTCGATCGCCATGCCAGGATTGTGCCGCTGCTCTCCCGACGATCTCTCGATTTATCGCCAAAGACTACAACGTTGTTGGATTGTTGCGACCGGTTCCATTCAATTCCTACGGGATCACTGTAAGGGCCCGCCTGCGAACCGAGCGCCAAGGGGATGCCGCGGCTGAATAGGTCAACCGAGCCCAGATCGGATCGGGGATGCCAGCCGCCGCGCTGGCCGCCACGCATGTACACCACCGTTTCATCCGGTGTGTTGAAACCGGAGCGAAGCAGCACATAGCCGGGTTTCCTGCAGAGTGCGCTACCAAGCACCTGTGGTTCATCCGGCAGCCGCGGGTCGGCCAGCATGGGAAAGGCCAAATTGAAGTGCCAGCCACTTCGCATCGGACTGCCAGCCCGCCGCCACATCCACATCAACCGCTTGGAAAAGTCAGGATCCGTTTCAGCATATTGCGGCGCATAGAACGCGCAGGCCGCAAAAGGCAATCGACCATAGTTGGAATCTCCCCAGACCGGCGGTGTCGGTTCGCCTGCTAAATTGTGCTTGGACGTTTCAGGAAAGCTCACCAGAGACGAAGAGAAGCGGACATACCAGTCCAGCAGTTGCTTGACCTTCTGGTCCTGGAAAAAGTCGACGCCAGTCCGGCGCTTCAACGACTTGAAAAGACCACCGTAAAGGAGAACCGTCCAATCGTGGTAGCGAGGGACTTCGTTCCAGGCACCGTCCCAAACACCGTTGTCGAGTTGGTATCGGGTCTGTTCAATCGCGTAGTCTACCCATGCTTCGGCAAGAGGGTGGTCGGGGAAACTCATCCCTACGAGCGCCCCGACGATGAACTGATCCGTCCACCGGTTGTTGGTGGCATAACCGGTCTTCCATTCTCTTCCCCACGGATTCGGCGCTTTCTTCGATGGGAATCTGGCCGGATCGTCACCAATGGCCTTCTTGGCAGTGGCAATAGCATGTTTTTTGAACTCCTGATGGTCTGCTTCGCTCAGGAAGCCGAACGACGCGACAACGTCGTAGGTGTAGAGCAGTTCGTTGGTGCGTCGCATCATCCACAACTGGTTGGGCGCCCCTCCGTCTTTGTAAACACTGCGTACACGGGCCATGAATTCCGTGGTAGCTTTGCTCTGAAGGGCAATATGGCCCAATGTCCGATGGGAGGAGAAACCTGCCTTGTCTCATTAGCTCCTTCGTCGCCCCTTCGTGTCTCAGCGCGTTTGAATGTCTATATACGCGCTTCCGAGGACGGGAACGGCCCGAGGAGCCGAGCTTTCGCCCTGCAATCGGACCCTTCCCGAACCCGCCAAGCCAGCTCTCTTCACCCATTGGACACGTGCATAGACGCTTTCCGCAACAGGTACTAATTCATGCTATTTGTTGGTAATATCATCCATCGGCTGATTTTGCGGAAACCCGACCCGTTTGATGGCTTCAAAGCTCAAGCCATTTGCAGGTACCGGATTGTTCGGATCCCCATGCAATACCCCGCCGCTGAGTTCCAGATCTCCATGGACAACACAGGAGCATAAGCCAAGATCTGCGTTGTCCCGCTCTGCAATATGGGCATGGTGGAGTGACAGGCCGACCTGGAAATCTGCATTTGCACTGAGAGTGATGGATTGGACCTGTGGCTGAGGCCGCCTTCGATACTTCCGATGGCGAGAATCTCATACCACGTCCCCCCACGACCTATTCAGAATCTCGGTTGGGATCAGCAGATTCCAGTCTTTGACCCACCGGCATCCTTTTCGTTTCCTGCGAACGAAATAGTGCGGCTGACGAGGACGCATACTTCGCAAGGCCTCCAAATGGGCATCATCGACCATCAAGGGGCCCTTGTGCTGCTCCAGGAAGAAGCCCACCTTTGCCGCAGTGGTCGCATTCTCCAACAGCAGGACGTACTCGAGGACTTGATCCAGGTCGAAGAATTCCACTGACTCCAATGACCGCCAAATCTCTTCCCAGCTTCCCGTCAGGTCGGGTCGGTCCAACGCGTCGACAAGGGTCCTTTCGAAGCCGGTTACTCGGAGATCTACACCAGAACGACTATGGCTGATGACTCCGAACATTTCCCTGCCCTTCTCCAGGAGGGCACGTGGCACAGGAGCCCGCCTGAATTCGTGATATTGAAACTGTAGCGGAGCCGATCTTCGAGCTGACACGTAATGGAACCTCGTGTAGGCCGAGTACGCCTTCCCATGGAATTCCAGAGCCGTATGGTATGCGAGAACCGCATCCTCACTCATCTTGGCTGCCAGGAGGTAGGGATCGACAGAAGTGGATACTGGATCGCTTCCCAAAGGAACGGTGGCGTACAGTCCGCGGCGTACAGGTATCACTCGTCCCTGTTTCCTGTGGTAGCTCAGAAGGGACTTGCGGGTTTTCGGATTAGCGGACCCCCTGGCAGACAAGAAGGAGTCCAACTCGTCAACCGTGAATACAGCGTGCTGTGACAGGAATTCGTTCATTCTCATTGGCCAATTCCCTTGACGTATTGCAGCTATAGTAGCAATGTTATTGCTCTTATCTTTCGTGTCTGTCAAGTTGATCGGGAATTTGACAAACCAACGAAAGGAGATTGAGATAATTGGTCTCATCTTGCCCGTTCGTCACAGGCTGGGTGGCGGAGAGGGGACGCCAGGTAACGCCCTTCGACAGGCATCTGAGTAGGTCTGTCAAGTGTTTCTTTGTGTCTTGATGGGAGTTTCTCCACAGGACCTCACTTCGCTGGATCCGCAGGGCAGATGAGTTGATATAGAGGGGATCCGCGCTCCCTCAGTGAGGTCACGTAGGCCGCATCGTCATAGGGCACTCTGTCCACCCAGCAGCGGTAGATGATACGAATCCATTTGAAGGCGAGGGATCTCACAGCCCGGGCCTTCCATTGTGACGGCATGGTGGCTCGATTGCAGATTACAGAATGCAGAGCGTAGAGCGGAGGACTGTGACTCCCCGAGCGTTGCCATTGGCTGTGGCGGCAATTGCCTACCGATATGCCCTTGGCCTATACTGAATATGAGACGCATCTTCGAATACCGACGTCTCTCTGGAGGATTTGAACCATGGGGCCTAAGGCTTTGGCATCCGTGATTGTCGACTCTGGGCGGGGACCGCAGATAGCCGGGACTCGCATTACGGTCTACGACGTCATGGATTACCTGAAACACGGTTGGCATCGGGACAGGATCGCTGCCTTATTCAGGCTGTCGTCAAGGGATATTCAGGCTGCAATCGACTACATAGAGCAGCATCAGGAAGAGGTCCGGGCCGAGTACCAGCGCATTTTGAATAGGCATCGGAACTACCGGTATCCCCCAGACGTGCAAGCGAAGGTCGAGAAGTGTAGAGGTGCCGCAGGTCGTCGTTTGGCGGAGATCCGGAGACGCCGTCGCGCCGGGGAGCCCGATGCCGAAGATCATGGCTGATCACAACGTCGAAGGACATCTTGAGCTGCTATTGGGCATCTGGACGTCCCCTGATTGGGGTGACTTGTGGGGGGAGATGTCTACAGAGTTGGAGTCTTTTGAACGTCTCGAGATCCCTCATGATACACCAGACGCAGAGCTATGGACTCTTTGTCAAGAACGCGACATCGTGCTCCTGACAGGCAATCGCAATGCCGAAGGAGAGGGTTCTCTTGAGAATGCTATTAACAGCCTTGGTACACCGAACAGTTTGCCTGTTTTGACCATAGGGGACCCAGACAGAGTCTTTCGGGACAGAGACTATGCTGAGCGCATTGCTGCGCAAGTGCTTGAGTACCTGCTCGATGTCGATGGTCTTCGTGGAACGGGACGGTTGTACGTGCCGTGACCCGGTTGAAGAATCTCAAGGGGGGATGGTTCGGAAGGAGCCATCTGCTGGGAATGGCTGATGGATCCTGTTAATTCGGTTATCTGGTGGAGGCAGTCTGGGACATCCTCATCCCAGTCTTCGTCCGTCTGCATCCACTTGATCGTCTCAATCACCTCGGGAACCGAGACGCAGACTGATAGCTTGCCAAGGATGTCTTCCGCTTCGTGGAACTGAGTCAGGACATCGTCATCCGCGTCAACAGCCGAGCGCATTGTTTCCACAAGATCCATTAGCTGATACTCCCCCAGAGATTCACAGATTGGCCGGACACTTGTCAGACGCAATCCTAGTCCGAGAAGTCGCTCATAGAAGCGTAACCGGTCCAGGAACTCTATATCCTTGAAGGCCCATTGTGTTGAGCTTGAGTCATAGAGCGTCACTGGCTTCCGCTGAGGAAGGTAGATGGAACGAAAGGCCACAGGGAAGCGACGCCAGTGGTCCTCCGACTCTACTAGCTCCACGAAGCCACAAGGACTGATCGCGATCGCTGGATACACAATGCCGCTCATGTCAGCTCCATCCTGTTGGGAAAGTGCTATCTGGTTGGAACTTCTACTCCTCCGGACCCGCAAGCTCAGCGACACGGTGTTTGAGAACAGATTCCGCGAACGCGAGACGCTTCTCCACATCCTCGCGAGTGAAATTGGTCTCCAGCAGTTCGTCTACAAGAGGGCAGCACTCCCCACTCTCAACGATGCCAAGCTCGCACTCTTCCTTGGCGTTGTTCAGGACGATGTAGGTCTCATCCTTCGGGCCCGGGGACTGGCCCTCGCGAAAACGAGCGAAGTAGTCAGGTTTCTCCGCCGGGTCACGGTGATGGAGCTATTGGCGCCGCATTTCAGCGTTCCAGAACCTATGTGGACGGCGTCGTCGTTAGCGAGAAGGATAAACTGAAACGAGACCTTGAAGACCGACTACGCGAAATCGAGGGACAATATGCCGATGTGGTCTTGTCGGAGAAACATATGCAGACGACTGTGCGCCACGAAGGCGCGAAAGGAGGAACATGCGAAAAGTAGCGTGAACTGAATTTCGTAGCCATGCTGTACAGAAGATGGAGGAAGGCCCTCCGAAGCCGCCCGACAGGGGGAGGGTTCAAACCACCTCAAGCTGCTGTGGTAAAGAGCCATGGTGGTGAGCGTTGAGGAAAAGGTCGCGCGAGACGGGATCAGGTGTGGATCAGGGAGACGAACACCAGTGAACCGCTGAGAATGTGTCGAAAGCGTAGGGATTCCATCAAAACCAGAGGGGAGTCGTTAATCTGGGATGAGTCTGGAGGGTGCCTGTAACTTGTCCAGGCGGTGGACGGCATGAAGGCGGCGTGAACCTGACCTAGGCTTCTGTACGGAACGTGGGAACCTGTCGTCTCGATGCAAAGGGAGCGATCCAAGTGGAGGTCCCACGAGGATCTGAGTACCGAAGCGAGAGACAGGGACGGACCAGGGAGTATGAGCGATGAGACTCCTGTAATGGGAGAGGAGCAAAGGCCCTGGGTCATCCAGCAGTAGACGTTGGTCAACCAGAAATGGGAGGAACCAATGACGAAAGCGAAGCCGTTTGCGATACCCAAGCAAGCGGTGTGGGACGCGTACAAGAAGGTGCGTGCGAACAAGGGAGCCGCAGGAATTGACGAGGTATCGATTGAGGCATTTGACAGGGATCTAAAACGAAACCTGTACAAGTTGTGGAACCGACTCTCGTCGGGCTCCTACTTCCCTCCAGCGGTGAAGGCAGTGCCAATACCGAAGAAGGGAGGCGGGGAGCGGATCCTTGGGGTGCCCACAGTGGCAGATCGAATAGCCCAAACAGTGGTCAAGGACTACTTGGAGCCAGTATTGGAACCCGTGTTCTTTGAAGACTCCTACGGGTATCGTCCAGGTAAATCAGCTCACGATGCATTGGCAGTCACGCGCAAGCGGTGCTGGCGGTATGACTGGGTTCTGGAGTTCGATATCAAAGGATTGTTCGACAATATCGACCACGACCTGCTGATGAAGGCGGTGCGCAAACACACGAACTGTCGCTGGGTGCTTCTATACATCGAGCGATGGCTCTCGGCGCCGTTCGCAACAGGAGAAGGGATCATGGAGGCAAGGGAGAAAGGAACCCCGCAAGGAGGGGTGATCAGTCCCCTGCTTGCCAATCTGTTCCTGCATTACGTGTTCGATGCATGGATGCGACGCAATTGCCCGAGAACCCCATGGGTGCGATATGCCGACGATGGATTGGTTCATTGTCGCACACAAACGGAAGCGGAAAAGTTGCATCAGCTGCTGGCGGAACGGTTCCAGGTGTGTAAATTGCAGTTGCACCCTCAGAAGACGTGCATCGTGTACTGCAAGGACGCCGACCGCAGAGAGGATTATCCAGAGACGTCTTTCGACTTCCTGGGATACACCTTTCGACCGCGGCGTGCGAAGAACTGGCGAGGAGACTACTTTGTCAGCTTCCTACCTGCAATCAGTCCACGTGCAGAGAAGGCCCTCCGACAGCGGATCCATGACTGGCGCATGCACCTGAAACCAGATAAGACCATCGAAGATCTTTCCAGGATGTTCAATTCGATCATCCAGGGGTGGATTTAATACTATGGTCGGTTCTATAAGTCGCGCTTGCACCGTGTGCTGAGGCACATGAACCGTGCTTTGACACACTGGGTACGTCGGAAGTACAAGCGGTTCGCCCGACACCGCCGAAAAGCCGAATACTGGCTTGGACGGTTGGCGCGTCGGGACCCGCGCCTGTTTGCCCATTGGCAAATGGGCGTGCTTCCGTCGGCTGGATGATGGGAGCCGGATGAGTCGACAGGTTCACGTCCGGTTCTGCGAGCAGCGGGGGGGGAAGTTCCCCCCGCTGACTCTCCTTCTGGACAATCCGAAGGACCTCTGGGACTTGATCGCATCAAAGAGGAAGACGGAATGGCGACGTCTGTGTAATCAGCATAGCCTCCACCGTTTCAAAGATTTGGCCTATGACAGACTTTGGCATATCAGCAAGGGCATGGTTGAGCACTATGATGGTGATGGAAGGAAGGTCATTTCGAAAAACTCACCGACGCTTACCAGGTTGAGACTTGAGAAACTTGGGTTTGGGGACCAGATCTCCCGAATGATCGTCGGGGCATTTAAGGATCACAAGCTTCTCAGAGGGAAGGGTGACGTGAAGGCGGATGTGCACGTTCGTCGGGCCCTGGGCCGTCTTGTGAACGGGCAGATGCTTTCTGAAATGGAGGCTGCCCTTCTGAGTCGGGAAATCCATCCGAGAGATCCGTGGCTACTGGACGCCCCTCTCTGGCGACTAGGCAAAGACTACTGCCATTTGAACGAGCCAAAATGTTTGGAATGTCCTGTGCGCGAACTCTGTGAACATACTGCGTACGAATGAGTCCCCAGGAGGCATTCTCTAAAATTGAGATCTTGTTTTTTATTTACATATTGTGTAAATTATAATTGAGAAAGGTCCCTCAGTGGAAATCTCGCTCGCGAAGGAGGTGAAAAGGCTCTGTAATGAGAGAACCTTTGCCGTGAAGAAGCTCAACAAAAAGGCCGCCGACAAACTGGCTACGCGGCTTGAGCAGCTGAAAGCTGCCCCATCATTGGCCTATATGGCAAAGCTCCCGGGTGCCGGATGTCATCAGCTCAAAGGGGAGCGAAAGGAAAAGATCGCAGTGGACCTTTATGGAGGATTGCGACTGGTGTTTCAACCAGATCATCACCGAGTGCCGCGGAAACCTGATGGAGGCTTGGACTGGATCCGAGTCATCAAGATATACATCGTAGAAATCGTGGATTATCATCGTGGCTAGGAGGGCGAGAATGGGCGAGAAAAAAACCGTGAGACGCACGGGAAGATATGCCTACAGGCCCGATTATGCCGTGCCTCCAGGTAATACCTTGCAGGAAACCATTGATGCGCTGGGCATGGATCAGAAAGAGCTTGCCCTTCGCACTGGACTCAACAAAAAGACAATCAATCAAATTATCAAGGGGATCCATCCTCTCACGCCTGAAACGGCCTTGCGACTGGAACGGTCTACCGGGGTTCCTGCAGTCATGTGGAATAACTTGGAGTCCAACTATAGAGACCAACTCGCCAGGCTGCTGGATGAAGAGACGTTGGCTGAACATATGGACTGGCTGAAGTCGGTGCCCTTGAAGGAACTCACCACCAGAGGGCTCATCCAGCCCTGCAAGGAGAAGCTAGAACAACTCAGACAGGTCCTCAAATTCTACGGTGTGGCTAACGTAGAGGCATGGCATCAGTATTGGGAGCAACCCACCTTTGCGTTCCGAAAGTCGCCGTCGTTCGAAGGGAAGACTGCTGCCATCGCGGCCTGGCTCAGGGCGTGTGAATTGGCTGCGACGGATATTGAGACAGAGCCTTTTTCGAAGAAAGACTTCAGGACGAGCTTGAAGAAGGCCAGGCAACTCACAACCCAGGAGCCCTCTGAGTACATATCGGCCCTAAAGGATCTATGTTCCGATTCAGGGGTGGCCCTAGTTTTGCTTAAGGAAATCAGAGGTGCACCGATTAGCGGGGCAGCAAAATGGCTTCACAAAGATAAGGCCATGATTGCGCTGACTTTGCGCGGAAAAAGAAATGACCGTTTCTGGTTTAGTTTTTTCCATGAGGCCGGTCACATCGTGAATGACGGCAAAAAGGAAACGTTCGTGGACTCTGACGAGAACAAAGGAAGGCAGGAGGAACGAGCGGACCGGTTCGCTGCGGATTTTCTCATTCCCAGGCGACACCTAAAGGAACTTGAGACACTGGAGGACGAAGAAGAAGTCAATGAATTTGCGTACAGCATAGGTGTCCATCCTGGCATTGTGGTTGGCAGGCTACAAAACGACGGCCTTCTAGACTGGTCAGAAGGTAATGATTTGAAGCAAACGTTGGATTGGGACAGCATTCCTGCATAGCGCTGAGGAATGGCCTTTTAACCCAAACACATCCGATGAAGAATATGCTGCTATGAAAAACGTCCGACTTGATGCCAACACGATCTCGCGTGCAACAGGATGTCTCCTCGGTCAGATTGCCGGGGACTCCCTGGGGAGTTTGGTTGAGTTCCAATGTCCCGAGGAGATCCTTGATGCCTATCCGGATGGGGTGAGTGAACTTGCGGATGGAGGGACGTGGGGAACACTCGCTGGACAACCAACAGACGATTCCGAGATGGCATTAGCATTGGCCAGGACCTTAGTGCGCCTCGGCAGATATGATGCAAATGAAGTCCGTAGCGCGTATGTAGCCTGGCTAGATTCGGAACCCTTCGACCGTGGAGGAACGATCAGTCGGGCACTCAGAGGCGAGATGAGCCCTTCGAGCCAGGCGAATGGAGCTCTTATGCGGATCAGTCCTGTAGGTATCTTTGGGGCCGGCCAGGACTTACAAGACGTCGCAAGATGGGCCACAGAAGATGCAGGCATCACCCACTGCCATTCTGTCTGCCTAGAGGTAAACGAGCTGTTCGCCATGGCGCTGGCGTTGTCCATCAAAACTGGACCGGAACAGGAGGCGCTCTACCAGCAAATCCTCACGTGGGCAAAGAAAAGGCATGTCTCCCAATCGGTTCTAGATGCCATCCTTGCAGCAGCGGAAGCCCCCCACGAGGACTTCACGAATCTCCAAGGCTGGGTTTTGATCGCTTTTAGAAACGCTCTATTTCAGTTGGTCCACGCAGAAAGCCTAGAGGCCGGAGTCGTCGATACGGTGATGCGCGGCGGCGACACCGATACTAATGCCGCGATATGCGGAGCCCTTCTTGGGGCTGTATATGGCA
>Ga0272442_10007457_pt1 | contig 14113 bp, 12 predicted proteins | sample SSMForm2O_FD_200262 | JGI IMG/M metagenome (GOLD analysis project Ga0272442, IMG submission 200262) | Marine sediment archaeal communities from Little Sippewissett salt marsh, Falmouth, MA, United States - SSM-Form-2O | ecosystem: Environmental > Aquatic > Marine > Wetlands > Sediment ...
GTCACCGCGGTGACGTACGGCGCGTGCGCATGGACGATCGCGTGAACGTCGTCGAATTCGCGGTAGATCATCGTGTGGGTAGCCAACTCGGAGGTCGGAACGCGATTCGCCGACGCCTCGACAACCGTACCTTCGACGTCGGTGACAACGATGTCCTCGGCGGTCATCGTGTCGTAGCGAACCTGCGATGGCGTCAGTGCCACCAAGCCTGTCTCGGTGTCTCGAACACTGACGTTGCCTCCGGCTCCCAGGTTACACATCAGGTTGTTGCGGCATAGGTCGTGACATGCGGCAACGATCTGCTCGCGAATGGTTTGCAGTTTCATACTCGATCCTTTCTATATACCTATTTTGTTATGGAATCAATGCAATTTTGATTTGGTCTTTGTCATCCCGAAGCCGCTCGTAGATGCCCTGGATGTCATCCATCGCGGTGCGCTCGGTGATCGTCCCGCGAAGGTCCACGCCCCCTTCTCGAAGCAGGTCCCATGCCATCTGCACATACTGCGGTGTCGTGTGCAATACGCCGATGATTTCGAGGCCGTGATAGTGCAACCTCTCGGTAGACACCGAGATCGTGGTTCCACCCTTGCAGCCGCCGTATTCGACGACCCGGCCACCCTTACGCGTCAGGTCGATCGCCAGCTCCCATGTCTGGGGCGTCCCCGCCGCCTCGATCACAACGTCGCAACCCCGTCCCTCGGTCGCTTCCCGAATGAACTCCAGTGGGTCGGTCGCCTTGACATCGATCGTGGTCACCCCGTCGAACGATCCGGCCAGCTTCAGCCGCGATGGAACCAAGTCGAGGGCGAAGATCTGCGACGCCCCGTAGAGCTTGGCCAACTGGAGCATCCCAATGCCCTGGAACCCGGCTCCGATAATCGCCACCGAATCGGACGGCCGAATCTCGGCCCGTGCCGCGCCGTAGACGGTGCAGGCGAACGGCTCGAGCAGCGACGCCACTTCAAACGGCATCTCCTCGGGCATGGTAAACATCGCGGTCGCCACGATTGGGGCCGGCACGAGGATGTAGCCCGCGTAGGCCCCCCAATTCCCTAGCAAATGATCACAGAGCTCGAACTGCTGGTGCTTACAGTAGTAGCAGTGATAGCACGGAGCGGAGTTGTGGAACGCTACCCGATCGCCGACCTTCCAGTTGGCGACACCCTCTCCCACCTCGTCGATGATACCGGCGCATTCGTGTCCCCATGGAACGGTTGGGAACGTCTGATTCGGCCGCCCTCTCAGAAACGTCTTGAGGTCCGTGCCGCACGTGGTGGCCGCCTTCACTTGGACGACAACCTCACCCGGTCCCGGCGACGGCTTGTCAAGTTCCACCACCCGCGCGTCGCCAATCGCGTATAGCCCAACTGCCTTCATGTATCCAGCTCCTTTCTACCATTCAGACTCGCTCTTCTTGAGGTTTCCCGTTTCACGATCTCATCGATTTCGTCGTACATCCCTCCGGCCTCCATCGCATCGGAGAACCGGCAGTAGGCTCGGTACATGTCGTCGTATACGGCGCGGTGTTCCGCACGCGGCCGCGTCTCGTTCTCGGTCCGTACCAGCCGGTCGATCGGATCCTCCAGCGTTGGATAGACACCGATTGCGAACCCACCGACCATCGCTGCGCCAAACGCACCAGCCTCGAACTGGTTCAACGTGCAGTACGGAAGGCCGTTGACGTCGGCCTTGATCTGTCGCCACAGCGCGCTACGCGCTCCACCACCGATGGCGCGGACTGTCTTGACTTCCATCCCCACATTCAGAACGCGCTCCACCGCACGCCGTGTCTCGTAGGCCACACCCTCGATAATCGCCCGGGCGATCGCTCCGCGCGTCGTCCCAAGCGTCAGACCGAGGATGACCCCCTTGGAGTTCTCCTTCTGCGGGCGCCGAGCCCCCGCGAAATGGGGTAGCACCAGCAGTCCCTCCGATCCGGGCGGCACGGCCTCCGCTTCGGCATTCATTCGTTCGAGGCGCGCCGTCGTTCCCCCAACAACGTCGCGCGCTCCAAGCTCGTCGGCGAACCACTGGTAGATCACCGAGGACGCCTCAAGACACCCTGGAATACAGTTGCGCAGACCCGGCACCAAGCTCGGCATCCCCGGCAAGTCCACACCGGCTTCGGTGGTAACCATGACCCCGCCGACGGTACCCGCCAGATCGATGACTACGCCTGGCCGCACGCCTCCGGCTCCGTAGTACAGGCAGGCCCAATCCGCCGCACCCGCGATGACCGGCGTCCCCTCACGAAGCGGCGTCTCTCGCGCTGCATCGGCGGTGACACCTCCGACGATTTCCCATGCGCGATGGACCGGCGGCAGTTTGTCGATGTCCAGTCCACACCGCTGCACCAACGTCTCCGACCAGTCCTGGCGCCCCGCTGAGTACAGGTTGGTCACGGAGACGTCGGTGAAGTCGGTCGAGTAGACGCCGGTCAATCGGTGGACTAGCGTATCCTTCGGTAACAGGAACACGTCCGCATCGCGGTAGATCTTGGGTCGGTGCCGCTTCATCCACAGCAGTTTCGCCGCGGTGTAGCACGTGTCCACCACCATGTTCCCCTCAACGCGGAAGGGCTCCTCTCCGATCTCTGACAGCATCCACGACACTTCGTCGCCGCCACGCTGATCAAGCCAAGTAATGCAGTTGGCCAACGCCCCGCGGCCTTCGGCGTACGGCGTCGGCCCGTGGCTGTGGCCGCAAACGCTGATCACCGCCACGTCACCGAGGAGCCCAGGGCTGTCAGCCTCGATCCGATGCAGGCCTTCACAAACCAGATTCCACCATGCCGATGGGTCCTGTTCATGATGCCCGAGAGCCGGCCGAATCATCGGCACGCGAGCGCTGTGTCCGGCCAAGGCGCTGCCCTCGGAGTCGAACACCCCGATCTTCATGTGGCTCGTCCCCAGATCGATGCCCACCAGCACCCGACGATCCGACGATCGTCCTCCGCTCGGCGTTGCCATTGGCCTCCCCCTCTACGCCCTGCCGTAGTGTTGCGCCGTCTCGAACATCGCGATGACATTCTCGGCCGGGATGTCAGCAAGCAGGTTGTGCGATGGGCCAAACAGATACCCGCCCCCCGGAGCAAGCGTATCAATCAGCCGCTTCGTCGCCTCCACAACCTCTTCCGGTGTCGCGTTGATCAGTAGGTTCTGCGTGTCCAATCCTCCCTGGAACACCAACGCGTCCCCGAAATCCCGCTTCAGCGCCGCCGGCTCCATCCCCCCAGCGGTCACCTGAACTGGATTGAGGATGTCGATCCCCGCGTCAATCAACCCCGGAAGCAACGGACGAACCCCACCGTCGCAGTGGATCATCACCTTGATCTGGGGGAAGTCTCGCTTGATCGCCGCGACCAGCATCTTGTGACATGGCTTGATGAACTCGTCGTAGGTGCTTGGAGAGATCATTGGTCCCTTTTGGGTCCCCAGATCGTCGGCAATCTCGATCACATCCACGTACGGACCGACCGCGGCGACGAGCCGCTCGTAGAACGAGACGAGCACCTCGGCGACCTTCTCCACCAACCGCTTGGCAAACGGCTTGTTCATCACCAGATCCATCATGAATCGCTCAGTGCCTCGAAGGAACGACGAGTAGTCGAAGATTCCTCCGTGCCGGTACGCATACACGGCGTACCGCCCTTCTGTGAACAACGCCTGAGCCGCCTCGCGCATCCCCACGGTGCGATCGTCGGCGTCCGGATCCGGCCACGCGTGGGTGTCCAGTTCCTCGACGGTTGCGGCAGCCAACGGTGCGCTTCGATACACACAGCTTGTGTCCCCGCCACCGATGGAGAAGTCGTAGTCGAGTCCCCAATCGTCGACGTACACCTCGCCCCGTTCTTGCAGCTCGTACGAGAATCGCTGTTCCGGTTGCCAGTAGACGTGCCTGGCGTCGGCGCCTAGCACCTGCCACAGCGGTTCGGAGACGTGCTCAAACCGGAACTGGGCAAATACCCGCCGCAATGAGGTCTCAGGGAGATCGTAGTGTTCAAGCAACGTGTGCACGGTGGAGGCGGCGATCTTCTGCGCCGAACCCCCAAGGATAATCGGCACCCGGTCGGGCTCCTGATGGTTCAGCGCACGCAGGACGCGTTCGCGAGGCAACTTGCCCTCAGCACTGGCTTTCGATTCGGTCATTGCGTCTACTCCTTCAAGGCTCCGAGCGTGATTCCCTCGATGAGTTGCTTCCGGAAGAACACAGAGAAGATGATCACCGGCAGCGTCATCAGCGTTCCCAAAGCCATCAATGGCCCCCATTGGATCTCTCGGAAGGTCATGAACGAATAGAGGAACACCGTCAGCGTCCGTGTGTTCCGCCCGGTGAGTACCAGGGCAAAGAAGAACTCGTTCCAACACATGATGAAGGTGAGAATGCCCACCGCAGCCAGTCCGGTGGCCGAGAGCGGCAGCACGATACGCAGAAGAACCTGGATCGGATTGGCGCCATCGACCAACGCGCTCTCCTCCAGCGCAACCGGCAGCTCCTTCAGGAATCCGAGGAGCAGCCACACCGCTAGGGGGATGTTCACTGCGACATACAGCAGGATCAGCCCGATCTGCGAGTCGTACAGGCCAATCTTGTTGTACATGATATAGAATGGGATGACGACAGCCACCGGGGGAAACATCTTCAGTGACAGCATCATGAACGCCAAGTCGTCTTTCCGCTTCATTCTAAACCGTGCCAGGCTGTAGGCCGCAGGAAACGCCAGCGCGATAACGATCAATGACGCGCTCAGTGCGATCACTCCAGAGTTGAGGAACATTGTGCCCACGCCCGGCTTGCCAAGTACAGTCTGGAAACTGTTCAACGTCGGGGTGAAGAAGACCTTCGGCGGTGAGCACATCACATCGGCCGGCACCTTGAGTGCTGTGGTGAAGATCCAGAAGATGGGGAAGAACGACACCAGACAGATCATCGTGAGCAACACGACGAATCCCACCGACCGGGCGACCTTGTTGTTGGTTTGCTTGTTCATATCCGTCCTGTCCTGCCCTAGATCGCCTGCATCAGCTTCTCGCGGGATACGCGACGTACAGCGGTAACGAAAAGCAGAATCACGAAGAAGAGCATCATGCTCATGGCCGCCGCTCGCCCGAACTTGATGAAGACGAACGCTGTTCTGTACGCGTAGATCGGCAATGTCTCTGTCGCATGACCGGGGCCACCACGGGTGGTCATGAAGATCTGCGCGAAGGTATTGTTGAAGCAATCCATCGCCCGGAAGATCACCGCGATCACGATGAAGTTCTTCATCTGAGGCAGTGTGATGTAGCGGAACAGGTTCCACTTGGTCGCCCCGTCGACCCGCGCCGCCTCGATAATCGACTTCGGAATGTACTGGAGCCCTGCCATCAGCAGCAGGACCATGAATGGAGTCCATTGCCACACGTCAATCAATATGATGCTTGGCATCGCCAGGCGAGCTGTCGTCAACCACTCCGGCCCGGTGATCCCGATCAAACTCAACAGGTGGTTGACCAGCCCGAGCGTCGGATCGTACAACACGCGAAACGCCAGTCCGACCACTACCGGAGCAACGATCATCGGAAGCAGGATGAACCAGAATACCAGCGACTTGCCCCGAAACTGCCGATTGAGTAGAAGCGCAATCGCGAAGCCGATGACCAACTCGATCGCCACCGCGGCACACACGAGATACAGGGTGTTGAGCAAAGCCTGGACGAACGTCGGATCGTGGGCCAAGTAGATGTAGTTCTTGAGGCCAACGAACTTGTTCACCCCCAACGTGCTGAAGCTCATCTTCCAGGTGTAGATCGTCGGGAAGATGACAAACGCGAGAAGATATCCCAATACAGGCAGGAGAAAGAGATATCGGTGTTTGGCCAGTGAATTCATGTTGCTACCCGCTTTCTCGATCCCGGAGATACCGACATGTACCGCTGAAATTGGGGCAAGTCACTGGTATGATGTATCCGGTGCAGCGACTCGCCCCTAAGCAGCGGTTTAGTAGCCGGCTTCCTCCATGATTCGCTGGATCTGTTGGTTTGCCGAAGCGCAGGCAGTCGCTGCATCTTTGCTGCCCGCGATAACACTCTCGAGTTCTACGCCCATCGCGTCGCCGATCTCAGCCCACTCTGCAAGCCTCGGACGTGCATCCGGGTCCGCATACTGCGAGTTGTCGACCAACGCCGCCTGCCATTCCGCCATCCACGGCAATTCGTCGTTTAGCGTATCGTCGAGGATGACCGACTTGCGGCTCGGGCACTCCATCGTCCCAAGAGCGAGCTGTACCGGCTTGCTGGTGACGAAAGAGATGAACAGCCATGCCGCCTGCTGCTTCTCGGTCGAGGCGTACGGACTGATCCCGAGGAACCACGAGTACGGGGTCATGACGCGTCCGGCGGCTCCGGCGGGGTTGGGCGCATATCCCCACTCTCCCGCGGTCAGTGACTTCGATTCGTCCTCGATGGTTCCAGCGAACGGAGGGGCATCGATCGTCATCGCAATGGTGCCCTGCTGTAGCGCGTTGAGGATCTTGCTCCATTCCCAGTTCGCGACGCCGGGAGGACCGTAGTCACGTACGAGGTTGGCGTAGTAGTCCACCGACGCGATCGCTTCGGGGGAATCAAGCATGGCGTTCCAGTCGGCGTCGAACCACTCCCCGCCGAACGCCTTGAAGAACGACGACCAGGCGAACACGTTCAGTCCCGCGCCGCGCAGTCCGCGAAGAGCGATCCCATACTGTCCATCTTCGGGATGATGGCATGCCGCGGCGAATTCGGCCATTTCCTCCATCGTTGCCGGAGGATGGTTGGGATCGAGTCCGTTCTCCTCAAAAATCTTCTTGTTGTAGTAGAGGATCTGCCCCGACATGTGCATCGGGAGTCCGAGAATTCGGTCATCGAGCGAGCCCATCCCCACGAAGTCCGCCGGGAAGTCCGCCGGCCAATCCATCCCGACCTTGTCAGTCAATGCCGGATTGTCCAGGAACACGTTGAGGTCCTGAAGACCGTCGGCTCGATCGTAGCCCCGCATGTACATCGGATCGAACATGTAGGCATCGAAGATCCCCGTCCCCGTCATGATGTCTGTCGTCGTTTTCTCCCGCAGCTGTGCCTCCTCGAACATCGTGTAATCCACATTGATGCCCGTCAGCTCCTGGAAGAGAGAAATCATGCCATAATCCTCCCACTTCCACGTATCGGACTCGCTCTGGAACGCGCAGTAGATGCTCACGCCATCGGCCTGCTTCCAGTCGATGTCGATTTGATTGAGCTGAGCCAGAATCTCGTCGTTCGAGAGAAGCTGTTCTGCAGACGCCGACACGGCAAGTAGTCCTGCCAGACACACACAGACTAGCCATACGCTTTTTCTTAGGCGATTCATGCCTTGTTCCCTCCCTTTCGGAATCCTATCGCCAGTAACTTCATTTCATCTAGCCCCAAACCTTGTCTCTTGTTCGCATCACCTCGCTTTCAATTGGGTAATCGATCAGTAGAGAGGTCTCCAAATCCACGATCAGGAAGCAACGAAACTCTCGGAACGACCACACTACAGCGAATCACGATGGCGTCTCCGATTCGCCGCTCTGAGCATGCTCAAGCACGCAACGAGCGGTGCTCCGATCTGTGATCAACACATCGATCAGCCCTGACTGAAGCGCCCCCACGATCGCCTCCACCTTGTCTTGGCCTCCGGCGACCGCGATCACTGTCTCCACATGCTGTAGCTGATCCCAAGAAATCGCCGTCACGGTGGCATCGAAGTCGGGGTCCACAATCTGACCATCACGTCCAAAGAAGTGCAGCAAGATATCTCCGACAGCGCCCTGGGTGTACAACGAATCCAGCTGCTCGGCTGAGAGGTACCCCTCACGAGATGGCGAAATCCTGGATAGGTTCGAACCGATTCCAGTGATTCCGACATCGATCCGATTCCATCGCTCACGCGCTTCCGTGCCGAACTGGGCAAGGAACTGCTCTCCTTCCTTCAGCAATCGCTGATCGAAAGGACTCGGGATCGGGCAGAAGAAGCCGCGAGCCCCGAGCTTTTCACTCAGCGCCTGTGTGGTGAGGGTCTCATTGCCCAACCGCGCGACCTGCCCGGTGACACCAGTCAACTGCACAACGGTAATGTCGCTTAGGTCCGTTGCATCATCAAACGCGTCCACCATGTGCGCCAGAGTCTCCCCACCGCCAACGCCAAGATGGGTGCCGTCCTTCAAGAAGAACGGAAGGTAGTCGGCTGCAACTTCCCCTAGAATTCGCTTTATATCGCCTGTTCCCAGGATTTTATCTTCTACCGCAATCACGTCGTCGAGACTGTCGAACACAGCCTTCAACTTCGACTCGACCACTGGATCGCTCGGACACGGAACCGACAACCGAAACTGTACGATGCCGCGATCCCGTGCCTCGCGCAGCAGCCTGGAGATCGTCATTTTCGATTTTCCCAGTTGCTTCGCGATCCCTGTCTGACTCATTCCTTTTCGGTAGTGCAGGTAGCTGACGATGGCCAGCTCGCGTGTTTTGGGGTCCATTCCGCGCATGTTGTTATTAATATCGCCATGTGATACAAATGTCAAGAAGATCAGTCAAGTCACCGACGCGACCCAGAAGGAGGAGAAGGCCGTATGGCAGACGTAACACTTACCCACGTAACGAAGAACTTCGGAGGTTTTACCGCGGTGGATGACCTATCGATAGTCGTCGAAGACGGGAAGTTCACCGTACTCGTAGGCCCATCCGGATGTGGAAAGACGACGACCTTGCGGATGGTCGCGGGCCTGGAACAGCCAAGCGGTGGGACAATCGAGATCGGCAATCGCGCGGTCAACAATGTCCCCCCGAAAGACCGCGATATCGCAATGGTGTTCCAGAACTACGCCTTGTATCCACACATGAACGTTTTCGACAACATGGCGTTCGGACTCAAGCTCCGCAAGCGTCCAAAGGCAGAGATCAAGGAACGCGTTGACAACGCCGCAGAGCTCCTCGGAATCGAGGACAAGCTGGAGAGTAAGCCCCGCGAGCTGTCTGGTGGGCAACGCCAACGCGTGGCCGTCGGACGCGCTATTGTCCGAAACCCGAAGGTGTTTCTGTTCGACGAGCCACTGTCGAACCTGGATGCGAAGCTCCGGGTTCAAATGCGAACGGAACTCGAGCAGCTCCATCAGCGCCTGAAAACAACCACCATCTACGTGACACACGATCAGGTTGAGGCAATGACACTTGGAGACCAGATCGCAGTAATGAAGGACGGCGTCGTCCAACAGTATGCGTCGCCACAAGCAACCTACGATCGCCCGGCCAACGCCTTCGTCGCCGGATTCATCGGCAGCCCAGCGATGAACTTCCTGCCAGCGGTAGCCTTTCCCGACAACGGCCAGATCGTCATTGCCGGGGAGGGATACGAGCTACACGTTCCGCAGAACGATGCGCAACTTCTAGCCCAGAGCGATGTCCTACTGGGGATCCGGCCGGAGGACTTCGCCGGTCCGGTCGAGCAGGAAGTCAACACCATCCCTGCGAAGGTCGTCGTCACTGAGCAACTCGGACACTCACTCCTGGCATACGTAGACATCGGCTCCACGCGGGCTGTGGCCAGCCTGGATCCGCATTCTCGGATCGACCTCGGCTCCACGATTCGTCTGTCAGTCAATACGACGGTCCTCCACCTATTCGAACCTGAGGGCGGAGCGTCCCTGTTCTGATGTTTGGCACCGCCGACCTGCCCCAGGCGCTCGAGCAGATCGAGATGTCGCAGCCGCGATTGCATCGCCTTCCGACATCCGATTGCATCGTCTCGTACCTTGCACGTCAGGGCTTTGCCGCGACGGAACCGTTGCAGCGACGCGTAGAGGCACAGCTACCTGAGGCGTATCGCGCGCGCTCAATGCGGAGTCTGGGATGCATCGTACCGGTCGGTTCGGGCGAATGCGTGGCTCAACACGGGCTTCCTGCTGGAATCCGGCAAGCCGATGCATTGGGTATCGGACTCTGCACCGCTAGCGAGGAGATCGATCACAGCGCGGCACAACTTCGCGCCGACGGTCGGTGGATCGACGCTTGGATCTGGGACGCCTGTGGCATCACCGCGCTAGCTGATCTTGAGGACAACCTCGCCCGAGAGATGTGGGCCTGGGCATTGGCCCGCGGGATTCGGGCCAGCGCTGCCTACGCGCCTGGCGTTGCGTCTAGCGCGTGGGCTCTGTCGCATCAGCGCCTCATCTTTCGACTACTACCGGCAGACCAGATCGGTGTGTGCCTCACGCCAAACCTATGGATGCACCCGGTGAAGAGCCGCTCGTTCGTCGTGGGAATCGGCAAGCGCATCGCTCAGGCAGAAACCCCATTCGACTGTGGTGACTGCAACGACGGAGCCTGTGTCTATCGTCAAGCGAGATCCCAAGCCACAGTGGCAACGACGTGTGCATCTGGAGGTTCACGATGAACGCACTGCAACGATGGATCATCGAGTTTGGTCACCCACCCGTCGCGCCACTCATCGGGTATCCAGGCGCCCGGTTGACCGAGACAACGCTTCGTCAGAACCTGTCCGACGCAGAGACGCAAACGCAATCGATCCTCGCAGCCCACAAGCGATGGCCGGCAGATATCATCTTGCCGATGATGGACCTGTCCGTGGAGGTAGGAGCCCTCGGGCTCTCAGTGCGCTTCCCTGACAACGAATCCCCCACCGTAGAGGAACACCCCATTCGGCAAGCCTCTGATCTGGATCGGTTCCGAAATACCGATATCTTGACGGACCCACGTCTACAGAGTTTCTTGCGGACCCTCTCGAACCTGTCCGACCTTCCCGATGCCGCGCTGTGCGCGTACGTCGTCGGTCCATTTACCCTCGCAGGTCTATTGATGGGGGCAAGCGAGATCGCGATGGCAACGATCCGGAACCGCGACTTGGTCCACCAAGTGGTGGCGTTCGCAGCAAGGGTCGTCGAGGTGTATGCCGTCGAGTGTATCGCTGCCGGGGCCGATGGTGTCATTATCCTGGAGCCAACCGCGACGCTCCTCTCCCCCGCAGCGCTTGAGGAGTTCTCCGGACGACACGTCGCGGGCCTGGCTGAGCAGCTCGAGGGGATCAGCATTCTCCATGTTTGCGGACAGACGACGGCGCTGCTCGATGCCATGTGCAACACCGGCGTCGACGGTCTCAGCCTCGACGCGCCCGTCAACTTCCCAGGCATCATCGATCACGTCCCATCGTCGGTGATCATGATCGGCAATGTAGATCCGGTACGCGTCATGGGAACAGATGATACGGGCGAGGTTCAGGCAGAGGTCGAACGCCTCCGAGCCGGCATGGCGGGACACCGTAACTTCATCCTGAGCACCGGGTGCGATCTTCCACTAGAGACACCGCCGGAGAATATCGACACGTTCCTCATCACCGCGCGCCAGGTGAACCATCCGGCCGATGATGACGGCAATCAACACTGTGAGGAAACCACATGAATGACACGAAACGCGAGCGGCTCGCCGGAATTCAACAGGCTGTGCTGGCGGGTGACATGGATGGCATCCAGGACCTGGTTACCGCGGCGTTGGCCGCCGGGCTGGAACCCGACACGATTCTCTCGGAAGCGTTGACCCCAGCGATGGCCATCGTCGGCGACGATTACGAGAAAGGCGAACGTTTCGTCCCCGAGATGCTCATCTCGGCCGAGACGATGAAAATGGCGCTAGAAATCCTTCACCCATTGCTGAAGGAGGATGGCATTGCGCCAGTTGGAGTGGTGGTCATCGGGACGGTTGAGGGAGATCTGCACGACATCGGCAAGGATCTAGTGGCGATGATGCTGGAGGGTGCGGGGTTCCGTGTCGAAAACCTTGGTGTGGACGTCTCCCCCGCAGCGTTTGTCGAGGCAGTTCGGACGCACCGCCCGAACTTCGTCGCGATGTCGGCGCTGCTAACCACAACGATGGTTAATATGCAAGCGATCATTGAAGCCCTGTGTGAGGCCGGCCTTCGTGATGACATACGCGTGATTGTCGGAGGGGCTCCGCTGTCCCAGGAGTTCGCCGACAGGATCGGCGCCGATGGCTTTGCCGCCGACGCGGCCAGCGCCGCCCGCCTGGCCAAGACCTTGATCGGCGCATGAATCCGTCGGCATGCGACGCGGTTCGCATCCGCATCCTCCCATCGGGGACCACCGTCACCGCCAAGATCGGGGAATCGGTGTACGAATTTCTTGTCCGGGTCGGCGTCGACACTGCGGGGGTGTGTGGCGGAGCGGGGCTTTGCCACAAATGCCTTGTTCGGTTCCTCGATCCCAAGCCGACCCCGTGCCCAGAAGAGACCGCACATCTAACGTCGGCCCAACTCGCCCAGGGCTGGCGGCTGGCCTGTCGGCACATCGTGCAGACCAACACTGCGATCTATGTTCCTGCCATCTCTGATCCCTCGCTGCAGAGGATGCCTGTCACCACGCCCAGTGCTCCACCACGATTGGAGGCGTTGCGTCTTGACGCACTGGCCGGCAGGCACCAAGAGCCACAAGGCCGACCGTATTGGCTGGGATCGAGCCCGTGTCCGCCATGGCCCGATCCGTCGAACACTGGGTCGATCCGCCTCGCCCTAGACATTGGCACCACATCGCTCGCTGGCCAGCTCATAGACGCTGCATCGCGGCGGGTACTCGCCAACGCCGCCACGGCAAATCCGCAGTCCCTCTATGGGGCCGACGTGATGACACGCATCCGTTTCGTGCAGCAAGACGTTCGAGCCCACACCCACGAGATGCACCGACTGGTTCATCAAGGCATCGCTGCCGTGCTCATTGAGCTCGAACGCCGCGCCGGCGCATCGCTTCTAGATGTAGGCCACGTAGCGATCGTGGGAAACCCAACCATGCTTCACCTAGTTCTTGGGGTGAGTCCCGTCTCGCTGGGACGAAGCCCCTACCAGCCGGCGTTCGCAGACCGCATCGTGCTGCGGGCCGAGGAGTCAGGATTGCCAATCCGATCCGACGCGCGCATCGATATCCTACCCGGGATCTCCGGCTTCGTCGGCGCAGACCTGATCGCCGGTATCTACGCCGTTCGCCTCTGCCAGCAACACGAGCCCGAACTGCTGATCGACTTGGGAACCAACGGCGAGCTCGCCCTGTGGACCGGTCGAGAGCTGCTCGTCACCTCCACCGCTGCTGGACCCGCGTTCGAGGCAGCGTCCATCTCGTGCGGCATGCGCGCTGTCGATGGAGCGATCGATCGCGTGATCCTGCATGGCGGCGAGCCGACGTACTCGGTGATCGGTGGCGGAACGCCACGCGGACTGTGCGGGTCCGGTCTCGTCGACGCTATCGCTGTCTGTCGCCACCTTGGTCTCATTGGTCCCCACGGCCGGATCCTCCATGTTGCCGAGGATCGTTCGGGGCGGGTCGTTGGCTCGGGACAGGATGCCCGCATCGTTCTCGTCGACGACACCGTCACATTGACCCAACGCGATATCCGCGAACTGCAGCTGGCCAAGGGTGCCGTCCGCGCTGGCTTTGACACGCTCCTCGCCCACGCAGGCTTGCACGTGGGGGACTTGAGGCGCATCGCGATCGCTGGAGCGTTGGGATCCAATCCTGAGCCAGCTCATCTGTTCGAGATCGGCCTGCTGCCCGCGGAGGCCGAATCCGCCGAAATCGAGGCCCCGGGAAACACTGCCTGCTTGGGCGCAGCAAGGTTGCTTGAGAGCCCTCGCCAACTTGAGCAAGCCGACCACATCGCCCGCGCAGCCCACGCGATGAATCTAGGCACCGACCCAACGTTTCGCCGTGCTTTCGCCAGGCACATGGCCCTTCGGCGACAGTAGCTCGGGCAAACTCGTACCCCTTCACAAACCCGATGTCCCACGATCCACCTCTCCACGTAGGTCTCTGGAATCCATGACTGTGTCATGTGATTTGGATTGCGGAAGAGCGTTCTTCGGATACGGGTTGTCGTGAATAGAGAGACCGAAGATCTTTGTCTGAGCGATTCGTCTTGCATAGAATATGGAGTACTCTCAAGATTGTGTTGGAGGGGCCATGATCGAGCGGAAGGTACAGAAGACCGGCGGCTCCACGTATTTCGTCACGCTGCCGAAGGATTGGGCGACCAAGTTCGGCGTCTCGCGCGGATCCACG
>Ga0272442_10007458_pt1 | contig 14113 bp, 12 predicted proteins | sample SSMForm2O_FD_200262 | JGI IMG/M metagenome (GOLD analysis project Ga0272442, IMG submission 200262) | Marine sediment archaeal communities from Little Sippewissett salt marsh, Falmouth, MA, United States - SSM-Form-2O | ecosystem: Environmental > Aquatic > Marine > Wetlands > Sediment ...
TAACAACGTATCCTGGCTCGATAGTCTGATTTGCAGATAGAGTTATGATAAATACTGATCGTTCGATGATGCCCTGACGTAGCAATTCTCTCAAGCCGCTTTGTCTTACATAGGTAGGAATTCGCGCCATTGCATCAATCGAACACCTGATATTCGTTGACTCTTGTGTTAGGGTTCGGCTAGGTTCTCCCAAGTCATTCCTTGATCCCTCCACATAGAAACTGATGCTGCAATACTCGTAATCAACTTGAAGTACATCTATAGCGGGAACTCTATTTCTCGCATTAAGCGCCATAACCATCACCTATCATTTGTAAAGCGTTACTTCCTGTAAGTTTTCACTACCATCGTGCTTCCTGGACCAGCAAGGTTCCTATGATATTTTGCCATTTCCATGTAGTCATAGTGGCTGTATTTGACGCTGCCTCGCTCCCAGGCTCTGGCTTTGTTTGGATCCATCGCCAACTGCTCGAGACATTCAGCAATGGCGCCGTGAAGGTTATACGATTTACCATCAAGATAGTAGTCATTATTCTGATCCTGAGTGAAAACGAATACACCATCCACCAGATTGGCCGCATAGCTGCTGGAGGATACCTCCGCTGCATTACCAGAATCGCTACCCCACAAAGTTACATCGTCCTCAAGCATACCAAATTTCGAGTAGTAGACCTTTTGATCCACATCCTTCATGAGGAGTTCGCGTCGCGCATGAACCCGATTCATATCCAGATGATCCTGAAGTTGATCATCTGTCCAGATCGTTTCATCAGTGTCGTTCACCTTTACTCTCAGGAGTGTTATAAGCCATGATATAGAACTTCTTGCCATTTCTTTCCACACCCTATATGTTGGCCATGGTCGCTACAATAGAAAGAGAGGTACCAGTGCCAGATTCGATAGCAGCAGAGCTAATTCGGAAGAAGGATGCCGATACAGGAACAGAAATCACAATATTCGACGATGATTCTATCTTCCTGTATGCCGGACTGTGTTTTACATCACCTGTACCATAAACACTATATTCACTCTCTTGATACCAGTTTGTTTCATCTTCCGAAAACTCTATTTTTAGTCTGCAGCCGGATGAGTTCCCTTCGGTAAAAGACACAAGTAACTGGAGTTGATTGGCACCCTGTATATTATATCTCTCTGAGGTTACATATGACGTTGTTAGCTCTGCCGCTTCTCTAACAATCATTGTTCTTATATTCGATTGTGAAACTAAGGTCTTTGCCAAATGCTTCACCTCCTCATCAATACCCGGGTTTGGCAGCTATAATCTGTAAAAACATAGTGTGGCTTAGTTCCCCGATTCTATTGCCTTAATCTATCAAGACACACGGTCGGCTTGCTATGCAATTGTGTCTGTACTTCGCCATTGACGCATCTCAGCGTCCACCTCAAACGTATCTGTCGAACCAGAACTCTGCATACCGAACCTGAAATGTCCGGCTCCATATGATCCATCAACAGTAAAATGATAGCAGTCTTCATTACCGTCGCTTGTGATGATTATGCTCCAAAGAGCTCTTTCATTACCGTCCCAGACAGAATTACGCCGTTTGTATAGAGACAAGACAAAATCATCTGTACTGCCACTACCTTGGAACTTGAAATCTACAGCAGCACCGGTATTGACCGTCAGATCGATATCATTTGTGTATCTCTCTGTATTGTTTACATCCGCACTAGTGCCACTATAGCCATCCGTCCTGTATAATTTTGTATCGCTTTCATCATAAAGATGCGACTCATGGGCCATTCCAATCACCTCTTTGCGCCAAGCGCGTCAAACAGTCGGACTATGTCCGTGTCAAACATCGTATCTTTTTCCTCTTTCATGTCGCCAGCTTCCACTCTTGTCCCCAATCTTCTTACTGATTGGTCGATTCTTCTTCAGTCACTATTTTGTCAATCAGTTCGACTTTGGTCATCCCCACTCGATACAAACCATGTCCAATCCTGATAAGTTCCTTCATTTTCCTCCTTTCCAGAACTTCTCGCGAGAATACTTGTCTAGGGTGCTGAGACAGCCCATTTTCTTCTCCCGTATTTTGAGGAATCTCGTCGACAATCTCTTCCGCGTATATGCACCGCCGCAATGCCTCGATTTCATCAGAATCGTCAGTTGTATATATCTCTCCTGCTTCCTCAAATCTGTATTCAGTAATTCCTGCGATCCATCCAAGCCCTCTGCCATCAGGCCCGGAACCGCCTGTTCGGAATTTTGCCATGACTACCTCCTAAATGATTCTATGGCCTGATAGTTAAGTTTCATAGACCTAACTCTGAATGTGAGGGACAACGGGCGAAATGAAATGAGCCCGTTATCCCCCCCGCTGGCAACTGAGATCATCCCGCGGATCGGGTTTGAAATGGACTTCGGGCTATGATGCCAGCGTATCCGGTGTTTGTGACGATAAAGAAGTCGGTTTAGAAGAAGAAAGCGAACCTGATCCAGACGAAGGTTTACTCGCTGAAAGCGTATCTGGCCCTGCAGAGGGCTTACCTGCCGAAAGTGTCTCCGGACCCGCAGATGGCTTGCTTGCCGACAAGGTATCAGGAGTTATCCCAAAACCATCAAGATAGAACGCGAGGTCGGTGAACGTAGCATTTGGAACCACTGTCGCGTCATCCAGATCCGTTGTACCACCGGTGAAATCACCTGTCCCCGTTGGATGCACCTGGATCATGGCAACAACGCCCCAGTCTCCTGGAATGCTTGGTAATGCAACATCCTCCGGCGCGTCCGCCTCCGTTCCCGAAGTGATCTGAGAACTGGTGGTACTGTCAAGGCATAGAAAACACTTATTGTATTTCCCATTTGTGCAGTTGAATCCTGTCAGTGCCCACAGGTTATCAGTAGATACTTTGCTCTTAAACTCACCATCGACGAGATATGTAGCTGTAGATGTAGACCTGGCATTTGTCTTGAGCGTGCCAATAGACGTTCCCACATCTGATAGACACATGTTTTTCAAAGCATTTTTCATGCTATCCATGGCAGATTTGAAGGTTTCATGATCATCATGAAGCTCATCCACCAGTGCCTTAGTCTCATCTACTGCTGTCTTATATGTCGCATGATCATCATGAAGCTCATCAACCAGTGTCTTAGTCTCATCTACTGCTGTCTTATATGTCGCATGATCGTCATGAAGTTCATCCGCCAGTGCCTTAGTCTCATCCACTGCTGTCTTATATGTTGCATGATCATCATGGAGCTCATCAACCAGTGTCTTAGTCTCATCCACTGATGTCTTAAATGCCGCATGATCATCATGCAGTTCCCCTACTAGTATCTCTATCTCATCCAGGGCAGTCTTGGATGTCGCATGATCGTCGTATAACTCATCCAGCAGATCCTTGTTCTCTGCCTGGCGCGCAGCCATATCAACGATCCATGTCCTGACGGACTGCAACCATGTACCAAGTTTGAGTTTGCCTGCCCTCGGACACATCTTATCCAGTTGTGACTGATGTGACATTCTCTTATCCCTCTCTAAGGAGAAGGGGCAGCCAAGCTGCTGCCCCGTTCAGATTCCCTTTCCCTTTTGGGCAAAGGAAAATATGCGATCTAGCTGAATCCGTATCTGTATGAATGTGCCTTCTCATTCATCAGTTCTAGAGTATAGTCGCCGCCAATCCATCGCTTATCAGCATCTCCATCGTCAGCCAAATCCTTCATGAAAAATGGCCGGAGATAACCCAAAGCTATTCTGGAGGTGTCCAGCATAAAATATTCACCATCGGCAACCATTCTATGAGGAATAATGGCGATCGGACCCACTCCCAGCGGATTGACTATGCTTGTAACATTCACACCGCCGATAGTAGTCAGCACATCCGTTCGGATGCGATCACTATACAGATTAGCCAGATCCTGAGCCAGTTTACCACTTGTCACTATTGCCCTGGGCACGCCACCCTCATCCCAGATCGTGCGGATATCACTCTCGATCGCGTCCGTGTCTATAGTACCAGAATCCGACGTTCTGTTTGTGCTTATCACTGCCCACAGACCACCCATGGTTCTGAAGCTGGAACTGCCATCACCGGCCTGAGCTTTCACTCCCATGATCAAGGTCTTCTCCAGTTCCAAAGCAATCTGCCTCATGGCCTGCATAATCTGGTAGTCTATCTCACTGGTTATTCCGCCCAGCTTTTTGATAGCTTCCTGGACACCGGATACCTCCACAGTACGGCTGAAGGTCTGGACGTAATTTGATGGTCTTATCCTGGCCCTGGCTACAGCGCCTTTGCCATTTGCTCCTTCGTGTTCCATCTGAGATATGATATGCACAGTCGCGCCGGAGGAATGAGTTGCTTTTGTAGTGCTTCCGTAGCCGCGCGTTACTGTGAGAGCATCGCTGGATTCAGCCGTGACCAGCATATACTCCTGATCAACCCTGATCACAACATTGTAGCTATCTACATCCGGCGGAAACTTATCAGTTCCATCCCCGCTGACAACGGTTATCTCAGTCGTCGAAGTGTCCGCAATTGCTGCAGCAAGGGTAGTTTTCTGACCGGTAAGTTCGTCCTCTATCCACTCATCCTTCACAGAACCCACCTGGATTTTGGGAAGCAAAAGCTGAAGTGGAGTATCCGTCGGGCTGATCATGTGGACACCCTCAGCAATAGTATAGTCATTCACACCGGATTGATCATATGACTGCATGAGGTCAGTTATAATTGACATTTATCGTTATCCTCCTCGTTCTTTTTTTATTTTCGTGCCTCTTTCCCGTTCCCATGCCTGATTATATAGCTTTACAGCCCGTGCTACCTTTCCATTTCTTATTGCTTCATCAGACTGCTGTTTCAGCCGAAAGACCTGGTCTTTTGTCCGAAATTTGGGCTTCGGCCAGCTACTCGAAGCTGGATTTGTGGGACCAAAGTCGGCCATATCTTGACCATCATCTTGTTTCTTGACTAGGTATGGTTTGGATTTGGCAAGCGATTTTACCATTTCATTTATCTTTTCCGCGTTAACGTTTCCATCGTCATCAACATCTATCTGATCGAGATCGACTATAGAGGCTGCATCCTTAGGGTTATAGAAATCCAGCGAACTTGCCGCATTGATGATAGCCGCTCGCTTGGCAATCATATCAGCTCTCATTTTGAGAGCATTGGCCCTTGATTCTGCTTCTTCAGCAATAGCTTTTAGCCTATCCGTTTCCTTCATCTTGGCAAGCTCAGCTTCTTTTTGATTCTTCTCTACCTGACCCTCCAACTGCCTTAATCTCTTGCGATACCTTGCAGCCTCGCCTCTGACTTTTCTTAATTCAGATATCGGAATATTAGGTTCTTCGTCCTCTTCATCTGAATCATCCTTCGCACTGAAAATCCCTTTTCCAAAGGTAGAAGTAAGGGATTCTTTCACAGTGGAACTTGATTCCATCTTGTTCTCATCTTCTTGAGCATCTAGCTCTTCTAGCTCTTCGGTCATCTTGACCTCCTCCATCTCAACTTCCCTCTTCTGGAGAGATATTTACGGTGATCCCTCGATCATAATAGTTTCTAAAGACCCAATTCTGCATCGATCCATGCCATCTCGACATCTATATCTTCGACGCCTCTCTCCTGCATCACTGTCCGTCTGGACTTAACCTTATTTCTCAATTCCATCTCGTGAATACGCATCTGTGTTTCTTCATCTATAGGTAATCCACCAGCAAACTGTATCTTCGTGCCGAACCCGGTATAGTCGCCCATCCCCAAAAGCTTCGCTGCCGCAAATATCATCCTGTTTAGTTCCCCAAAGCGATTCTTTAGGATAGTCTCCTTTTTTCCACACTTACGCTCAAGAGGAATATAATGGATCCTGAGAGCATATCCACTCACAGGTCCACCATCCGATCGCGAAAAAGCCGCCATAGGTACGCTTGTAACCGTGCAGATCTGATCCACTATCTCTTTCATCGCCTGTATGAAAGGGGTTATATCAGCCGATTGGACTACCTCGAGTCTTCCATTTTCGTTTAGCACTTCAGTAATCATACCCGGTTCCATGCTGATTTCATGTCCTTTTGGTGTCTGACCACCAAATATAAACATACGCTGAAACGCTTGATTATCCATAGTCAAAAGCATATCCGTGACAGTTTTATTCAGAGCATCCTGGAGATCGGTCATCACTTGGAGATCGCTCACTCCAAATTCCAGATCATCCACTGTGTTCTTTATATGTATTATGGGGATAAATCCCAGGATGTTCTCCTCAACTCTCACCAGTTCCCATTGGCTATACTCTGTCTCTTGGCCTTCACCAAGTTCATAATACTCCACTACATCAGGGCGGAACACCTGCGCCCGCCACTTCCTTCCATTTGAAAACGCAGACATATTGTTGCCGTCAGTTTCTTCCTCATCGAACCATTTGACTGCGCAGTAGAGCATCTCTTTATAATCATCTGACCTGTATCTTGGAAAACATATATCAGGCCTTAATACCCTGACCTTTATCTGGTCATCCTCAATATACAACTTGAGGAATACGTCACCTTTCTTACCCATAATGGTGACTGCCTTCAAAATCTCTTCATAAAGAAGCTGGTTAGTCTCATAGACATGATACAGCAAAGCCTCAGCCTTGGAAGCTGAGTCCTGATCACCACGCGGAACAGAAAGCCCTGTCTGTTTTACCTCTATGCCTATTTCACCGCCACAAATGTAATCCACCGCGCTATCCACAACCACGCGACAATAATTATTTACCGTTCCCAGTTCCGACTCAAGAGCATCTTTAACTTTTGGTGGAATATCTACCTCATGATCTCCATTGTAGTATCCATCATATACTATATAGTTATTAAGTCGCTCGTGATGTCGCTGATAATGTAGCCAACGCAAGAAAGATTCTTGAACCATATTCATTGTGCCATCACCCATATCAAGCATCCAGTATTTAGATCCCGAGAGCAAGAATTTACGCTTGCCCATCTCTCTGCATAATATATATCGAGTTACAAACCCCAAAATGGGACGAAATATTTATGCTCAGAAGCAGCTCTAAAATCATGTGTCTACGCCCATTGATTGAACTATCAAAAATTATCATCCATATACACCTATCTTCTGAGTCACGTATCCTCTCCGCCAATTCACCACAAAATATCGGATGGCGTCCATTGCATGATCATACTCTTTCATGGGTTCCTCACTATTCGCATTCTCTGGATAGGAATAGAGGTTAAATTCCTTGATAGTATTGACACATTCACTGCTAACATAGAGTCCTGGGCTTCCATCTTCACGTATTTTTAACTGCTGTCTTACTGCCTCCAGTCCATGAAGTATACCTGACCGCACAGCCACTGTGGGCATTCTCTTCTCAAGCAAAGTCGCCCTTGCCGATGCACCTGACGGATCGCACGTAGTATACTCAAACCTACTCGTTTCTTGAAGCGATGACGGATCTCCTTTTTCGCTCAAAAACTTTGCGTGTTGCTCAACCGTCCGGTGTCGATGATAATATTCATCATAGATGATCACCCGATCCTCTGGATCCACTGTGATATAAAGGCAGACAAATGGGTTCTCATACCCAAAATCTATGCTTCTGAACCTGGGCCAATCGGGTTGGATAGAAAGCTCTTTCTTGGATATGACATGGTGTTTCTCGTCAAATTCCTTATACACCTGTCCGGATGAAAGGGTGAAATCTGCTCCATACTCCTGCATAAAAACAGACTCACTCATGGTGCATCGTGCTTCCTCCATATCCTGCTGGGAAAGATAGGGATTCTCCCAACTTGGCGACTTAAAACTCTCCCACTCAGGATAATCCGGATCATTGCCGCGTTTCCAGAGATCATATACCCAGTTATAGCCATTCGGTGTGGTTATGAAAAGCGCCCAACCTTCCCTGTCAGTCAGAGTTGGTCTCAGGTATTGCTCCCACACCGAAGGCTTACACTTAGCGCATTCATCGAAGATAAGCCAGTCAAGGCCCTCGCCCAGCAAACTCTCCGGATGTTCTGCCGATTTCCCTTCCAATGACGATCCCCAGGGAAACTCCAACACAATTGGCCCACTCATCTGGTTCTTCACTGGTTTTACCTTGTGTTTGACAACCAGATCTTTATAGATTTCCCTGATGACTTTACGCGTAAGATCATATGTTTTGGACACTACCCAGCCTCGTGTTTCAGGAGTCAGTATCATCGCCTCAGCTTCCTTGGCCGCTGACAAGGATTTTCCCCACCGCCGACCAGCTATAGTTACTCTGAAACGCGAACTGGAGCGGTGCAAATGAGTCTGTCCATCGTGCGGACAGTAACCTGACATCTCAAACCATTTCTCTTTATCGATCATCAAATTTGGCCTTGCTCAATCTTCCAAAATCAATAGCTCAGTTATTGCTGGATGTCCGAGCGCTTGGAAGCTTATATTCACTGTTTGTGGTTAGATCCAGAATCGCAGAATCCATACATGATACATATCCGGTTGAAGCACTCAAAACGGGACAGAAAAATAGTCTTCAGATTCCAAAGATAGATTCACTTCACATTTTTGCCCTGTTGGATCGAATTATACTTATGAGATGAAAGGAAGATGCCAAAGAGGCTTGGCTCAGAAAACATAGAAGGTTGCCATAAAACGTAATCAATAAATAGGAGAGCAGTATTGGGATCTGCAAACAAGCACAAAACATATAAGGATGCCGAAAATCCTATGCCACGGAAAAACAGACTAACGGAAGATCAGATCGAGAAGATACACAAAGCCTTTATCGAAACGAGTGGCTTTGTAAGGAAGACCGCGAAGCACACAGGATTCGGCAAATCCACTGTATCAAGATATGCAAAATCAAGAGGTTGGTATGAAGAGTTATCAAATATGGATTTGGGACTGGACACGCAAGCCAACAAGGACGAGGCGCAGGAAGGCAAAGAGAGAATAACGGCAAATCTGAGAAAAATAAGGCAGTTTTTGTTCGACGAGATAATGGGGGATGGAGAACCCAAAAAAACTGACCAGTCCTCCCTCAAAATCGCTCCAAGAACATTGTCAGAAGCAGTAAAAGCTCTGATCGATGTGGACAAGAGAATATCTGAACGCGAAGACACCCAACAGGACGTGATATCCAATCCATACAGGAGAATATTAGAGAACTGCGCAAGAATGGCAAAGGGCGAATCAGAATCAATCTAAGTACCTTGGCAAGAGAGGTTTGATCATCCATAAAAGACTTCACCTCCTGGATTTTGAGAATAAAGCCTTCACACATACCCAACCTATATAGATACACAAGCCACTTGGACACTGGGGTGATTCAATTTTCAGGTAAAATGCGGTAACGCTTCTTCAGCACAGAAAAACAACCACTAAGACACTGCGGCACAAAGGTTTTGAGGCGGAGAGACCGGGAGATACGGAGACAAGGAGGCTCCCCTCGCCTCCATATCTCCCAGCCTCCGTGCCTCCTTGTCCCCCAAAAGCCAAATCACACCACATTCCTGCAGAATAATGACATAGGTTCAGCGATGAAGATAGAATGTCATAGAAGACAGAGAATTGCCGTTGACACAGCGCATGAGAGGGGTTAAAATGCGGTTGACAATACAGATACGGTCTGATCGGCAAGTATGGGATTAACAAGCAACATTTATGCCACTGGCAGCTTGCTGCCAGTGCTCTTTCACCCGGTTCCATTGTGCTATTTATCTGGTCAAATCGGCAATTCCACAGCTTCATAGACATAAGCCTATAGAACTACCAAATTCGAGGAAGGAACATGTATGTATATCAAGCTTTGATCTCGATTCTAACAATAGTAATGCTGTTAACCTATTCAGGAGTAGCTTTTGCCGCCCGTCAGGGTCAGCCAAAAGCAAAATGGGAATCCACAAAAGGAGATTGCGAAAAAACGCAAAAAGTAGTTATAGCCTTGAGTTCTCATGAATACAGAGTAAATATGGCCGGCAAAGTCGATGGCGTCATGACGCGTATGCCCATCAGCTATGGCGCATATTATCAGGGCTGGCAGCCCAATAAATTCATTCGTTTGGAGAACATAGGCGATACGGATGTTGTGAACCCGTGGATCACGGTCAACGGAAAACGAAACTGGCAGACTATAGAAGATATAGCAGGAGAAGCGACTGCCGGATGCACAACAGAACGCGAAAAGGCCCGGGCAATCTGGGAATTTCAGCGTAGCCACCGGTTCCATGCCACTACCTGGGGAAGAGAATCCGACGATGCTGTAAAAGTCCATAATATCTATGGCTATACTCTATGCGGCAACGATGCAAACGTTATTTCGGACATCTGGAAAGCGGCTGGCCTGAAAACGAGACGTGGCTATCCGGTAGGCCACTGTGTAGCGGAAGCGTTCTACAACGGTGAATATCACCTTCTGGATGGCGATGAGCACGCCATTTACCTCCGCCGCGACAATGAGACCATCGCCTCAGAAGCGGAAGTCGTGCGGGATCACGACCTCATAAAGCGTACCCATACTTACGGAATCGGTCGGCGAGATAGTCAGGAAACCGATCAGTTTTCAGCCTCACTATATGGCTATGAAGGGGAGCGTAAAGGCAAGCGCGGCGGTCGAAGCAAACACACTATGGACTACACACTCCGCCCGGGGGAGTCAATAGAGTGGCAGTGGAATCACATCGGCAAGCAGTATACTTTTGGCACCGAAGCACCGGATGGGAGATGGCGCAAGAATGGCGAGGGTAGTCTGGAAGTATGGGGCGAACGCGCATACGACAACATGCGTAACGGTATAATGCGCTATTCACCGGATCTGGAAGGTCCCGTTTGTCGTAAAGGTATTGCATCACAGGAAAACATCGCCTTCGTATGGGAAGATGGTGTCCGCCCGGCCATACATCCCCGCAAAGCAGGTCAGCCGGCGCAGGTCACATGGAGGATCGCGAGCGCGTATGTGATAGTAGGAGGCAAAATACAAATACACCTTCACCGCGAAAGCGCGGAGGATCTCCTCCGGTTGAAATTGTCACGCGATGGAAAGGAATGGCAGACGATCTGGACATCAGCAGGAAAGACAGATCTGTCTATCAATCAGGAAATAACCCTCGATGATAAGCTCTCCACGCGTGAGCATCCTCAGTATGAGTATTTCCTGAAACTGGAGATGGAAGCCGGGACAGGAAAGGGATCGGTGGGGATTGAAAGAATTGAGTTTATCACCGACGTTCAGATGTCGCTACTGGGAATGCCTGAGCTTGAACTGGGAGAGAACGTGGTGCAGTATAAAGACGAAACCGAAGGGCCGAGAAAGGTGCAAATCACTCACTCCTGGATGGAGCGAACCGCGTGGCGTAGACCTTCTGTACCCATGCCTGCTGAACCTGCCAATGGATCTATTGTGGAAGGCACACAGGTTTACTTCCGCTGGAATCCACCGAGTGATCCGACCGACGTAGGGGCGACGCATGCGTCGCCCGTGCAGGATTACCACTTCCAGTTGAGCAACAGACAAGACATGCGTTGGCCCATGTCACCCAACTTTGACAAACTGATCTCAAACACAGAATCTCGCGGAAAGGCCGAATGGATCGTCCCATATATAGGCTTGCTAAATCCCGATACAGAATACTATTGGCGAGTGCGCGCAAAGAACGCTGACGGTGTCTGGGGTGAATGGAGTGAAGTACGCTCGTTCAGGTGCGTCGCTCCCGGCGTACCCATCAACGTAAAGGCAGCGGCCGATAAAAACACAGGAACCGTTGTTCTCACGTGGGATGTCAATCCTGAAGGTAGAAAACCTATCAAATTCAAGGTCTATGGTAGCGACGAAAAAGGTTTCACCGTCAGTGATACCGAATATACGGTGGTTATGGGGAAGGGCTTCTGCAAGGACATGGATGAATTCAATTCAAAACCGGGCGTACCCGGTCGCGGAGCGGTGAAAACTCCGCCCAATCTCATCACTGTTATAGAGCAGCATCGCCTGAAAGTTGTGGGAGCAGATGTCAAGCTGCCCAACGCCAATAAGGCGTTCTACCGCGTGGTGGCAGTGGATGAAAATGGAAACGAAAGCGGGGCGTCCGATTACGCGGAGTTTCCACGACCGTTCATCTACAGCCAGCTACCGGAAACAGTGAAAGCAGAAAACCATTTTACACACAAGTTGCAGGCCATAGCCTCCATCGGCGACCTGAAATGCAAAGAGGGCTACAACGCCGCCTTTTGGGACAAGGAATATCTAACCTTTGAGTTTGTCCAGGCCCCTGAGTGGATGAAGATAGACCCACAGACAGGGGAACTTTCGGGAAAGCCGGGAGCAGATGCGATTGGGAAACACGATGTGGCCCTGCGCGTAACCAACAGCAAAGGCGGAGCGACAGAACGTATGTTTGTCTTGCAGGTGATAAACAATGAATAGGAACAACTGAACATGACCACAAAAGAGAGGATGTATACAGCGTTAATGGGCCAGATGCCCGATCGTGTCCCCTTTACCACTTACAGGGGAGTCGTCACGGCGGAGGAGGGATTGGACCATCTCATCGCTCAAGGCCTGGGACTTATGGGAAGCTGCCGTGTCTACGACGCGAAGCATAGGAACGTGAAGGTAACTCGGCAGGATGAGACGCTGGACGGTATACCTACAAGAGTAACAAGATACATAACCCCTGTAGGCGAGATATGGCAGCGATCTCAGACGGAATCGGGATATGGAAGCAGTTGGAATGTGGAGCATTTCATCAAGGACGCGAAGGATTATAGAGTTCTGGAATTCATCATCCGCGACACGGAATACTCGCCCAACTACGATGTCTTTGAAAAGGCTGAAAGGGATATGGGCGATACCGGGATCGTGATGGCATGGACTGATCGTTTGCCTATCCAGCGTCTGTGGATACAGTATACTGGCATTGAGCGGCTTAGCGTCGATCTAAACGAAAACCTGTCCGCCGTCGAGGGTGTGATGGAAGCCATGATGGACAAGGCGCGCGAAGTCTGGAGAATAATCGCCGATTCGTCAGCCCAATTTATCTGGTGTCCAGACAACATCACAGGTGAAATGACCGGGCCGCCGCTCTTCGATAAATACTGCATCCCCTACTACAGAGAAATTACAGGTATGATGCACACGAAAGGCAAGTGTGTATTGTGTCACATGGACGGAATGATGAAGTGGCTTAAAGACAGCGTGCGCAGAGCCGATCTGGACGTGATAGAGGCCTTCACGCCGCCGCCGGACGGTAATCTTCCACTGGCCGAGGCCCGTGAAGCCTGGCAGGATAAGGTGATATCCATTAACTTCCCATCCTCGGTTCACATCTTCGATCCGGATGAGATAAGGAATATGACCATCCAACTGCTTCGCGAAGCCGCTCCGGGAAACGGGTTCATCATAGGTGTGACAGAAAATGTTCCCAAATCGGTGGGTACTAAGAGTTTATCAGTTATAGCTGAGACCATCAATGAGTATGGGAGTTGTCCGCTCGCCGGATGATTTCCAATAGTGTCTTTACCAGCCACAGATTAGCACGGATTTTTGCAGCATTCTTCATTCTCAATCCGTGTTTCATCAGTGGCTAATGATCCCTTCAACTGAATCAATGATACTTAAGGCGGGGTGCATGATATGAAAATGAGTCTCCTCAAATCCCTACTTCTTACAATCGCTATCATGGAGGTGTTAGTTTTGGGTACTTCTGTTCAATGTCAGGTAACAAAAGATACTCCCGGATGGTTTGAGTTCGTCATCCCCGGGCTTGATGCGACGCAGACGCCTGTGGATATGTCGTTCCTCAACCCAAAACCGGCCGGAGCCGATGGGTCTGTTCAGATCAAAGATGGCCATTTTTGGGATGGTACTGGCAATCGGCTAAGATTTCTGGGAACAAATCTGACGTTCGGCAGTGCATTCCCCGATAAAGATGTAGCTCCCAAGATCGCCGCTCATATGCGAAAGTTCGGAATCAACATAGTAAGGTTTCACCACATGGATAACAGTTCTGCTCCCAGGGGGATCTGGCTCAAAGGCCAGAGTGGATTCGATCCCGAACAACTGGACAAGCTGGACTGGATCATCTATCAACTCAAGCAGAACGGTATATATACCAACATCAACCTCCACGTCTCGCGCAACTATACGGGACTGCCGGAGGAT
>Ga0272442_10007459_pt1 | contig 14113 bp, 7 predicted proteins | sample SSMForm2O_FD_200262 | JGI IMG/M metagenome (GOLD analysis project Ga0272442, IMG submission 200262) | Marine sediment archaeal communities from Little Sippewissett salt marsh, Falmouth, MA, United States - SSM-Form-2O | ecosystem: Environmental > Aquatic > Marine > Wetlands > Sediment ...
GTGTCCTCGACGACCCCCGACTCGAAGGGGTCGGGCGTGAGGCGTGTCGGCGTATCGCGGCCGCCCTTGCCGACCGCGGTCTTCTCGACAAACTCGCCGTGGGTGCGCCCGGTGCGGCCTTCGCCGCTACGCCCGCCGATCTCGCTCGAATTGGGCAGCAGGTTGCCCGTCTTGCCCGTTGCGCTCATGTTGCTGATGGGGCCGTCCATGGTGGCCCACCCCGCGCCGGCGTCGATGGAATCGGCCCACGAACTCGATTCGTCTTCGACCTCCTCGGTCATGGCCGCTTCCTCGTCGATCAGCTCGCCCATCAGGTCGGTCAACTCCTCGGGCAACTCGGCCATGGGGACTTCGTAGTCCTCGAGCGGCTCCTCGAGGTCCCACTTCAGGTTGTCCGGCACGTCGGACAGCCACGACGGCAGGTTGTGCACCAGTTCCTCGGCGAGCTCGAGCCCGATTTGTTCCAGGGAGATCGCCATCTCCTTGTTGGCCAGCTCGAGCGCGTCCTCGGCCAGTTCCACCTCCGCCAGGACCTCGATGATTTCGTCCGCAAGCGTCGGGCTTGTGAAGTCCTGCTCCGGCAACTCGCTCAGGTCCGACACCAACTCCTCGAGGAATTCCGACAACTCGTCTTCGGCCGCGGCCAAATCCTTGAACGCATCCTTTTCCTCGCCGGTCAGGTCGTCGACGTCCCTCGCGGGCAGGTTGTTCGTTTGCTCGATGATCTCGCGCTGCATATCGACGAAGTGTTCGAGGCGGTCCTCGACTTGGTCTCGAAGATCCTCGAGTTCCGGTTGCGCCTCCTCGAGCATGACCGCGCCGTCCTCTTCCCCCTCGGGCGCGGCCCGCTCTTCGCCATCCTCGCTCGACTCGGCCCCGTCCAATTCCTCCGGCGCGGCGTCCGCGCTCACTCGCACGTTGAGCGTCCGTGAGCGCGAACGATTGGGTTCTTCCTGCCGGTTATCCACCGCCTCGACCCAAATCTGAAGCAGCGCGCCCGGCGCCAACTCGAGTCTAGCCAGGTCCAGGTCGACGGCCTCCGCGAAACGCGCGTCCCCCACTTCGGGAAACGCGCGCAGCGTCTCCTCTTCGGCCTCCTCGCCTTTGCGTGCGCGCAGGCTGACCGATGCCAAGCCGTAGTCGTCTTCCGCCTCGAACACGAGCGGGAGCACGGCGTCCTTGTCGATCGTGACGTCGCCTTCCGGCGCGGCGATCCGGACCTCCGGAGCCTTGTCCGGAACGGCGAGCATGGTGTGCACGACGGGGTCGGCGTTTTGAAAGCCGGCGTCATCGGTGAGGCGGAAATGGTAGGGGCCGCTCGTCTCGAGCGTGAGCGCCACTTCGAAGCCGGCGCCTTGCGTTGCGGACTCGACCTCGACCTCCCCCATGCACAACACGGCCTGGGCGAGCGGCTTGTTCGTGCGCGCCTGGATGGTCACGCGCGTGCCCGCCGGGCCTTTCACGTCGCCGTCGTCTTTCTCCTCGACGGCGTCCTCGCGGCCGGTGTAGTCCGGGAAGTCGTAGGCGATCCGGAACCGCTCGACGCGCGGGGGCGGCACGGTGTCCACTTGGAACGTGGGGGATACCGCGGGCCGGCCTACGAGCGAGCGCAGCGCGAGACGCGATTCCCGGGGCCCGTCGGGCGTGGCGACGACGCGGTACGTGCGTGGCACGGTGATGTTCTGCATCGTATGGATGAAGGTTCCGTCCTGCCCGCGCAACGTCACCCGGATGGGCTCGGGCGATGCCTGCGGTTGGTACTCGAGGGCCACCGAGCCGAGCGCCCGGCCCGTAACCACGGCGCTCACCTCGAGGTCGCCGCCCTCGACCACGGTGACGTCGCCCGGCGTCACCGCGACGCGGAGCCCGGAAGCCATGTTCGCGGTGCTGCCCGGATGCGCCAGCCGGTACACGGCCGCGCTGAAGGGACTCCAGAGGAGGACGGCATACACGGCCAGCAACGCGACCGGACCGCAGGCCCACTTGAACCAGCGCAGGGCGCGGGCCTTCTCGAATGCCTGCCAAGCGGACAGGCGGCTGAGCCCGTCCACGGCGTCCGCAACGAAGCGGGCCGCCATGGCCTCGCTTTGGGAGCCGGCCATCTGTGCCGCCGGTAAGCCGTCGGGCGCTGCGGTTGCCATGCGGGCCAACTGGACGGAATTGATGAGGCGGTTGTCGGTCTCGGGCACGCGTTCTTCGTAGTAGGCGGCGAGGCGTTCGTCCCGCGCCCGGAGCGGCATCCTGGCCAGCAGGGCGAACCACAACGCCGCGCTGCCGAGCACCGCCCCCGCGGCCAGGCACGCCCACCGCGCCGTCGGCGGCAGCACGAACAGGTTGTCCAACACCACGGCAAGCAACACGTACGCCGCGAGCACGCCGGCCACGGCGACGATGCCGGCCAGCACGGCCGACAGACACCACGTCAGCCGGACCCCGCGCAGGAACTGTCTGAGTTGGCGCTGCGATGCGCTCACGACTTTGGTTTCCTTTCAGCGTAAGCGTTCAGCCGAAGGGTGAAAGGGAAAGGATGAAGGATGAAGGATGAGATTAAGAAATATCCAATATCGAATGATCAACGCCCAATGCTCAACGAGCCGCCTCTGGATTCCCTTGGACATTGAACATTGAGCATTCAATATTGGGGGTTCTTGTAAGCCTTCATCCTTCATCCTTCATCCTTGCCGTTACATCAGCCCGCGCCGTTTACGCAGGAACCACTCGATGGTCGCGCACACGACCATGGCCAAGTACACGCCCGGCATGCGGGCGAACTCGCGCTCGACGAACACGCCGCGCCGCGACGCCACCGCCACCATGTCCTCGGGAATGCGCGACGCGCTCTGCGGGGTGTAGAACGCGCCGCCGGTCTCGAAGGCCAGGTTCCTCAAGAGCCGCTCGTTCATCTCGATTTGGTCGAACTCGCCGTAGGGCCGGCCGATGAAGAAGGCCGCCGTGTCTTCGCCGACGGGCGCCGCGTCCTGCACGGCCGTGACTTTGGCCACGTACTCGCCCGGATCGGTGAACGAGAGCTGGGCCTTGTACAGCCCGGCCGAACCGGCCACCCGTTCCAGGGGCGTGTTCAACAGCGCGCCCGAGGGCGCACGGACCTCGGCAGTGACCTCGGGCTCCGCGGCCAGGGCCGCCTCGGGCGGCGCCTCCGTCTCGTCTTTGTCTTGGCGGCCGAGTCGCGCGTAGAGGATACTCACTTCGCCGGCTTCGTAGTAGTCGCGGCTGGCATAGGCGATGAACGGCATGTCGCCGGGGGCGTCTTCGTCGCGGCCGGCCAGCCAGCGAACGGCCTGGCCCCAGAGCCGCGTGTGGAGCGCGCGCGTGTCGGCGTTCACTTTGGGGCCCATCCGCCAGTGCCACGTGCCGTCGAGCCCCATGGTCATCGCGCGCCCCTCGCCTACGCGCTGGACCACGCACAGCGGCAGGAGGTGCCCGTCGCGCGCTTCGCGCGCCGAATGCACCGCCACGACCGAGGCCCCGGGGCGCGGCGGCGTGAGCACGAAGCAGCCAGGCAGCGGCGTTGCGCGCGAATTCGTCAGCAGGGCGTCGAGTCCGGCACACACCGGATGGTCGCGGCCCTCGACCGACAACCGGGGGACGAAGTCGCCGGCCGTCGTGTACGACTCGTCATCGGTCAGCCACGCCGGCAACACCTCCGACAGCGCCGTCCGCCCGAAGCCGCCGTCGTCGCGCACGCGCGGCCCTGGTATCAGCACGAGTCCTTTGCCGTGGTCCCGCACGGCGTCCCGGATCGCCTCCAACTGCGTGGCGGAGAACAACGCGGGAGACACGTCCCCAATGAGGATCACGTCGAAGGGGTCGAAGCCCTCGACGCTAACGGGCAGCACGCCCTGGCCGACGCGCTCTCCCTGGCGCACAAACAGGTCCGAACGGCCGCGGACGAAGCCGGTGAATTGAACGACCGGGTCGCGCTCGAAGGTCCGTTTGAGGAACTTGTATTCCCAGCGCGGTGTGCCCTCGACATAGAGCACGGCCAGGTGCCGTTTCTCGACGATGGCCGACAGCTTTCGCCGGTTGTTCTCGAGCAACTCTTCGGTGTCGAAGGGGCGCGCCCGCACCTCGAAGGTCCGTTTTCCCAGGTCAGCGGGCCTGATTTGGAGTTGGATCTCGATCTGGGCCCCGGCGAGTTCGACGGTCTCGGACGTCATCAGTTGGTCGCCGTCAAGGACTTCAACGGTGGCGGTCTGAGCGTCAAAGCCGCGCTGATCGAGGGTGACGGTCACCTCGTTGTCGGCGTTCACGCTCATGAACCGCTCGGCCTGAACGTCTACCACGGCCAGGTCGGGCTTGCCTTCGAAGGACGCCTGAACCTCGCCCACCGCGACCACGTAGACCGGGGTCGCCACCTCGCGCGCCATGGCCATGGGGTCGGCGCCCGAGTGGTCCGCACCGTCCGTGAGCAAGACCATGCCCGCCAGGTCGTCGCTGCCCGTCTGCCGCTTGGCCGACGCCAAGGCCTCGCCGACGAGCGTCATCTCACCGGCGGCCTCCTGCTGCGCCAGGTCGGCCCTGCCGGCCACGGGCCGCGTGCTTGCGTCGAAAGCGAAGTAGTGGACCGAGAACCGCCGCTCGAGCTTCGACGCCAGCCGACCGCCGCCGATCCACGGCTCGATGGCCGCCTGCAAGCGGGATCGGGGCGCGTCCGGGCCGCCCGCGTCCGCGATCGACATGCTTTTGGACACATCGACGAGGAAGGCCACGGGGGCCTCGCGGTGGGGCACGGTGCGGTAGCTGAGCACCGGCTCGACGAGACAGCCCAGCAGTAGCAGCAACAGTCCCCCACGAAGCAGCGGCAGCGCGATGGCCTGCGAGCGGGACAGCCGCTCCCGGTTTCTGCGGTAGGCCCAGTAGATCAAGGCCGCGGCCAGGCATGAGAGCCCTAGGGCCCCCCACGCGGGAAAGCCGCCGGTGAACGTCAGGCCCACGTCACGCACGGCCGCCCTCCCCCTCCCGAGCGCCGGCGAAGTCCACCGACCGCGCCCGCACGGCCTCCGGGCCGCGCCGTGGGCTGAACAGCGAGGCGAGCACCGACTCGGCCAGACTGGCCCCGACGAGCAGGGCGATCAGCGTGCCCCAAAACCGCGTGCCGCCCCCTTCGTCGCGTATGCCCATACCATGCGGCGTCACTTCGCCGGCCAGGCGCAAACGGGCCTCGGGCAACACCGCTCCGAGCTGGCGCTCTGAGATTCGCGCCAGGTCGGACTCCGCTGTGTCCACGTTCACGGCGCACAACGAGGGGACCCTTCCTCCGGGCCGGCTCGGTTTCAGCTCGTAGATGCCGGGCGCGTACGTGTTTTTGAAGACCAGTGCGTTCCGGTCCCCCTCGACTTCAGACAGCACCACGTGCTGTTCGCCGTCGGGCGAGACGACCTCGAGCGCCACCTGCCCGGCCTCGGCAGGAAACGCAAATTCGAGGGGCTGGCCGACGCGGTACTCGTCGATGGGTGTCGAGCGCGTCTCGGCCAGGTAGGCCACGGTGCGATGGAGAATGGGCACGAACGACGCGCGCAACGGCAGGTTCGACCAGGCGCCGTCGCACGACGTGGTGAACAGGACCACGCGGCCGGCGCCTAGCGCGCCTTCCACAATGGCCGCGCCACCGTCGCTATAGCGCGCCAGCACGCGGGCGCGGCTGCCTTCCGCGTCGTTCGGAGCGACCGCGACGTAGCCGCGGCCCCGAATGAAGCCCAACTCCTTGGCGCTCATTCCCGCGAACAGCTCGAAGATGGGATGGGCCCAATCGATCTGGTCCCAAGTCAAGCGCGCCTCGTCGGCGCGTTGCTGGACGTCGCCCAAGGTCCCCGGCAACACGGCGCGACGGTCCTGCTCGGGCGACGCCGCCTCGGCCGGGCCAAGCAGTTGGTTGTACTCGGACGCGACGGCGTCGGGCCCGAGAAACAGGAGTAGGCCGCCGCCGCGGTCGACGAAGTCGCGCAGTGCACGCGCGGCGTCGGGCGACAGGCCCCGGAGGGGCGCCGCGACGATCACGCGTACGTCGCCCAAGTGCATGGTGGCAAGCTCCCCGGATGACACGGCGAAGGTGTCGAAGGGCGACGCGCCCAAGGACAGGGCGGTGTGGACGTAGAACAGGTCCGAGCCGGGTCGCTCGATGTCCCCTTCGCCGACGAGGAGCACGTCCGCCTGCGTCGAGGCATCCATGGCGAAGTAGCGCACGTCGTCGAGGGGCAAAGCGTCGGCCGGTATCGACAGGCATCCGGCGTGCGCGCCGCCCTCATCGAGCGTCTCCTCGAGCGCGACCTGCGACGCGCCCCCGCCCGGGACCGAAACCGATCTCGCGGCCCGCAGTTCGGCGGCGGGGCCGCTGGCGTCGCGTCCCGTGCGCAGGGCGAGCTTCACTTCCTTGGCGCTGCGCCCGAAGTTGCGCACGGTGGCGGTGAAAGCCAGCGTGTCGCGGCGGCCCTCGCCCTTGGCCGCCAACGCGCCAAGCGCCAGGTTCTCCGGTGTCTGCGCGCCGCAGTCGACGACGACCGTGAATGCCCCTTGTGTTGCGAGCACGCCCGGGGCGTCGGCCGACTCGCCGGCCGACCACGCGCGTTTCTGGAGGTCGGTCAGCACATAGACCTCGAACGCACGCTCCTGATCCTCCGCCCTCAGCGCATCCGCCCGCATCAGTGCAGGCACGAGCGGTCCGGCGCGTGCGGTGAGCCTGGCAGAGCGCATGCTTTGCTCGAGTTGCAGCAGGTTGGGCGTCGGCGTCGGGATCTCCCATTCCGAGTTGCCGCACGTGAACAGCAGCACCGTCTCGCTGCCCGGAGGGAGCGAAGCGATGATGACTGCGGCCGCCTCGCGTGCGCGGTCGAAGCTGGTCTTGCCGCCGTGGCGATGGCCCATGCTGAACGAGTCGTCGATCACCAACACCGCGCACGGCCGCTCGCCGGCCGCGGCGCTCGCGCCGCCCAGCAACGCGCCCGAGTAGTGCGGGTCGGCGAAGGCCAGGGCGAGCACGGCCAGGATGGCGCACCGCAAGGCCAGCATGATCCACTCTCGCAGCCGCCGCCGCCGCGCCGTGCGCTGGTGGGCCATGCGCAGGAACATCAGCGTGCTGAATGGGACCTGCCGCGTCCGCCGCCGGTTGATGAGATGGATGACGACGGGAATGGCGGTCGTCGCCAGCCCAACCAAGAACAATGGCGCCAGGAACGTCATCCGAGCTTCGCCCGTTTCATCAGGTACGTCAGGAGGAGCCGGTCATAGGGCGTCTGTGTATCGATCTCGAGATAGTCGACGCGGCTTTCGGCGCAGTCGCGGCGGTACGTGTCCACAAAATCCTGGATCCGCTCGAGGTAGTCCGCGCGGACCGCCGCCGGGTCCACCTGGAGGCGGGCGCCGGTCTCGAGGTCGCGGAAGTCGGCCAGGCCCTCGAAGGGGAAGGCCAGTTCCGCGTGGTCGAACAGGTGGAACACGATCACCTCGTGCTGGCGGTGGCGGAAGTGGCGGATGCCGCGCAACACCGCCCGCGGATCGTCGAGCAGGTCGGAGATGACGACGATGAGGCCGCGCCGCTTGAGGTGGCTGGCCAGGTTGTGGAAGGTCTCGGACAGCCCGGTGGTCGCGCTGGGTTGCAGGTGGTCCAACTGCCCCAACAGCCGCTTGAAGTGGGCCGGGGTGCTGTGCGGTGCGAGAAACGAGCGGATGTCGTTGTCGAACACCACGAGCCCGACCGAGTCCTGCTGCCGGATCATCAGATAGGCGAGGGCCGCGGCCAGATAGCAGCCGTATTGCAGCTTGGTGAGGTCGCCCGAGCCGTAGCCCATCGACGCGCTCGCGTCCACCACGAGGTAGGCCCGCATGTTGGTCTCTTCCTCGTACTGCTTGATGTAGAGACGCTCCGAGCGGCAGTAGGCCCGCCAATCGATGTGCCTGGGATCATCCCCCTTGACGTAGTCGCGGTGCTCCGCGAACTCGAGGCTGAAGCCCCGGTAGGGACTGCGGTGGAGTCCGGCGATGAATCCCTCGACCACACTGCGCGCGACGAGGTTCAGGTTTCCGAGCCGCATCGCCAGCGCCGGGTCGAAATACTGGTAGGCCTCCGCCATCAGCCGCCCCCCCGCCGCCGTCCCCAATCCAAAATCCAAAATCCAAAATCCAAAATCCGCCTCACCGGTAGTCCTTTTCCGAGGGTTCCGGCACCGTTTCGAGGAGGCGATGGACGAGCCGATCGGTCGTGAGGCCCTCGGCGTCGGCGTTGAAGTTGGTGAAGATGCGGTGGCGGAGCACCGGCAGGGCGGCGGTCCGGATGTCCTTGCACGAGACCGCGTAGCGTCCCGACAGCAACGCGATCGCCTTTGCGCCCAGGATGAGGTACTGCGTGGCGCGCGGGCCCGCGCCCCAGGTCAGGTACTCGTTGATGAAATCGGGCGCTCCTTCCCGATTGGGCCGGGTCGCCCGGGCGAGGTCCGCGGCGTATCGCAGCACGTGCTCGGTCACCGGGACGCGGCGGACCGTACGTTGCAGCGCCCGGATCTCGTCCGCATCCATGACCGATTCGACGCTGGCCTCGCGGTCCGCGGTGGTGGCGGCGGCGATGGCCATCTCTTCGTCGGCCTGGGGATAGTCGATCGAGATCTGGAACATGAACCGGTCCTGTTGGGCTTCGGGCAGCGGGTAGGTGCCCTCCTGCTCGATGGGATTCTGCGTAGCCAGGACAAAGAACGGCAGCGGCAGGTCGTAGGTGTTGCCGCCGGCCGTGACGTGATACTCCTGCATGGCCTCGAGCAGGGCCGACTGGGTTTTCGGGGGGGTGCGGTTGATCTCGTCCGCCAGGATGATGTTGGCGAAGAGCGGCCCCTTGAAGAACGTGAACGCCCGCCGCCGTGTTTCCGGGTCCTCCTCGATGATGTCCGTGCCGATGATGTCGGATGGCATCAGGTCGGGGGTGAACTGGATGCGGCTGAACTCGAGGTCGAAGATCTGGGCCAGGGTCCGTACGATCAAGGTCTTGGCCAGGCCCGGTACGCCGACCACCAGGCAGTGGCCGCCGGCAAACATGGCCACCAGCATCTCGTTGATCACGCGGCGCTGACCGAATATGACGCGCTCCAACTGGCTCACGATGCGCGCGTACGCATTGCGCAGGAATTCCGCGGCCTCGACGTCGCCATCGGGCAGCGCGGCCGTTCGACCGGCCCTCTCCTGAGGTGCGGTGGCGTAGTCCGAACTCCTGCCAGAATCTCTTGCCATGCCTTCCTTCCTTGAGCCCAAGGCTCCCTGGCTACTCCAACACGGGATGGGGGCCGGCCGGACGAGGGTCAGTGGGTCAGGGCATACATGATGGTGTTCATGCCCAGCCTCAGGCTGTCGTCCGCGGCCACGCCGTCAACGTAGGGATGCTCCTCGCCCTCCCAACCGTTGCCTAGGTCGTCCGGGCTGTACACCACGGCGTAATAGCCGTCCAGCTTGATGCCCAGCAACCGCGGCGGGGCCGTCTCGGCCTGCTGGACGTAGCGGACCTGGTCGATCTTGTAGAGGCACGAGTATATCGGGTCGTCCAGCGGGATCGGCTGAAGCCCCCGGCCGGCAAGCACCTGCGCGATCTCATTGCGGAACGCCCGGTCGAACTCGACGCGCCCGCAGCAGGCGTCGGCCAGGAGGAACCCGCCGCTGAGCAGATACGTGCGCAGATTCTCGACCTCCAACTCCGAGAAGGTAAACTCATGGTGTCCCGTCATGTACAGAAACGGCGCCTCGAACAGCGCCGTGTTGGTCGCTTCCACGTTGCGGCGCACGAACGTCACGTCGATGGCCGTGTTGCCGTTCACGGCCTTGAGCAAGTTCGCCACGGCCGAGGGATCCGGGTCCCAGTCGCCTTGATGGATCAACTGCCCGAATACGAACGCGTCGGCGCCGGGCTGCATCCCCTCTTCGTGATACCGCTTGGTCGTGGCCAGGAACCGGCCCAGCGACTGGTAAGACAAGGTGTAGGACAGCAGGTTGGTTCCAAGGCGCATGGCGTCGTGCGGCTCGATACGGGGCCCGGTGTCGTGCACGTGGCCGTCCCAACCGCAACTGAGATCGTAGCGCGAAAACAGCACCGCAGCCCGGCAGCCGACCTCGATGGCCAGGATCTCCGGTGGGTCTTTGCGCGCGACCACCGTACCTTCCTGGAAGGTCACCTCGTCGATGTCGAAGAAGCAGTGGAACAGCGGGTGCTCCTGGGGCAGCGGGGCCAGACGCCGGTGGGGGAACACGGCCTTGATGAACTCCGTGAAGCCGTCCACGAACGGTGCGCTGCCGCAGCAGGCGTCGGCGATCACCGTGCCGCCTCGGAACACGTACTCACGGACGCTCTCATGGACCCAGGCAGGCGTCTCGAGCCGCTGGTGGCCGGTCAGGTAGAGGATAGGCGTTTGTGCGGAATCCCAGGAGAACTTATCGGGCTGAACCACCTGGAACTTGTATTGGATGCCCAGCTTCGGGCAGGCGAATCGCAGCAGGCTCTGCGCGTCCGCCGGGTCCGATTTCCAATCCAGGTACTCATAGGGCGTGCCGTCTTCGTAGTGGCCTGTGCGCTTCTCGCCATACGCCAGTTTCCCGATCAATACCGGCGGGGCCGGCGCCCGCTTGCGCTCGGTCCGCCGCAACGGCGTGACCGGCAACGGCAGCGGCGGGAACGACTCGCCGCCCTTGATCCGCTTCGGTTTGGCGCGCGGCGGCGCCCCGCACGAGATATCTTGCCCCACCGCAGGCACACAAAGCGTCCCACACACGCCCGCCAAAAGGCCCAGGCAAAGCCACCGCCTGGCTTTCCCTGTTCGGTCTATGACGCCATTCATGGCTTCGGCACTCCGTTAGTCGCAGTTACCGCTGCGTCTATCTTACTCCAAAGGGCTGGTCTGGGGGAAACCGTAGCCGCCTCCGGACGCAGACATGCCCGCTTAGTGAACCCCGCTCATGGCGAAGGGGTTCCCGATCGCGATCACGCCCACAGTCCACCGAATGCGGTTCTTGTGGCCGCTAGGCAGGATGTCGCAGAATGACAACATGAACTCGATTGCGTTTGGAGAAACGCCATGAACAGACAATCCAGAAGCGACAAGCCCGGATCCACGCTTTCCCGCCGCGCGTTCATCGGCCGCGCGGTGGCCGCCGCCCCGTTCATGATCGTTCCCCGGCACGTGCTAGGCGGGACGGGGCACACGCCCCCGAGCGAGAAGCTCGACGTGGCCGCCATCGGCGCCGGCGGCCGGGGCGCCGCAAGCCTCCACGAGCTCGAGGACGAGAACATCGTCGCCCTGTGCGACGTCGACGACCAGCGCGCCGCGCACACCTTCAAGAGGTACCCGTCAGCGAAACGCTATCGGGACTTCCGCGTGATGCTCGAGAAGGAGAAGGGCATTGACGCGGTCGTCGTCGCCACGCCGGACCACAGCCACGCTGTGGCCAGCATGGCGGCCATCCAGCTCGGCAAACACGTCTACTGCGAAAAGCCGCTCACCCGCACCGTCCACGAGGCCCGCGCCATTGCCCAAGCCGCCCGCAAGGCCGGCGTCGCGACCCAAATGGGCAACCAGGGCATGGCCTTCGAGGGCAATCGGCTGATCAATGAGTGGCTCGAGGACGGCGCCATCGGCACCGTGCGCGAGGTCCACGCCTGGACCGACCGGCCCACGCACCGCGGCAAGCTGTTCTGGGCCCAAGGCGTCGAGCGCCCGCAGGACACGCCCCCCGTTCCGCCGACGCTCGACTGGGACCTCTGGCTCGGCCCGGCCCCGTATCGGCCCTACCACCCCGCCTATGTCCCCTTCGCGTGGCGGGGCTGGTGGGATTTCGGATCCGGCGGCCTCGGCGACATGGGCATCCACAACCTGGCCCCCGTCTTCTCCGCGCTTGAGCTCGGTCCCCCGGCCAGCGTCGAGTCCAGCTCGACTTTGGTGTTTGACGAGACGCTGCCGCTGGCCTCCACCGTGCACTACGAATTCCCGGCCCGTGGCGACCGGCCGCCGGTCCGAGTGTATTGGTATGACGGCGGCCTCATCCCGGCCCGGCCCGAGGAACTCGAAGGCCATCGCGAGCTCCCCCGAGAAGACGGCCTCATTTTCGTGGGCGACCAAGGCAAGCTCCTCGTCGAAGGCTGGGGCGGCCACAGCCCGCGCCTCATCCCCGAGTCGCGGATGGAAGAATACGAACGCCCGCCCAAGACCCTCCCGCGCTCGATCGGCCATTGGAAGGAATGGGTCGAGGCCTGCAAAGGCGGCCCGCCCCCGCGCTCGAACTTCGACTTCGCCGGCCCCATGACGGAAGCCGTACTACTCGGCACCGTGTCGGTCCGCGTCGGCAAACGCCTCGAATGGGACGCCCCCAACCTGCGCGTCACCAACGTCCCCGAGGCGAACGACTACCTCCACTACGACTACCGCGACGGCTGGACGCTGTAGCGCGCGGAGGGGAAGCGACCTGGGATCTTCCGCCCAGCGCGTGTTGCACCAAAACGGCCCTGAACGTCCCTTTCTCGGCGGGCCATCATCGGGCCGCAGCTTACTGCTCCTGAATCGTGATGCTTGTGGCCAGGTCCTGCTGCACTTGCTGATAGGGGTCCACCTTGGGGCGCTGCCTCATCTTGCGCTGTATCTGGCTCAACTTGCGCTTGGGCAGTCTGGCGATGTGGTACGCGGGACCGCCCGGCGCGATGGCCGGCATGGTCGTCATCCCCAAGACGATGCCGTTCACAGGTGATGTCAATGAAGTCTGCTCGCGCCCAAAGATTCCGTAAATGGTCGCCAGCGTCTCGCCTTCCCGCACCAGGTCTCCCGGTTTGGCGTGGAAGCCCAGAATGCCTCCCTGATCGGCCCGCACCCACACCTTCTTGTTCACGGCCACTTGAAAGGCCGGCTGCTCTGGTTCGCCCCGTACCATACCCAGAGCCATCAGCGCATTGAGCGCACCGCGCACGCCGACCGCGACGACGCGCGGTTCGATCTTCCAGACCTCGCCCGCCTCGACGACAATCACCGGCACGCCGACGCCCGCCGCGGCCCGTCTCAGCGAGCCCCGCGGACCTTTCGAATGGACCACGAGCTCCGCGCCGAACGCCCGCGCCAGCGCCGCCGTAGGGGGATCCCGCATGTCGGCCCGCACGTTCGGATAATTGGTGCGCTGGAGCGCCGCGCTGTGGAAGTCAATGCCGTAATCGCACTGTTGCACCACCTCGGTGAACAGGGCGTTGGCGAGCCGGCTTGTCAAGCTGCCCGTCGCCGAGCCGGGGAAGCACCGGTTGGGATCGCGCCGGTCCGGCATATAGCGCGTGTGCCTCTCGATGCCGTAGACGTTGACCACTGGGATCAGGACCAGGGTCCCCTTGAGGAGTTTCGGCGGGTCCTCCACAAGCAGGTGCCGCACGACGCCCATGCCGTTCAACTCGTCGCCGTGCATCACTCCCGTCAGAAAGACGCGCGGTCCGTTCTTCCTCGCTCGGTGCACGTAGACGGGAATCGTGACCGGATTGCCGAGGTAGGTCTCGCCGAACTGGAGGCGGAGCGCCCGTTTCTGGCCCAGCCGGATCCGTTCGCCAGCAATGATGAGAGGCTTCCTGCGCGTTCCCTCTGCCGTCGTGGAAGCCGCAGCGTGAGTCATGTCAGCCTTTCTTGCGACGTTTCCGTCTCCGTCTAGCTGTCTTCCGCTCAGGCATCATCGTGCGCAGTTCGTGCAACTCGCCGTAGCAGAGCAGCACATCTCCCGTTTGGATTACCTCGTCTCCCTTCGGATTCGGAATGGCGACGTCGTGGCGCGTGATGCTTACCACGTGGATGTTCCGCTGCGCCAGGGAGGTCGCCCGCAGTGCCTTGCCCTCCAACTCCGGCATGTTGTGCACCGGGAACTCCGCCACGGTGTAGCCGGCCGCCAGACGCAGGCGCTGGCGCAAGTCCACGTCGGGAAACAACACCTGCTGCTCAACGTCCTCAATGATCGCCCCGGCCACGTCGATGCCCGTTGCCGTCTCAATGCCCTCGAGTCCCGGAGACGAGTTGACCTCGAGCACCTGCGGCCCGTCGCGAGACTCCAACATGTCCACCCCGGCGATCCGCAGACCAAGAATCTGCGCCGCGCGAATCGCGGACCATTCGTA
>Ga0272442_10007460_pt1 | contig 14112 bp, 12 predicted proteins | sample SSMForm2O_FD_200262 | JGI IMG/M metagenome (GOLD analysis project Ga0272442, IMG submission 200262) | Marine sediment archaeal communities from Little Sippewissett salt marsh, Falmouth, MA, United States - SSM-Form-2O | ecosystem: Environmental > Aquatic > Marine > Wetlands > Sediment ...
TATGATAACATAATTCGAATTGAAATGTTTGGAGATGAAATTGAAAAAATAAGAGAAATCGACAAAGTAACAGGAGATATAAAAGATGAGTTTGAGTATCTTTATATTTATCCTGCCAAGCATTTTGTAATAGGCGAAGAGAAAAGAAAAAAAGCAGTAGAATCAATAAAAGAAGAACTAGAAGAAATACTTCCCACGCTTGATATGTTCGAGCGCCACAGACTCAAACAACGCACGCTCTATGATATAGAAATGATAGAAGAAACTGGTTTTTGCAAAGGAATAGAAAACTACTCACGGCATATGGATGGACGCATGCCTGGTGCAAAACCATATTGTTTTCTTGATTATTTTCCAGAGGATTTTCTTTTGTTTATCGATGAAAGTCACAGAACAATCCCACAAGTACATGGAATGTATCATGGAGATTACTCCAGAAAAAAAACACTAATAGATTATGGGTTCAGACTTCCAAGCGCTCTTGACAATAGGCCTCTTAAGTTTGATGAGTTTGAAAAATATATGAAAAATGTAGTATTTGTTTCAGCCACACCTGCAGACTATGAGATTGGTATTTCAAATCAGGTTGTCGAGCAAATTATTAGACCCACCGGTCTTGTCGATCCACCTTGTGAGATAAGACCAATTAAAAATCAAATTCATGATCTAATTAATGAGATAAACAAGACCATAAAACAAGGAAACAGGGTTCTTGTTACAACGCTTACAAAGAGACTTGCTGAGGAACTCTCAGAGTTTTTAGCAGAGAAAAACATAAAAACACGTTATCTTCACTCAGAAATTGACACCCTTGAGCGTTCAGAACTAATAAGGCAACTTCGCCTAGGAACCTTTGATGTGCTAGTTGGAATTAATCTTTTACGTGAGGGAATTGATATTCCTGAAATTGGTTTTATCGGAATTCTTGATGCTGATAAAGAAGGATTCCTCAGAGATGAAAAAAGTCTTATTCAGATAATTGGAAGAGCTGCAAGAAATGTTGATTCTAAAGTAGTGTTATATGCAGATAAAAAAACTGACTCGATAAAAAGGGCCCTTGAAGAAACTGACCGTCGTCGCAGCATGCAGCTTGAATACAACAAAAAACACAATATCAATCCTGAGACAATAATCAAACCTATAAAAGAAAAAGTAGTGGAAATAAAAGATATAAAGCATATTCCACGAAAAGATATTCCAGATATGATAGTTGACCTTGAGCTTAAGATGAGAAAAGCGGCAGATAATCTTGAGTTTGAAAAAGCAATTATGATACGTGATAAAATAAATAGATTCAAACAAGAACTACAAAAACAATCTTTTTAAAACAATTAAACAATATCATAATTGTGAGATAAGAGATATGGGTAGTATTTCAAAGTACGGATTTTTTGGTACATTAAAAAGAGTTAGAAGAAGAAAAACAGAGAAAAGCAAAGATAATCATACAAAAATAAAAAGCAAAAAACAAAGACAGAGCAAATACGATATACAAATAGATGCCCAAGGAAGTAGAAACAGCTCAGGCAGCAGTCACGTTTTTGAAGCGAACAAAATACAAATAGAAGATGACCCGCAAAAAGACAAAAACAAAGGACGAGATAAAAAAGAAAAAAAATTAAAAGATGTTAAAAAAACAAATCCGAACTTAATATCTTTTGATCATGAACTTACTGATTTTGAATATAAACTTCGTTATATCAATTTAAAAGATTTAACAGGTTCTGAGTATGGAAGATTCTTTCCACCCGTAAGAAGTAATCTTGTAATAATAGACGAAGAGGGGAGAGAATTTTCCGCAATACGTGCAGGAAACAATCAAATCTCAGGAGATATTATTCAATTTTTAAATGCAAACGAATTAAAACCGGGGGATAAAATCTCATTTGAATATGACCGAGAAGAAAAATCAGATCAGGGAAAAGCTGTTTTACATTTAAAGAAAAAGTAATTCTTAATTTTATTGAACGATATAAAAAAAGAAGATAATTATAAAATTAGATTACTTCATCTATCATTGGAATTAGTTGTTTATCCTTATATCCTCTCTGTTGCATAGCACCTGACGGGCAACTTGCGACGCAAGAACCACAACCCATACACAGTGCTTCATTTACCTTCGCATGCGTGGTTCCATCTTCTTCTTTTACAAGTTCTATTGCACTGTATGGACAAACCGCGATACATGTTCCACAACCAGAGCAAAGCTCTTCTGTTACATATGATACTTGAGGTTCTGCTTCAAGTTCTTCTTTAGACAAGATATTTGCTGCTCTGGCAGCAGCTGCACTTGCTTGGGCGACAGTATCTTGAATGTCTTTTGGCGCCTGACAACATCCTGCGATAAATATTCCATTTGTTGCAGTATCAACTGGTTTTAATTTTGGATGAGCTTCTAACAAGAAGCCATCTGCCCCTTTTGAGATTCGAAGTATTTTTGATATTTCCTCAGAGTCAGTACGTGAAACTAGTGCTGGCACAATTACTACAAGATCTGTTTTGATCTCAAAGAGTTTATTTGTTGTTGTATCAAAAATGTCAATTGTAAGATTGTCTCCCATATTTCTAACTTCAGAAGGTCTTCCCCTGAACATATTTGTGTTCATACCACGTATTTTTCTATAAAACTCTTCATATCCTTTTCCGAAACTTCTTATATCTGTGTAGCAAATGTTCATTTCGACATCGTCGCCTAGTTTTTCTTTTAAAAGATATACTTGTTTTAGGGCACTCATACAACCTATTCGGCAACACCACGAGCATTCGTTTTCATCTCGAGAGCCGGCACAAAGGATATAGGTGATACTCTTTGGTTTTTCACCATTTGAAGGCTTTATTATTTCACCCATAGTAGGTCCTGATGAATTGATTAGTCTTTCCATTTGCATACTTGTTATCACATCTTCTGAATGTGCATAGCCATACTCATACATCTTATTTGGATCTAGCAAGTCATAACCTGTAGCAACTACTATTGCTCCCACTTTTACTTCGCTTTCTTCATCTTTTTGTTTGAAATCTATTGCACCTGCTTCACATGCTTCTACACAAAGAGCACCTTTTCCACATTTTCCTTTTGTAAGCATCAGGCAACTGTTTGGATCAATTGTACATTTGAGTGGTACTGCTTGCGGAAAAGGCATGTAAATTGCACTTCTTTTTCCAATTCCCTCATCAAAATCTGATACCACATGCCCTTTCATACGACATGCTTCTACACAGTCCCCACATCCGGTACACTTATCCATATTAACATATCGGGCTTTCTTTTTAATCTTAACAGTATAATTACCTATACTTCCCTCGACACCAACAACTTCAGAATAAGTCAGTAGCTCTATATTTTGATGATTCAAAACCTCCATCATCTTGGGTGTAAGAATGCATCCACTACAGTCAAGAGTTGGAAAAGTTTTGTCAAGCTGTGCCATTCTTCCACCAAGACTTGGGCTTTTTTCAACGAGATACACTTTGTGACCCTGATCTGCAAGGTCAAGTGATGCTTGAATCCCTGCAATTCCACCACCAATTACAAGTGCCTCAGGTGTTACATTTATTTTTGATTTTTCAAGAGGCTCAAGAAGTTTTGCTTTTGCAACAGCAGCTCGCACAAGTGCTTTTGCTTTCTCAGTGGCTTGATCTTTATCATCATGTGCCCAGCTACATTGCTCACGAATATTAGCAATTTCAAGATTAAACGCATTTACGCCACCTGATTCTACTACTCCTCTAAAGGTATGCTCATGCATACGTGGACTGCAACAGGCAATTACCACACTGTCAAGTTTATTTTTCTTAATCGAGTCTTTTATAAGGTTTGCTCCAACATCAGAGCACATATATTTGTAATCTTTACTAATAAATACACCGTCGAGTCCTTTTGCATATTCAACTAGTTTCTTGACATCAACCATTTGAGAGATATTGATTCCGCAGTGACAAACAAAAACGCCGATTTTGTTACCCATTTTTATGTACCCCCCATAACTTTGTCAACCGGACTAAGGTTAAGATTCAATCCTAGTTTTTCTTTTGAAATTCCAAATGAAATCCCTATCATTTGTGTAAGGTAAAGTACAGGCACATCTAGTTTTGCAGCAACAGTCTCACCTGCTTTTGTTTGTTTTGAGTCATATTGTCTATGGCACCATGGACAAGTATCAATAAAAGCATCAAATTTTTGTTCTTGAACGCGTTGGAGTTTCTGACCTGTTTTTGTAAGGGCTGACTCTGGAAGATTAGCGTTTAATAGACCTCCACAGCAATCTAGTTTTTCAGGATAATACTCTGGTTTTGCACCAATAGCAATTAGTATCTCTTCCATTTTCTGTGGATTTTCTGCATCATCTGGTCTTCCTATCTCACTAGGACGTATAAGATGACAGCCGTAGTGTGTTGCAACTTTTAAGTCATTTAGTTGCTTCTTAACTTTCTTTTTTATTTTTTCAACACCTACAACACCATGGAGAATATCAAGTATACTTAAAACATCAGAAGCACCAGTGTATTTTAGTCCTTCTTCTAACAAAAACTTGTTTACTCTCTCATTCATTTTAGGATCTGTATCAAGTACACGTTTTGCCTCAGTAAGAGCCATATGACACATTGGACATGGTGCAAAAATATCTAATCCTTGCTTTTCTGCAATTGCAATATTTCTTGCAGAAAGTGTGAGGGTCATCATTTGATTAACACTTTTAATGGGTTCACCACAGCATGAAAAGTCTTTAACGTCTACTAGATCAATATCAAGTTTGGGCATTATTTCACGGATACTTAGTTCATATGCGTATTGCTCGGTAGGCATTACACAACCAGGATAAAGAGCATATTTTTTCATGATTACACCTTCTCCACCGCAAGTTTTGATAGCATTCCCATAAATTTTGCAGGATCTGTGGGTTTTGATATTTCTGGAAGGCCAAGATCATCCCGGTTCTTTGTTTTGTTATCGCTAGTGCTCACGCTTTTTATTTCTTGTAAAATTCCTGTTGAAAGAACTGACTGAAGCATTGCTGTATAATTCCCAGGTATTTGTTTACCACTTGCAACAGCCATGTTTTTAAGTGCAAATAAAATATCTACTGGTGCTATTTTTTGTGGGCATCTTTCTCTACATTTGAAGCAACTCATACAAGTCCAGATGATATCTGAGTTTACCATTTCATCTATTAATCCTCGTTTTAGAAGCGCTACCATTTTATGCGGCTCAAGTTCGAGTAATTTATGTGCTTCGCATCCTGATGTACATTTTGCACATTGATAACAGTAATCAGATATTTCTTCTTGAAGCCTGATTAACCTTTCGTTTATTTCTTTCCTCAGAGCAATTTGAGCCTCACTCATTGACGTTAAATCTGTTATGCTCATTAAATAAACCTCTCAACTAATAACAATTGTTAAATATTTAAACATTTATAAGCTTTTTATCTTAGACAAATATGTAATATCTACTAAAAAATTGAAGAGAAAATCCTATTTTTCTTTTACTTTTTGAATATGAATATTTCCATCTTTGAAAACAATCCAGCGAAGTTTTTCTCCATCCTTTAAATCTAAGAGATCTACTACTTCTGAAGGAACAGTCATTCTACGTCTGGAACCACGTATAGTAATTGCAGTATCTGTTACACATCTGATATCATTAAGATCGACTTTCATTGGAATTACCCATAAGTTATAATAGACTAGGTAATAAAATAGTTTGTTCATAAAACATACAACTTCAAAAGAACATACAAACCTATTCCCAAAGCATAAACTGGTATTACTACCCTCCAGAGTTTATTTGGAAAAACTCTCACAATGTAAGGTGACACTATAGCTGCAATAAATCCGCCCGTAAAAACTGAAGGAAGCAAATAAAAATCTATATAGATCGCTTGATTTGAAAAAACAGGAATTAGCACAAATGCAGCAACACCTGCAACAGATACAAGTCCTTCAGATACTGAAACAATTGCGGTTGCTGTCTTTTCATATATTCCTGAAAAAATTTGACCAAGCATTACTACTGGGCCATATCCTCCAGCACCTATCCCTTTGTTAAAACCAGCTAGAGCTGAGAAAAATGTTAAAATTTTAGGTTTATAAGAAGAAGACTTGCTCTTTAGTTTAAACATTGCTATAATACCCATGACAATCACAAGAAGAGCCACATATGTTTGTATTATCGATTTCTCAAGTTTTATAGAGTAATAAGTTAGAAAAACAGACAATATAATAGCAAACATTCCTAGTATCGCAATATTTATCATGATTTTTGTTTCTTTGTTTAAGGGTTTTTTAATTCTAAAATTTACATTTTCAAATTCCTGATGAAAAAAACCTGCTGTAAATCCAGTTATTGCCTCAGAGATCAGTAGGATAGGGACTACTTGAAGTGGCTCATACCCAAAAATAAAAAGTAGTGGTGTAAGACCTGTTCCAAAGCCCATGCCCGCGCATGAATCCATGGTTTCAAATAAAAACGCAAGAATTACTATCAGGGGTATTAATTCCATCATCTAAAACCTCTAATTTTAGAGAGTTACTACAAATATTATCATTACTGATAGGTAAATTAGCAGAGCAAATGCCATTCTTTTTAAAGTAGATTTTTTGATTTTCATTCTTTCAAATGTTGTCATTTTTTCATCTAGTAATTTTGCTAGATATCCTACTTCATCAACAATAATTTTCTTTTGCATTTATTATCGCCCCTTATATGTTATAGATATATCTCCACCAATATTTATATTTATTGGTAATTTACCAATAATTAATGGTATTTTACCAATTAACAATAAGTTTAATACTAAAGCCCAGTATGCCTGGAGAACATATGCATGGAATAGTATACCACGAAGACTATAACAAATATGACCTGGGCATGGATCACCCACTAGTTGGTGACAAACCAAAAAAAACAATGGAGCAACTAGAGTTAAAAGGACTTTTAAAAGAGTTTGAAGTATTTAAACCAAGGAAAGTAACTCAAAAAGACTTAGAAAGAGTTCATAGTAAGTCATATATAGAAAAAATAAGAACTCTGAGTAAAACAGGAGGAATGCTTGCAAAAGATACACCTGCACCAAAAGGAATTTATGAAATTGCAAGACTTTCAGCAGGTGGAAGTATGCTTTGCGCAGAAAAACTACTAGAAGGTTTCAAATGCATGTGCAACCCCTTAGGCGGTTTTCACCATGCAAGCATAGGAAACTCATCTGGTTTTTGTTTTTTCAACGATATTGCAACCACAATTGAGTACTTGCGAGATACGTACAATCTTAAAAAGTTCATGGTCGTTGACCTAGATGTTCATCATGGTAATGGAACACAGGACATATATCTTTATGATCCCACTGTTTTAAATCTTTCTTTTCATCAAGACGGGCGAACCCTTTATCCCGGCACAGGTAAAATTGAAAACATAGGCAAAGGTGAAGGAAAAGGTTTCACTGTTAATCTTCCATTTCCACCAAGCACTGGAACAGGCAGTTATCTAATCGCCTTTAATCAAATTGTACCACCACTCATCAAGCAATTTAAACCAGATATCATCCTCTTTCAATCAGGTGTAGATACTCATCATTCTGACCCATTATCAGATTTAGATCTTACCTATCAAGCCTTTTTTTATCTAGCTAATAAAATGAAGGAATTATCAGAGGAAAGTTGCGACAAATTGCTAGTTCTTTTTGGCGGTGGATATAATAGCGACTCAAGTATAAGCTGTTATTATAATACTGTTTGTGGGCTTCTTGATAATCAGAATTACTTGAGAGAAAAAGATCCTATGTCTCATTACAAAGCAGAAGTAGTAATAGAATATGTCTCACGTCTTAAAGAATTATTAAGCGTTTATTGGAATTTTGAATAAGATTCAGTTAATTTTGAATATAATTCAAACGGTGCACGATAAGCTTATTAAATAGACTTAGATATGGGGCAACAAATCAGTTTTATTAGAAATAGGAAGGTCTACTATGAGTGTTGTAAGTTTAGATAAAATGTTTAAACCAAAAAGCATAGCAGTAATAGGTGCAACAGACAAAGTTGGAAAAACAGGATATAGAATTTTTAGAAACTTAATTGGATCAGGATACAATGGAGTAGTATATCCCGTAAACCCAACAAAAGAAAGTGTTCAAGGGGTAGCAGCATACAAATCAGTCGATGAAATCAAAAAAGAAGTTGACCTTGCAATCATTGTAACACCAGCAAAAGTAGTATGTGATGTTGTTGAGCAATGCGGAAAAAAAGGGATAAAGGGAATATTAATTATTTCTGCAGGTTTCAAAGAGATAGGTGAAGAAGGGAAAAAGTTAGAGAAGAAACTGTTAGATTTAAAGAAAAAATATAAGTTAAGAATAGTAGGGCCTAATTGTGTAGGATATAGTCTACCATATCTAAACTTAAACGCAACATTTGCAGGCTCAATACCTGATAAAGGAAATATAGCACTTTTCTCACAGAGTGGAGCAATTTGTGGAGCAATCCTTGACTGGGCAGCCGCAGCAAAAGTAGGATTTAGTGCATTTATATCAGTCGGATCGATGCTTGATGTAGATTTTGGAGATTTAATAGATTATTTCGGTCGAGATGCTAACACAAAGAGCATTGTTTTGTATTCTGAATCAATTACCAACGCTCGTAAATTTATGAGCGCAGCTCGTGGATTTGCCAGGGTAAAACCAATCATTGTTATAAAATCAGGAAGATTTGCAGAAGGGGCAAAAGCAGCATCATCACACACTGGTGCCATGGCAGGTAAAGACTACATTTATGATGCGGCATTTAAACGAGCAGGAATCGTTAGAGTAAAAAACATTCAGGATTTATTCAATGTTTCATCAATCCTTGCAAAACAACCTAGACCAAGTGGCCCCAATATTGCAATAATTACAAACGCTGGCGGGCCCGGTGTTCTTGCAACAGATGCAATAATAGAACATAATGGAAAACTAGCAGAGCTTACACCAGAGACAATGGAAAAACTTAATTCGTTTTTACCCTCTCATTGGAGTAAAGCCAACCCAATTGACATAATAGGAGACAGCGACGAAGATGTATATCAAAAAACAATTGATGTCTGTCTTCAAGATCCAAATATAGACAGCATACTGGTAATTTGTGTACCTCAGGTAGTAGCAGATCCTAAACGTCTTGCAGATAGAGTAATTGACCTTTCAAAAAAAGCAACAAAACCAATACTTACTTCATTTCCAGGTGAAGCAAGTGTCCAGTTTACAAGAGATCTGTTAAATAAAAACAATGTCCCAACATATAACACACCTGAGGAAGCAGTTGAGTCATATATGTATCTTTACAACTATGCAAAAAACCTTGAACTGTTATTTGAGACACCCGAAGAAAGGAAAGTTGTATCAACACAGGAAAAACAGGATAGGCTCAAACAAATAATAAAAACAGCAAAAGATGAAAAAAGAACGATTCTAAGTGAAGCAGAAGCAAAAGAATTCGTTGAATTATATGGCATAAAAACTACAAGACCAATATTTGCAAAAACAGAAGATGACGCGGTAAAAGTTGCAGAAAAAGTCGGCTATCCTGTTGTTATGAAAATCCAATCACCCCAGATAACGCATAAAAGTGATTCAGGTGGAGTAGCACTTGATTTACAATGCGAAGAGTCAGTAAGAAACGGATATAAAAATATGATGAAGACCGTAAAAGAAAAAGTACCAAAAGCAAAAATTGAAGGAGTAACCATACAAAAGATGGCTAAAAACACTGGTGGAGAATTTATACTTGGCTCAAACAAAGACCCAGTATTTGGTTCAATTATACTATTTGGAATGGGTGGCATATTTACAGAATTATTCAAAGATCGTGCAATTGGTTTTCCACCCTTAAATCAGGTTTTATCTCAAAGAATTTTGGAACAGACAAAAGCATACAAGATGCTAAAAGGATTTAGGAACATTAAACCAGCGGATATGGAAAAAGTAGAACAAACGATGATCAATTTTTCACAGATGATAGAAGAGCATCCTGAAATTGCTGAAATTGATATAAATCCATTGATAGTATGTGATGACGAATTAATAGCAGTAGATGCAAGAATCATACTAGATAAAAGTCCAAAAGGAAAACCCCACATGATAATAAGCAAATACCCAAGTAAATATATGAAAGAGATTAAACTAAGAGATGGGACACAAGTACTGCTAAGACCAATAAAACCTGAAGACGAAAATATGTGGCAAGAAATGTTTAATACATTTTCAGAAGAAGCGGTTAGATTCAGATTTTTCAGAAGAATTAAAAATACACCTCACGAAATGAGAACTCGCTATTGTAATATAGACTATGATAGAGAAATAGGAATAGTTGCAGAAATAAATGATAAAGGAAAAAGGCGAATACTTGGTGTTTCAAGAATTATTATGACACCTGGTCAAAACGATGAAGCTGAATTTGCCCTCATAGTTTCTGATGAATGGCAAAGAAGAGGACTAGGCTCAGACTTCCTTGATCATACAATTCATATAGCAAAAGATAAAGGATTAGAAAAAATTACAGGAATAGTGCTAAAAGACAACATACCAATGATTACACTTTGCAAAGAGAAAAACTTCAAAATCGAGTCAGGAGATCCTGGTGAATACAATGTGGAGTATAGATTGTAAATATTAATATAACCAATAGCAATCTAGATTAAACATGCAAATTCCAATTTTATATGGTAAAGGGAAAAAGATACTAAACATCAATTACAACTGTGAAGTTTTAGAAACAAAAGACATAAATTTAGAAATAGAAGAAGAAATACTTGAAAAAGCATTCTTGGATCCTTTAAACAAAGAATCATTTGAAGAGTTTGCATCTAGCTCTGATCGTCTATTGATAATTGTAAATGATGCAACACGGCCTACACCTACTGCCAGAGTTCTTGATTATTTAAGCCCAATTCTTTTGAATCATCATGATGTAGCTTGTATCGTTGCATGTGGGTCACACAGGAAACCTACCGAAGAAGAGTTTGAACAAATTTTTGGAAAATGCTACAAAGAATTTAAGGAAAAAATCTTCGTTCATGATGCAGAAAAAAAATATGAAATAGAATTTATTGGAACTACTAGCCGTGGCAACAAAATAGGTTTCAACAAAAAAATCTTTGAATACAAAAACATAATTACGATAAACAGCGTTGAACCACATTATTTCGCAGGTTACACCGGAGGTAGAAAATCATTTTTACCAGGTGTTGCAGCATATGAGACGATAGAATATAACCATACTTTTGCACTTGAAAAAGAATCATGCGGACTTGCACTTAAGGACAATCCTGTAAACGAAGATATGATGGAAGCAGTAGACATTTTAAAAGAAAAAATTAATATATTCTCAATTCAAGTTGTTTTAACACCATCAGGTGAAACATATAAGGTAACAACTGGGGATATTCACGATTCTTTTATAAAAGCAGTTGAGTATTCAAAACAGGTTTCCTGTATAAAACTAAAAGAAAAAGGAAACATTGTATTAACAGTTGCACCACCGCCTCTGGATATTAATCTATATCAATCTCAAAAAGCACTTGAGAATGGTAAGCTTGCACTTGAAGACAATGGGATAATTATTCTTTGTTCAAAATGCCCTAAAGGGATAGGCCCTGATAAATTCATGAATCTTCTAATTTCTGAAGAAACACCTGAAAAGGTTCTTGCTAAAATAAAAAAAGGCTACATACTTGGTTATCATAAGGCTGCAAAAATCGCAGAGCTTTCCTGCAGAGCTAATATTTGGGCTGTAACAGGAATAGATGAAGAGAAAATTAAACAGGCTTTTATAAAACCTTATAAAGACATTCAAAAAGCATTAGACGATGCAGTCATTGAAACAAAGAGCAGGGATGAAACTCCAAAAATCGTGATTCTTCCATCAGGAAGTCTTACGGTTCCTTTTATTTCAAACGCTTAATTTTATCAATTATCTGCATTAGATTTTTTTCAATACTTTCTGAAATATCCAGTGAAATATCACAGCCAAAACCTAGATTTTTTGGTTGAATACCAAAAATATATATTTTTTCTGGGATCTCATTTAATTTTTCTGATAGTTTTATAACTTTAAAAAAATCATTTTCATGCGTCGAAAGATTTATTTTTATTTTTTTACTAATAATCTCTTCTTTTTCAAAAAATCTAAGCTCACCTGGTTTTCCACCAAACTCTACAGCATCTAATATAAACACAATGTCAAAATCTGCAAGGTAGTGGAGAAGAACCATACCCCCAGAACCTCCATCAATAAAATCGATATTATCTGGTAATTCTTCTTTTTTATTTTTTAGTCTCTCAAGTAAAATAAGACCTAATGAATCATCTTGTCTTAGCGAGTTTCCGATCCCAATTATAGCTGTTTTTTTCATAAGATTTATAAAAATTTAACGTCCAAGTAATGAGTGCTGCAAGAAATACATGGATCATATGCTCTAACTAGCATTTCAAGAGTAAGTTCTATTTCTTTTTCAGATTTATCGAGTACTTGTGGAACTAATTCTTCCATATCATGTTGTATATTTGCGTGATTCTGATTAGTTGGGATTATACAATTTGCTTTTGTACAGTTTCCATCCTTGTTTATTGTATAATCATGAACGAGTATTCCACGCGGAACCTCAACAACACCCACTCCTCTCCCTTCTTTTATCTTGATATTCTGAGGTTGCTCTTGTTTTATTCCTTTATCAAGCATCACATCTATCCATTTTATCGAGTCTTCAATATTATGAACGTATTCTACAAGTTGTGCAATGTTGTTCATATAAGGGTTGTAACAAATTGGTTTTAAACCAAACATATCTGCAACTTTTTTTGCTTCTGGCTCAAGTTGTTTGCTATTTAGATTATATCTAGCAAGAGCTCCCACCATGTATGATTTGCGATTGTTCTTTGCATATTTTGCAGTTGACTGAGGGACAACGTATTCCTGCATCATTTCTTTGTAGTCATTGCTGTCTTCTAAAACACCAGTGTCAGTAGAGGCAATTTTTCCTTCATAAAAAGCATACTCTTCTTTGCTGGTGAGACCAATGTATTCTGTTTCACGAGTAAAGTTTGGAAGTTTGTCTGCAACAGTAAGAATTACTTCTGCTACTTTTTTGGTTCTATCTAGATTTTCTACAAATCTTTCTCTTAATTTTTCCAACTGTTTTTTAGTTGGAAGCATTGTAAAACCACCTACCACAAGTCTTATCGGATGAGTGGTTCTTCCACATATTAATTCTGAAAACTCGTTTGCAAATCTGTGCAACTTTACAATTTCCAAAAGTGCATCTTTGCTCTTTGATGATGCAAGTGGAAAAACACTTCCGACACCAAAAAGATCTGGTGCTGCAAGATAGCCAACATGCAGTATATGGCTTTGCATGTTCTCTCCATTTATTGCAAGATGACGTAGAATATCTGTTTGTTTTGAAATCTTAACATCCATTGCATCTTCAGTTGCTTTAAGACTGGCCAAAGAATGACCAATTGAGCAAATACCACATATCCTAGATGTAATCGTTCTTAGTTCATCATAGTGTCTACCGCGCAGCATTGCTTCAAAGAATCTTGGTGCTTCTGGTACTTGCCATTGTATCTTGTTTATTTCTCCTTTTTTGACATCAAGAACGATGTTTCCATGACCTTCGACACGAGTTATATGATGAACATTTATACTCACATCTTTGCTCATTTGCATTCCTCCGTTTCATAGTTATATAGCATGCATCGTCTTTTCATCTCTTCATATGTTAAATCGTATCTTTCTAATATATCCATTACACACTCAACTTGTGGTTTTTTAAGAATGCCTCTACATCCATCACAAGCAGATCCGTTAGAAGGGCATATTGCATTACATCCTGCACGTGTTATAGGACCAAGGCAGAATTTTCCTTGCTCAAATAAGCACTCATTTTCTCTTTTTTTACATTCAACACATACAGGATAATTTGGAATCTCAGGTTTTTTACCCATGGCAAGTGCAGTGATTACCTGTTTTATTTCATCACGGTTAGGTGGACACCCCCTTATATAGTGCTCTACTGGCACTACCTCATTTACCGCTTTTGTTTGATAAACATTAAAGTACTTGTTGCCTTTTAAATCTGCATCG
>Ga0272442_10007461_pt1 | contig 14111 bp, 9 predicted proteins | sample SSMForm2O_FD_200262 | JGI IMG/M metagenome (GOLD analysis project Ga0272442, IMG submission 200262) | Marine sediment archaeal communities from Little Sippewissett salt marsh, Falmouth, MA, United States - SSM-Form-2O | ecosystem: Environmental > Aquatic > Marine > Wetlands > Sediment ...
AGGTCGTTGACGTCGCTCACGCCGCCGACGCCGGCCCGCCCCTGCCAGCGCACGGGCCTTCGGAAGGTGCCCATCGTCCCCCAGTCCAGGCCGGCCAGCCAGGCGTGGGCGACGCCCAGGACGTCCTCCCAGCGCTCCTTGAGTTCGGCCACGTCGCCCGTGAGTTCGTAGTAGCGGGCCAGGTGGTAGAGGTTCTTCTCCGGCGGCAGCTTGAGAGGCACGTAGAAGTTGGCGGCGACGAAGTTCTTGTTGAGCCGCGCGACCACCTGCGGTGGAGTGGCTCGGCAGCGTTCGCGGGATGCTCCCTGGCCGAGCGGCAGGAAGCCCATCACCTCGGGCGGGTGCTTGTGGCGGAGGGCCTTGAGGTAGGCCAGCAGGCGCTTCTGCGTGGCAGGCCCGAGCAGGGGATAGGCCTCGGCCAGATAGGTGATGGTCGCGGCGGGGTTGCCGAACACGAAGTGGCCGCGGAAGCCACGGTCGTAGTAGCCCATGTAGCCGGCGCCATCGTCGTCGAGCACGGGATACCAGGGTGCGAGCTCGCCGGCATCGAGCACTTTGGCGACTTCGCGCTCGAGCTCAGCGGCGAGCTCGCGCGGGGCCGTGCCCTTGCCTGGGGTGCGGTCGGCGCGGACGTAGCGGCTGATGCCCGCGATGCGCCAGGTGTACTCGCGAGCGCCGTCGACGCCTGCCACCGGCCCGTGGGCTGTGAGGACGCTGGTGCTGACGACGGGGCCGGTGAACTGGACGGGGAAGCCCTCCTCACGCGCCAGGGCGAGCGTGGGCGGGATCGGGGCGAAGGGTCTCCCGCCAGGCGCCACGCGCACCATGCGGAACCGCTCGGTGATCTCGATGGTGTCGCTCCCTGCGTCGTAGCGGTAGGTCTCGGAGGCAGCGGCGGGGAACTCGTGCAGGCGCTCGGCCCACCAACGGCAGGTGGCAGCTACGGCGTCGGGGAGGCCTGCGCCCCAACCCTCGGTGCCGGGCACCGTGGGGCAGGCGAAGGGGCGGAGCTGGGCGGGCATCACGCGGTTCCAGCTCACGCGGTAGGGCTGAAGGGAGTCCTTCGCCAGGCGGCGGGCGATCAGATAGCGGTCGCCGAAGATGGGCACTATGACCACGTGGCCGACCTGGTCGGGCGCGAACTCGGCCACCAGGCCCTGGCGGAACGACAAGGTGGGGGCGTTCTCGAAGAGGAAGAGGAGCGGGCAGTCGGCGGGGTAGGGAGCGGGCAGGTAGGTGGAGAAACGCGACGAGGTGCCCACGGTGCCGAACCACACGAGGAGCCATGCGCCCGCGGGGAGCGACAGCTCGTCGGTCTGCATGGCCGAGCCGACGGCCACGGTGCCATCGACCTCGCGGGCGAAGCCGTGCGGCTGGGGCGCATCCTTGCCGCTCAGGAAACCGAGGGCCTCGGCGTCGGAGTGGACGAGGAGGGCGGGCGTGGTGCGGCTCGCCCAGATCCTCAGTTTCGTGCCCGCCCCCGACGTCCACTGGCAGAGGGCGTGGGACCAGTCGGCCTCGAGCACATCCACCTTGGCCGGCCGGGCTGCACCAACGCGCACGGAGCCGAAGCTGCGCGCGAGCCCCCAGTCCGTCTGCTTCTCGCGCCGGAGGCGCTGGATGCTCTGCCAGGGGATCATGCGGCGCAGCAGGCGGGGCCATGCGCGCTGCTGCACTTCGACGGCGGTGCCGAGGTTGGCGAAGGCGCGCACGCCGGCCCCCTGCCACGCGCTCGGGTGGGTGGCACCCACTCGCCAGGGGCGGAACCGCGAGCGTTGCTGCCATTCGGCAGCACACGCGAGCGAACAGCACAAGAACAGAGCAAGGGGGATTCTCATTTCCCTCCCTCCGCCGTGCCGCGGGCCACCAGGGTGTAGAAGAGAATATGGAAGTAGCGGCCGCTGCCGACCGACACGGGGTTGGCCCCGCTCTGGAGATTGTCGTACCAGCGCACACCAGGGCTGGGATTGGGCAGCCACTTCTTCGCCTTCACGTCGTAGATGCCCGTGTGGTTGGCGTTGCCCTCTTCGCAGTGGAAGATGTAGATGTAGCGTCCGCCGCAGCTCGCATTGAGATTCTCGTCCGCGTTGGTCTGCGTGGGCGGGAGGATGAACTCGACGAGGCGGTTCTTCACGATATCGTAGCGGGCCCAGCAGTTGTTCACGTGGACCCAGGGGACGATGAGGAGGCCATCATCGTCCTCGACGGGGGGCGTGACGGGGCCGTGCATGGCGTTCACGCGGAAGTGGGGCGCCACGAAGGCGATCGTGCCGTCCTCCACGCGCAGGACGAAGAGGTCCTGGTCCTCAGGGTGCTTCGTGTAGTGCTCGATGACGGCTTCCTGGCGCTTGAGCAGGTCGGGGGGCATGCGGCCGGCGCGCTCTTCGGTGGCCTGGGCATAGAGCTTGGGGAAGCCGTCGGGCGGCGGCCAGCCCTTCCACGACGGATGCCACCCGCCGGGGTGCAGAGCGGGGGTCTTGAAGGCCCCCGCGTACGGGCTGTGCTTGTTGTAGATGTCCGCCTGGAAGTGGGCCATGGGCCGAACGACGACGAAGCCTTTGTGGACGACGGGATGATAGTCCTTCATCGACATACCCTGGAGCTGATCACTGGCCCACAGGCGCTTGCCGGAACGCAGGTCGAGGGCGTAGATGCGGATGTCCTCGCCGCCGAAGAACACGCGGCGGTCGTCAGCGCAGGCGGTGCCGAAGATGGGGCCATCGATGGTGTGGGTCCAGACGGGCTTGCCCGTCTTCTGATCGAGAGCATAGAAGGAGCCTCGGCGGTTGCCCATGAGCACCTTGCCGTCCGCGAGGAGTGGGGCGACGGTGAAGCCGGCGCTGGTGGAGGTTCTCCAGGCGATGGTCCCCGTCTCCGCGTCGAGGGCGTAGACGCGGCCGTCGAGGCTTCCCACAAACACCTTCCCGTCCGCGCAACCGGCCGAGTGCTGGATGGAGCCGAGCCCGTCGCGGGTCCACAGCTCCTTGCCCGTGGCGGCGTCGAAGCAGTGCATTACGCCCTGCTGGGTGCCGACGAACACGCGGCTCCGGTAGACGATGGCCTGGGTGCGGCGAGCTGGGCGCTCGGGCAGGAAGCAGCGCTTCCAGGCCAGCGTGTAGGGCGGGCGAATCTCGTCGGGCGTGTAGCCCGAGCGTCGGGCATCGTGCTGATGTTGCGGCCAGTCCCCGGCCATGCAGCACGCTGCGAGTGCCGCGATCAGTGCCGCTCTCCCCATGAGACCTCTCCTTGAGGGCGGGACGCGGTTCCCGATTCCCTTATAGTCCCGCGGCCGGGGCCTGTCAATCCCGTAAGCTGGGTGAACTCGTGAGGATGCCGCGCGGGATGGTGAGGGAGATACGGGCCGGCCCGCGCGTCTCACCAAGTCTGGGCGTGGTCGCGGCATCTCGCGACGGGAGCAAGAGATGGCATCAAGCAGCAGAGCCCGGCTCTTGGACAGTCTGCGCGTGCCCAGTGCGCGGATTGTCGTCTCAGGCAAAGCCGCACACGCGATCCGCCGTACGGCAGCGGTCTTGCGGGGGCACTCCCCACGCCCCTGTCGACCTGGCACGCCGACCATCTCGCCCGCGACGTCTTCCTCGGGCTCGACGGCGACATCCGCGTCTGCGGCGACACCGTCGTCATCACCTACTACAACGCCCCCGACGCCCACCGACTCCGCGGCCACTACGAAGGGCTGCCTGGGATACTCGAACGCGAGGGCACGGCGCCGCACGTTCCCTGGCTCTACGGCCTCAAGCTCGACTTCCGCTTCAGATAGGACCATCGGCCCCTATGCCCTCCTGCGCTCTAATCATCTCCCCCCGCAAAATCGCTGCCGTACGGCGGACGTCACGATCCACGCGTCCTGCGCGACCGGCCTTCCGGCGTGCCCTCTGCCCCGCGAGACATCAGGTCCCCAGATGCGCGGTGTCGTGCCAGGACAGCTCTGGGGCGACAACACTGCCAATCCCGGCAGCCCACGCCACGACCTGGTCAGGGATGCGGGTAGAGATGGCCGGCGTGGGCCTGCGCTGGACGCCGACGCGGACGCGCCGGTATACTGCCCGCGCGGCCGGGCAATCGGGACATGGCTGGGGGCTGTGGCGTAATGGAGTGTGGGCGAGCGGGCAGGCAGCAGTGGTTTGTGCCCGATCTGGTGCTGCTCTCGGGCGCGTTCTTCTTCTTGTTCCTCGGCCCGGGGGCGGTGCAGCAGCACCTCGGTACGATCCTGGGCGACAAACGGTTCTTCACGCTCGCGGCGGTCTACGTGTCGTTCTGCGTCTGGCGGATCTTCATCGGGATCACGATCAGGGTGCTGGGCGACTTCCTGTCCGAGCTGCTCGGCGCGGCCACCTACGTGGGGTTCGTGGCCGTGCTGTGGGTGTCGACGAGCTGGCCCGCCGTGCTCCTGGCCGCGGCGCTGTGGGGGTGGGGCGCGGCGTCGCTGTGGATCACCAGCCAGTCGCAGGTGCTCGATGCCACGCGCGGGCACGGCTCGGCGAGCGGGTTCTTCTACTCGATTCTGACGGCTGGCCAGGCTCTCGGCGTGGGGCTCCTGGCGCTGATCGCCGCCCGCTGGCCCACGCCTGCGGGGGCCGCGCCGGGCCGCCTGCTCCTGGCCACGTGCGTCGTCCTGGGCCTGCCGGGGCTGGTGCTCGTGTGCCTGACGCCCCGGCGGAAGGTGGAGCGGGAGCGGTTCACGCTGAGTGGCTTCTGGCGGATCGCGCGGCAGCGGGCGATCGTGCTGGTGGGCGTGATCCTGCTCTGCTCGTCGCTGTCGTTCGGGATCCTGCTTGGGGCGTTCAGCGAGCTGTCGCGAGCGACGACGGGGGCGCAGTGGCCGGCGATTGCGTTCTACGTGGCGCGCGTGGCGCTCTGCTTCCCTGCGGGGCTGCTCGCGGATCGGATCGGCAAGGAGCGGGGGCTCAAGTTCAGCTTCCTGCTCGCCGCGGCGGGCATCGTGGTCGCGGCGCTGTGGCGGACGAGTCCCGGCCTCTCGCTGGCCGTGTGTGCGGGCGCGATGGCCATGCAGCAGACCCTCGCACAGTCGAGCGCCATGGCCCTGATGGGCGACGTGGCGGAGCCGAAGAGCCGCCACCTGGCGCTGGGCGCCGTCTTCTTCTGGCGCGACCTGGGCGTGGTGATCCCGCTCTTCGTAGCCGGCCTGCTCAAGGGCCTGCTGCCCGACCCTGGAGATGCGCAGGCGGTGGAGACGGTCTTCCGAGCGGCGCTCCTCGGCTTCGCCGCCGTGTTTGTGGGGAGCGCGTTCCTGTGCGACGCGCTGCGCCGCGCCCTGACCCGAACGCAGGGCGCGAGGAACTAGACCAGCTTTGGCCGGAAGGCGAGACCCTATCGCCTGGGCATGGCGGGCATGCCGGGCATCATGGGCATCTGCATGACCTGGAAGCCGCCCGGGATCCTGAAGAAGGCGTCGGCGAGCGGCTTGGTGTCGATCTGCGTGAGCCAGAGCTCGGACGTGCTGTTGCCGGACCTGGTGATGATGCGGTAGGGGAAGCCGGGGAGCTTGGCGCGGGTCCACGCGGGGCCTTGCCCGCCGCTGAGGCCCATGGCCATGTCGAGGCCGCTCGCGCCCCCGAGATCCTTGACGACCCACAGTTCCGTGACGTCGGCATCGGTCTTGGCGGTCCACTCCTCGGCGGTGTAGTTCGTGACGTCGCCGGCGGGGGCCTGGCCGGCCTTCACGAGGGAGAGGAGGGTGCCGGCGCGCGTGAAGGCCACGGTGGTGGTCTTGCCCGTGCGGGTGAGCTCGGGTGCCTTGCCCTGTGCGGGGGTCTGGGCGCCGGCCGCGGGTGTGGGGAGGGCCATGGCCATGCGCTGGGCGGGCATCACGAGGTGGAACTTCTTCGTCGTGAGGTCGCCGAGAAGATAGCCTGCGGCGCCGCCGGGAGCGGGGGCCTTGACGTCCACGCGGATCTTGGACTGCTTCACGTAGTAGTCCATGCCGAACTGCTGGGTGCGTCCTGCGCGGAGCATGGTGCCCTCGAGGCGCATCTTACCCTCGAACGGTGCAGCGGCGTGTGCGAGCCCGAGGCAGGCGGTGGCTGCAAGGACTGGCGCCAGCACGGTGCGGCGCGTCCTCATCGACACGGTTCGACCCATGGGGATTCTCCTTTTCCCTGGTGTGCCGTGAGGATAGCAGGCGGGGCGGGGCGCGTCAACTGCGGAAACGCCGCGTGCGGACCGCGGCGGTGGGCCTTGCGCGGATGGGCGGTCAGGGTGTAACATCTGGCCCGCGTGGTGCGGTGCGGCGAGGTGGTGCCGCGCGCACAGCACGTCCCAGACCCCTTTGCCCGGTTGGTCCCCGACGAAGTGCCCGGGGGCGATGGAGCGTGCGCCGAGCTTCTCTCCTGGGTTGGAGCCGAAGGCCGCGTTAGGGAGCAGCGCGATGTCGACGGTCGAGAGCGGTGGCGGGATGCCCATGGTCGTGGCGGTGATCGACATCGGGTCGAACTCGGCTCGGATGGAGATCGCGCAGGTGGGGCCGGAGGCGGATGTGGAGGTTCTGGAGCAGACTCAGCGGGCGGTTCGCCTGGGGCACGACACGTTTGTGAGCGGGCGGCTGAGTCAGCAGACGATGAACGCGGTGATCGCGATTCTGCGCGACTATCGCAAGCTGCTCGAGACGTATGGTGTGGAGACGGTTCGTGCGGTGGCGACGAGTGCGGTGCGGGAGGCAGGCAACGGCGACGCGTTCGTGGATCGGGTGGCGATGGCGGTGGATATCGACGTGGAGGTGCTGGCGCCTGCGGAGGAGAGTCGTCTGACGGTTTCGGCGGTTCGCCGGGCGGGGCGAGGGGCGCTGGATCTGTCGCAGGGCCGCACGCTGATTGCGAACATCGGTGGGGGCAACACGCTGCTGACGATGCTCGAGGACGGGGAGATCGCGGCGTCGGAGAGCTGGGCGCTCGGCTCGGTGCGGCTCCAGGAGCACGTGGCATCCACGCGCGTGCCCCAGGCCCGGGAGGCGGACATACTTCGCCGCCAGATTGCGAACGCGGTGGATGTGATCAAGCGGGCCGTGCCGGTCGCGGGGGTGGAGCGTCTGGTGGCGGTGGGGGAGGATGCGGTGTTTCCGGGCCGGGAGGTCGGTCGGCCTCTCGGCTCAGCGGAGCCGGGGTGGCTGGTGGGTGCGGACGGGTTCGAGAAGCTCGTGGCGTCGTGCAGCCGCCATCGGCCTGAGGAACTGGCCCGTCGCTACAGTCTGCCGTTCGCGAGTGCGGAGCGGCTGGTTCCTGCGCTGTTGATCGGGCAGGGCCTGGTGGAGGCGACGGGGGTGGACGAACTGGTGGTGTGCGACGTGTCGATGCGGGACGGGCTGCTCCAGGATCTGGCCCGGCGGGTGATGGGGGTCGAGGACGAGGGACTGGCCGAGAGCATTCTCCAGTCCGCGCGCACGATTGGGGAGAAGTACCGTCACGATGCGCGGCACGCGGAGCACGTGGCGGCGCTGGCGGTGCGGCTGTTCGACGAGCTCCAGACGGATCATCGGCTCACGCCCCGGCATCGCCTGCTTCTGCGTGTGGCGGCGATCGTGCACGAGGTGGGGAAGTTCGTCAGCAACCGTGCTCACCACAAGCACAGCCACTACCTGATCTCGAACTCCGAGGTGTTCGGGCTGCGGCGCGACGAGCTGGCGGTGGTGGCGGACGTCGCTCGGTACCACCGTCGCGCGTCGCCGCGGCCGACTCACCTGGAGTATATCACGCTGCCGCGCGAGGACCGCGTGGTGGTGAACAAGCTGGCGGGGCTGCTTCGGGTGGCGGATGCGCTCGAGCGGGGCCACGCGCAGCAGGTTCGCGAGTTTCGCATCGAGCGCCGGCCGGCCGAGTTGGTCATCTACGTCCACGGCGTGGCCGACCTGACGGTCGAGCGCGGCGCGATTGCCGAGAAGGCCAACCTGTTTGAGGACACGTATGGGATGCGTGTCCGCCTCGAGGAGGTCGCCACGCCGAGGTCGGAGACGCGGCGGGCAAGGCCCCTGGGGTAGGCGGAGCCGCGATTCCTGCTTGAGGACGGGCTTGCCATGGCCGATGCCGATCTCGATGCCCCCGAGCTCTATATCAACCGCGAGCTGAGCTGGCTCGAGTTCAACGACCGCGTGCTCCGCGAGGGGCTCTCGGCCGAGGTCCCGCTCATGGAGCGGATGAAGTTCCTGGCCATCGTGAGCTCGAACCTCGACGAGTTCTTCATGGTCCGCGTGGCCGGGCTCAAGCAGCAGGTGGCCGCGGCGCGCTCGGGGCGCGACCTGAGCGGCCTGACGGCGGGCGAGCAGCTCGAACGGATCAGCGCGCGGGCGCATCGGATGGTCGCGGAGCAGGCGGCGGGCATCCGCGAGGCGTCGCTGGAGATGCGCGACCACGGTCTGCACATCCTGGAGGCGGACGAGTGGTCGGAGGAGCAGGCCGGGTTCCTGCGGTCGTTCTTCGCGGCGGAGGTGCTGCCGGTGCTCACGCCGCTGGCGGTGGACGAGCTCGAGCCATTCCCCCTTCTGCCGGGCCTGGGGCTCAACCTGCTGGTGGGGCTTCAGAAGGACGATGAGCAAAATCCGCCCCTGCGGCTGGCGGTGGTGCCGATCCCCGCGTCGCTCGCCCGCTTCATCCCACTCCCAGCCGAGGACGGGCTGCACCTGGCCCGGCTCGGCGATGTGGTGGCGGCAAACGTCGGACAGCTCTTCCAAGACTACGCGGTGGCAGCCACCACGCTGTTCCGGATCACGCGGGACGCGGACGTGCCGGTGACGGACGACGCGGCGGGGGATCTTCTCGAGGAAGTGGCGGCGGCCGTGCGGTCGCGGCGCCGCCAGGCGGTGGTGCGGCTCGAGGTGGCGAGCGGCACGGACGAGCGCCTGGAGTCGTGGCTCCAGGACTGGTCGCAGGTCGAGCCGGCAGACGTGTACGAGATCGACGGGATGCTCGATGCCGCCGCTCTGTTCGAGGTGGTGAGCCGGCCCGGGTTCGGGAAGCTCCGCGAGCCCGACTGGCCTCCCCAGCCACCGGCCGACCTGGCCGGCTGCGAGAACCTCTGGGAGGCCGTGCGCGACCACGACGTGCTCCTGAGCCACCCCTACGAGACGTTCGACCCCGTGGTGCAGCTCGTCGAGCAGGCGGCGGAGGACCCACGGGTCGTGGCCATCAAGCAGACGCTCTACCGCGTGAGCGCCAGCTCGCCGATCATCGCGGCGCTCGCCCGCGCCTCCGAGCAGGGCAAGCAGGTGACCGTGCTCGTCGAGCTCAAGGCCCGCTTCGACGAGGCGCGCAACGTCACCTGGGCACGCCGCCTCGAGGACGCTGGCTGCCACGTCATCTACGGCATCGCGGGCCTGAAGACCCACGCCAAGCTCCTCCTGATCATCCGCCGCGAGGAGCATGGCATCCGCCGATACGTCCACGCCGCCACAGGCAACTACAACGACAAGACGGCGAAGCTCTACTCGGACGTGGGGCTCATGACCAGTGACCGGGACTTCGCGGCGGACACGTCGGCCTTCTTCAACCTCCTCACGGGCTACTCGCAGTCCGTGGGCTGGGCGCGGTTTGCCATCTCGCCCACGGAGTCGCGGCGGCGCTTCATCGAGCTCATCGACCGCGAGATCGCCTCCGCCACCCCCGACCAGCCGGGCCTCATCGTAGCCAAGATGAACTCCCTCCAGGACAAGGCGCTCTGCAGGGCCCTATACCGCGCCAGCCAGGCGGGGGTGCGCGTGCGCCTCAACGTCCGCGGCATCTGCTGCCTGAGGCCGGGCATCCCGGGAGTCTCGGAGAACATCGAGGTCACCTCCATCGTCGACCGCTACCTCGAGCACGCCCGGATCTTCTACTTCCACAACGCCGGGCACGAGGAGGTCTACCTGAGCAGTGCGGACTGGATGGTGCGGAACCTCGACAAGCGTCTGGAAGTGATCTTCCCTGTCACCGCTCCGCAGCACGTGCGGCGTCTGGTCGGAATGCTCGATACATATTTCGCGGATAATGTGAAGGCACGGCGCCTGACCTCGGATGGCACGTATGTTCGGGTGACATCCGAAGGGCCAGCCGTTCGGGCACAGGCGGTTCTCTATCGGCAGGCAGCGGAGGCCGCGCGAGCCGCGGACCAGGCCCCGCTCCAGTTTCGCCCCCTCACGAAGCCGGATTGACAGCCCAAGCCAGCGTGGTGGCCACCTGGATGACGGCTTGTGCAATGCCGCCGCGATCGGCACGCGCCGGGCTGTATGCCGCAAAGCGCGCAGAAAGTGCGGAGTGATCAACCGAGATACGCTCTGCCAGTGGAGAAATCTGACTGGGAGAAGGCAGCGAAGATACTACGACAGGACGTATTGCGGCAAGAGCCCTCTACAACATATTGACGTGGCATCTAATTATCTTGAGATTCGCGAAAATATACTTTACAACAGGATTTCGGGCCGTTAAGTTCACATATAGTTAACAACTCGTGCGGCGCCCCCTGGAGCACCCCCCGTGGCTACAGGCATCCCCGTTATCGACGCCCTCATTGCCGCGAGGCTGGCACTGTCGCTGAGCCTGCGCGCGGTCGGGCGTGAGCTCGGCGTGAGCGCCGCCGCCATCCACCACCTCGAATCGGGCAATCTCGCTGCCATCTCGTGGGACAAGGTCCAGGCCTACGGGGCTCTCGTGGGCGTGGCGATCCCCGAGGAGCGGCCCGAGACCCCGCGCGCCGCAAGGGCGCGACACGTGGCGCTGAGGCTCTTCTACTGCCCCAAACCCCTCTGCGTCCGCAATCACTCCTACTGGGACGAACGCGGCGAACTGCGCGTGTTGGCCATGATGGTGCGCACCCAGCGCGCGGAGCTCAAGTGCAGCGGATGCGGTGAGGTGATGGAGTCTCATTGCCCACATTGCGATGGGCAGGTCGTCACCTCTGGCACCTTCTGCTCTTCCTGCGGCAAGGAGTTGATTCCGCTCCCTCCCCCCGATAGCGACCCGCTGGGAATCCGCGCTGCTCTGGCGGCCGGATGTGAGGAGCGATCGGTCATCCAGCAGTTGCTCAGTCGCGAAACACGAGAGATTCCACCACCTATGGAGTGATATTCGCATGAACCGACGGACCCAGAGAGATGGCGACGGGCCGTGCCGGCCCAGGGCAAAGCCGGCTCCACTGGCCCGTGCGCACGTCTCTCACTCCCCGTGGCGTCCGTCAAACCGCGGCGCCCTGGCCGCGTCGCACCCTCCCCGCATCCCGGGGTCAGCCAGGCAGGCAGGAGATATCGCAATGCTTCTCCTTCACCAAGTGTCGATAACTGAGGAGGTACGGAAGTGGCCTGGGAAACCACACCGCCGCCCGACCCACGGCGGCAAGCTCACGTGGAAGTAGACCGCGGCATACGCGCGATTCGAGGCTGTGGGGGCACTACTCGCGAGAGGGAGTCCGCCGCAGACCTCGCAACCGAGCGGATCGTGAGGTACATCGGCGCGGCGGCATCGGTGGCCGACCCCAAGGCAATATGGACACCACTGGAGCCAAGCTCGGATGCTGAGAACGACACGCCAGCCCTGCGCAGAGTGCGGCGGCTTCTCCACGATCTCGTGGACGAGACCCTCCACGAGGTGGTGGGGAAAGGCAAGACCGATCGCCTTAAGTTGCTGCTGGCCTTTCTCGATGCCATCCTGCTCTGGATCGCCGCAACGGTCGATGCCATGCCGATCTGAACCTGCTCCGCAATGTGACGGTTGTGATGAGAAACCGGTGACCGACGACGAGGCTGGCAAGCCGAGCGGAGCCGTGCCACGTGGCGCCCGACGCCCGCATGGGTGCGGCCAGGCTACTCGACGACGAGGATATCGTGGATCTCCAGGCGCGGCAGCTCCAGGTGGATCGCGCCCTTGCTGTAGCGGAACTCGAGCGTCTGCCCCGCGGGCTCCAGGGTCACCTTCCTGGGCCGCCGGCCTGTTCGCACGGTGATCGCGAGCGGGCCTGCCGGCGGCACGTCATCATAGACATACACGTTCGGGTCGGCGTGGGGGCCGGCGGTGTTCACCAGGTTCACCGCGAGCCTGCCGTCCTTGCGCATCACGGACACATCGACGGCGTGTGAGCCGGCCACCTCGACGATCGGCTGGGGGAAGAGGCGGCGGACGAGTGCGGCGAGGAAGTCGCGCGCCGTGGCCGTTCGACCGCTCACGTAGCGCTCGCCCAGGTTGAGGTAGGTGGCGGCGATGGTGCCCTTGCCCAGGCGTGCGAGCGAGGCGGCCGGCTGGGGCTTCGCCCGCGTGTCGTTCTCGGGATAGAGCCTGCCGAAAGGGGTCGCGCCCTTGCCCAGGCGCACGCGCTGGGCGAGGGTCTTCTGGCCACACAGCCAGCCGTCGTGCTCGAGCCACTGCGGCTTGGCCTCGGCCTTGCCCACGAAGCGGACCTTGAGCTGCTTCTTGAAGAGCGCGGCGGCCTTCGGCCCGACGAGCAGCAGGCTCCCCCCGCCGGTCACGTAGGCCAGGAGCTCGCGCCGGAACGCCGGCGCCAGATAGTCCCACTCGGGCACCACGATGAGCGGCCAGTCGGCCATGCGGCCCTCGAGGTGGTGCTCCATGAGGACCTCGACGGAGAGCTGGGATTCGAGGAGCGCGCGGAGCACGCCGTTGAGCGGCGTCAGCTCCCCGTGCCAGGGGCTGAACACTTTGGTGCTCTTGCGGTAGTAGGCCTCGCGCGAGTAGAGCAGCGCCACCTGCGGCACGGCCTGGGCGCGGTGGCAGGCGTCCTGGCGGGCGCGGCAGAAGTCCGCCGTCTCGGCCATCAGCTTCATCGTCCACGGGTGGATCGAGCCATCGCCCTTCTGCTTGAAGTAGGCCTGGAATCCGCCGCCGAGGGCGAGGACGACGGCGGCCTCCTGCTGGAGCTGGGGGATGCTCTTCGTGCTCTTGCAGCCCTCGCCCCACTTCTCGCAGAAGCTCCAGGCCATCAAGTCCCACGCCATGCCCTGCGGGGCGAGGCAGCGGCCCTCGAAGCGCGCCGCGTTCACGCTGTCCTGCATCGAGTAGTCGCCCGAGATGTAGTCCACGCCCGTGCGCACCGGCTCGGGCATGTGCGAGCTGTAGGCCCAGTTGCTGGCCACCTGGAAGGAGGGCTCGTGGCGGTGAAGCTCGGCGGCGTAGTGGTCGAGGTAGCGGCGGAAGCCCTCGCGGCAGAACTCGGTGAACTCGCGGTAGTGCGGGTCGTCGGGCGACCTGGGGACGCTTTGGATGCCGGTGGCCTCGCGGAACGCGGCGAGGGCCTTCCTGCCGTAGTCGCGCTCGGTGGCCCAGCACTCGCCGTCCACCCACACGCCGTCGATGCCGTAGCGGTCGATGAGGTCCTTGAGCTGTGGGATGAGCAGCTTGTCCACGTAGGGGCCGAAGACCGAGGTGATCCGCTTATCGCGCTTGCCGTGCTCGTCCACGCGTGCCCAGGAGGGGTGGCGGGCGAGGGCCTCGTTGTCCCACACGCCGGAGTAGTGCATGTAGAGGGCCACCCCATGCTTCGCGGTGACCTTTCGCCAGATCTTGAGCTGGTCGCGGACGAAGCCGGGCGCGGCGTTGCCGAGGGAGTTGGGGAACGCGGTGATGCCGCGATGGCCCTTGCAGTCGCACTGGATGTAGTCCGGGTGCACCTGCTCGATAATCCGCTCGATCATGCGGGGGGTGACGGTCTTGCCCACCTGTGTGCAGCGTTCGTTCATATGGCAGTCGAAGTGGATTCCGAGGAAGCTCTCGGCACGGGTGAGGCGGGGCGGGAGCGGTTTCCTGGCCATTGCGGCGTCCTTTCGCTGAGGCATCCTGGGGAGAGCATATCGCGGCCCGGCCGTCACTTCACGGGCGGTTTCACTCGATAGGCGTGGACGCAGGGGAAGAGCTCGCGGGAGCCGTTGTCGATGCAGAATCGCTGGTAGAGATAGAGCAGGCTCTGCTGCTCGTCGAAGCACGCGCCGGTGATGGCTCCCGGCGCGTTGGGCCACTTGCCCGCATCGGCGATGCCGGAAGGGTAGGTGACTCTGGCTCTCGAGTGCGGGAGGGTGTCCCAGGGCTTCCGGGTGCCCTTGGCGGCTTCGCCGAGGTCGGCGGGGTCGTAGAAGTACCAGGTGTGGGCGTGGCCGGCGCTGCGGATGG
>Ga0272442_10007463_pt1 | contig 14110 bp, 15 predicted proteins | sample SSMForm2O_FD_200262 | JGI IMG/M metagenome (GOLD analysis project Ga0272442, IMG submission 200262) | Marine sediment archaeal communities from Little Sippewissett salt marsh, Falmouth, MA, United States - SSM-Form-2O | ecosystem: Environmental > Aquatic > Marine > Wetlands > Sediment ...
TGTACGCGGATGGATTAGAAAACAAACTATGCCTGGTAGATGACCTTGCACAGCAACATCAAGGCTGGGAATATCGATTTCCCAGCCTTTTTTCAGTTTCAAAACAACATCTCCTGCGATTCGGCAAGTGGGGGGCCATATTCTTTTTCCGTGCAAAAACTCTTCAAAATCCAGCGTTGCAGGGCTGGATCATACTTGAATTTGCCCCAAAAATCGACCAACTTTGAAAATGTGGGCCTATATCTTGTCAGAATCTCAGATTTTTGGCAAATCTCGGCAAACTGCCGCTATAACAAAAAAGTGCATTTACTTGTAATTAGCTCTTGCGTTATTACAAATAATGTATTAAGCTGATTTCCATGAAAAGGCAAAAAAACGGACAATACGTTACGGTTTCAACCGCAGGTGAGAAATGCAGAGCCTTTGTGCCGGCTCCGCTGCCTCCAAAACCAGCATTACAAATTAATGCCTCGTTACAGGACAAGATAGACAATGCCCTGTTAGCTTTGGGGCGTTTAGACAGTATCAGTTTACTGCTTCCCGATACGGATATATTTCTGTACACGTATATCCGAAAAGAAGCTGTGCTGTCATCACAGATTGAAGGTACTCAGTCATCACTCTCAGAGTTACTTGTTTTTGAAAACGGCGGATCGGTTAATGTACCGCTTGATGATGTACAGGAAGTTTCGAATTATGTTGCAGCGATGAACAGGGGGCTTGAACTGATCGCTGAGGGATTGCCAATCTCTTTGCGTTTAATACGCCAGATACACAAAGTTCTTTTAGCCAAAGGAAAAGGCAGTACCAAAACTCCGGGGCAATTCAGAAGATCGCAAAACTGGATCGGCGGCACAAGACCCGGCAATGCTGCATTTGTTCCTCCGCCGCCGGATAAGGTTTTGGACTGTATGTCAACTCTGGAAAAATTTATACATGGAAAGCCGGAAAAGCTGCCAACACTCATAAAGGCAAGCTTGGCACATGTTCAGTTTGAAACTATTCATCCATTTCTTGACGGCAACGGCAGGATAGGCAGACTGCTTATCACACTTCTACTATGTGCAGAAGGTATCCTGAGGGAGCCAATGCTTTATTTGAGCCTGTATTTTAAGACTCACCGTCAGGAATATTATGAATTGTTACAGAAAGTCAGAATCACTGGTGACTGGGAAAGCTGGATTACGTTTTTTATAACGGCTGTTACTGTAACAGCTCAACAAGCCGGCGGAACAGCACGTAAACTTATGAAGATAGCTGAAGAGGACAGAAAATCTATTCGGGAAATCAAGCGAGCCTCCGGTTCAGCTTTGCGAGTGCATCAGGCATTGCTGCAACGACCGATTATGTCAATTGCCAAAGTCAGTGAAGCAACCGGTCTGTGGACAACTTCAATAACAACTGCAATTGGCCATCTCGAAAAAATTGGAATCATCAAGGAAATAACAGGTTCTCGCAGAAATCGTTTGTACTGTTATTCCAGGTACCTCGAATGCCTCAAAGAAGGTACTGAACTGTGAGCAAAAAAAATGTTTGTAAAAAAATGCTTTTGAATTTGTGATTTGAGATAAACGCTGTCGTTTGATTACAAAAGGTGAATTGAAATATTTGGCCAATTATCAGCAAGGTATTCAGCAATGAGTCTGCGGTGGCAATTGTCCGCTGTAGCTTCGCTGCACAAGAAACAGACCATATCCATATCTTGTGGCATTATATGTTTATCAATCTGATAATGTCGGAAAGAAGCGATGATTAAAGAGAAAAAGTACTGGTGGTCATTTTTTCTTTGGGCTATTCTTCTGTTTTGGCTCTGGGTTGTTAGTCTCTATAACTATCTTCTCTTTCACACATTGGCTGAGATATTCAGCATTGTCGTGGCATTCGGCATTTTTATACTTGCCTGGAATTCACGCGATTTAGCAGGAAACTCTTATCTACTTTTTATCGGCATTGCATACCTTTTTATTGGCGGCATAGACCTGATTCATACGCTTGCTTATAAAGGAATGGGGGTTTTTCCCGGATATGAGGCCAATTTGTCTACCCAACTATGGATAGCAGCACGATATATTGAAAGTATTTCTTTGGTGATTGCGTCGTTCTTAGTTGGCAGGAAATTGAAAACGATTTTTGCGTTTAGCGGCTACACTATAATTACGGCTGTTCTGTTGGGATCCATTTTCTATTGGAATGTTTTTCCTGTTTGCTATGTTGAAAGGGACGGCCTTACCACTTTCAAGAATTTCAGTGAGTATTTCATTTCCTTTATGCTGATTGTTTCTATTATCGCATTGCTTCAGAAACGAAATAAGTTTGAAAAAAACGTATTGCAATTATTAGTCGCATCTATAGGGGTAACAATAATCTCTGAATTGACTTTCACTTTATATACTGATGTTTATGGGCTTTTTAATTTTACTGGGCATTATCTTAAAATTGTTTCTTTTTATCTTATTTACAAAGCCATTGTCGAAACAGGTTTTAAAAAACCCTATAATTTGATTTTCAGAGATCTCAAGCAAAGTGAAGATGTTCTTAGGACAGAAAAAGACCGTCTTGAGCATGAGGTAGGTGAAAGTGCCGTAAAACTGCACGATGCTGAACTAAGCTATATGACCATTGCTGATTTTACACACGACTGGGAGTACTGGGAAAATCCCGAAGGAACTTTTCGCTATATTTCTCCATCTTGTAAGCGCATTACAGGTTACAAACCAGAAGAATTTCTCGAAAATCCACAGATACTGCAGAAGTTGATTTTGCCGGAGGACAAAGTACGATGGGATGAATATCGTCAGGAAGCCATTAATAAAAAAGGGTTGTTGGAGGTTCAATTCCGCATTCGCAGACGAGATGGCCAAATTCGATGGATTGAACATGTTTGTCAATCGGTGATTGATGAAAAAGGCAAGTTTTTAGGTTTTCGTGCTTCAAACCGTGACATTACTAACCGTAAGCACGCAGAAGATGAGGCTAATCAACTTCGAGATGAATATTTACACATTGCACGCGTTGCGGCAATCGGAGAACTTACTGCCTCTTTAGCACATGAACTCAAGCAGCCACTTGCGGCGATTCGCAGTAATGCTCAAGCTGCTCAGCGTTTTTTAACAGGCGAAAAGCCCGACCTTGACGAATTTCATGAGATCCTAACGGATATCATCAACGACAACAGAAGAGCAGATGAGGTAATTGGGCGACTTCGAACCTTAATGCAAAAAGGTGATCCCCAAATTGCCAAGTTGAACATCAACGAACTTATCCGGGAAATCTTTCCACTAATGCATAGCTACGAGATAATAAGAAATATCTCGCTTGAGTTCGATCTTAATGACAGACTTCCGGCTGTAGCTGCGGATCGAGTTCAACTCCAACAGGTTATATTGAATCTTCTTTTGAATAGTTCTGAAGCCTTAATGGATATAACTGGAGATATGCGTAAGATAATTGTTCAAACAAGCCAGAAGGACACTCAGAATGTAACCGTTGCGATTAAGGATAATGGGCCAGGAATTGATGAACAAAATTCAGATCGCTTGTTCGAACCGTTTTATACCACGAAGAAAGAAGGTTTGGGAATGGGGTTGGCTATCAGTCGGTCTATTATTGAAGCACATAGAGGTAACCTGTGGGGCGAGAACAACCCTGACCGTGGCGTTACGTTTTATTTTACCATACCAGTATTTAAGAGAAGCTCAGTATGAAAGAATCATGGCCAATGGTATTTGTTGTGGATGATGATGAGTCTGTGCGCAAGGCTCTGAAAAGACTTATCAAATCAGTTGGTATGAATGTAGAGACTTTTGCTACTGCTCAAGATTTTTTATCGCGTCAGCATTATGAGGGACCAAGCTGCCTTATTCTCGATGTCCGAATGCCGGGATTGAGCGGGCTGGATCTTCAACAGAAGCTGTCAAGAGCAGACTTAACATTACCTATTATTTTTATTACAGGGCACGGAAATATCCCAATGAGTGTTCGAGCAATAAAAGCCGGTGCCGTTGACTTTCTCGAAAAACCTTTCGATGACCAGGCTCTTCTTGACTTAATCCAAAATGCCATTGAGCAGGACAAAAAAGCCAAACAAGAGCATGCTGAAAAAAGCCAAATTCAGGAACAATTTGAATCTTTGACATCACGTGAGCGAGAGATTTTTGCCCACGTTGTTAAGGGGATGCTGAACAAGCAGATAGCTTTAAAACTTGGCATAAGCGAAAAAACCATTAAAGTTCATCGTGGGCGTGTTATGGAAAAAATGGAAGCCGAATCTCTGGCTGATCTGGTCAGGATGTCTGAAAAAGTACCCCTCCCTAAAGTCTGACTCATATAAGACTAAAGTCCAATTGTATCATTTCTCTTACCTTCTACAATTACTGCCTGAAACAGCGTTTGTTTTCTGCCACTGAATAATATTTGAACGGTTGCGTGCAACCAATCCAAGCAGGGAGGTTTGGTAGATGTTAACAAGTAAAAATATTAGAACCTATCCCAAAACCCATGCAAAACTGTGTTTTCAATGCTGATAACGCAAAATTAAAGGGGTTTTGGGATGGCTTATAGTAATACCTCGATATATAAATTAGGTGCTGATATGAAAAGACCTGTTGTGTTTGTAGTTGATGATGATGAATCTGTTTGCAAAGCATTAAAGAGGCTGATAAAGTCTGTGGGGATTAAAGCGAGAACACTTTCTTCAGCAGAAGAGTTTCTGAATCAAGGATGCCAGAATGTTCAGGGTTGTCTTATTTTGGATGTGAGGATGCCAGGTATAAGCGGCCTTGAGCTTCAAGAAAAGTTGGTAGGATCTGGTTCAATAATGCCCATCATTTTTGTGTCGGCACATGAAGATACCAAGGCACGTGAACAGGCAATGAAAGCCGGCGCTGTGGCTTTTCTCCAAAAACCGTTTGAAGATCAAAAACTGCTTAATGCCGTGTATTCAGCCCTAAAGGAATCGCAAAATGACAAAGCCCAGTAAGATTGTAAACAAAACCAAGATAGAAAACAAATAGTACATATACACATACTTTTGTTTTGGAGATTGAACAATGAAGAAAAAAGAAAATAGATTGTTTTATTTATTTGTGAAAAATGCAAAAAGCCACCTTGGTTTCAGCTGCAATTTCGAAATAGACTGTCAAAAACAGTTTGCCTTAGGCCCATAAAAGCGATTGTGATACAGCGGTTTCGTCTGAAAATTTGTAGATCCATTCAGAACGATTTTTTTAAGGAGTTAAATTATGAGAAAATTACTAAACATTTTGATTTTACTGTTGCTGTTCACGCTCTCAGGCTGTTATAGCTGTGAAAGCTGGAACGATGCCTGGGGCAAGGGGCCGGTAGAACCAGGTTGCGAACACAAATTCTTTTTTGATAAAGATTGCCGACTTTTAGCTAAAGCCCCGGTAAAACCAGCACCTGTCAAGCCACGGCCAGTGGTGAAAAGTGAGTGTGGTGTTTCATCGGCTGCAGGGCATTATCCCTGTGAAGGCTGCACTGTTGCCAAACTTGAGAAGAATATGCCTGTAGAAGTGGCAATGAACACCCAATTCGATTACACGATTAAAGTCATAAACCCAACAGATGATATGCTTAGCGACGTTGTGGTGACTGAAAATCTGGCGGACAATTTTAAGCTGGCAGATACAAACCCCAAGGCCAAAGCAGATGGGGGTAAACTGACCTTTGAAATTGGCATGCTTGGTCCTGGTCAAACAAAAGTAATTACAATTTCTGGCATGGCAACAAGCACAAATTGCCTGAAAAGCTGCGCCGCGGTCAGCTATATAATTCCAACATGTGCAAGTGTTAAAGTTGTTCAGCCAGCGTTGAAACTGGTCAAAACAGCACCGGCGAGTGTCTTGCTATGTGAGGCAATTCCGGTAAAATTTGTAGTAACCAATACAGGTTCAGGTTCTGCCGGTAATGTCAAGATAGAAGATACACTTCCAGCAGGGCTTAAAACAACCGATGGTAAGAGTAGGATTATGATAAATGCAGGTACTTTAGCTGCAGGTCAGTCGAAAGAGTATTCCACCACTCTTAAGGCAGATAAGACCGGTAAATATGTTAACAAGGCTGTGGCCAGTTCGACTACAGGACTAAAAGCTGAATCTGAGGCAACGACCATTGTACGTCAGCCGGTGTTAGCTATCAGCAAGAGTGGACCTGAGCGGCAGCATCTTGGACGATCAGTTACTTATGAAATCACTGTTTCGAACAAAGGTGATGCTTCTGCAACAGAACTTGTTGTTGAAGACCGCTTACCTATGGGTGCGAGGTTTGTCTCAGCTACCGGCGGCGGCAGCCTGATGCAGGGTAAATTTGTATGGAATCTGGGTACTCTTTCGGCCGGCAGCTCGCGGACAGTCAGTTTGACATTGATGCCTGAAAAGGCCGGTACTGTAACCAATACGGCGATGGCCAAAGCTACTTGTGCTGAGGATGTGCGTGATTCGGCAAGCACTGAGGTGGCAGGTATTCCTGCTATACTCCTTGAAGTTATAGATATTGATGATCCTGTCGAAGTGGGCAGTCAAACAACTTATGTAATAGTTGCGACTAATCAAGGCTCATCTTCCGGCACCAACATCAGTATAGTTTGCACCTTGGAGGATAATGAGCAATATGTATCTTCAAGCGGCGCAACTGCAGGAACACTTAAGGATGATACTGTTACCTTCGCGCCTTTACGCAGTCTTGCTCCACAGGCTAAAGCAAGTTGGCGTGTTGTTGTAAAAGCGGTGAAGGCAGGAGACGTCCGTTTCACGGTTATTATGAATACGGACCAGCTTGATCGTCCCGTTCAGGAAACAGAAGCTACGCATCTGTATGAGTAGAAATTGAGAATAAAGCACCACGGTGAAAATCCACGCCGTGGTGCCTCTTATTAAAAATTGATGATCCATTTGAGGGTAGAAAAATGAAAAAGAAAATTACTATTATATTTTTGGCAATATTTCTATTCAGTATGCTTAATCTGGTAGGCTGCAAGGATACTAAGAAAAAAGATGCCATTGCAGAAGCAGCAGCGGCAAAAGAAGAGTTAATAAAGGTCAAGGCTGACTTAGCAAACATTATGAGCGAGCGAGACAACCTGAAATTGGAATTGACCGCTGTTACAGAAGCTCGCGATAAACTGCAGGCTGCGGTTAGTCAAGCTGCCAATGTCAAGGAACAGCTTGCCGAACTTACTGAAGAACGAGATACAGCAGTTGCCAAGGCGACAGAAGCACAAAGTATAGTCGAAACATTGAAGAGTCAATTGGCCGAACAAATCCAGAAAATTACAGGGCTTGAAGGCCAGAATAAGAAGCTGCAAGAGATGATTGACGAGTTGAAAAACAAATTAGGCAGCGAGCTGGAAATACCATCAATCCCCAAGTTATAACCTTAAGTCCGTAACCAACTATCAAACTGGGTATAGAAAAGAATATTAATTTAACAGGGGAAAAATATGAACATTACAAAAAACACAATACTTTATTGTTTGTTAGTCTTGATCTCATTAGCTTTTTGTGGATGCGGGAAAAAGGCGGATGAAAATAAGCCGATTGGCGAGGTGAAGGCTGAGGCTGAAAAGATGAGTGTTGAAAAACTCAGGTCAATGGCTATGACTTATAAAGACGCAATCACGGCGAAAAGAGGTGAAGTTGAAAAGCTTGCCTCTAAACTCAAAAATATTCCACTTACTCAAATGTTAGGCGATGAAGCAAAAGGGCTAAAGGCTGATATTGATGGATTAAACAAATCGGTCTCTGCGTTTAAGGAGCGATTTGAGGTTTATTATAATAAGCTAAAAGAGAAAAGCGGCGATCTGTCCGGCTTAAATATATGAACAGATAAATTGTAATATTATCGGTTGGAAGATGAGAATTAAGTTGTATATGGTGTGAATTTTACAATTGATATACAGCAGAACAATTTATAATTTTTAGGAAGGGGAAAAATGGAAGGTATTTTGGATAAAATCTACGAATATATGGCACAATATGGGCTAAAGATCGTTGGCGCGATTATAATTTTTATTATTGGTCGCTGGATAGCCAAGCTGTTGTCGAACCTTGTCGAAAAAGCACTAACCAAGGCCAAGGTAGACAAGACTCTAACTAAGTTCGCTAATAATCTGTGCTACATTGCGTTACTAATATTCGTTATTATAGCAGCAGTGGGGATATTAGGTGTACCGATCGTTCAGTTCAGTGTGGTTATTGGCGCAGCGGGTTTAGCTATAGGCTTGGCTCTACAAGGTTCGCTTGCTAATTTCGCCTCGGGTGTATTGATGCTCATATTCAAGCCTTTCAAGGTAGGTGATTTTATCGAAGTAGCCGGCGCTAAGGGGATTGTAAAAGAGGTTCAGATATTTAACACGGTACTGGCAGCTCCAGATAACGTACGAGTGATTATTCCCAATGCCCAGGTAACAGGTGGCAATATTTTGAACTATTCGGTTAACGGCACCAGACGTGTTGATTTAGTAGTTGGGGTCTCGTATGAAGATGACTTGAGAAAAGCTCAACAGGTAATCGAGCAGGTTCTTGCCGGTGATGATAGGATCCTTAAAGACCCCGCGTCCACTGTGGCAGTATTTGAGCTTGGTGATAGTAGTGTTAATTTTGTTGTTCGTCCGTGGGTCAAATCAGCGGATTACTGGGATGTCTATTTCGATATGACGGCAAAAGTCAAACTCAGCCTTGACCAGAATGGTATAACTATACCCTATCCACAGCATGATGTTCATATGATACCAAGCAATGCATAAATCGTTATGAAATCGAGGTGAAATGATGTCTTGGCAAAGATATTTTGTATGGGCAATGGTTTTTGCGACATTTTTTCTAACAAGTTGTGAAACAATGAACCAGGTCCTTAATCTGCAAAAGCCTACGGCACGAATGACAGGCCTGAAGTTCGATAATGTCATGCTGGATTCAGCAACTTTGCTGTTCGACGTCGAGGTGGATAATCCCTATCCAGGTGCTTTACCGCTAATGAATCTGGACTATGGTCTTTCAAGCGGTGCCGAACCATTCCTTAAGGGAAATGCTGAATTACAGGCAACAGTACCGGCAAAAAGTAAAAAAATAGTTTCACTGCCGGCTAACATCAATTACCTCGATATGTTAAAGGCCTTGAAGGGTATAAGGCCAGGGTCGAAAATTCCATACAAAGCTGACTTAGGACTGTCTGTGGATGCTCCAGCTCTTGGCTTAATGAGATTGCCTCTGAAAAAAGAAGGTGAAATAGTCTTGCCAACGGTTTCTGATGTTGACGTGAAAGATATCTGGGATATTATAAAACCAAAGTAAACAGACAGAAGGCATAGTAAAAAATAATAAGTCTTACATAATTCCAAAAAGGATAAAGCAATGAGTAGAATAGTAAAATTTCGAATGATTGTGTTATGTTGCCTGCTGTTGTTTGTATCGGCTTGTGAGCAGGTGGCAATTACAGGCAGGAAACAGTTTAATCTTGTCCCTGATATGATCATGAATTCGATGAGCTTTCAATCATACGCTGACTTCCTAACCCAAAACAAGCTAAGCAGCAACACACAACAAGGTGAGATGGTCAAGAGCGTAGGACTTCGGATTCAAAAGGCTGTGGAACAATACTGTGCTGAAAACAACTTGTCACCGCGATTGAAGGGATATAACTGGGAGTTCAATCTTGTTGAGGATCCTAATGTAAACGCATGGTGTATGCCTGGTGGTAAGGTAGTGGTGTATACAGGTCTTTTATCAGTATCGCAAGATGAAGCAAGTCTTGCGGTGGTAATGGGACATGAAATTGCACATGCTATTGCCAAGCACGGGGCAGAAAGGATGACGCAGGGGCTGATTGTTGAGATGGGAGGAATGGCATTATCGACAGCATTGGCAAAAAGACCGGAGGAAACAAAGAACCTTTTTATGCGTTCTTACGGTGCAGGAACACAGTATGGTATTTTGCTGCCTTACAGCAGAGTTCATGAGACAGAGGCGGATAGACTCGGACTTATATTTATGGCAATGGCAGGGTATGACCCACATGAAGCAGTGATATTCTGGGAAAGAATGGCTGCTGCTAACAAGGGAGCTTCGCCTCCTGAATTATTGAGTACTCATCCGTCTGATGCAACCAGGATAAAAAATATCAAAACATTTATACCTGAAGCAATGCAATATTATCATTGAGCGCAAGCAGGAAACTTAATATCATATATTGAAAGAAATCTGAAATGAGGTATTTACTTGCTATTATACTACCGCCTGTCGCAGTACTTCTTTGAACAGACACGCCAGCGGTATTCGCAGCTTATCGAGGCTATGAAGCGAGCTGAACCCAAGATTGATCCTGTTCTTTTGGCCTTTAGGGACCAGGTATTTTTTCTAAAGCATAATCTTAATGCACAGGCGATAGCATCGTTGCATGACGAACTTGCTACTGTAGAAGTTGATATAGCGTCACTTATCAAGGAAATGGAAGTTTCTATCGCGGAGGCCGATGAGTTTATCAAAGCGATGGCCAATGAATAAAACCAATAATCATTTAGGAGAATAGAAAAATGAAGAATGCACGTAAAATTCTACGTATTGTTTTGTTAGTAATTATAGTTCTGGTAGTTTCTATTGTCGTTTTGATCCACCTTTTTGGTAATAGTGCTTTGAAAGCAGGAATTGAAACTGCAGCAAGCAAGACATTAAGTGTTGGGGTTAAAATCGATGACATGGATTTTTCAATTTTAGGCGGGAAGGTCAGCTTTCAAGGTCTCGTAATTGATAATCCACCAGGCTACCAACATGACAAGCTGCTTGAAGTAGGTAATGCACGGATTGCAGTTAGTATAGGCTCACTTTTGAAAGATACAGTCAATATAAAAGAAATTATGTTTGACGGTGTAAATGTCACACTCGAACAAAAAGGAGTCACAAGTAATAATCTTCAGGACATAATCAAGGCACTGCCCAAAGGAGAGGGAAAGCCTGAAGAGAAAACGGAGAAAACAGAGAAGCCTGCTAAAAAACTTCATATAGATAATCTGGAAATCACTAATGTAACTGTCAAGGCAAAGTTATTACCTGTCCCTGGCAAAGCGGATACGGTAACCCTAAAACTTAATCCAATCCGGATGACTGACTTAGGCAGCGATGAAAAGGTGGATGTAGCTAAATTGTCGAGCAAAATTCTTTTGGCCATCGCCACTGGTGTGGCAGAGCAGGGGGCTGGGCAATTACCTCAAGGCATGACAGATGGTATGAAGACCGCTTTGAGCACAGCAACAGAATTAAGTAAAACCGCTGCCGAGAAAGGTAAAAAGCTTTTAGAAGAGGGCCAAGATACAGGTAAAGAAATTATGGAAGGCTTCAAAGGTTTGTTAAAGCCCAAGAAGTAAGCTTATCCATTTTTTCCTTTTGACAGTTAATATCTAAAGGTCTTTTAAAAGGATGTTTGCAGGTGATTTTTCAATATCGTCAGCAAATGTGCTCAAACATTCTGAAAGTTTATCCAGTTCGCTTGTTTTCTCTACTGGTATGTCAGAATTGCCTCTTTTCTCAAGAGATTCAACTACATATTTTACGGTAACTTTTCCGGCATCAACAGCAGGTTGATATGCGACATCTTTGCCATCTTCCTTTTTGACTTCAGAAAGAATTCCTGATCCAACTAATTCGAAGAGAATCTGACGTACCAGACGAATTGGAATTTCGAGGGTATGTGAGATTTTCTCGGCATCCCAAGGTTGCTCAGCTTTACAAAAGTTCTTTATCAATAGATGGGTTATTAATAGCGAGAGCAGCTTTTTGAAAGAATAGCTAGCAGATAAACAATCCTGCTCGAATTCATAAGTTTCTACGTTTTGATGCGCAAAAGAAAGTTCCGCACCAAATAATACTACTAACCAGCTGATTTGCAGCCATAGTAGAAAAAGAGGCAAGGCTGCGAAACTTCCATAAATGGCACTATATTTTGCTGCACCAATTTGGAAATTGATATAGACCCATTGGATTATTTGAAAGGTTGTTCCTGCAATAACTCCGCCCAAAAAACCGGAGCTTAATTTAACCTTGGTATTCGGCATAAAAATGAAAACGAACGTAAACATAATCCAAATAGTGCAATAAGGCAGTAGTTTTAATAAAAACAGTACCAATGGACCAATGGTGCTAAAGACAGAAAAATGTTGAATTACAACTCGTACTTGACTGCTTATGACAACTGTAGCACTGCTGGCTATAATCAAAAAAAATGGGCATACTAAAATCATAGAAAGGTAATCACTGAATTTTCTACCAATACGCCTTGGGGTTTTTACGCCCCAGATATCGTTAAACGAATTCTCAATATTGCTCAGCACTTTTATGATTGCCCAAAACAGAAAAGCGACTCCAACACCGGCAATAAAACCCCCACTAGTATTTTCAAGCAGGGAATTGGCAAAATCTATAACTCTTTTAGCAACCTCTTCCTGGCCCTGCATCTTTTGCAACAGCTCGGTTTCAACTCGATTCTCAAGACCGAATCCCTTGGCTATTCCAAACATCATCGCAATTACCGGAACAACAGACAGCAGAGAATAAAAGGTCAGGGCCGATGCTCTAAATTTACATTTGTCTTCTGCAAATCCACGAACGGCCAAAATGATAATCCTTAGCTGCCTAAGAAAGAACGACTTGGAACGTGGATAGTTTTTTAAGCGTATTCGCCAAATATCAGTTTTAAGAAAATTAATAATCTTTGATAGCATAGTAAACTCCTTACTATTAGCCGGATTAGTTGGTTAGAATCCAAAATCAGTGTTAAGTATACCTCTCTACTTGAGAACTTTCAATATTATTGTTAAGACAAGTAATGACAATGAGGTGCTGAACAGATGACGGACACTTGGCGAGAGGTTATAATGCCCCAATTTACAAAGGAGTGTTCGTTATGGCAAAGTACCGAAAATACAGCAAAGAGTTCAAATTACAGGCATCTCGGCTGGTAACTGAACAGGGATATTCTTACCAGCAGGCAGCCCAGAAACTTGGCACTACAGGCTGGTCAATTCGTAACTGGGTACAAAAATTCAGGCAGACTGGCGAATTACCTGCCAAGGATCAAACGCAACCTAAAGCTGATGAGTTGCGTCAGTTACGTAAAGAGCTTGTTCAGCTCAGGATGGAGAACGACATATTAAAAAAAGCGGCAGCGTACTTTGCCAAGGAGTCGCTGTGAGGTACGCATGGATGCAAAAGAATAGGCGACTCTTCCCGACTGCTGTAATGTGCAGGGTACTACAAGTCTCTACCAGTGGTTATTACGACAGCATAAAACGTTTGCCATCTAATCAACAGATAAGGCGAAGGTCTCTCAGCCAGGCAGTGGCCAAAAGTTACTTTGAAAGCAAGCGTATTTATGGTTACCGCAAAGTATATGGAGATTTAGAGGCAGAGAAGATTCAATGCTGCCAAGAGACGGTTAGGCGTATAATGCGTGATATAGGGCTATATAGCCGTATTAAGCATAAATTTGTGGTTACTACTGATTCTAACCATATTTTCAAAATCGCCGCTAATATACTTGGCCGTGATTTTAAAGCTGACAGACCAAATCATAAATGGGCTGCTGATATAACATACATTCCAACGAAACTGGGCTGGCTATATCTGGCAGTTGTGATGGATCTATTCTCACGCAAAATAGTTGGCTGGTCGATGAGTGAAAACATTGACTCTGCACTGGTACAATCAGCAATGAACATGGCACTGCTGCATCGAAGGCCTGGTGATGGCTTAATCCATCACAGTGATCGCGGAGTTCAATATGCAGCCGGAGACTTTCAGGATTTGCTGGATGACAATAATATTATCTGCAGTATGAGCAGGAAAGGTAATTGCTGGGATAATGCGTGCGTGGAAAGCTTCTTTGGCAGCTTGAAAAGTGAGTGGATTAAAAACAAAATATATAAAACTTTTGAAGATGGCAAAAAAGATATTTTTAATTACATTGAGGTATTCTATAATCGCAAACGAAGACATGCTTCGCTGGGTAATGTAAGCCCGGTGGTTTATGAGGAAATGTATGAAATGAAACAGGAGCAGGCGGCATAATTGGCAAATCAAGTGTCCGCCATCTGTTCAGCACCTCA
>Ga0272442_10007464_pt1 | contig 14108 bp, 10 predicted proteins | sample SSMForm2O_FD_200262 | JGI IMG/M metagenome (GOLD analysis project Ga0272442, IMG submission 200262) | Marine sediment archaeal communities from Little Sippewissett salt marsh, Falmouth, MA, United States - SSM-Form-2O | ecosystem: Environmental > Aquatic > Marine > Wetlands > Sediment ...
TCCGTAGTATTACCACAACTAAACCAACCATTGAACACCTGAGTTGGGTTTCTAACAGTATCATTACCACATAAGAACCAACCATTGAACACCTGAGTTGGGTTTCTAACAGTATCATTACCACATAAAAACCAACCATTGAACACCTGAGTTGGGTTTCTAACAGTATCATTACCACATAAGAACCAACCATTAAACACCTGAGTAGAAACCCTAGAAGGTATTGTTGTAAAACTAAATGTATAGTTTGTATAAGTATCATCATCAGTCAGGTTAACCCACCATGTATAAGTAGTATTATAGCTAAGTGGACAACAAATACCAGTGTTGAGAATAATAGTATGAGTACCATTAGTAACTCCCATGGCACTACTACCACCCTGATTGCATCCCTCAACTATTAAACCATAACTATAGTTCATGTAATCCCCATCAGCATCACTAACTGTTATATTGAAATCATTAGGAGTAAGAGGTATATCAACAGAGTTATTAGCAGGATATTGGTCTGTTATAGTCGGTGCAGTATTACTAGGTGGACTGCCACCACTACTCCAACTAATGTTCCAACTATCCATATTTACAGAACTGTCACTGAAATTACCATAGATACGGACACTACTATTGGTAACACTACTTATATCATCGCCATTACCGACAAGACCACTGATGAGTGAATAATTGTTACTTGGGTCGACAAGAGAGAAACTACAATGCGTTGTGTCATTGACATCAGCATAGAACTTATCCCAATTACTATCCTGTCTATATATTGTTTCACTAAGAATCCAAGCATCATTAACACTAGTATCTGTCTTATTTACATAAACATGGTCTATACATATATCACTTTGATAACCTGTACCACTTAAACCATATAAACGGATTTTTGTTTCACCTGTATATGGTGCTGAATCACCATCTTCTGCATAGGCAAAACCATGATGCCAACTATTACCCTGATTGCCTGTAATCGTCAATAAATCATCCCATGCACTACCATCCCAAATCTGCACTTTGAAAGTAGCAATATATAGACCATACATATGATACCAAAAATCAACAGTTATATTACTAGCACCTGTAAAAGTATCACTATCAAGATAATAATTCCTACTTGCTCTACCACTTGCTTCAGTATATATTATCCTACTACCATCTACACAATTAGAACAACCAGTGCTAGAACTTGGTGTATTACAATCACCACCTTTCCATTTATAATCACCACCACCATCAGACCAGTTACCAGATGTTGTTATATCACCATCAATAGATGTATCCTCGAAACTATCATAAAACATAATGTCAAGTCCACCACCAACAACATATGTAAAGTTCTCCCAATCTGGTTCAAATGTCATATTAAGACTACTATTCACCCAAGTTTCAGATGGAAATGTATCATTAAAAAAACTTGTACGATAAGGAGTGGTTTCAAAATAGCTATAAAAAGTTTCGTTATAATTTGTATCATTGATTGTAACCTTCATATAATAAATAGTGTTATAACTAAGTTCACCTGCTAAATCAACAACAACACTCTCATTAAGGATACTGCTATTAGTCTGCAAATGTGTCCATGTGCTATTATCTGTACTTATATAAAAATCGACAACACTATTATTCCCATCAGCATCAGTAACAGTTACATTATAAGTAGATGAAATAGAAACATTTGTGCCACCACTAATGGGTGAAGGATTTGAAGCAACAGGGGGGCTACCTGGACTAGCACTAAGTGTATAACTAGCTAAAAAATATGTTTGACCAGTAGTAGCAGCTTCACCAGTTAAAGGGTCATCAAAACTAACACCTGAAGTACTCATTTTAAAAATATTATAATTCCCTGCATTATCGTTGTCAATAGAAGTATCAGAACCAACACTCAAATCACTCATAGGTCTAGCACATAGATAATAATAAGTATCATTAGTAATAGCTATACTCTGATTAGAAAAATCATAAATCTGTACATATACCACATCCTCAGTATACCAATGAGAAGTTCCAAGAAGCTCACCAGCAAAATCGCTTGAATAATCAACATATTCATATATAGCAAGTTCTAAATCTTCCCTAGCAGAACCACCTTCATCTAATGTAATTGTTATATTATCAAGTGTTCCACTACCAGATGTAGGTTTAGCAAATATACCTCTTATAAATTCAGCACCAGTACTAGCTCTATATACATCTGCATGGCTAGTACCACCTGCAAAACCAAACGTAGGGTCAAAAACATAATACTTCGTATCACCACCAACATTAGAAGGAACATCATCCTTACGAAACCTGAACCAAAACAAATTATCCTGAACACCATGATTAAAAATAAGGTCAGGAACACTCATAAGGTCAGACCAGTTAAAGAAACAACTATAAACCTCAGGTTCACCAGTAACAGGATTAACACTATTAGGAATGGTATAATTAAGCCAATACTCATATCTATCAGCACGTTCCACATAGTTCAAAACAGGCATATTCACACCAACAGTGAAACGAACATCCATCTCTGGACTTGGTGGTTTAATAAAAGTAAGATTAATCTTCCAAAAACCATCATCCTGCCAATCAAAAGTTATATTGAGATAATCATTGTTCTCAACCCATGTATCACCTATATGATACTCAAGACTACGCTGAAAATTATTACGAAACAACTGTTTAAAATAAGACCAGTTCACAGTTTTAAAAGTAGTATCACCAATACCAAAACTATTAGCAGGTGCTATAAATTCTTCATAAAAATATGGTTCAGGAACAGCAGGTGGTTCATCACCAAAAACAACACTGTTTTTTTCCATAACATTTTTTTTATCATCTAAGATAGGTATCACACTATTAAAACCAAAAATAAAAAATACAATACAGACTCCTAGGAAAAGGAGAATACCTTTAGAATGTCTTTTAACAAAGGTAGGAATTGGCATCTATAACCCTAAATGGGATTAAACAATTCGGTTGACGTAATATTTAGCACTAGTTATATTGAAAGACTCACCCTCATTAATAGTATAACCACTACCACCATTATTGAGATAATAATGCATCCAACGATAACTACTATGGTTAACTATCTGGATCTCAGTCATAGATGTATCACCACCAATAGACAGATCTGCACAGGTAAGAGTCATACTCATATAGCTATCATCCCATGCTGATGATGTCGTATTATATCCATCTTCATCCGTACAACCAACCTTGATAACAATATCAAATGCTGTACTATATGGTGTTTCACCAGTAGCACTAGTATTTATACTATCACTATATTCATAAGCAGTAGCATTACTTAGATTACTAGCATACGCAGTACCAGGATCTGCCTGATGTGGATAAATCATAAAATAAAAAAACCCACTATTATCACCAGGATCACCATCACCAGTGACAAGAACCATTTTTCTCTCAACATATATATGATGCTCAACTACATCAGTAACAGATGATAACATCATAATCCCTGCTACAAATGCAACAGCAAACATAGTCAACAACATACCAGCTTTCAAACTATTTTTTTTCTCATTTTTCATATTTTTTACCTCCTCTTTTTTATTAGAGCTTTTTAACATTTAATTTCACCAACGTCTATCACGAATTCTATAATTAATTTTTCCCTGTGTTTCTAAAGCTTCTCTCCACATATTAAATCCTGCACGGAAAAACAGGATAAGATAAAAAAAGAAAAACAAGGCAAAGATAAAACTATAAGGATCACCATAGCTCATAGTGTTATAGATACTAGTATTAGTAAGTCCACTACTAGCATTATAACTTACATAAAGCATTTCTACCTCCCATAATCCATACGTTACTAGTATTGTAAAAATCATTCCTAGCATAATAAATGGAATGCTAAGTTTAGGATTGTTTTCCATAAGCCATACACTAAGAATAAAAAAAAGTATACTGAAGACAATGAATAAAATTAATAAATCCATGAACATATTTTTTACCTCCTATATTTAGTTATAAACATCAATATCAAAGCAGTGACAGACAATGCTACAAGTATCTGCATCAGGCTATACCAAGGGTCTACACCTAAAAAAACATTTCCAAAAGATGCGAATATTATGAGTATAGCTACTGCCCCTGCAACGGCAGACTGGTTTTTCATATAAATATATCCAATTATCGCTGAGAACATAATAGGATAAACAAAAAAACCTAATACCTCTGTATATCCAAGTAATGCTTGTTGAAGAAGGTTCTCATGCCAATATGACCAGTTATGCATAATTAGTTCACCCCTCCTTGAGCATTAAGCATTTCAACAACAGATAACAAAGCTACAAAACCAATTGCTATTATGATAAGGGTTACAAGAGTGTTAACAATTGCGTAATTTGCTAGTTTTGTAACGATACCATTGACCACGACCCAAGTTGTGCATAACACTGATATAAATGCTCCTATACCTATGAAAAGAGCTACTTGTTTAGAAAGCACCCCTGCTAATATTGCTACTCCAAATATAGCGATACCTGTCGTTAACGCTGACCCTGTGATGGTATTGAACATCAACCCAAATATCCCTTGATCCATACTTCCATAGGTTTCACCATATGCATTTGTCACATTATAAGCAACAGTTTCTGTTTCATAAATTGAATATGGGAAAAAACCTGCCAGTGCTATGAGTACACCATTGAAAATAATTAAGCCTAACAATATAAAATAAATATTTCTCAAAGCCCAATTCCTCCTTCTCCTTTGGTCATAAAATATAATATACCAAGCAAAATTAAAACAAAGACGAGAACCCATAACAAAGGATTAATATTCAAAGGGTCGACATAAGTCATCAAAAGAGCTTGTGTAAGCCCAAGAGTTATCCCACTGCTAATTAGTCCAAGACCTACATTAAATGGGCTCAGACTCGCTAAAACAAGGAATGTGAGGGAAACAGCGACTATATTCACCCAACCAAGGTCATTCTCACCAAAAATACTTTCAATACGGCTTTCAAGGTCAAAAGGAGTAGAATCAATTCCCCAAGTAGTAGATGGTAATACAGAATAACTCAAAGGAGGATTATAAGTAGGCATAAAATTAGCAGTGTTGTTATAAAACAATTTAATTAAATGACTACGGCTAGTGTTGATATCTTCAAGATAAAAACTATAAGAATTATTTGTACCTGTATGAGTTGCGTTAAGACTAAGTGTACCATTATAGTTTTCATAAACAAGAATCTTCCAATCAATTGTACCACCATTATCATCCCTATAAACAACGTAAAGACTACCATTGGTTTTAATAGTACCTGTAATAGTTATACTAAAAGGGTCATAATTTACAATGTCTGGGATAGTTGGTTCGATTTTAAAGACCTTCTCTGTTGTCTGACCCCATTCATTAGGACTAGCAGGGATATAATCACTAATCATATAATTATAACTATCATCATTAACCTCAACTTTATACAAAACACCAGGGATAAGAAAAACATTACAATAACCATTAGCATCAGTAAGCAACACACTCACATTAACATATTTATCCTCACAACTCATATAACGCTTAACAGATACATATACATCATCCACACCCTTATATGCATCAGTAAACTCACTAGATGTTTCTTCAACCACACGGAGATAATACAATGGTGTTTCAATAGTCTGACTCGGACAGTAAAGATAATAATAACTGACCCTGGCTATAGTTGTGTTACTGTCAAGAATTGCTTTATCAATTGTAAGTACTGAATTTGTTGTACTGTAATAATTCTCAGATACATAATACCATCCACCATAAGAGGTATAAAGTGACTTATTATAGATCTCTACACTAATCATTGAATCAAGTAAATGACTATAGGTAATAGTTGCATCAGAAGAAGGATTAGAAACATTGATACTATTTGTAAAACTACGCAGACTGCAATCCTCCTCCTGAACATCATCAAGTATATTAGTATAACTCGGTGGAAGATAAGCATCAATAACTACATTATCACCATAAGATAAATTAAGATAATAAACACGTTGTTTATAACCAATACTTGAAACAAGAACACTTACTTTTTCACCAGTGGGACAAAGAAGAATAGGTACATTTGCTACACTATCACAGTTTTCCTGTATATAAACCTCAGTACCTCTGAAATTACTCACCTGAATATCAAAATCAGTAATAGCTTCGCTACAATTACTTTCATTATATACATTGATAATGAGAGTATCAGGTTCTACAAGTGGATACCAATCAAAACCACATTCACCTAGATAACTTCTTGGTATATCCCCAAAACCATCATAATCACCATCACTCCCTGTATAATCATCCCAATAGTTACCACCGATGCTAGGACCATTTACAATATTAGTACCAGTATATGGTGTCACATTGTATCTGATATTTCTATCCACCCCATCTTCTGTATATGTATGATCCCAAGTGCTATTGAGAAAAAGATTGTTATATACATAAGTATAGTTTTCTGGTGCTTCATCATCATCATTACTAAATATAGCGATGAGATTACCATCAAAAGTATTATTATATATAAAGGATTTTATTAAGTTATCTGGTCCTAAAGCGTGACTGCCCTCATGTTCATCAATATCATAAAAATTGTTTTCTCGTACAGTAAAATAGGATGAATCTTTTATAGCAATACCAATAGTTCCATCAGTAATATTGTTATATTCTACGATGTTGTGATGGCATTCATCGAAATACATACTATATCCATCTTCAGTTGTTCCAATAAAATCAATAGTGTTATGAGAAAAAGTCGAGTAATCGGTAGACTCGGCATTTAAAAAACGACTGAACATATAAAAATCTGATTCAGACAGAGTATTATCTCTAACAGTTATATTTGAAGATTGATAAACATCTATCATATAACGGTCCAATACAAAACCTGTGGTATTTATATCAAAAAAGGAATTATTATTAATGTTTACAAAAGTTGAATCGTCTGTAATGATTAGATTTTGAACATTCTCAGAATGAGAAAAAATATTATTACTTATAACTACATCATCATTAGTATCCATAAGAATCAGTTCTATACCCTCAGATAAGTTAGTAAAAACATTATTACTTATAACTACATCATCACAAAAATCAGTTCTAACTGCCCTATCAAGCGTAGCATTGAAAACATTATCAATTATAATTAAATTATCACCTTCAGCGTTATATATATCAACGCCACCATGTGAAAAAACATTATTTGATATATTTAAACCATATGAATATGAGTCAATATAAACACTCTCACCATTCTCTGAAAAATTATTATGTGAAATAGTACTGTTTTCAATAGCTTCAAAAGAAAACATTGTTTCTGCTAAAGAAAAAACATTATTTGAAAAAGTACTGTTTATAACATGAGTATAAACAGCACCACCCTCTACTGAATTAACAACATTATATGAAAAAGTAAGATTTACAACATCTTCAAGAAAATTTATTGCATTTCCTGATGGCGAAAACACATTATTATTAATTATTGAATCATTAATAAAAGAGGGGGTATCATAGTACAACATACCAACATATGTATTAAAAACATTATCTGATATATTTATATCAGATGCACATCCCTCAAAAATAATACCACCATAATAAGTAAAAACATTATCATAAATAGAGATGTTGCTAAGACCATCATCAACCCATATATTAACCGTATCAACCAAGTCATCAAAGATACTAAAGTTAAAACCACTGATACAGACACTGCTATTTTCAATTGTAAAGAATGCAGTTCCATTAATGATGGTATCAACAGAACTATTACCAATAATCGATACACTACGATTAACAGTTATATTCTCAGTATATGTTCCAGCCCATACATAAATCGTATCACCATCATTAGATGCATTAATAGCATCCTGAATCTTAGTATAATCAGCACCCACAGCACCCACAGTATGAGAAGCACCACGGACATTGTGGTCAGTGTTGATGAACATTATTATGTTGAAGATGAAAAGGAATAATATAATGTATGTTATAATTCTTTTTTTCACGATATCCACCACCAGTTAAAAATAAAAAAGACACTAATCCAACTAAAGAAAAGACTACCCCAAAGTGTGACAATGCCTAAGATTATAAGGCTGAGAATAAAAAACCTATTGTCCATTACAAGAGGTTCTTTCATCTAATATCTCCTCCAATACATCTCAGGTTCTTCAGCGAAACTATCAAGGATAAATATCAATAAAATCCCTGTGACAAAAAATATAGCACAAATAACACCAAAAGCAGTAGGCACAAGATCCAGAGTATGCATAGCACCAGTAGGAGCAGTAGGATAAAGAGCCGTATAAATCTCATTAAGGAACATACTGAAGAAAGCCCAGAGAGCAAAGAATACAAAGCCTAAACATACAAAAAACAAACTAGCAATACTAAACCTCAATAGAATCCCTCCCTTTTCATACCTTCACGAACAAGTGAAATAGCTCCTACAAGTAAAATAATGACAGGCATTGCATAAATAAGCATCATAATAAATGTTTTGCTATCACTAGCAGGTATCCAACTAGTAAAAGTAGGTATACCAATTTCAATGAAAAACAAAGTATAAAGAGCCCCTATCACCACTATTGTCAATACGAAAAGAATTATAGGAACTATACTAGCATAAATATCTGCATTAAGACTTCTAAGTTTCATATATTCATCTCTTCTTTTTAATCTGTTTCTCAAGTCCTTGTAACTGACCAAATATCCCACCCATAGCATGAACAGTAGGAACAACATAGAGCATACTCATACCACCCATGATTTTATCACTGGTTGGACTAGGCAAAGAACTACCTAGTTTTCCAACTACATGAGTTCCACCTGCTATTCCTACATTAAGTGCCATGTTGTCATATATCCAATCAAGATCCTTATTTCGTTTTTTCATAAGTTTTAATCCTCCACTTCTTCTATAAATGCTTCTTCATCTTCATCAAACCATTCAGGATTTTCAATCCTTGCTTTTTCTGTATAATATTCAATCTCTGCTTTTACTTTAGGATCTCGGATGCTATGTGCTTTAAGATGTACATTAGTTACTCCTTTATTGAAACATCCAACTTCACATGTTGCACAATGCCCAAGCTTATGATCAAAAGTCTTAGGGCATTTAACCATTGTTTCACCTAGAGGGTTTTTATTTACCTCATCAATACCAAAATACATTGTACTCCATTTCCCTCTTATTCCTTCAAGTAACTCTGGTTTATCTACATTGCTGTAATCAAGACTTGCATTGACTCTAACATTTTCATATGGCATAATCTCTTTTTCAATTAATTCTCTTAGATGGGGTTTTGTCCATGCTCTTGTTGGTATCCAAAAAACAGTATCAGGATTTTCTTTCAGTATATCTTTTACTCTGGTTATATCTGTTTCATCTTTGAATGCTTCTCCTCTTTGCATTAATCTTACTCGGTCAAGTTGTTTTCCTTTATGTTCAATACTAAATACATCATCATCAATTTTATGTCTAAACTGATATGAAAGAGGTCTACCAGATTTAGCCATTGTCTTTTCTTGTATTCTATCTCGCCATTGAGCACCTGTCCAACTATACCAATCTGCATCATTTTTAATATCAGCAGGTGCGATCGTGTTTTTATATCTGTTTTCAATATTGATATTGTAACATCCTGCACATGCTTTAGTTCTATGTTTACAAGAGTCTTGTCTGGATCTACTAATATGAAGCATTCCTATATCTGAACACCATGTTGCATCTTGTTTTTTAATATCAAAAGGTTTACAATCAAATAGATTTGGTACGTGGTCACCATCTATATTTCCAAATGGTTTAAGATCATGTTTAAGCCATGCCATAGGATAACTCATTTTTTTCTTAGCAGGAAAATGCATCTTAAATGGTGGACTAAAAGGTTGTGATGCTCTTTTTTGAAGATTGTTTAAACTCTTTTGTGTACCTTTCATAAGTTTTTTCATATCAAATGTGATATCAAATGGTTTCACTTCATGAACCCCCAATTATCAAATGGGTCGAAGCTACCAAAACCAGTACTAGTTTTTTTAGTTCCTTTTTTCTTTCCTTTCTTTCCTTTTTTAGTCTTTGGTCTAGAAACAGGTGGAGCAGTCATCCCTGTATCAAAAAGAGATCCGAAAGGATTATAATTATTAACAATACTATATGAGCCATATGATGGTAATCTTCGCCCTGCTGTACGTCCTCTTTGCCTTGCTTGTCTGATTCTTGCTACTGCACGAGCTTTGTCAAACTCTTGTTTGTATGCTTTTCTTTCTAATGTTCTTACTTCTTTTTTTTGAGCATGATATTGTCTTTTTGCTTGTTTTTTCTCAGCCCTTGCCTGAGCTAACAAAGCATCAGACACAGGAATATTAGACCCTCGTCTAAACCTACTCACAAGACCTTCTTGCTGTACTTCTCTTCTAATATTTCCTTCTTCATCAAAAGATGTACGTTCTACACGGTCGAATATTCCACGTTTGATAGTTCTGCCATCTTGTACAACTTCTCTTTCAATCTCACCTGTTTCCCTATCTATATGTATTTTTTCTTCCTTTGTAAACCAACCCATATTTATCTACCAACCTTTTTTTATTTTTTTCATAATTTTGTCATAATCTGGAAGGAGATCCTTCATAGATGCAACCTTCCAAGTACGAGAACGATAACCTACTCCCCACCATGAAGGCATTCTGAAAAGATTACCTCCTGCTCCTCCACCACTACCAAATGGCAAAAAAGGGTTTTTCCAAATAAGAGGTGGTGGTACTGAAAGATTAAAAGGTGGCTGTATTGTAGGAATCTGTTTAGTTTTAAACCAAAATGAGGGTGTTTGTAATAATCCTTTCTTTTGAACCTGTGATGGCACTGTATCAGTGATTATTGTTGGTATTTGTGTAGTATCAAAATCTGTTTTTGATATAATCGTTGGTATTTGGAGAGTGGTTTGGAAAGGTGATTGTATGGTTTCAAACTTCGGTGTCTGAATTGTTTTATATCCGAAAGCTTTGTCTTGGATTTGTTCGCTAATTGGTGGTACAAGCAACGGAGTATAATATCTGTAAGATGGAAGAGCAACTTGAAATGGTGGGAATAATTTGGTGCTTACTGCTGTTTGTTTTCCAACCATAGGAATATTTGCAGATGACCCTACTGTTTTCCCTGCTCCAATTATTCCTGTACCACTGAATAGTTTAGGATTTGCAAAGCCAAGAAATCCTCCACCTCCCATTGTCATCTGTTGTTGTAAACCTGCACCATCAGTTGATGTAGATACATCTCTATAATAGAAACGTGAATAATCTAATCCTTCACCTATAATCTTTCCATCTTGGGAGAACCTTCCTACGCTAAGTGCTTCATATTCTTTCCAGTCAACAAGTTCTTTACCACGAAACATATGTTTTAAAAATATGCCCCCACCTTCATCAGTGATATAACCATAATCATCAACTCCCTCTATCACAAAACTTTTAATTCGCCCAGTATCACCATGTGCCCAGTCTTCCAAGAAATCTACTTCTTTAAAATAATCATCATCAGAAATATTCCTGTATCTTATGCTATCATATCCATGAATATCTTGTATAAAATGTTCATTTTCATGTGCTAAAACATTTCTTCTAGTAACATAAGAAACCCTTTTTTCTCCTTTTAATGTTCCATATCTTTTATAAGTTTCAGCAATTGACCTTATCTTTGCACCTGTTTTTGTCCAAGGAGTAAATCTGTCAACTTGTATACTTCTTTCAATAGGATAATATTCTCCTTGTGCACCACCTTTAAGTTTAGCCCAAGGTTTGAAATAACCCATTCCTTTGTTTGCAATTCCTTTTTGAACCATAAACTCAGTAAATGCTTTGGGAGTATATGTAAACTCTTCACCTGTTACTGAAGATATCACTGGTTTATTGGCAAATATCGGACGTTGCACTGTTTTATTAGTCGATCCGAAAATTTCTGCACCGTGTGCATATATTACATCACCAGTAGACCTGTTTGAAAACTTAGCAAAATTATAACTAGGTAAATAAGAACCTGAACCAGTTATTCTCACAGCAGGAAGAGTGTAAGAGGTAATATCAACAAGTTGTGTATTTTCGTATGCTGTACCAATGAATCCTTTCCAGTTTTTTGATATGAGCATTGTTCCTTGACTAACTGAAAGCTTACCAAAATTTCGACTCACCCCTGATGTCTGTGAAGAAAGAACCAATGCTTTTCCATCTGGATTGGTTTGAAAAAAGTTTTGTTTCTTTGATGCGAAAAGCCAAGTGTTTTTATATCCTTGTGCAGGTACAACATTGAAATCCCTTGATGACATTGTAAATATCTTTCCTGTACCTGTTTGATTTGGATTTATAATATTTGGATTTACAGGTGAAATCCTGTCACCAAGATGTGTCACAGATTTTGAACTAAGTGGTATACGCCTTCCAAAGATTGTTGTGTATCTATCCATAGTTATTGTTTTAGATATCGTTTGCCCACTAGTATGTGTATATTGTGATGCAGAGGTATCATATTTAATAATTGGTTGATAGTTCTGCACACCAGTTTGATAACCATGTACCCCTGCTAGTGTACTTGTTCCAAGTAACCATGCTTTACCTACTGCTTTTCCAGTATCACCTTGTTGTGCTGTTTCTGCAACATCTTTCCCTGCATGAAAAGCCATTGTAGCTCCTACACCTGTTAAAAAAACCTTTGATGTAATAGCAGGTGCAGAACTACTAGCAAGAAAACCAGACCCATATTGACCAATTATGTTTCCTCCTGCCCATGCAAATCCTATTTTAGTAGCAGGACTACTAACCCATCCTACTGCAAAATCAGTTGTAAACCCACCAATATTTCCCTGATCAAGTTTTTGCTTTGCAATATCATAACGGTAAAGACCTTCTATCTGTGTCTGCATCGATTTTTCACTGCGTTTAAAAGTAAACATTGGAACTGAAAGACCGAAAGCAGAAGAAATAATAGCTTCACCTAGTCCTTTGCCTTTCATATTTTCCATGTAATCATTTACAACAATATCTATATTACCAAGAGCATTCCATCCCCATCCAAGGATTGATGCCCCAAGAGGGTTTTCATTTATTATTTTTTTGTATCGCTCTGCATCATGAGCACCTGCATATGGAAAATCATATTCATATCTATACCCACCAGTGCTCATCTTATATCTAGTAATTTTAGTATCTTTGTCAAAACCACTTACCCAATTTCGCATTTTTTGAAGACCAGTTACTGAGTCTGAATATTTATCAAGGTCTATGTTTTCTGCTTCTTTAGCATAGCTCTTTGCCATGTTTTCAAGATAGGTATCATACTGTTCTGCTGTGAGTGTTTTCGTTGTACCATGGTCACTGCTTTTTTTCCCATGATAAAACTGTGATTGGAAATTCTCTATCGTGTATGTTATATCTTTTCCTGCATATGTAACTCCGTCAATTGTTATTGGGGCATCAGGGTCAAAATCCATAAGCATCTTATATTTATCCCCACCTTTTTGATACCCTGTTTTAAAATCATATGCAAGTTGAAGAGTATCTTGAGCACCACCTTCACCTGTTTGCAAATCATATAAATGTTGTTGTGTTTCAGAAACTGTCATTTCCACTGGTTTTTCATGAGTATGATGATATTCCCTGAGCTTTTGAATCCTTGGGTCTTTATGTATTTTAAAAATAGGAGAAATAATTGAAAGATCTCCTGTACCACTTTCTTTATATGTTTTTATTCTTTCTATAAAATTTGGATTATTCTGATTGGTACTATTGTTTATCTTTCCTTGACTAACCCCACTACTACTAGAAGGGGGTTTAGATGTAGAATAAGACTTAGACGGTGCAGAAGAAGAAGCACTAGACTTCTGAGAACTATCAACATTACCCTGCTTACGCAACTGTTCCTGCTTATTAAAAATAGATGGTTTATGTTCACTAGTACGACTAGAAGAAGATTTAGAACGACTTCTACTTTTAGAACCACCACCACTAGAAGGGGGTTTAGATGTAGAATAAGACTTAGACGGTGCAGAAGAAGAAGCACTAGACTTCTGAGAACTATCAACATTACCCTGCTTACGCAACTGTTCCTGCTTGTTAAAAAT
>Ga0272442_10007465_pt1 | contig 14107 bp, 11 predicted proteins | sample SSMForm2O_FD_200262 | JGI IMG/M metagenome (GOLD analysis project Ga0272442, IMG submission 200262) | Marine sediment archaeal communities from Little Sippewissett salt marsh, Falmouth, MA, United States - SSM-Form-2O | ecosystem: Environmental > Aquatic > Marine > Wetlands > Sediment ...
GAATTAAATGAAAGTAGAAATGATAATCAGGAGTTATATATAGAAAGATTAGGAGAATGTCTTGAAGATGAGAAGTATAAAATTGCTGTTTTTTCTAAAGATAATATAGAGTCGCCATTAGATATTAAAATTGAATATTCTTGGAAACAAGGGTTATCCGAAGAAAAAGGGGATTCATTAACCTCAGCAACAGAAGGTGCAGTTCTTGCTAGTTCAAAAAATGCGCCTCTTCTTTACATTAAACCAAATAATATTCCAAAAGTTACTAAAGAGGTTTTATATAAATTAGGAGTTAAACGATTATTGGTCGTAGATATTGGAAATCATTTAGAAAATGAAATTAAGGAGGAATTAAGGGATATTTTTAATATTTTAATAGAATATGATGATTATAAAGAAATATATGATGAAATTAGAGAAATTTCAGGAAGTAATGATGTAGTCTTTTCAACACTTGATCCTTGGACTTATTGGTATACAGATGAAATTAAACCTATTGGGGAAAAGAAAGGAGCATTATATATTGGACCTGCAGCATATATTGCAGCTCATCATGGTACTCCAGTTTTGCTCATAGAAAACCATCCACACCTTTCATCTGCTACAAACTGGCATAATGAATATTGGAGAGTATATTCTGCAGAAAGAGGAAATAATAAACCATCATCTGCAGAAATGTATCTTTCTGGAAAAAGAGTATATGATTTTTTAAAAAAATATGATTTCGATAAAGAAGGACTTGAATCAATAATTACTGTTGCTGGCCAATATGAAATTGGTGTGGCTTGGGATAGATCTTTTGTTGGTGTTGCTAATCCTGGTAGATTTTGTGGAAGTCCAGTTGACACAAGTTTTTGGATATGTAGAACAGTTTTTTATCCTGCTCTTATCTATAATAATCCTGCACTTCAAGGTAAAGTTAGTCTAGAGAATGGAAGTTTAAGTTCAAGACAGGGAATTAAGGGTTTATTTAAAAAACCCTATTTAAATACTCTAGTTATTGATAGAGAAACTGGTGAGGAAGAATTTGAATTCCCAATTCTTCTATCTTTTGTAAATCAAATATATAAATTCAATGAAAGAGCATCCAAATATTATGGATCTAAATATCAATGTGCAAATGGAATGATCCCGGGTGAAACATATACTATGCAGCCAATTGACCAAGGATTAAATAAAGATGTGAATGGGGATCAAGGAATGGTATTTCCGGATATGTCAGAAATTGAAGTACTGCCTGTATATCTTGAAAGAGGAGGTTATGATTCCGTTTTTTCAACAAGACTTGAATATGTCACGTCAAATTTAAACAAAGGAGTAATTTTATGGATTCATAGTTCACATGGAAATCAAGGTCATAGTGGCCAAACTTTATTTTGGGATCCGCAACATTCTTTTAAAGAGTTACCTTCTTTTCTTGCAAAATTAACAGGTGCTTATAAAGAGGAAAATCCTGTTTGGGGATATGATTGGTATTTAGGTTCTACTGAAGAACCTGATGCAATGGCTAATGATATGAAAGGAATTATACCTTTCACTAATCATAATTCTTTATTTTTACCTTCTACTGGTATGGATTATATTCTATCAAGAAAACCATTTAGAGAATGGCTTGTAAATCGACCAATACTTGGTAATCTTTTCTCCAGATTTATAACTGTAGATGATTTATATGATGGGGTTACTGCTACACTTCATTATTCCAAAGATTGTCTTGATTGGAAAAATGTTTATGAAATTGAAGAACTTCTTGATAATATGCATTGTGCTGGATTTATAACAAAAATCTGTCAGACATCTCATACCTACTTTCATTTAATGTTAATTAGGCATGGGTGTGTATTTCAAGTTCAAGATCCTTGGCCAACTTCTTGGTATGCGGCAGTTTGGACGCAGTCAATTCCCAAAGATATTATCCTTGGTAAAACTGTAGGTGAGGCGTATAGTATTGGAGTAAAGTATACTGGGCCTTTATTTGTTGGAGGGGGTATTGATGATGGACCACAATTATGGTGGGATGATGCCCAAAATGTAATATATTTTGGAGATCCTGATTTACGTGTTTTTGCTCCTAAAAATGATTACAGTGATGTTAATTATTGGTCAAAAGACGAAACAGATGCTATAAGATATTCAAAAGATATTTCGTTTGATGGACATAACTTATTTGGAGTAACAAGCTATCCACATAAAAAAGAATCAAAAACATTTGTCCAGCAATATCTATGGTTGATTGTTATTTCTATTATAATAATAATTTTAGTTATTGTAATTTTTTATATTGGAAAAAATAAAAATAACTAATTTTTTTTATTATTATTTTTTTTCATTAACAAAAAATTTTTTATTTTTCCGATATTATTAATAATAACAAATTATATATATTATTTAATCTAATATACTGATTTAAATGGGGGATTGATTATTTGAAACAGAAAAAAAACAATTTAAATGTTATAATATCGATATTAATTACAAGTTCATTTTTATTAATATTATTTCCAACAAATTTAGCTGCTAATAATATGGAAGTTATTGGTTTTGATAAGGGACCTTCATATACATCTGTTGTACCATATAAAAAAGCTACATTAATCCAGCACGATAAAGATACAATAATAGATGATTATGCCTATCTTGCAGCAATACCAACTACTGTTTTTTATGATAATGGAAAATTGCATTCAAATCCTTTATTGTTTTATGAAGACGAATATAAATATAAAAAAGATGAAGAACGAACCTTAAATCCTAGGCAAGGACTTGATTATTTTATGGATGATTGGATGAGCTATTGTAATGATAAAATGGATCAAATGACGACAATAAATATCCCTGAGGAAAAGATAAGACAATGGAATGCTAAGGAAAATATAAATATAGATAGTAATAATCCATTTGAAATTGCAAGTAGTCTAGCGTTACATGATTGGTCTTATTCCGATGATGTAGTTATTGCAGTAATTGAAGAAAGTTTTGAAAATACAAATGAAATTACAGAAAATTTGATTAGTGGGTCAATCTCCAAAAAAGATATTGGACATCAAAAATTTGAAGTTGAGCAACCAGTTATTGGAACAGGTGGAACATATACAAGTTTTGATATTAAAGATCGGCAATATAAATATGCTGTAGCAAAGTTGACATGGCCAAATAGAATTGATTTAGATATTCAGATATATGATTCTCAATTAGGTATGGTCGATAATGCTGCACATGCTTATAATGCTGAGGACCCAAATCTTGAAGTTGTGGGATCATTTATTCATAATTATGGAAAATGGCAAATAAGTGTGACAGCTGTTCCAAAAAAAGGTATTTATCAAGATGATACTATTGATAATGATTATAAATTTTTTGATTTAGAAAATTTAAAGGAACTTGCTCAAACAATAAAAAATACTGGGAAAGTAGATGTTTGGCTATACCCTGGTACTATTGTTGAACTAGAAAAAACTCCTTTTGGCTGTAGAAATGCTGAATTTAAATTAAAATGGTCAAATCCAAAAAATAAACTTGGTTTTTCTCTCCATGGTCCTGATGGGACAGAAATTTGTTCAAGCCTTTCGAAAGACGAAATAGCAACGGGTATTGTTGAAAATGATAAGGCTGAAGAAAGTATTAATGTTAAAATGCTTGGTGAATGTAGTGAAGGAGAAAATTATTTTGTTTGTGTGTTTTCTCTTGATAATATTGAAATTTCTACTGATTTTGAATTGGAATATAGTTGGGAGCAGGGTTTTTCTGAAAAAGAAGCGGATGCAATGGTATCAGCAACCAATGGCGCAGTTCTTGCAAGTTCAATGAATGTTCCATTACTATATGTTAGTCCATCTTATCTTTCAAATTATACAAAAGATACTTTATATGAACTTGGAGTAGAAAATATCTACCTTCTAAATATCGGTAATCATCTTAAAAATGATATTTTAGATGAATTAAAAAATATTGCAAATATAAAGAAAAAATTCCAAGAACCTATACAAATATATGATAATATAAAAGAATTAACTGGTAACACCGGTGATATAATCTTTACTACAATAGATCCTTGGAGTTACTGGAAAGTTGCAGAACTTAAACCTGCAGGTGAATATGAAGGAGCAAGATTTGTAGGTCCTGCAACATATATTGCTGCTCATCATGGAAGTCCTGTTATTATTGTTGATAAACATCCTCATTTATCCCAAGCAGTATGCTACCCAACTGATTTCTGGAGAAGAAATTCTAATAATAGAGGATTTATTGTTCCATCTGCAGGTAGCATGATACTTTCTGGTAGAAAGGTATATGATTTTTTAGAAAAATATAATCTTGGAAAATTAGAAGAAGGTCTAGCTATCAGTCAAGATCAAGAGACAATTATTACAGTTGCTGGACAATACGATATTGGTCTTCCTTGGGATCGAGCATTTACCGGAGCTGCACTTCCAGGTAGATTCTGGGGTTCACCGGTTGATACGTCTTATGTAATTTGTAGAAATGTGTTTTATCCAGTTCTTATTTATGAAAATCCAGCAATGTATGAAGAAAATGCAATAAGAACTAATGGTAGTGCCAGCAAAATTCAAAGAATTGGCGGAAGACTTAAAGAACCAATTGGAGTAACTCTAGTTACTACAAAAAAATCACAAGAAGAAGAATTTCGATATCCAATCCTTCAAACTTATAATACCTTTGGATATAAATTTAATGAAAAAGCTTATAAAAACTGGGATTTTAGATATGAACGAGCAGATGGAATAATACCATATGTTACCCATTCAAGTGATCCTATTGACGATGGTATTGCTCCTGGAAAATCAGGTGCGTATCATCCAGATTTAAGTGAGACTGAAGTAATACCATTCTATGCGTCTCGTGCAGGATATGGAAGTGTGTTTTCAACTGAAGGTACAGCTGTTGCAAGTAATCTTAATCGTGGTGTTATAATATGGGTTTTAAAAGGCCATGGTTGGCATAAAAACAGTGGATCGATATCTATGTGGGATCCAGATAATCCTTATGCGTATGAAGAAAATCCATGGAGGGTTTATGAACCTATTTTGCTACAACCTGGTAATTTAAGAGAATTTATTCGTTTTATTATATATGGACTAACTGGACAAAAACCTACAAAGCTTACTGATGGTTTAATTAAATTCCATTTGCTAAGTGAGATTGGATCCACTGAAAATCCTGATGTTGCAACAATTAATCCACAACTATATTTAATTAATAAATTTGCAAAAGAAATTTTACCAATTGATTTATGGGGTGCAAATGGTATAATGATTTATAGAGATAGAATTAAGCGTCCTTTTTACTATAGATTTGTAAAAAATCTTCCTTTGATAAATATCTATCAGGGTGATGGAAAGGTAATAATATCTCCACAAAGTGGACATCAGCCGATGACATCAGTTACAGGTCTTATTTTTGATGAAGCATTAGAAAATTTGCATTCATGTGGACTTAATACAGGTGCTTGCCTTCCTGCCTGTACATATATGCATATGGCTTGGATGCGTCATGGAATGGTCTATCAGATTATTGACCCTTGGACTACAACTGATTGGAATGGTATCTGGAATCAAATGATAATCAAACAACTTGCTATGGGTGATACAATAGGTGAGGCCTATGAAAAAGGGATGAGAGCTTGTGGACCTGAACTTTTAGTCGGCCAATTTTGGTGGGATATATGGGAAAATGTCTGTTATTTTGGCGATCCGGAATTAAGAGTTTTTGTACCTAGTACAGAATATAGTGATGAAAATTATTGGGAAGAAGAAGATATTGTTCCATTTTCTTATGAAGAGGAACTAAATATTGATGGTCATATGCCATTTGGAGCAACAGAACACCCAAATAAAAAAGAACCAAAAACTTTTGCAAATCAATATCTATTTTTGATATTAATTGCAATAATTGTTATAATTTTAATAATTGCAATTGCATCTATAAATAAAAAGAAAAAACAGGATTAATTTTCTTTCATATCCTATTTTTTATTTTATATTTTTTACATATATTATTTATTTTTTTTGTTAATTCTAAAATGTATGATTCTTTTGGGTTATAGCTATCTTTATAAAGCAGGTCATATTTTTTCAACATATTTGGAAAATAATTATTTAAAATATCAAAAAAATATTGTTTTTGATCGCCTTTAAGCTCTAAATGTTTATATATTAAATATTTTGCTTTATATTTTTTAGAAACTTTTACAATTTCATCTATTTCATTATCAGTAATATATGGTATTATTGGTATTAATGCGATGCCAGCTTTAATTTGATTATTTACTAATTTTTCAATTATTTTCAATCTGGTATTTGAACCAGGTAAATTTTTTTCAAACAGATTTATTATATTGTTTTTAAAAGATATCAAACTAATTGTTATTCTAATATTGTTCATTTTGGAAAAAAAATTTAAATCCCTTAAAATCAAATCAGATTTTGTAAGTATATGACAAGAAAAATTATGTTTATTGATTATTTTTAAGATATTTTTTGTAATATTATATTTTTTTTCAGCATTTTGATAAGGATCATGAACTGAACCTAAAATTATCGTTCCTTTTTTTTCCTTTTCTAGTTCTTTATCAAGAATTTCAGGGGCATTTATTTTAATCTTGATTGTTTTATCAAATGCTGAATCACAATAGAGACATCCAAATTCACAGTTTTGATAAGGATCAACTGTATAGTTACCATTAAAAAGATTATCTTTCTTTGTTATTTTATTTAGTAAAAAATCAACTTTTATTTTTTTATAATTCATTTTACATTTCCTCAGGAGCAATAATCCCAAGAAGATCTAAACCATTTCTTAATACAATTCTTGTTGCATCTACCAATGCAAGTCTTGCATTTCTAATATCTTTATTTTTTTCAGTTAAAACAGGGCAATCCCTATAAAATTGATTAAATTGAGATGCTATTTCAAATAAATAACTTGTAATGATATGTGGTTTCAATCCATCAGATGCATCTTCAATAATTATAGGATAAAAAGCCAATTTTTTTATTAAATCTATCTCTGAATTGTATTTTAATGATTTAGTTTTAACATTTTTTATATCATTTTGTTTTTTTGATAAAATGCTGCATGCTCTAGCATGAGAATATTGAATAAACGGTGCTGCATTTCCTTCAAAATTTAATGCTTCTTCCCACTTGAAAACAATATCTTTTTCAGACTGAACTTTAATAATATTATAGCGAAGAGAACCTATTCCAATTGTTTCTGCAATTTCCTTCATCTTTTTTTCTGAAAGTTCTTTTCCTCTACGTTTTTTTACTTCATCATATGCTCTTTTTACACACTCTTCAATTAAATCATCAAGATAAACAACCCTATCTCGTCTAGTTGACATCTTTCCTCCAGGTAGAGAAACAAAAGAATAAAAAATTACTTTTGGAGTGATTTTTGTTCCAATTAAATTTAAAGCAATTTCTACTTGTTTTGACTCAAGTTTATGATCTTCACCAAGTATATTTATAAGATAGTCTGAATGTTTTGCTTTCCAGATATGATATGCAATATCTCTTGTTGCATAAAGAGTTGTTCCATCTTTTCGGATAAAAAAGAATTTTGTATTTCTTCCTTGAATTCCAAATGATTTCATATCTAAATAAAACGCACCATCTTCGCTATGGCAATGCTCTAATTTCTTTAGTTTTTTAATAACTTCATCAACACTTTTATCTTTTACAAAATTTGATTCAGGTATGTATTTATCAATTGTGATATTTATTTTTTTAAGACTTTCATTTATTCCATTTAAAACTGGTGCATAGCCACTATGGATAAGCTCAATTATTTTTTGATCTCCTTCTTCACTTTTCTTAACAATTTCACTTACTTGTTTTGAAATATTTTCATTTTTTTCCATTAATTTATATGTTTCTTGATAATAACCTACCGTTTTATGATCAGATTTATTATAACTAGATTTTGAAATATCCTTAGGGTTAAGATTATTAAGCCCCCAAACAAGTATTGCCACTTGTTTTCCCATATCATCTAAATAAAATTGCGACTCAACATTGTAGCCTGCAGCTTTAACAATTCTAACAATAGTATCACCAATTATTGGATTTCTTGCTCTGCCCACATGTAAAGGTCCGTTTGGATTGGCAGAAGTATGTTCAACAATAATTTTTTCATTCTTTTTTTGTAAAAAACCATATTTTTTATCTTTTTCTAGAATTTGTTTAATTGTTAGAATAATTAGCTTTTCATTATTTATAAAAAAATTTATATATGCTCCTTTTGGCTCTACTTTTTCAATCCAATCACTTTTTTTTATTTTAATTGAAATTTCTTTTGCGATATCTTTTGGAGATTTTTTTAAATATTTGGCTAAATGAAAGCAAGGAAAAGCAAAATCTCCTAAGTTACTAGGAGGTATTTCGATTTTTATATCCCCTTCATAGTCTAACAGTTTTAAAACAGTTTTTAATTTTTTTGATATATCTTTTTTTGCTTCGATTAAAGGATAATTCATAAAAAATGAAATTATAATTATGTTTAAAGGGTTTTGCACAAATTAAAGAAAAAATAACTAAATTTTTATTTTTTTTGTAATCATATCATTAGGTTACTATATTTGAAAAGATTTATATTATACTACAATATTTGGGGAAGTAAGGTGAAAACCATATGGCTATTGGATTCGTACTAATAAGCGCTGCACCTGCGCGAGAACATGATGTATATAATAAACTTTCCAAAGTACCTGAAATAGTAGAATTACACCCGCTCTTTGGAGAATACGATTTAATAGCCAAAATTCAGGCCGATGACTTTGAAAAACTAGGTAAAATTGTAGTGGATAGAATAAGGTCAATAGAGGGTGTAATCGACACGAAAACATTAACAGGAACAAAATTTTAAGGAGGTTGAAAAATGGACATTGTTAGTCAATTCTTAAGTATGTTGACGCTGGTATTTGCAATTGCGAGTATCATTGCAGGATTATTTACTGCATATTTTGGATCCGGTAAAAGTAGAGCTGTAGGTGGAATATTAATAGTTATTGGATTACTTGTCTTTGTCATATTCCTATATGGTGCTGGATTGTTAGAGTCTTTTATGGGCATGCCCGAGGGTATTTTAAACTTTAAAAATACTATAGTTCAGGGCGTAATAGCAATCATTGGTGCTATTGTAGGAGCTGCAATTGCACTTGGAATATTCTTACTAGCAATAATGAAGGCTTAAAGGGAAAAAATAATACTAAAATTAATATTATAGAGATATTCCTCTATTTCTTTTTTTTTACATTTTTTTTTAATTAGATCGTAAAATCATATCTAAAAAATATTTATGTATCCTAATATCCTCTGTTAGTTCAGGATGGAATGTAATTGCCAAGTAGTTATTTTGTCTAGCCATAACGATTTTATTATCAATTTTTGAAAGTAATTCACATTTTCCCCATATCTTTTCAATAATTGGGGCTCTAATAAAAATAGCCTTGTATGGAGCTGATAATCCATTAATTGTAATATTTGTCTCAAATGAATCTTTTTGCCGTCCAAATGCATTTCTTTTAACTTGCATTTGTATTGCAGATAGAGGTTTAATGCCTTCATTATTATCAGATATTTTTGTTGATAGAAGCACACAACCCGCACAAGTCCCCATTATTGGTAAATCATCATTATCTATTCTTTTCATAATTTGATTAAAGATTTTTGATTTATCCATAATTTTAGATATAGTTGTACTTTCTCCACCTGGAATTAATAAACCATCAATTTTTTTTATTTCATCTTTATTTTTTATAATAAAAACATTTCCAGGAATATTATTTTTTTTTAATACATATTTTATTGAATTAATATGTTCAGATATTGCTCCTTGGATTCCAATAATGCCAATTGAAATCTTTTTTACCATCCTCTCTCCTGTAAGAGCTGTTCTTTTGGAATGTTTTCAATTTCAATTCCAGCCATTGCTTCTCCTAAATTTTTACTTACTTCAGCAATTATATTTGGTTTATTGTAATTGGCTACTGCTTCAACTATTGCTTTTGCTCTTTTTTCAGGGTTTTTTGATTTAAAAATACCCGAACCAACAAAGACTCCATCACTACCAAGTTGCATCATAATTGCAGCATCTGCTGGTGTTGCAATTCCTCCTGCTGCAAAATTTACAACTGGTAATCTTTGAATTTTTTTAATTTCTTTTAAAATTTCAAAAATTCCTTTTTTAATAGCTTTTAGAGTGTAATTTTCAAAAACATAAGTGTTTTCGTTAACTTTATCACCAGTTAATATTTCAGCTGACTTAATGTAATTTGACGAATATTCTTTTGCTAATTTAGATAATTTATCGTTATTGTATCTTTTTAAATCTGAGATTTTTCGTGTTACCATTCGCTGGTGTCTAATTGCTTCAATAATATTACCTGTTCCTGCTTCACCTTTTGTTCTTATCATTGCTGCTCCTTCCCATATTCTTCTTACTGCTTCTCCCAAATTTCTACATCCACAAACAAATGGGATTGTAAATTTTTGCTTATCTATATGATAGTAAGGGTCTGCAGGAGTTAAAACTTCAGATTCATCTATCATATCAACTCCCAAAGATTCAAGAGCTTGAGCTTCAACAAAATGACCAATTCTTGCTTTTGCCATAACTGGTATACTAACAGAATCTAGAATATTTTGAATAATAGATGGATCGGCCATTCTTGCAACACCCCCCATTGCTCGAATATCTGCAGGGACTCTCTCTAATGCCATAACAGCAACAGCACCGCTATCTTCTGCAATGCATGCTTGTTCGGCATTTGTAACATCCATTACTACACCACCTTTTTGCATTTTAGCAAATCCTTTTTTTACCCTTTCTGTTCCAAATTTTATCTTTGGATTCTCTGGTTTTTTCATAAATAAGTTCCCCATTTACAATAAATTCAATTCCGAAATATAATACTGCTTATAAATAATTAGGTTTCATATTAAAAAAAACATAAAAAAATAAGATTTATTCTCTCTTATATAGATTCTTCATTATTTCCTTTCCAAAATCAGTTAAACTATAAAGTTTAACATTTTTACCGCCAATTTTTTCTTCAACAATATCTAGATTTAATAATGATTCTTCTTTTTTGTATCTGTTGCCCATTCCTCTTAATGCACCAATTACGTTAGTAGGAGTTGTCTTAACATTATAAGCTATTTCAGAAGTATAACTGCTACTAGGGTTAATATCAAATAGATATTCTGCAATCTTTTTTCTAACGTTACTCCTTCTCAATGCCCTAATAACCAATGGTCTTTTTACATTTAAAGAATTTTCACTATTATTTCCGCTATACATCCCATCCACAGTATCAAATAATGAAATAATGTTCTTATTAATAAAATACTCGCTTAATGTATAACTATATGGATATATATCTACATATTCAGTTACATAAAATTTTGGCTTTTTTCAAAAAATTATTATTATTTTTAAAAAAAATAAAATATTGTTTTACATAATTCTTTCAATCATTTCTAAAACAAAACCGTCACTATCAATAGCATATCTAGCAATTCCAATCTTTTTTGCGTAATTTTTCATTTTTTTAACTGCTAAAAAACGTTCATATGTTGAACCCTTTTGTAAAACTTCAAGTTCAAGTACACAATCTGCAATTCCTTCCATCTTTCTTTCAAAAATATCTCCATGTATACCTCTAGTCATTATAAGATAAAGAACACTTTTATTATTAAGATTATTAACTTTAGATGCATGAATAGTCCTAAGCACTTCATCATTTGAATATTGGGTTAAAAAAAAGTCAAGAGAGTTAACAACTATTTTTTCAAAATTTGGTTCTTTAATTTTATTTGATAATACAGCTAAAAAATCTTTTTCACCTTTTGGCGTAGGAGGCATACCTGATGATCCTATTTCAATTAATTCCTTAAGTTTAACCTTTGACCTCTGTTCATAAACACTTATTCTCTTTTCTTCCCCACTTAATACTGATTTTGAATAATCTGAAGCAATATCAATTATTTCAATATTTTTATTATTCCATTTGAATCTTTTCATAGTATCTAATATTTCACCTTCTGTTTCTTCAGTTGAAAAATATAAAACTTTACCAACTGAAGCCAGTTGTTTACATAAAATTTCAATACTACTACCTGGTGAACCTAATATTAAAACTGTAAATCCTTTAGGAGTTCCTCCTTCAAGCAGTTTATCAAGCTTTTCAATGCCAGTACTAATAAATTCATCCTTTGCCATATTTAATCTTTATTTTCTAAGTTTCATATTACGATTTAAATTTCAAGTGATAGTTTTGCAATATTAAATAAAAGAATCCCTGACCTTTAATATTTTATCATTTAAATAAATTAAACGATTGAGGTGCTTTTCTAAACCTTCTTCTTCGATTGCTAAAGATATAGTGTGAATATTTTTAACCCTTGTTTTATTAACAACATGATAAAAAAATTCTGTAACAATACCCGGATCGTTGTAAATAATCAAATTACTAAGAGAATCTAAAATAAGATATTTATCAGTTTCATCATCAACTTCTTTAAACATATTCATAATTTCAAGATTTATTTTTTCAAGCATGGTTGGGCTTTCAATATAAACACAATTAGGATCTGATCTTAAAATACCAGCTGCTCTAGATATACAATCAACAAATCTTATATTATCGGCATCCTGTAAAAACCTGAATTGTTTTGTTAAAGTTTCGTAAGGTTTTGAAACTGTTACATAGACCCATACGTCTTCTGTATGGTTTTTGATATGTTCAAAAAGAGCTTGAGTTAAATCTGAATAATTTGCTCCGGGTAAAATTATACCAATAGATTGATGCAATTTTATTGCATTTGATATTCTTTCTTTAAGTCCATCGATTAATATATTAGCCATTAATCACACTCTCTACTCATTAGATTTAAGTAAAGGAACTAGTTCTATACCATTTTTTGAAGAAATATCCATCATTTTTTTTGTTCTACTATGAGCAGATCCGCGCATTTTTACTAGTTGAAAAGTTCTTAATAAATCACCTTTTCTCTTATAATCCCCTAGATAAATAATACCATCAGAAATAAATTCTTCAATTCCATATTGTGAATATTGAAATTTCATTGGTGGTACTTCTGATGTTAAAAAAGTTGTACATTTCATTGCAGCAAGAGACGAACCAAGTTTGAAAATAAAATCCCTGATCATCTCCTTTGTTTGAAGTCTATAACAAAGAGCAGTGATTGAGTCAATTATTAGTCTTTTCACATTTAATTCATCTGCAATATCTCTTAAAATATCAAGTAACGCTGCTGCATCTTCAACAGAATATTTCTCTGTATCTAAACCTAGTCTTTCACTAATTATTCTTAAATCTATAAGATTAACCATACCAGATTCAATAAGTTTTTTGTCGTAAAAACCGAAACCTTCCATATTTTTTGTTAATTTAAAAAGTGGTTCTGTAATAGTAAAAAAAACTCCTCTTTCACCAAGGTTTGCACCGTTTATTAAATATTGCATACATAGAGTTGTTTTACCAGATCCGCTACTACCGACAACTAGAACAGTACTGCCAACTGGTATTCCACCATCAAGCATAGTATCAAGTTCTTCAATGCCAGTTTTGCATAAAACTCTACTTTTTTCTAATCTCTCCTCGCTTTCCATATTACTCGAACATATATACACTTTCTAGTTATAAAACTTAAGGTTTTTATTTGAAAAAAATAAGATATTAGTATTATGTGTATTTATCTGCGCATTTTTCAATATCAAATTTCCTCTTCAAACCATTATCATTCATATCTCTAATACTTCCAAAAATTGCCCGCTCATTCCATGGTCTATCATGTTTACCAAAACACCATTCAACACCAGTAAATCTATTTGGATCCCATCGATTAAGTTCATATTTATTATTCAAATAAATAGCAATATCAAAAGCTTGCTTTGGTTTTTTTTGTCCATTTAATTATTTTTTTCCCCCAATACATTCTCATATAACCATGCATCTTCCCTTCTACAATCATTTGTTTTTGTGCTGCATTCCAATAAGGGTCATGAGTTTTTGCTTTTTCTAATTCATTTATTGAGTAAATATAAGGCCTTTTATCTTTTT
>Ga0272442_10007466_pt1 | contig 14106 bp, 8 predicted proteins | sample SSMForm2O_FD_200262 | JGI IMG/M metagenome (GOLD analysis project Ga0272442, IMG submission 200262) | Marine sediment archaeal communities from Little Sippewissett salt marsh, Falmouth, MA, United States - SSM-Form-2O | ecosystem: Environmental > Aquatic > Marine > Wetlands > Sediment ...
GCTCGCGGGCGCGGCGCGCTAAAAGAGAGGGCCGGAAGCTCATCAGAACTTCCGGCCCGTCGGGGGCACGCACTCCCCGATCTTCCTGTCCGGTTCGTGGCGGCTAGCTGGACTCCTCCGTCAGGGACTTCCTCATCTGCTCGATGAACATCGTCGCCTTCTTCTCGTTCTCGGAGCCAAGCGTCAGCGACTGCTCGTAGTACTCGATGGCCTCGGGGTAGCCGCCGATGATCATGTAGCACTCGCCGAGGCTGTCCCAGACGTTCCACGCCTCCGGGTAGGCCTCGGAGTTCAGCGTGAAGACGGCGAGCGCCTCCTTCACCCGCTTGACGTGGAGCAGGCGGTATCCGAGGGCGTTGACGGACATCTCCGCGAAGACCGAGCCGCCCTTCTTGGCGCGCAGGTCGTGGTAGAAGGCCGTGGCGACGTCCAGGCCCTCCTCCTCCATGATCCGCGCCATCTCCAGCACGGGATCCTCGCCCTTCTTGAGCAGGGAGTTCCAGGAGCTGTTCTCGGAATCATTGGCGAGGATGGCCATGTCGCTGGACGGAAGGACGACCTTCTCGCCCTTCTTCGTGTCGGGTCGGCTGCGCCAGATGCCGGAGGCAGACAGGGGCAGCACCATGACCAGGAACAGGACGGCCGCGGCCAGGGCCACACGCCGTCCGCCGGTGCGCCGCTGGATGCTGGGATCGAGGATGTGCAGCAGCCGGTCCTTGAGATTGGCGCCCTGCGAAATGCCGGAGAGCTGCCACGCGGGCCTGGCCGCGCCGCCGCCCAGGTCCGCGGCGATCTCCATGAGCTGCAGGGCATAATCGGATGGCTTGGCCCCGCCGTTGAGGACCGCGTTGTCGCAGTCGCGCTCGCGCTCCACGTGGAGCTGGCGCACGGTCCACCAGACGAGCGGGTTGAACCAGTAGCAGGCCCTGGCCAGGACGGCCAGGAGCTCCACGAGCCCGTCGCGGCGCCGCACGTGGGCCAGTTCGTGGTAGAGGACGCAGCGCCGCCGCGCCTCGGGCCAGGCGTCGGCGGCCGCCGGCAGGACGACGACCGGCCGGAAGGCACCGACGGTGATGGCGGCCGTCAGTCCGTGGCTGGCCAGCAGGGGCACCGGCCGGGCGAGGCCCAGCTCGCGCCCGAGGTCGTTCCCCAGGCGGTGCCAGCCGTCGTCCAGGAGTCGGGCGCGGCGCAGGCGGCGGCGCAGCTCCAGGCGGCCGAGCAGGTACCAGGCGGCCGTGAGCAGGGCGCCGGCCAGCCAGACGGCCAGGGCCCAGCGCATCCAGGACGCGCCGGCCGCCGCCGGGGCCTCGCCGCTGGCGAGGGCGCCGCCGGGCACGACCGCGAGGCCGGTGGGCGGCGGGACCGCCTTCAGCGCCTCGGCGCCGACCAGCTCGGGCAGGATGTCCAGGCGCCAGACGGGGGAGAAGGCCGCGCCGGCCGGCAGCAGGAGCAGGGCCGCCAGGGCACCCGCCCAGATCAGGTTGCGGGCGTAGGCCGAGTGCCGGCGCAGGGCCAGGGCCGCCAGGGCCGCCAGGGCGCAGATCAGCGAGCCCTTGAGCGTGACGTCCAGGACGAGCTGAAGGGCCGCGGCCGACGGATCCGCGAATCCGGCAGCCAGGATGGGCAGGTTCATCAGCGTCCCTCCCGCCGGGAAGCCGCGATGAGTTCCAGGATCCGCTCCCGGTCCTCCTCGGAGAGGCTGGCTTCCGACTGCTTGAGGATGGCGATGACCGCGCTGGCCTCGGCGCCCTGGAAGAAGGTCTCCATGACGTGCTCCAGGGCGTTGCGCCGGGCGCGGCTCACGGGAATGGTGGGGTGGAAGACGAAGCGGCCCTTGACGCGCTCGTGCCGCAGGTAGCCCTTGCCCTCGAGCACCTTCAGCATGGTGCGCACGGTGGCGTTGACGGGCCTGCCGGGCAGGCGCTCCATGACCTCCACGGCCGTGGCGCTGCCGAGCTGGTAGATGGCGTCCATGATCTGGCGCTCGCGGCGGGTGAGTTCCTGGATCCGGGGTCGCTTGGCCATCGTCGCTCCTCGGTGGGGTTCGCCCGGGGCGCAGCCGGGCGCTCCGGTGGAGATCAGACTAACATGTGTATTCTTTAACACCAAGGAGCTTCCTGTCAAGGAAAATCGGCCCGCGCCGGTTTCGATTCCGGGATGCCGGACGGGGGACCGCCGGCCGCGCGGACGCCGCCGGGCCAAGGTCGACGTTGCCGACCGGCCGGTCAGGGCCTAGAATCGCCGAAAATTCATGCCGGGATTCAAACCCTTCCACCCACGCGGCCGTCATGAGAGAGAACCCGTTGCGAGGCCCCGCGCCCAGGAGGACCCGCCCTTGAGACCGCTTGGAACCGGGTCGCCGGGGGACGATGGGGCCACGGAGATGGACTTCCAGGAGCGCCATGAGGTTACAGAGTCGCAGCAAGGAAATCTCAGGGCCTTCGAGGCGCTCCACCGCCGGCACGTGGGCCGCGTCCACGCGCTCTGCCTGCGCATGACGGCGGACCGGGAATTGGCGGAGACCCTGACCCAGGACGTCTTCGTCAGAGCCTGGCGGAAGTTCGACTCCTACCGGGGCGAGGGGCCCTTCGGGGCCTGGTTGCGGCGCCTGGCCGTGAACGTGGTCATCGAGGACCGGCGGCGGGCGGCGCGAACGAGGGAGCGGGAAGTGCAGGATCCCAACGGCATCATGGCGGACAGCGGCGCCGGCGGCGCCGCGACGCGCGCCGGCCGGCCCGAGGCCCGCATCGACCTTGAGCGGGCCATCCGGACCCTGCCGCCGGGCGCGCGCCAGGCCTTCGTCCTGCACGACATCAACGGCTACCGCCATCGCGAGATCGCCGAGATGACCGGCCTCGCCGAGGGGACGGTCAAGGCCCAGCTCCACCGCGCCCGGGCCCTGCTCCGGCGCGCCCTGGAGCCGTCGCGGGAGGCCGAGGGCTCATGACGCACGATCAGGCGCAGGAGCGGCTGCACGATTACGTGGACGGCGTTCTCGGCGTCGCCGAGCGGGAGGCCCTGGAGGCCCACCTGGCCGGCTGCGCCGAGTGCCGCCGCGAGCTGGCGGCCCTGCAAGAGCTGCTGGTCCGTGCGGCCGGGCTGCCCGACGAGATCCCGCCCGCGCGGCATCTGTGGCCCGCCATTGCCGCCGCCATCGAGGACGAGGCGGCCGCGCGGCGGGAGCGGGCCGCGGCGCCGGCCGGACGGCCGCGCGGCGTCCTGCGGCGCCTGTTCGCCCCGGGCGGCGATCGCCTGGCACCCGCCCTGGCCGCGGCGGCGGTCCTGGCGCTCGTCGCCGTGGTGGTCTGGCGGGCGCTGGTGGCCCCCGGTCCCGGCGACGCGCCACTCCGCCTGGCGGAGCGGACCGGGCCCGGCGAGACGCCGGCCGCCGTGGCCGCGGCCCTGGCGACCCTGGAGGCGGAGTGCCGCGCCGGGGACGTCCAGCTGGCGGGCCTCGCACGCCGGGGCGGCGCCTCGCCCTGCCTGGCCTCGGTGAGCGCGAGCATGGGTGAGGTGGACCAGGCCATCGCCACGGCCCGCGCCGCCTGGAGGCGCCATCCCGACGATCCCGTCCTGGCGCGCCGCGTGCTGGCGGCCTACAAGGCCAAGGCGTCCCTGCAGAAACAGGCCTTCAGCGCGCGGTGCCGCGTCTGAGGCGACGAAGGAAAGAACCCGGCGAGCGAACAGGGCTTGCCGCTGACATGACCGGAGGAACGACATGAGCAAGACGAGCAGACTGGCAGTGACGGCGGCCCTCGCCCTCCTGGCCTTCGGCGCCCTGGCGGGTCCGGCCGTCGCCCAGGAGCGCGACGTGGACGAGACCCGCAAGGTCGATGCCGACGTTCGCGTCCGCATCGAGAACATCGCCGGCGAGATCATCGTGCGGGGCTGGGACAAGAAGGAGATCCACGTCAAGGGCACCCTCGGCGAGGACGTCAAGCGCCTGGAGATCGAGGGCGACGAGAACAGCATGAAGATCGACGTGATCTACCCGCGCCGCCTGCGGGGCCACACCGACGGCGCCTGGCTGGAGATCGACGTGCCCAAGGGCGCCGACGTCGAGATCGGCGTCGTGAGCGCGGACGTGGAGGTGTCCAAGCTCGAGAACCGGCTCGAGGTCGACTCCGTCAGCGGCGAGGTCCGCGTGGCGGGCGAGTACGAGGAGCTCTACATCGAGACGGTGAGCGGCGACATCGACGTCGAGGGCGCGGCCAAGCAGGCCAGCTTCGAGAGCGTCAGCGGCGACCTCGACCTGGACAGCCTCGCCACCGAGGAGCTGGAAGCCGAGACCGTCAGCGGCGACCTCGTGCTCGAGGGCAGCGATCTGCAGACCATCGAGTTCTCGTCCGTTTCCGGCAATCTGGAGTTCGAGGGCACCATCGCCAAGAGCGGCACCTTCAGCACCCAGAGCGGCGACATCGATCTGATGTTCACGGGCGACGTGGACGCGGAGTTCGAGATCGAGACCTTCAGCGGCGACATCGACAACAGCTTCGGACCCCGGCCGCGGCGCACGAGCCGATGGACCTCCAGCGAGCGCCTGAGCTTCACCGAGGGTGACGGCAAGGCCCTCATCGAGATCGAGACCTTCAGCGGCTCCGTCGAATTGGACAAGCGATGAGCGACCGGTAGGCGGCCACCGCCGGTCCGCGGCGCCCCGAGGAATCGGGGCGCCGCTTTTTTTCGGCCGCCTCCAAACCATCCCCGCGATCCCGCCGTCAGGAATGGTGACAAGGAAACCAGCGCACGGGGGATCAGCATGACGAAGAGCCTGACGACCGCCATCGATGTCCACGCCGGGACCCGCGCCGCCGCCCTCGCGACGGCGCTGCTGCTAGCCCTGGCCGCCCTGCTCCTCGCCGCCGCACCGGCTGCCGCCGACGCCGTGGCGAATCGCGCCGCGGCGAGCGACTACGTGAGCCTGCTGGCCGGCACCGTCCAGGCGCGGCCACTGACGGCGCCCGTGAGCGTGGACGCGAGCCTGGACGAGACCGACTGGCAGCGGCCCAGCGCCGCGCCCCTGATCCAGAACGACCCGGACAACGGCGTCGCGCCCCGCCAGGACACCGACTGGTGGATCGCCTACGACGACGAGGCCCTCTACGTGGCCTGCCGCATGCACGACAGCGCGCCGGACTCCATCGTCGGCGTCAAGGCCCGCCGCGACGACTGGCCCAGCTCCGACATGATCGTCCTGAACCTGGACACCCAGAACGACGACCGCACGGGCTATACCTTCGCCGTCAACCCGACCGGGTCCATCTACGACAACGTCATGTACAACGACGGCTGGGACGACCCCTCCTGGGACGGCGTCTGGGACCGCGCCGCCACCGTGGACGAGGAAGGCTGGACGGTCGAGATGCGCATTCCCTTCGACCAGCTCTGCTTCCCCGACTGCCCGCAGCAGGTCTGGGGCGTCAACCTCAGCCGGCGCGTGCAGCGCTACCAGGGACGCGACGACCTCTTCCACCGGCCGCGCGGGGAGTCCGGCTTCATCAGCCGCTTCCCCGACCTGGTGGGCATCGCCGGCGTGCGCCCCTCGCGGAGCATCGAGCTGGTGCCCTACGCCTCGGGCAAGGGCACCTTCGCCGGCGTGGACGCGGGCGATCCCTTCCGCGACGGCTCCGACTTCGCCGGCGCCTCCGGCCTGGACCTCTCCTGGGGCCTGACGAGCAACCTGGACCTGGTCGCCACCTTCAACCCCGACTTCGGGCAGGTGGAGGTGGATCCGGCGGTCGTGAGCCTCTCGGACTTCGAGACCTACTTCCCCGAGAAGCGCCCGTTCTTCGTGGAGGGCGCCAACCTCTACCGCTTCGGCGGCGAGGGCACGAACAACAACTGGGGCCTGAACTGGATGGACCCCGTCGTGTTCTACAGCCGCCGCATCGGGCGCGCTCCGCAGCTTCCCCTGGAGGACAGCGACCACGCCGACCTGCCCGCGGCGACGACCATCCTGGGCGCCGCCCGCCTGGGCGGCAAGATCGGCGGCACCGGCGTCGGCTTCCTGGGCGCCGTCACCGAAGGCGAGACGGCGCGCCTGTACGAAGGCGGCGTCGTGCGCGAGCAACTCGTGGAGCCCCGCACCGCCTACTCGGTCCTGCGCCTCCAGCGCACTCGCGAGGACGGCACGCGGGGCCTGGGCCTGATGGCCACCTCGACCCTGCGCGACCTGGACACGCCGCTGGCCCGCGAGCGCCTGGCCGAGCGCGCCTGGACCGGCGGCGTCGACGGCTGGACCACCCTCGGCGCGGGCGGCGTCTGGGCCCTCAAGGGCTACCTGTCCGGCAGCCTCGTGGAGGGCTCGCCCGACGCCCTGGACCGCGTCCAGCGCTCCTCGCGCCGCTACATGCAGCGGCCCGACGCCGGCCACCTGGGCTACGATCCCTCGCGCACCTCCCTGGCCGGCTGGTGCGGCCGCCTGATGCTCAACCGGCAGAAGGGCGCCTGGACCCTGAACAGCGCCGTCGGCGCCACGAGCCCCGGCTACGAGATCAGCGATCTGGGCTACCAGAACCGTTCCGACCAGGCCAACGCCCACATCGTGAGCGGCTACCGCTGGCTGGAGCCCGGCCGCCTGTTCCGCAACCGCGTCACGCAGCTCGCCCTCTACCAGGTCTGGGACATGGGCGGCCTGCCCACGAGCCACGGCGCGATCCTCTTCTCCAGCGCCCAGTTCGCCAACTACTGGAGCGGCTGGGCCAACTTCGGCTACTACCCCGAGCGCTACAACACCAACCTGACGCGCGGCGGCCCGGCGGTGAACCTGCCCGTGGCCTGGAGCGCCGACATCGGCTTCAGCAGCGACGGCCGCAAGAAGCTGTCCTTCGGCGGCGGCTACTACGACAGCCGCGGCACGGACGAGAGCGCCGTCGTGCAGGGCAACCTCTGGGTGCGCCTGCGCCTGAAGGACTCGGTGAGCCTGAGGGTGGGCCCGAACTCCACGTGGCACAAGGAGATCGCCCAGTACGTGACCAGCGTGCACGACGAGGCCGCCACCGACACCTACGGCCGGCGCTACGTCTTCGCCGACATGGAGTACCGCAGCCTCGGCCTGAGCGCGCGCATGGACTGGAGCTTCACGCCGGCCCTGACCCTGCAGGCCTACGTCCAGCCCCTCTTCGCGGCGGCCCGCTACAGCGCCTTCAAGGAGCTGACCGATCCCCACGGCTACGGCTTCCGCACCTATGGCGACGACGGCGCCTCGACCATCGCCTACGACGCCGACGAGGACGAGTACGCCGTGGCCCCCGGCGACGGCGAGGCCTTCGCCGTCGGCAACCCGGACTTCAACGTCAAGTCCCTCAAGGTGAACATGGTGCTGCGGTGGGAGTACCGGCCCGGCTCGACCTTCTACCTGGTCTGGACCCAGGGCCGCGCCGACTACGCGAACCCCGGCGACTTCCGCCTGTCCCGCGACGCGGGCTCGCTGCTGGACGCGCCGGCCGAGGACATCGTGATGGCGAAGGTGACCTACCGCCTGAACATCTAGACTTCCGGCCGGCGGCGCGGAACGGGTGCCTTGTGGCGGCCGGAAGCGATCAGGCGGGCGGGCGCAAGAGCGCCCGCCCGCCGTTTCTATGCGGCGGCGCGCGGCGGCCGCGCGGCGCGCCGCGACGGGGCCGCGGCTTCTCGCCGATCCCGTCAGTACAGCGACTTGATCGTTGACCAGCTTTCGCCGGCGGCGGGGGTCAGGTCGTCGCCGATGATGCGGATCTCCCAGACGGCGCAGTCGTGGCCCGAGACCGCGAGCTGGGTGGGCAGGCTGCCGCCCGCCGACAGCGTGAGCATGTCCGTGCCCATGCCGGCGCTGTAGTCCGCGTCGATCTGCGCGGCGTCCGCGTAGAGGAAGGCCCGCGTGCAGCCGGCCTCCCAGCCCTCCTGGATGTCGACCTCGATGGTCTGGACGCCCTCGAGATTCCTCAGGTCGATGGTCAGGCGGCAGGTGAGGTAGAGTCCGTACAGATCACCGATGTTGAGTTCGCTGAAGTAGCAATTGCCGGGGATGCAGTCGCCGCCGATGCTGGTGACGGCCATCAGGGTGCAGTTGCCCTCGGTCCACTCGGTGTCGCACTGGCCGGCCACGGGGCAGGAATCCAGGGTCAGGTTCCTCGTGACGGCCGAGGCGGGTAGGGCCAGGCCGAGGACCATCAGTGCCAGTATCGCGATTCGCAAGCTTCTCATAACGGATACTCCTTCCCGGAGCGCGGGAGGGGCCCGTCCTGCCCTGTCAGATGGGGAATGACGCGTCGCTCGCGGGCAGGGGACCGCCGCCCGATCCGGTAGCGCGCGTGGAAGTCGCCGCGCGACGCGAGGTTGCACACATCATTGTAGCCCGGCGTCCCGATTCGTGGCAAGGGATCGTCGTTCGTGATGTCACACCCACGCGACGCTCGCCTCGGGATCTTCATGACAGTTCTGTTAGGTAGTAGCTGATTTCTCACAATTCAGCGGATATAATGGTGGTCTGGCCGAATCCGGATATGGTCCGTACCGGAGCGATCCGCCCGCACGAAGCCAAGGGGGCTGTCATGAAGCGATTCATCCTGCTGGCCGCCGTCGCGCTCGCCGCGCTGGCCCTTCCCACCGACGGTCTGGCCCAGAAGACGATTTCCGGAACCATCACCACGGACACGATCCTGGACACCGTCGGGGGCGCCATCTACGAGGTGACCGGCTCGGTGACGGTCAACAACGGGGTGACCCTCACCATCGAGCCCGGCGTGGTCCTCAAGTTCTACTACCACACGGGTCTCACCGTGCACGGCACCCTGACGGCCGCGGGCGGCGCCAGCCAGGACTCCCTGATCTACTTCACCTCGATCAAGGACGACAACGCGCCCGCGCCCTTCGGCGACGACACCAACGGCGACGGCAACGCCACCATCCCCGACAACCACGACTGGCGGGCCATCGTCTTCTCCGAGGTTTCGGATCCCGCGAGCGTCCTCGAGCACTGCATCATCTCCTACGGCGGCTACAGTGCGACGGGCATCGTCGTCTGCCAGGACGCCAGCCCCACCCTCGAGGACTGCGAGCTGACGGCGGGCTACTACGGCGTGCGCTGCGACGGCGCGTCGAGCCCCATCCTGCGCAACACGTCCATCAACGCCATGACGGACGTGCCCATCGCCATCGAGATCGAGGCCGATCCCGTATTCGACAACCTGGCCTTCGCCTCAACTTCCGACAATGGCTTCGACGCCATCGGCATCCTGGGCGGAACGCTCGCCGGGGCCAACACCCTGCGCATCCGCGGAGCCACCCTCGGCGCCAGCCCCATCGACAACTTCGTCTACATCCTCCTGGATGACGTCACCGTGGCGGGCGGCGGCACGCTGACCATCGATCCCGGCGTGGTGGTCAAGCCCAAGTCGGGCGTGGACGTCTTCGTCCACGGCGAGTTGCTGATGAACGGCACCGCCGACCCGGACAGCCAGATCGTCTTCACGTCCTTCAAGGACGACAACTTCGGCATCCCCGGCGACACCAACAACGACGGCTCCATCACCTCGCCCGCCCCCGGCGACTGGCGCTGCATCGACTTCCAGGAGGGCGCCGCGGGCTCGGTCACCCGCGCGGTGGTCAAGTTCGGCGGCACCACCGGCCAGGGCATGCTGCGCGCTTACAACTGCAGCCCGGTCTTCGCCGACCTGGTCCTCTCGGACGCCTGGTACGGCATCGAGCAGCGGGGCGTTTCGGCCTCGGCCATCACGAACTGCGCCGTGAGCAACACCACCTACACGCCCTTCCTGATGTCCGTCTCGGCCGACCCGACCTTCACCGGCAACAGCTTCACCAACGTCGGCCTGGCCGCCGTCGGCCTCATCGGCGAGGCCGTCGGAGTGGACGCGGTGCTGCGCGTGCGCACCGTGGCGGGCTACGACAACATCACCTACTGGCTCAACGGCACCCTGACCATGGCCCTGGGCGCCCACCTGCGCATCGAGCCGGGCGTGGTGGTCAAGGTCAGGCACTACAACAACTACATCATCATCGAGGGCAGCCTGGAGGCCGACGCCACGGCCGACAGCATGATCGCCTTCACGGCCACCTACGACGACGCCCTGGGCAATCCCGCGGACACGCAAGGCAACGGCACGGCGACGACGCCTGACGAGGCCGACTGGGGCTTCATCAAGTTCGCCGCCACCTCCGACGACGAGCGCTGCGTCCTCGACCACTGCATCGTCTCCTACGGCGGCTACTACACCTTCAGCTACTACGGCGTGGTCTGGTGCCAGAGCGCCTCGCCGGACATCACCAACTGCCAGTTCCTCAACAACCGGATGGGCATCCGCACCGACGGCAACTCCGAGCCGGACATCCTGGCCAACCACTTCTTCAACAACTCGCAGGTGCCCCTGGCGACATCGGTGGTGTCCGATCCCTACTACGCGGACAACACCTTCGACCAGAACGAGTACCACGCTGTCGGCATCCTCTCGGAGACCCTGGCCGAGGACGCGGTGCTCGAGGTCGTGCGGGTGGGCGGTCCGCCGCAGTTCACGGAGTACTTCCCCTACATGGAACTGGGCACCCTGACCATCGGCAGCGGCGCGACCATGCGCGTGGAGCCGGGGGTGGTGGTGAAGGTCCGTAGCGGCCACCCGCTGGACTGCTACGGCGGCCTGGTCATGCCCGGCACGGCCGACAGCCTCATCGTCTACACCGCCATCGAGGACGACTCCTACGGCGGCGACAGCAACGTCGACGGCTCGTCCACCTCGCCGGGGACGGGCGACTGGCAGGGCATCCGCTTCTACGACACGACCGTCGACGCCGTCAGCCTCATGGAGCACTGCCTGCTGCGCTTCGGCGGCTACAGCTACGGCGTCGTCCAGCTGCGGTCGGCCAGCCCGGCGATCCGCGACTGCGAGTTCGAGATCAACAACTGGGGGCTGTGGGTCCAGAACCAGTCGGATCCGGTGGTGGCGGACAACCTCTTCCGCCTCACCCAGTACGCACCCATCTCCAAGTCGGTCCTGGCCGACCCGACCTTCTCGGGCAACGTCTACGACAACAACAACTTCGACTGCCTGGGGCTCATCGGCGAGGACATCGCCCAGGACCTGACCCTCGCGAAGTGGGACCTGGCCGGCTACACGAACATCACGCGCGTGCTGGTCAACACCACCTTGACGGTCAACCTCGGCACCGTGCTCACCATCGAGCCCGGCGTGGTCATCAAGATGGGCCTGCCCTCCTCGTGGCCCTGGTTCCAGACCGCCATCGACGTCGAGGGCGCCATCGCGGCGGGTGGCACCTGGCTCGAGCCCGTCGTCTTCACCTCCATCCTGGACGACCTCTACGGGAATCCCGCCGACACCAACAACGACGGCAGCCTCACGGAGCCGAGCTCCGGCAACTGGGCGCGGATCACCTTCGAGGACGTCAGCGACGACGCGCAGAACCTGCTCGAGCACTGCGTCTTCCGCTACGGCGGCTACGGCGCCTACGGCGCCGTGCGGGTGCAGACGGCCTCGCCCAGCTTCGACTGGTGCACCTTCGCTTATAACGGTAACTACGGCATGCGCATCGAGGGCGACAGCCAGCCGGTGATCGGCGGCGGCATCTTCAGCAGCCACACCGTCACGCCCATCGTCATGTCGCTGGTGAGCGATCCCGCCTTCAGCGGCTGCCACTTCCTGGCCGACAACGCCTACAGCGCCCTGGGCATCCTGGGCGAGACCCTGGCCGCCGACGTGACCTGGCCCGTACGGACCATGGCCCAGACGGCCAACATCCCCTACATCCTGACGGGAGATCTGACGGTGGGGCTCAGCTCCATCCTGCGCATCGAGCCCGGCGTGGTGATCAAGCCCCTGGCCAACGTGGACATCACCGTCCAGCGCGGGCTCATCGCCGAGGGCACGGCGGATCCGGAGAGCCTGATCGTCTTCACCTCGCCCCGCGACGATTTCTACGGCGGCGACACCAACAACGACGAATCGGCCACGGATCCCGAGGGCCTGCGCTGGGGGTACATCAGCATCGCCAACGAGGCCATCGACGACAGCACGCGCTTCGAGAACTGCGTCTTCCGCTTCGCCAGCAGCAGCGACTACTACGGCGCGCTGGACATCACCAACGCCAACCCCCAGGTGAAGAGCAGCATCTTCAGCCACAACGGCAACGGCCTCAACTACCACGGGGCCGCCGGCGACTCGCTGCGGGGCAAGGTCGAGGACTGCGACATCTTCGCCAACCTCCACCACGGCATCAAGAACAGCGGCATGAGCTTCACCGTCGCCGCCCGCAACTGCTGGTGGGGGCACGACACCGGTCCCTACGACCCCTCCGACGACACCGGCGCCGGCGGCTTCTACAACCCCGGCGGGCTGGGGGACGAGGTCACGGACATGGTGGACTACTCCGGCTGGCGGACGGGCGGCATCGGCAACATCCTGCTGGGCGACGTGAGCCTCAACGGCGAGATCCGCGCCTACGACGCGTCGCTCGTCCTGCAGGATCTGGCCGCGCTGATCACGCTGACGCCGCGGCAGATGCTCATCGCCGACGTCAACTGCTCGGGGGCCCACAGCACCCTGGACGCCTCGCTGATCCTGCGCTACGTGGCGGGGCTCGAGCCCTTCTTCCCCTGCGCCTACGAGCACGTGCCCACCAAGGGCGGCGAGCCGGTGTTCGAGCCCGTCGTGACCGAGCCCTACCCCGGCAGCGAGGAGGGCGACTTCGCCGTGTCGCTGCCGTCCGTGGAGGTGGCGCCGGGCCAGGTGGCGACGGTTCCCATCCGCGTCTCCGGATCGGGCGAGCTGCTGGGCCACGAGTACCGCCTGGCCTTCGATCCCCTGCAGATGAGCGTCGAGGGGGTGGCCCTCCTGCCGGCGGCCGCGGGCGCGTCCCTGCTCTGGAACGAGCCGGCCGCGGGCGAGCTGCGCATCGTCCTGGCGCGGGCCGAGCTGCTTCCCGTCGAGGACGCCGTGGCGATCAGCCTGCGCGGCGCCGAGGCCCTGCCGGGCCCGACGCCGGCGGCCATCCGCCTGGACCTCGCGCGGCTCAACGAGCAGCTCGTCGTCGACGGCGCCACGGGCGGCGGCCAGGCGCCGGCCGCCCTGGGCCTGTCGCAGAACCACCCCAATCCCTTCAACCCGAGCACGCTCATCAAGTACGCCGTTCCCGAGGGCGCGGCCAGCCGCGTCGACCTGCGCGTCTTCGACCTGCGCGGGCGCCTGGTGCGGCTGCTGGTGGACGGAGTGCGGCCCCCCGGCCGGCACGAGGTGATCTGGGACGGCCGCGACGACGCGGGCCGGCGCGTGAGCAGCGGCGTCTACCTCTACCGCATCGAGGTGGGCGGCGCGGAGCAGACCCGGAAGATGGTCCTGGTGAAGTGAACCGGCGGTCGGCACGGTCCGACACCGCGGAAAGGAGGTCATCATGCTGACCGCAACGAACGCCGGACGCCCGCGAGGTACGAAGCGAAGGGGACGGGCTCTCCTGCTGGCCCTGCTCCTCGCCGCGCTGGCGCCCGCCACGGCCGGCGCCGTCCTCGTCGACGTGGGCGAGGCCTCGGGCACCGTCGGCGACGTCGTCACCGTCCCCGTGACGGTGGAGGACCTGACCGGGCTGGGCGTCGTCTCCTACGAGCTGGACGTTTCCTGGTACCAGCAGTACGCCACCTTCGTCGGCGCCGAGACGGCGGGCACGCTGTCCGAGTCCTGGGGTGCCGCCGTGGTGAACAGCGGGCCGGGCTGGGCGCGGATCGCCGGGGCCGGCGCCGCGCCCCTGTCCGGCGCGGGCACCCTGGTCGAGCTGCAATTCGAGCTGGGGCCCTCGCACGGCAACGCCACGCTCTACCTGGACGGGGCCCTCTTCAACGAGGGCGAGCCCCCGGCCGAGACCGCCGACGGCGGCCTGAGCATCGCCGCCCTGCCCGTCATCAACATCGGGCCCGACACCGGCGAGATCGCCGTGGGGGAGACCCTGGCCTTCGACACCTGGTACGGCACGCCGCCCTACGTATACGGCAGCACGGATCCGGCCGTGGCCGTCTTCACGGACGACATGCTGCTGGGCCTGGCGCCCGGCAGCGTTCGCGCCTTCGTGGAGGACGCCGCCGGGGTCCAGGACACCACCACGGGCTTCATC
>Ga0272442_10007467_pt1 | contig 14105 bp, 7 predicted proteins | sample SSMForm2O_FD_200262 | JGI IMG/M metagenome (GOLD analysis project Ga0272442, IMG submission 200262) | Marine sediment archaeal communities from Little Sippewissett salt marsh, Falmouth, MA, United States - SSM-Form-2O | ecosystem: Environmental > Aquatic > Marine > Wetlands > Sediment ...
GTGCGGCAAGAACGTCGCCCACGAGATCGGGCCGTACCGCATGGGCCCCTACGTGTGCATCGACTGCCGCGCGAAGGCGGCCACACAGCCGAAGCCCTTTCTCGACAGGATGCGCACAGAACCGTCGACGCGCCGGGACATCCACGCCCCGGTGATATGCAGCTACGACATCGACGACCACCCCATCGCCTTCGGAGGGATGGGGGCCGTGTTCCGGGCGCGCCATCGCGACACCGGCAAAGTCGTGGCCGTCAAGTTTCTGCTGTCGCACGTCGCGGTCGACGAGTCCTCGCGACAGCGCTTCCTGCGAGAGATCGAAATCCAACAGAGGCTGCAACACCGCAACGTGGTGCGCCTCATCGACTATGACTCAGTGACGGCCGCCTTCTACTTCATCATGGAGTACTGCACGCTGGGCAGCGCGGCGACGCTGGCCTCGCAACGCGGGGGAAGACTGAGCCTGAAAGAGGCCGCGCCGATCGCCATCCAGGCGCTCGAGGGTCTCGCCTACGCGCACGAACAGAAATACGTCCACCGCGACCTGAAACCGGGAAACATCATGCTCACCGGCGACCAGAATCACCCCACGGCGAAGATAGGCGACTTCGGTCTGGCCAAGAGCTACTACCGATGGCTCGGCCCGACGCGCACCGGCCAGATCTTCGGGACCTTCGACTTCTCGCCCAGGGAGCAGTTCACGAGATTCAAGGACCTGATGCCCACCAGCGACGTCTGGTCGATGGGGGCCACGATCTACTGCCTCCTGACCGACTGCGTCCCCTACAACATCACGTCGGACAGGACCGCCCTCTCCGTCATTCGCGGCACCGACCCCGTGCCCATCCGCCAGCGCGATCCTTCGATTCCCGAATCGGTCGCGAAGGTGATAGACGCGGCGACCGCCGCGGAGCCCGAGGATCGCTACCGCAATGCGGGTGATTTCCTGGAGGCGTTCAGGAAGGCACTGCCGAAGTTCTCCTGAACGACGCCCCTATTCCGTCGCGCCCTCGAGGGCCACCACCACGGCAGTGACGTTGTCCTTCCCGCCGGCGTGATTCGCCGCGGCCACGAGGTCACGCGCCACGGCTTCGGGCCCGCCGCCGTCGCGCAGCACGGATTCGATTCGCTCGTCGGCGAGCATGTCCGTCAGTCCGTCGGAACAGAGCAGCACCGTGTCGCCGGGACGCACGTCCACGTGCCGCGCGTCGGGCAGGGGCTCGCCGGGCATCCCGACGTAGCGCGACAGGCGGCCCTTCGAGGGATGCGTCGCGGCCTCCTCGGGCTTGATCCTGCCGGTGTCGATCAGCATCTGCACGATCGTGTGGTCCTTCGTCAGCAACTCGAGCGAACCGTCGCGCAGCAGGTACGCACGGCTGTCACCCATGTGCGCGATGAGCGCGTGGGGTTCGTCGATGACAACGGCCACGACCGTGGCCCCCATGCCCTCGAGGCCGGGCTCCCCGTGCGTACTCCGCTTGACGCGTTCGCTCAGGTTCTGGATCGCGCTCGCGAACGCGCGGCGCGCCTCCTCCGCCGCCAGGTCGGTCAGGTTCGCCGCCGCGGCCTCGATCATGCGCGGCAGCGCCTCGACAACGACGCGCGCGGCGAGCGCCCCCTCGAACTCCCCGGCGACGCCGTCGGCCACGATGAACAGCCCGCGCGACCGGCTCGCGTACCACCGGTCCTCGTTTCGATCGCGCACGCGCCCCGCGTCCGAGGCGCCACCGTAGGCCAGCCGACTCATTGCATCGCCTTCTCCAGCGCCCGGCGCAACTCGAGCGCGGTCGCGATGCCGATCTTGGGATCGTCGACCAAGGCGCCGTCGATGACATCGGCCAGCGGCCTCGGCACCGACGGGGCGCGGTTCCGTATGGGAACCGGCTTCGTCTCCAATATCTGGTAGAACGCGTCGGCCCCCGACGGGAAGTCCCGCGGTGGAAGACCCGTGATCATCGCGTAGAGCGTGGCGGCCATCGCCCAGACGTCGACGTCGGGCTTGGCGTACTTGAAGTTGATCACCTGCTGTTGCGGCATGAAGTACGGCTTGCCGATGACCGTGCCCGTCGCCGTCATGCCGCTCAGGCCCGAGTTGTCGAATGCCTTGGCAAGGCCGTAGTCAGCGAGCTTCGGCGTCGTGAAATTGCCTATCCCGGCGAGGAAGATGTTGTTGGGGCTGATGTCGCGGTGAACGATCCCGCGGACCCTCCTCTTCGTCCCATCCTCCTGCAGGGCCTCGTACTCCAGCGAATGGGCGTACTCGAGTCCCGCCAGGGCCTGGAGGATGACACCCACGGCCTCGTCGGGCGGAAGTGTGCCGCCGCGGCTCTTCATCAGGTCGGCCACCGTGCCGCCGCGACAGTACTCGAGCGTCATGAAGAACGTCCCGTGCGCCGAGCCCGAGTCGAGAAGCCGCACCACGTTGGGATGGTCGAGACGCTTGGCGATGCGCATCTCCCGAAGGAACCGCTTCCTTGCCCTCTCCTGAACTGCGACCTGCGGGAGCATCAGCTTGAGCGCGACGAGGTCCCCGGATTCGTCGTGACGCGCCAGGAACACCGCGCCGAAGCCGCCCCTGCCGAGGAGCCTGATCCTCGTGTAGCCGGCGATGGGCGCGAACTCGTTGCGACGTGACTTGGCCTGGCTGAGGAGGAAGTCGACGAGTTCCGACTCGTCGGACCGGCACGAGTTGCAGAGGAGTTCCCCGTCGGTGTCCATGCCGTCCTTCGGTGAGATACGAGCGCCGCATTTCTGGCAGCGCGCGCCCTCTCGCGCCCCGGCGGCGGGGGCTTTGTGAATTTCCACGACGATCTTGCTCTTGCCAATCCTGATGGCATCTCCGTCTTCGAGTTCCCTGGTCAGGAACGTCATGTCCCGCGCTTCCTCGGGTGAGACGCCCGCCGGGCGCTTCCCGATGCACGTGCGGTTGACCCAGGTGCCGTTCTTGCTGCCGCAATCCCTGATGGTGATGGCGGGCGGATCGACTTCAATGAAGCAGTGGTGACGTGACGCCGTATTGTCGTCCCAGTAGAGGAGGGGTATGTCCTCTTTGCCGCGGACGACGACACACGCCGCCTTCTCCCCGAACTCGGCGACCTCGCCCTTGAGCGGCCCATCGACGACCTTGAGGATCACCTTGGCTGCCATGGTGCACGCCTCTCCTTCTCCCGACTCGCGGAACGTCACGCGCCGCGTCTACCTCCGAACAACTCCCCGGCGACGTCTCTCAGCATCTGCGTATTCTCGACGTCGCGGACCCAGTCGGCGGGCAACGCGTCGATCCCGTTGTACGCCCCGCTGATCGCGCCCGCGATGCACGCGATCGAATCCGAGTCGCCGTTGGTGTTGGCGCCCCGGAGCACCGTGCGCCGGAAATCATCCGGCGACCGGAGGAAGCAGTAGAGCGCGAGCGCCACCGCTTCCTCCCCCGTCCAACCTCGCCCGAGCGTCTCGAGCGCTTCCTCTTCGTCATCCATCGCGACCGCGGCCGGCACCTTGCGCACGCACTGCACGAAGTCTCCGTCGATGGCCTCGGTCGCGCGAGCGAGCTTCTCGACGTACGTACCGGGCTTCTCCGCGCGCAGCGCGAGGCACGTGAGGTACGCCGTCCCCGCCGCGGCCGCGAGCGCGGTCGGGTGACCGTGCGTTGCCAGGCTCGTGGCCTGGGCGACCTCGAAGAGCTTCGCCTCGTCATCGCAGTAGTAGAGCCCGACCGGGGCGGTGCGCATGGCGCTCCCGCACCCCTTCGACCCCGCGACGCCGCTCTCGCGCCAGTGGATTCCCCTCGCGAGACGGAAGCATCCCTCCATGCACGTGTTCCCCGGCGCGCGATTGTTCTCCTTGCTCGTCGACCACGCGACGAACTCGCGCGAGACGGCGGCCATCAGCGTTTCGAGGTCGCCCGTGCCCGCCTCGATCAGCGCGCGCGCGATGCAGAGCGTCATCTGCGTATCGTCGGTGTAGAGGGCCGGCCGCCGCTGGAAGTCTGTGGTCCCGTCCGGCCCGCACGCGCGCTTGATGGCCGACAGGGACATGAACTCGGTCGGATACCCGAGCGCGTCTCCGATGGCCAACCCGAGGATGGCCCCCTCGAACCTGTCGAGCATTGTGCGTCCTCTCGCGATTCCGTGCCGCGGGACCGGGTGACCGACACACGCGCCTTCGCCCGCGGCCGCTGTCGGATGTGTTTCGGGTCGTGGAATGGTCGACGGCACACAGACAATACCTCACACGAGGCGGTGCGCAACTACCCCGACGCGAGCCACGCGACGATGCGGTCGCAGATGCCGGTGAAGTCGAACATGCCGTCGGCGTCGGCGTCATATCGCCACATCGTCGCCTCGACGGTACGGTACGGCTTGTGCGTCGCGACGTTCCTGCCGGTCGCCGAGATGCGCACGACGACCTCGCGCACGAGAGGGCTCTTGCCCCCGCCATCCGTCCCGACGACGCACGTGGGGACTCCCGCGCGGTGGAGCGACTCCCACAGGACGACCGACGTGGCCATGCGGATCCCGCCGGTCCCCTTCACCGCTCCGGCACGGTTCGCCGTGTACGAGTAGACCGTGGGGAGGACCCGCTGGATCAGGATCACGCCGCGCGCGCCGAGGTGGGGATTGTCGTGGAACACGCGGAATTCGCCCATGCGAACCCCGTCACGGCGATCGGAGAGCGATCTTCCCGCCCTCGACCGCGACCTTCAGCGACGTCCCGTCGGCATAGGTGCCATCGAGAATGCCCCTGGCGATCGGCTGCACGATATGCCGCTCGATCACGCGCTCCATCTCCCGCGCGCCGAACTCCGGCGAGTAGCCGAGTTCGAGGAGAACGTCGTACGACGCCTCCTCGACGCGCAACTCGATATGTTTCTCGCCGAGCCGGCGTTTCACGCGCCCGATGAACTTGTCGATGATGGCGCGCACGGTCGTCACGTCGAGCGGCTCGAAGCGCACGATCCGGCTGACGCGATTGAGGAGTTCCGGACGGAAGAAGCCGGCGACCGCCTCCATGGGGACCCGCGTCGCCGCGTCGGCGGGCGCACCCGCCGCATCGTCCCCGGTCCGCGGCGCGAAGCCGATACGCCCCTTCGATTCCTCCACCTTGTGGCCCAGGTTGCTGGTCATGATTATGATCGCGTTGCGGAAGTCGGCCGTTCGCCCGCGACCGTCGGTGAGCCGCCCCTCGTCGAAGACCTGGAGGAAAACGTCGAGCACCTTGGGATGCGCCTTCTCGACCTCGTCGAGCAGGACCACCGAGTAGGGGTTGCGCCGGACCTCGTTCGCGAGGCGACCGCCCTCGTCGTGGTCGCGATACCCGGGCGGAGAGCCGATCAGCTTCTCGACGGCATGCTCTTCCATGAACTCGGACATGTCGTAGCGCAGCAGGCGCTTCTCGTCGTCGTAGACCGTCTCGGCCAGCGCTTTGGCCAGCTCCGTCTTGCCGACGCCGGTTGGCCCGAGGAAAAGGAACACGCCGTGCGGCCGGTCGGGGTTCGCGAGCCCCGCCATCGCCGTCCTGACGACGTCCGCCACGGCCGTGATCGCGTGGTCCTGGCCCATGACCCGCTGGCGCAACGCGTCCTCGAGCTGCGCCACGTGCTGACGGTCGTCGGTCGTCAGCCTTCCGACGGGCACACCCGTCCACTGCGAGACCACCTCGGCGACGTCCTCGCGGCCTATCGACGGTTTCGCGGTGGACCGGCCGGCCTGCTTGGAGAACGTGACGAACCTGCGGTTCACGGCGGCCTGGTCGAGCAGGTCGCACGCCTTGTCGGGCAGCCGACGGTCGGGGACGTAGCGGACCGAGAGGTCGACGGCCGCGTCCAGCGCCTCGTCGGCGATCGTGACGCCATGGTGGTTCTCGTAGGACTTGCGCACGCCCGCGAGGACCTCGCGCGCCTCGGCGGGCGTCGGCTCCTCGACGCGTATCGGCTGGAACCTTCTCTCGAGCGCGGGATCGGTCTCGATGAACTTGTTGTACTCTCCCGTGGTCGTCGCCCCCACCAGCTTGACGTTGCCGCGCGCCAATGCAGGCTTGAGGAGGTTCGCGAGGTCCGCCGTGTTCTCGGCCTTGCCGCCGCCCACCAGCATGTGGATCTCGTCGATGAACAGCACGAGCTGAGGGTCCGTGCTCACCTCCGCGAGGAGCTTCTGCAGACGGGCCTCGAGATCTCCGCGGTACTTGGTCCCCCCCAGCAGGGCCGACAGCACGAGCTCGACGACGCGGAACCGCGCGACCTCGCGCGGGGCATCCTTTTCGGCGGCGCGCAAGGCGAAGCCCTCGACGATGCAGGTCTTGCCCACCCCGGCGTCGCCCACGAGCACCGGGTTGTTCTTCTCCTTGCGAAGCAGGCACCGCACCACCTGCTTGATCTCTTCCTTGCGACCGATGATCGGCCCGAGCTTCCCCGCGCGCGCGAGCGCGGTGTAGTCCTTGCCGACCTTGTTCAGTAGCGGCGTCGGTGGGTGGCCCGGGGTCGCGGGACGCGCGGGCGGCCGCCGTCCAGCCACGGGTCGACGCGGGGCCGGTCGCGCGCCGGGCTTCGCTTTCACGCCCTGCTTCGGCCGCACGCCGGGCCGGTGCAGGGAATCGTCCCACGGCGAGAGCGCTACGCTCAGCCGGAGCGCACCCAGCACCCGCTGCACCGGGATGGAGCCGGCGTCGAGCGCGGCCTTGACCGTGGCATCGGGCTTCTCCAGGAGCGCGATGGCGATGAAGTTGGGAAGGTGCCGCGGGTGCGCGCCCCTCGACAACTGGTGAGCGCGCGCCAGCGCCCGCTGGATCCTCAGTGAAATGCGCACCGGTTGCGGCGACGTTCCCCCCGCACCGGCCGCCGCCCCCAAGGCAACGCCCAACGACTTCGGCGCCGCGCCGTTCTCCGTCAACGCCGCGTTGAGCGCCGGCGTCGGCGAGCTCAGCAGCGCGAGCAACATGTGGACGGGTTCCACCGCGGAGGCCCGCATGCGCGTTGCCTCGTCGAGCGCCGCGCGCATCAAGGCGTCGATAGGCTGTTCCCCGGGCATGCTCCTCACCCTCCCGTATCAGATCAACTGCGCCGCGGCGAGCGTGTCCCACCAGTCCGGCGGATCCAGATCCCCCTGCGATACCACCTTCGCGTTCCGGTCCACCGCCAGAATATTGGGACTGCTGTGCGGCATGACGGCCGAGCCAACGGCCTCCGACCCGTCGAACAGGATCTCGACGGGCAACCCCGCCGCGCGCACCGAGTCCTCGCTACTGAATGACCCGTCCCTGCGGGCGACGGGACGTGCGTTTGACGTGATGACGTGCAGGCCGTGAAGGCACGTCGCGAAATACGTGGCGTAGTGCCGGTAGCGTCTCATGAAGTTCAGGTAGGGCCCGTTGCTCCGGTAGCCGCTGAGCAGACAGACGAGCAGTAGCTTGTGTGCGGGCATGGCCTGCAACGTGCCCGAGAAGGAAACCGGGGGGCCGCCGGCCGGAACGAGCGCCGGAAGCGCATAGTTGGACGGGAAGCGGTTCCCCACCCATTGCGGCTTCCGCTTGCGGGGTGGCTCGCCACCGGCTTTCTTGATCGCCGAAGCGATCTGCTCCTGTTCATCGTGGTCGTACGCACGGACGAGATGACTCAGGGCCGCCTTGCGGTCACCGCGTCTCAGCGCGTCCAACCCGAGGTAGTAGTATCCGACCGCCGCGAAGTTCTTCGTCCAGCCTTGCGCCTGGTTGTCTGCGTATTCCTTGACGAGCCGAATCCCCTCGTCACGGCGACCCGTCTCGAACAGCGCCGCCCCACGGAATACGAGTACGGGCGTCGATCGCTGACGCGGATTGGCCTTCAGGGACGCAGAGGTCAACACGTCGAGCGTCTGCCACGCGCGCGCTTCCCAGAGGGCCTGCAGGGCCATGTTGCTCGCGTTGCGTGGCTTGAAGGTGGCACGTATGCCTTCCGGCGTCTGCCCCAGGTCGACGCCTATCTCGATGCCGGAGGCGTCGAGCTCGACCGTCTCGCCGCTGGCGCTTCCGAAAAAGACGTATCTCCGCTCCGGAGTCCCGAGATCGTAGAGGTCCGTGGGGAAGGAAGACGCGGGTCCACCGTCGACGGTGACCAGCAGGTCGCCTTCACGGATGCCGGCCCGCGCGGCGATAGAGCGCGAGGCCACCTGCTTCACGATCAGGCACGTCGCGGGGGAGGGAACCGTCCGACCCGAGGCTTTCGCGCATCGCCGCACGTGCTCTGCGAAGAGCGCCTCCAGCGAAGGTCGCGCCGCCTCGTGCATTGCCGCCGACCGCATTCGAAGCCGGAGAACGGTCTGGCCGAGTTGCACCTCGTCTCCATCACCCAACTCGACCGCCGGACCGTCGTACCGCACGCCATTGACGACGACCGGCGAGGCGCCGAGAGCACGAACGGTGATCTCGAACGGCCGGGCCTCCAGGATCGCGTGCAATCGGCTGACGCGTGGATCCCTCGGGAGCGCCAGGTCACATTCGGGCGACCTGCCGATGATGTATTCGCCACCTTCGTCGATCGCGAACTTCCCGCCTCGGTGCGGCCCCGCCATCACGGTGAGGCCCAACTGGAACGCTCCCACCGACTGCGCCGCGGGACGCGCCGGCGGCGGAAGGTTGATCCCCTGCACGAGTTGGTCGAGGAGCATTTGTCTGATGCGATCCCCGCTGGACGCCGCGGGCGCACGGCCGCGCTTCGACGGTTTGCGTCGCGGCGGCGCGCGCCTCTCCGACGACGGAGCGACGCGGTGGCCGGGCTTCGGTTTCTCGTCGCCCACCCGCGGGCGCAACAACGGCGGACGATCCCAGCCCGCCGACAGCCTCCGCAGTTCCCGCATCACACCTTCAGGGCGGAGCCAGCCGTAGCCGGCGTTGCCGAGAGCGCGGAGCAGATCCCTGAAGTCGTCTTCGGTCCACGCGGGCTGGCCGCGGCGAAGGGATGACCCGGCCACGCGGGGAGTGTGAAGCGTGAGGAAGTTCACGAGATGAGGTCGCGCGCCGGCGTCCCAGGTCGCCCACCCGGGGAACTCGTACTCCCACTCGAACTCCCAGAGACGGAGCGAGCCGTCATCGCTTCCCGAAAGCGCGTATCTGCAATCGGCGCCGAGGGCGACCGAGGTGACGTCGCCCGTGTGGCCTTCGAACGTCCACAGGCACTGGCCCGTGACCGCGTCCCACAGGCGCAGCGTCCGGTCGACGCTCCCGGCCAGCGCGAAGCGGCCGTCCGCGCTCAAGGCGACGGACAACTCCGTGGCCGCGGGCACCCCGAAGATCCGCACGCACATGCCCGTGCCGATGTTCCACGAGCGCAACGTCTTGTCCGCACTCGCCGACAGCGCCAATCGCCCGTCGGCGCTCAAGGCGACGGAGTTGATCTCGTCTCCGTGCCCCTTGATGACCCGCAGGCACGTCCCCGCGTGGACATCCCAGAGGCGGAGATGCGTGTCGGTGCCACCCGACAGCGCGAGCCGGCCGTCCGCGCCGAGCGCGACGGCCTTCACGCGTCCGGCATGCCCCTCGAGCTTGATCAGGGTCTTGCCCGTGGCCACGTCCCACAAACGCACGTCTTCTCCCCAGCCCCCGCCCATCAGCGACTGCCGTCCGTCCGGGCTCGAGGCCACCGACGCCAGGGCGCCGGCGCGGGCCTCGGACGCCGTCGCGAGGCACTTCCCGGAAGCCGTGTCCCAGACACGCATCTTGCCGTCGACGCCCGTGGAGAACGCCCGTCGGCCGTCGGGCGTCAGGGCGACGGCGGTCACGGCGCCGTCGTGTCCCTTGAACCTCCTGACGCGATGGTCCGCTCCGAGGTCCCACAGCAAGACCATCCCGTCATCGCCCCCCGACACCGCATACCGGCAATCGGCGTTGAGGGAAACGGAGTGCACCGCGCCGTCATGGCCCTCGAGCCTCCGCAGGAACCACCCGCCCTTGAGCGACTTCCTGCGACAGTGAGCGCCGAGCTTCACCTGGAGGTCGAGCGCCGGCAACGCCCGCGCCCTCCCCGGGACACGACGCGCCTTGCCCACGAATTCGAGCGCCCGTTTCACGTCACCGCTGTCCGCCGCCTTCTTCGCCGCGTCGATCGCCTCGGCGAATCTCTTGTCATTCCTGATGGCTTCCTCGGTGCTCCGTATTCTGGTCAGGACCCAATCCACCTGCGACGGCCCGGTGACCACGCCGAGGTCGCTGAGGCGGACCGTCTTGTCCCTGCTCCCCGACAACGCGTATCGACCGTCGGCACTGAGGGCGACGGACGTCACCCCGGCCGTATGGCCTTCGAACGTCCGGACACTTCTGCCCGCGCTCGTGTCCCACAGGCGGAACGTCCCGCCGCTGCCCCCCGAGAGCGCCAGTTTCCCATCGGCGCTCAACGCGACGGCGGCGACCCCGGCCGTGTGTCCCGCGAGTATCTTGACGCACTCCCCCGTCTCCACGTTCCAGAGCCGGAGCGTCCCATCCTCGCCGCCCGACAGAGCGACGTGGCCGTCGCCGCTCAGGGCGAGGGCCCTCACCGCCGAGACATGATCGGGCAGCGTCTTGAGCTGACGCCCCGTGGCCACTTCCCACACGCGGAGCGTCGTGTCCATGCTTCCCGAGACCGCCAGCCGACCGTCATCGCTCACGGCGACGGAGGTGACGGCGCCCGCGTGTCCCTCGCACGTCCGCAGACACGTGCCCTTCTTCACGTCCCACACCCGCACGGTATTGTCGTCGGCACCGGATACCGCCGCTCGGCCGTCGGCGGCCAGGGCAACGGCGTTCACGCTGCCCGTATGCCCCTCGAACGTGCGGACGCACGTCTCACCGGGCACGTCCCAGAGCCGCAGCGTCCTGTCGTGACTTCCCGAGAGCGCCGTGTGCGCCTCGGTGCCCAGCGACACGGCGGCGACGCTGCCGGTGTGCCCCTGGAACGTCCCCACGAGCACGCCCGTCGTCGCGTCCCACACGCGCAGCGATCTGTCGGCGCCGCCGGCGAGCGCCAGCCCGCCGTCGCGGCTCAAGGCGATCGAGGTCACGATGTCTTCGTGCCCCTTGAGCGTCCTGAGGTGTTGCGACCACAGCTTGCGGCTCAGGCTGGCGAGCTTGAGGGCCCGCTTCACCTCCGCTTTCGTGCGCTCCTCTCTTTCCATCCTCCCCAGCAGCTTCACCACCGACTCGGCGTCGCCCCGCTCGATATGCGCCAGTGCCAGGACGTACTCGTCACGGCTGGTGTCGGCGTGGGTCTTGCGCACCTCCTCGAGCCGCTGGATCAACTCGGCGTCGGTACACCTCCCCGACCTCCACTGGAGCAACCCCCGGTTGAGCGTCGCCTCGGGGTGGTGCACGTCCGCCCTGAGGGCGGCGTCGAATCTCTTCTCGGCCTCGCCCGCGAGACCCAGGTCGATCAGGCTCACCCCTTCGTTGTTGAGCGTGCCCGCCACGGCCTCGGCGGGCTTGTGTTCCTCGCGAGCATACCCGGCCCCGGTGGCCGACCGGTACACGTCGCGCAAGCCCGCGACGATCTCGTCGAAGTCATGAGGCCGCTTGTTGGGCTTCTGTCTCAGGCAGCGCTCGAGCAGACGCGGGAGTCCCGCCGGCATCTCGCCCACCGGCGCCCGGTCGTAGCCCCCCTTGACGTGTTTCGCCAGGGCCTTGTGCGCGATCTGCCCGGCACGCCAGACGATCCCGCCGGTGAACATCTCGAGCACCGAGACGGCCCACGACCATATATCCGTGCGCCGCGTCAACACCTGCCTGTTCGCCTGCTCCGGTGAGCAGTACGCCGGCGTGTATCCGCCGCAACTGGCGAACATGGTCCGGTTGTCGATGTCGGTCTCTTCCCCGCACGCCGCCGCGCGCGCGTCCGCGAGGCCAAAATCTGACACCTTCGCCGTCCCGTCCGGCATCATCAGCACGTTCGCGGGCTTGACGTCCTGATGGATCAGCCCCTTCCCGTGTGCGAAGCGGAGTCCCCACGCGAACTGGATCGCGATGTCGAGGATGCGCGCGACGGCCGCGTCGTGACCTCCCTCGTAGAGCTCGCCCGACTCGATCCAGTTCTGGAGGCTCCCACCTTCGACGTACTCGGCGAAGACACGCGGGATCCCCCCCAGCGTCCTCACGTAGAAACACGTCGTGACGTGCGGGTACACCCCAAGGCCGATCCAGGCCAGGCACTCGCGGACGAAGTCCTCCTTCTGGCCTTGCGTCTCGAAGCAGGCGGGACGCGGCGACTTCACCGCGAGGTCGACGCCCCAGTCGCGGTGGTGCACCTTGTACACGAGGCCCATGCCGCCGCCCTCGTGCACCCGCTCCACTTCGTAGAGGTCGAGGATCACGTCACCGACCCGCCAGACGTCGGGGATGCCGTCCACCCGCGACGTGTGGGACTCCGGCGCCGCGGCGCCCGGCGACGGCGCCCCCTCACGGTCCTTGTCGGCGCGTCCGATCGCCTCGCCGATCTCCCGGTCGAAGATCCCCATGCGGCGCCCCACCGCCTTGAGCGCCGCCAGTTCCCGCGGGACGACCTCGCCGTCGGCGACCGCCGCCTTCACGAGGTAGTCGAACAGGCGCCGCCGCTCCGCCTGGTTCGCCGGGATGTGTACGGCTCTCCTTCCCATCTCGGCTTCCTCGAGGATCAGGTCGATCGCCCGGGGATCCAGTCCAAGACGTCGTCCGAGCGAGTCCAGGAAGGCGCGCTCTGCCGGGTCGACCACGCCGTCCGCGGCGACGAGCGCGGCGACGGACCGCACCATGCCCTCGGATATGAGATCGGACGGCGGGTCGGGCCGAGGCGCGGCCTCCGCCGGCCGTCGGTCGGCCCGCAGCTCGAAGACGCGCCCGCACTTCCTGCACTCGTAGGTCCGTCCGGCATTCGCTTCGTCGAAGGCATAATGCTTGCCGCAGTTCGGACAGACTATCTTGGCCTTGGCCATTGCGGTATCTTCCGTCCGCCAGTTCGCCCCACGCTTAGTCAGTCACGACCCATGCGTGCCTTCTCGCTCTCTGTCATCGGAAACGGCGGCCGAAGGAACGTATCACGCGGGAGGCGCATGGCAAGAACGGGACGACGCGGCCGTCCCCTTATCCCCGATGCCGCCTGCGGTACTCCCGCGGCGTGCAGCCGCACGCCTCCTTGAACGCCGCGTTGAAACGGCTCATCGCGTTGAACCCGGAGTCCATCGCGACCTTGAGGATCTTGTCGTCGGTCGTGACGAGCAGACGCTGCGCGTGCGAGAGACGGTGCTCCACGATGAAGCTGTTCAGCGTCATGCCGAACGTTTTCTTGAAGAGGCCCGCCGCGTAGTCCGGGTTGAGGCCGACGTGCGCCGCGACGTCCGGTATGTGGATCGCGTCGGCATAGTGGCGCGCGACGAACGCGGCCATCCGCTCGACCTTGGTCGTTTCGCCCGCGGCGGGCTGCGCGCCGTGGCGCCGGCGCCTCGTGTCCTTCCGCCGGCCCGCGGCACCCTCGGCCAGCCGCAGCAGGCGCGCCCTCACCTCGAGCGCCGCGATCTCCCGCCGCGACTCGGATCTCCCGCCGATGTCGGCGTGCCACTGCGCGAACAGCGCCGCGTCGATCGCGCGCCGCTCGGCCGTGCGCTCCTCCACCAAATCGCCGTGCAACAGCGGCGCGGCCAGCCGCTCGGGCAACGCCCACGAGAGCATCCACGGCAGGGGCACCGTGATGACGTAGTAGGGATCGCTCCCCTCGAACTCGAGGATCTGGTGGGGGATCGCCGCCCAGAACGCCGACACGCGCCCCGCGCTCACCGTCACGCGACGCCCCCACATGAGGTACGTCAACGAGCCCCCCGTGAGGAAGTTGACCTCGATCTCGTTGTGTCGGTCCGGACGAGGCATCCGTTGCGGCTCCCATACCTCGCACGTGAAGCCGTACGGTGTGAACTCGCGACGCCGCGCGTCGAAGTGCTTCGGGACCTCGGAATACCGCATATTTTCGCCTCGATACCGGTAGAGCTTACTGCATTCCAATCTTACCGTTGTTCCCAAGGTTGGCAACCGCGTGGAGGGAATTCATGAACGGTACTGAGAGGCCCGCGCTGGGCGTCATCGTCGGCAACCGCGACTTCTTCCCGGACCGCCTCGTGACCGAGGCGCGCGCCGACGTCGAGCAGCTC
>Ga0272442_10007468_pt1 | contig 14103 bp, 9 predicted proteins | sample SSMForm2O_FD_200262 | JGI IMG/M metagenome (GOLD analysis project Ga0272442, IMG submission 200262) | Marine sediment archaeal communities from Little Sippewissett salt marsh, Falmouth, MA, United States - SSM-Form-2O | ecosystem: Environmental > Aquatic > Marine > Wetlands > Sediment ...
CTACTGATTTAATTCGTTCTTCAAACTCACCCTTATATTTTGCCCCTGCGATAAGTGCACCCATATCCAGTGAATATATAACCTTCGATTTAAGATCTTCAGGGACATCGCCTCTTATTATTCTATGTGCAATTCCTTCGGCTATTGCAGTTTTACCGACTCCCGGTTCGCCAATCATCAGTGGGTTGTTTTTTGTACGGCGTTCCAATATCTGGAGGATACGGCGTATCTCCTCATCACGTCCTATTACAGGATCAAGGTTTCCGGTTCTTGCTCTTTCATTCAGGTTAATGGCAAACCTGTTCAATGAGTTGAAAGTATCATCAGAGGTCTGACTCACAACAGATGCTCCTTTACGCAACTCATCAACAGCCGCCAAAAGAGCTTTTATCGTCACACCATTATCTTTCAGGATATGTGCAGCTTTATCATCAGTTTCAAGAATACCTGCCAGAAGATGTTCTGCCGTTATAAATTTATCTTTCATCTTTGAGGCATGGTCGTTTGCTTTACGTATTGCTTCCGAGAGGGTTGATGACAGATAAGCATCTGCCCCCGACACTTTCGGGTATGAATCAATGAGCTTTTCAACTTCTCTGGAGATATGGGACGTATCAATGCCCATCTTCCCGAACAGAAAATCCGTAATACTCTCGGCTTCGCTCATTATTCCCTTAAGCAAATGAGCACATTCAACAGCCTGCTGTCCCTTCGATGCAGCTATATTAAAAGCCTTCTGTACTGATTCCTGGGCTTTTAATGTAAAATTATTCAGATTCATATTTTATTATCTTTTTCAGATATAGGATCAAAATCTCTGCCACAGGTAATTGCGGGACTTTTTGACATTTAAAGAGTTATGTTTATGCCAGAATGACGTTTTTTTGACTGTTAGTGCCAGTTGATAAACCAGCCATTTTTGTATAACAGAAATATTTTGTTCCAAAAAAAAAATTCCTAACTTCAAATCCAAATAAAACTAACCTTATATGAGTGAAAAGATCCTTGAAACCCTGATGCAGTTATTTGCTCTGATAGCCAAGCCTATGGCTGATGATACTGAAAGAAGGGGTGTAGTTGAGGCATTTCTGAAACGGTTGCTGAACCAGGAACTTGTTAAGGTATACCTGGCCAAATATGATGAAGCCTATGAGGAAGCCAGAAAAAAACTCGAAAAAAGCAGCGCAGAACGTCGTGAAGGAGCAATTGCGATAAGAATAAGAAAGCTCTGTATAGATATAAATGAACAGGGTCAGCTGGCCCAGGAACAGAGGATTGTTGTTGTTATCCAGGCTCTTGAGTTTTGTAAATCAGGCGGTAATGAGATCAGCCAGCTTGAACTGGGGTTTATAAGTACTCTGGCTGAAGGATTGAACATCTCGGAGGCAGAATATAGTTTTATTGAAGGATTTGTACGTAATTCTTTTGACAATATACCTGATCATAATAATATCCTTTTAATAGACGGGAATGAAAAATCAGCCCTTAAGGAAGCAAAGCATGTCTATAAAGAACTTCTCAAGGGTCAGATATGGATACTGTTCGTACCCTCAGTGAAGATGTATTTCATGAGGTTTAAGGGTTCGGGTGAATTATCGATGAATGGTCAGTTGCTGCAGGAAGAGAAAGTATACCCGTTCAGTCAGGGATCTTCCATTAAAGGATACAAGGTAAAGCCGATCTATTACTGGGATGTCACTATGCAGTTTATGAAAGAGGAATTCCGGGCGTCAAGGGTTGTTTACGAAGTAAATGACCTGGAGTACCGGTTTAAGAGCGGCAAGGTGGGTATCCACCCCATGACCTTTAAGGAGGAATCGGGTAAGATGGTTGGTATAATGGGGGCAAGCGGAGCAGGTAAATCCACGCTTCTCAGTGTCCTTAACGGAATCAATGAACCCTATAATGGTGAGGTTCTGATAAACGGCGTCAGTATTCACAGGGATAAGGAGAAGATAAAGGGTTTGATCGGCTATGTATCGCAGGATGACCTTCTTATTGAAGAGCTGACTGTTTTTGAAAATCTATACTATAATGCCAAATTATGTTTCGATAATCTCACTGATGATGAGATAATCAAAAAAGTAGACAGTACATTAAAGAATCTCGGTTTGTTCGAGATCCGCGATATGAAGGTCGGAAGTCCTCTCAATAAAAAGATCAGCGGAGGACAAAGAAAGAGGCTTAACATATCTCTGGAACTAATCCGTGAGCCGGCAATCATGTTTCTCGATGAACCTACATCAGGACTATCATCACGTGACTCGGAGAATATTCTCGACCTTCTCAAGGAACTGGCACGTAAGGGAAAGCTGCTCTTCATTGTGATACATCAGCCATCATCTGATATTTTCAAGATGTTCGATAAACTGCTTATCCTCGACACGGGCGGTTATCTGATTTATAACGGAAATCCGATTGAGTCGATCGAATACTTTAAGAGGAAAATTGAACAGGCAAATTATGCTGAAAGTGAATGTTATGTCTGTGGTAACGTGAATCCGGAACAGATATTCAATATTGTCGAAACAATGGTATTCACTGAGAGTGGGCAACCGACCGATACACGGCGTATTTCTCCTGCCGACTGGAGTAGTCATTATAAGAACGAAAAGAAAGAAGAGGAGCCCATTGAACAGGGGACGACAATACCGGAGATCAACTTCAAAACACCCAACAAGTTGAAACAATGGCTTGTCTTCACAAAAAGGGATATCCTTTCCAAAGTAGCTGATCTGCAATACATGCTGATAACACTGCTTGAAGCACCGATACTGGCTTTTGCCCTGTCGTTCCTAATAAGATATTTCGATGAAAGTGCTGCAAATCCCAAATACACATTATATGAAAACAGCAACCTGCCGGTTTATATTTTCATGTCGGTGATTATAGCAATATTCATGGGCCTTACCGTGAGTGCCGAGGAGATAATAAAAGACAGGAAAATACTGAAGAGAGAGGCATTTCTAAATCTCAGCTGGAACAGCTACCTTATGTCGAAAGTCTTTGTTCAGTTTGGTATAGCAGCTATTCAGGCTTTTACATTTGTATTGATAGGTAACAGTATTACCGGAGTAAGGGGGATGTGGTTCGAATACTGGATAGTTCTTTTCAGTTGCTGGGCAGGAGCAAATATCATGGGTCTGATAATCTCCGACAGCTTTAAAGCTGTTGCTACAATATATATGTGGATTCCATTCCTTGTAATTCCACAAATAATCCTGAGTGGTATTATGGTTAAGTTTGAAAAGCTTAATCCCAACTTGTCATCACCTATCTCAATACCATTTTATGGTGAAGTAATAACCGCCCGGTGGGGTTATGAAGCACTTGCTGTAAAACAGTTCAAGGACAATAAATACGAGCGCCAGTTTTATATTTACGATAAAGCCATGAGCAAGGCTAAATATAAAAAAGACTACTGGTACAGCGAGATCAAAGCCAAAGCAGAAAGTGTAAGTAACGACCTGGAGAGGGGAAGCAGGAGAGATAACTTCGAAGATAATCTCCTGGTACTGTATAATGAGATTAAGAAAGAACAAGAGCTCATACCTGAGATAGAATTTGAATATACTGAATTTCTAACGCCTGATAAAATAACATCAGAAATAGCCAATTCAGCTCTCGACTATATTGAACTAATAAGAAGGTACTATATAGCATATTCCAATAATGCAAATGACAAGAAGCAGGCTCTTCTGACAAAGCTGCAATCAGAAGACAGTGAGGGATTTCTCAGGATGAGGGATATGTATACAAATGAGTCGCTTGAGGAGTTTGTCACCAACGAGACAGAAACGCAAAAAATTATTGAATACAAGGGTGAGATAGTACAAAAGCTCGATCCGATATATATGGATCCGAAGCCTAATATGATAAAGGCTCATTTTTATGCTCCTGAAAAGAAGATATTCGGACAGGAAGTTGACACCTTTATCGTCAATATTATTGTACTGTGGATTATAACAATTGGTCTTTATTTTATCCTCTCTTTCAGGCTTTTAAAGAGGCTTCTTGAGTCGAAGGAGTTTGTAATGGGGAAGAAACTCAAAGGTTCAGAATAAATATAGGGGCTTTCGCAAAAGCCCCTATATAGTCTTGTGGAAAAACCGATCTGATAATTATCAAAGCATAATAGAAATTATTCTGTTATTTCTATCATCTTAAAGGGGACCCTGATGATAGATTCATAATCTTCACCAGCTTCCAGCATATCTTCGTCGTCCTCCTCATAATACCAGTTTACTTCCACTTCGTTTTTGGCCTTATGTATCGCCTCCAGTTTTTTAAATACATCAAGGATACATTTAGATGAACTGGTATTAAAATACTCCAGCTTGATATTCACCACCGTCTTATCAAGAGGCGATTCCTTGTAATTATCAAGCCAGTCGACCAGTGGTTTATAAAACTCGACTGAGTTTTCGGGTATTGAACGTCCTTTGATTTCAAATACACCTTCAGATGCATCAAATTTAACAGTAGGGGTTTTCGGTGTTCCTTCAATAATGATCGGTTCCATTTTATTAGGTTTTAAAAGTTACTTACTAAATTTACTATTAACTGTTTATACTCCTTCATTTACCAATATGTTAAGATAAAAGAATGAATATTCATCATTATATTCTTTAAAAGTATATTCAAGTTTATTACCTGTTTTCCTTGCTATATCAACCAGGCCAAGTCCTCCACCTCCTTTTGCAGATATCCTCTGATGATTTAGGATGAACTTATATAGTTCCTTTATCTCCTCATGTGAAGACCTGTTTATCCTTTTTATTTTTTCTTCAAGTTTTTCAATATTATCGGCATGAACAAAGTTGCCTGTAATTATTTTATAGCCGCCATCAATCTTCTGAACTACCAACAGGCCATACTTATCTGACTCCTGGTCCTCAAAATCGTCCGGCACCTTGTCGACATGATGATAAAGATTCTGGAGACTTTCAACAAGTACATTATAGACCTTTTTCCTGAGCTTCGACTGTTCATTTACCTCGGCCATTTTGTCTTCAACAGTATCGAGAACATGATTGATGACATCTGAATCAACATTACCCTTATAGAACAGGATAACATTATTTTTGGCATGATCCTTTACGTAATTCTCTATATCAAAGCTCATTTAAGCTTCCTTTATGGATGTGGTCTCTTTTTCCGATAACAAATATAATAAAAATATGAAGTTAACAAATTATAACTTCTCCACGTGAATTTAACAATATATGACCCCTTTTTTGATAAAGGTACATAATTGTTGTCATATTCAACACATTTTATATGTTTAACATTTTCATGGTCTTTTTCGTACCATGATACAATTCATATTCTGCAAGAGTACATTTCAGCGGACCATTATAGAGAGTCGTCCTTGATTTTGTCCTTAGTCCGATTTTTGCCAGATACTCCTTCCCCGGGGATATTATCCATGCCTTATATCCTGTAAAGTTATGTTTCAGAGTAGTCCCTATCATAGTGTATATATCATCCGGTTTCTCAGATTTCAGTCTCTGTCCATAGGGAGGATTCATAAAAAGAAATCCGCTATTTTCAGTTGGTTTAACATCCCTGAAATCTGACACTTCAACAGTTATCGCCTTTGATAATCCTGCATTCCGGGCATTAATAATAGTGTTTCTGACAGCCCCTTCCGAAATATCACTTGCTGAAACAGTAACAGGACAAACGATAATTTGTTTATCTGCTGCCTTTTTTATTTTTTCAAAGAGGTCTTTGTCAAAGTCATTCCATCCGGTAAATCCGAATTTATTTCTGAATTTACCCGGAGGAATACGGCATGCCATCAAAGCTGCTTCAATGGGTATCGTTCCCGAACCACACATCGGATCAATGAGGGGAGTTGATGCACCCCATCCTGAGATCTTAATGATTCCGGCTGCAAGGACCTCATTAAGAGGGGCTTTTGCCGGTGAGATACGGTATCCCCGTTTATATAATGGTTCTCCTGATGTATCGAGTGAAATATCAGCATAATCGTTGCTGATATGAAGGTTTACTATTATACCGGGATCAGATGTATCAACTGATGGTCTCCTTTTATTAAGCTTAATGAAATAATCGGCAATTGCGTCCTTGACTATCAAACCCGGATAGGCTGTATGTTTGAATATCTTTGAACTGACGACTGCTTTAACAGAAAATGTATTATCAGCATCCATAAAATCTGACCATTCTATTTCCAGTGTTTTCCTGTACAGGTCGTCTCCTGTCCTTATCCTGAAGCCGGTGATTTTTAAAAGCACGGAAAGCGCTGTTCTTGCACAATAATTGACCCTGTACATGGTTTCCCTGTTTCCGGAAAATGATACTGCACGATTAAGGGGTTTCGGGTCAGAAACACCTAATTCACGTAGTTCCTCTGCAAGTACTTCTTCCAGACCGTACAATGTTTTGGCAATAAACTGCATTGAGATATACTGGTAAATAGAGCTTGTTGATTAGAGACCGGGAACGGTTATATAAACAGTTACAGGTATCCGAGTATTGAATTATATGTTTCCTGATTGGAGATTATCTCCAGTGCTTTTGCTATTACTTCATCATCTTCATTTATGATACGGTAATACTCATTTGTCTGCCATATATTATTTGCCACCAGAGCTTTCAACACCTTAAGTATTTCCTTTTCTGATTTTCCATATTGCTTTTCATTGTATTTCACACCTGCCTTTTCACCTTCAGCAATAAATTCTTTTATTTCATCAGCAGAGAATTCGAACCGTTCTTTAAATTCATCGAATGTCTTAAACTCAGATGTTATTTCTTTTCTGTTCTTATCGGCATATTCAAGTATAAATGAATTGAGTACTCCATTTCTTACGAGTGTCCTGTAGTAATCAGAGTAATCTGTAGTATCGGCAGGCACAAATATGTCTGGCATTATACCACCGCCGCCATAGACTGTTCTTTTATTGATCAGTGTTGTAAACTTAAGTGAATCGGGAAAATGGACACTATCGGCCGACATCATCTCTCCTGTTGTATATCTGGCGTAAAAATCCGTTACATATTTTTCATAACCATCATTATAGGGTCTTTGTATCAATCGTCCTGTTGGTGTATAGTAACGTGCTATTGAGAGTCTTATCATAGACCCGTCAGTAAGGTAATAGCCATTTTGCACCAGTCCCTTGCCGAAAGTACGGCGTCCGACAATAACACCTCTGTCCCAATCCTGAAGAGCACCGGCAAATATCTCGCTGGCTGAAGCTGATCCCTCATCTGTAAGGACAACCACCCGGGATAAAGAGAGAGGGCCTGCGCCGGAAGATTTATAATCTTCTCTGGGCTTTTTCCTTCCCATAAGGTAAACCAGCAGGTTTTTTGTTGGGAAAAAATTATCGGCTAGCTCTGTTGCAGCAGTCATAACCCCTCCTCCGTTACCACGAAGGTCAATGATAATATTCCTCATATTTTGTTTCAGGAGAGTATCCAGGGCATCATCAAATTCCTGTTCGGTTGTTACGGCAAACTTATTTAACCTCACATAACCAGTCTCATTATCTATCATATATGATGCATCAAGACTGTTTATCGGTATTTTATCCCTGATGATTGTAAAATCAAGAATATCCCTTTCTCCTTTTCTGAAGACATTAACATTCACCTTTGTTCCTTTTGGTCCGAGCAATCTGCTTCTCACCCCGTTGGTTGAGATTCCAATACCTGTAACGTTCTCACCGTCAATACTGATAATCCTGTCACCCGCACGTAATCCGACCCTTTCGGAAGGTCCGCCTCCTATGGGTTCTATTACTATGATCGTATCCTTAAGCAGATTAAACTGTATTCCAATACCCTCAAAATTGCCCTGCAGAGGTTCATTCATTTCCTTAACATCTTCTGCAGAAATATATGTTGAATGAGGATCAAGACTTCTCAGGATGTCTATTATTACAGATTCAGTAAGTTCGTCCAGATCTACAGTATCCAAATAAAAAGCATCAATAAGGCCTAATGTCCTTCCGATTTTAAAAGTACCTTCATTTAAAGTCTGGGCTGCAGATAACTGTGTAAGCAGCAAAGCAAAAACCGTTACTATTATCCCTGTTCTATTGATTTTCATTTATTATTATTGTTACAATTTTTTATCCAACAATTTATATGCCTTTTTTGTTTCCGCGTAAAATCTTTAAAGTAAGCAATACTTTTCCAATTGTACTATTTTACTTACGACTTTTAAACTATCATCCTTTCAAATACTGCAATTATTCCCATTCTATAGTTGAAGGAGGTTTAGAGCTTATGTCATAAACGACCCTGTTGATACCCTTGACCTTGTTTATTATTTCAGATGATACTGATGCAAGGAAGTCGTGTGGTAATAACGACCAGTCGGCAGTCATACCATCTGTTGATGTTACTGCCCTGAGTACGACAGCATTCTCGTATGTTCTTTCATCACCCATAACACCAACAGACTGAACAGGTAAAAGAATAGCGCCTGCCTGCCATACAGAGTCATAGAGTCCCTGTTTAATCAAAGCTGATATGAATATATCATCTGCTTCCTTCAGGATATCAAGTTTTTCCCTTGATATCTTTCCAAGAAGGCGTACGGCTAAACCCGGTCCGGGAAAAGGATGTCTCTTCAGGATATATTCTGGTAATCCAAGGGCATAGCCCAGTTTTCTTACTTCATCCTTAAATAACAGTTTCAGGGGTTCAATCACTTTGAGATTCATCTTTTCCGGTAGTCCCCCGACATTATGATGTGATTTTATCTTAGCAGACGGACCATTTACTGATATTGATTCGATCACATCCGGGTAGATTGTTCCCTGTGCCAGCCATTTCACATCTCTGACTTTATGTGCCTCTTCCTCAAATATTTCAACAAATACTTTACCTATTATTTTCCTTTTTATTTCCGGGTCGGAAACTCCTTCAAGCTCATTCAGGAATCTGTCGGAAGCATCGACACCTTTAATGTTCAGATGCAGACCGTAATATGACTCAAGTACTTTTTTAAACTCGTTTTTGCGCAGTAAACCATTATCAACGAATATACATGTAAGATTACTACCTACCGCACTGTTTATAAGGGAAGCTGCCACAGTTGAGTCAACACCTCCTGAAAGGCCAAGAATAACCTTATCGTTTCCGAGTATATTTTTCAGGTTTGTAATAGAAGACTCTGCAAATGAAACAGGTGTCCAGCCCTGAGAACATCCACAGATACCTGTTACAAAGTTTGCAAGAATCTTGTTGCCTTCTGTTGTATGCCACACTTCGGGATGGAATTGTATACCCCAGGTATCTTCTTCTTTTATACGGAATGCTCCTGTCTTTACATCAGCAGTTGATCCTATAATTTCATAATTATCCGGAATACGAGTTATTGTATCTCCATGTGACATCCATACCTGTGAACCCGGTGCAACATTACTGAACAGGGGATCAGCGGTATTAATATCAATAAGGTTGGCTCTGCCGTATTCACGGTTTTTTGAGGGTAATACCTCGCCTCCATAACCCTGGACAATATATTGAGCACCATAGCATATTCCAAGAAGGGGAAGGTAGCCCTTTATCTTTTTCAGATCGGGCACTGGTGCATTCCGGTCACGTACTGAGGCCGGACTGCCTGATAAAATCACTCCCTGCACTGTTTTATCAGGTTCAGGAAAATTATTATACGGATAAATCTCGCAATATACATTCAGTTCCCTTATCCGCCTGGCAATAAGCTGGGTGTATTGTGATCCGAAATCCAGTATTAATACTTTTTCCTCCACATTTCCGGGATTTTGCTTAGTTTATAATGAGCCCAAATATAGAAATTCTTTGTTTAAAGACTGATCTTATCTCCTATCGCATATGTTTTTCCGTCAATAGCAGGATAGGTTTCGGGGAATATTGATCTTGCTTCATCAATGAGGGTATTGATATCTTTATAACGCGATGAAAAATGGCCAATTATCAATGTACCTGCATTTGCATCTGCTGCAGTTTTTGCAGCTTCAAGTGTTGTTGAGTGGCCTGTCATGTTTGCCATATCCTTCAAACTTTTATCGAAGGTTGCCTCATGGTACAGGACATCGATGTCTTTGACAAATGTAGCAAGGCGTTTAAAGTATCTGGTATCACTGCAATAGGCATAAGAGAGAGGTTTGGGTCCCGGATTTGTTATATCCTCATTTTTTATCAACTCACCATCGGAGGTCATAAAATCCTCACCCTTCTTTATTGCAGGTATTCTTGCCACGGGAATATTATAGAGCTCAATAGCTTCTTTTAAAATATTCCTGTCGTAAGGTTTCTCTCTGAAACAGAAACCGAATGCCGGCACCCTGTGTTCGAGGGGAAATGATGTAACAGTAAGATATTTTTCATCAAGTATCACTTTTGGATCTTTACCCTTTAATCCGTTAAAGTCTATATCAAAGCTCAGATGAATGTCAAAATCTTCGAGGTGTGAATGGAGTATGTTTCTGTAGTTTTCAGGAGCATACAGGTAAAGTTTGTTTTTCCTTCCCATAAGGCTGAAGGATGACAGAAGTCCGTAAAGTCCGAAAACGTGGTCGCCATGAAGGTGGCTTATAAATATATGATTTATTTTACCGAATCTTATCCTGTTTTTTCGCAGCTGCATTTGTGTACCTTCGCCGCAGTCTATTAAAAATAAGCGCTCATGTACATTAAGCACATGAGCGGCTGGAAATCTTTCGGATGTTGGCAATGCAGAACTGGTACCAAGTATAGTTAATTTCATCAGTGTTCTGCAGTGCTTATCACTTTACGATATCATTTTTTCAGCGTCCGCCACTGTTCCTGTTATAGTCAGGACTGTATCGAGCTGTGAGATTGTTATCAGACGTTCTACGGCTTCATTAAGGCCGCATAGGACGAATGTACCACCTGCATTTTTACATAGTCTGTTTGCTACAAGGATAGCACTAAGACCTGAAGAATCGCAGTACTGACATTTCTCAAGATCAAGGATGATATTTTTCTCACCCTTTCCTGACACAAGCACAAGTTCAGATTTGAGTGCTGGTGCTATATGAGTATCCAGCTTCTCTGACTGTATCTGAATAAGAGTGCTGTTATTCCGGCTCTCAATATTAAAATCCATAGTTTTAAAATTTAATAGCCTAAATTTAACAAATATTTCTATTTCTTGGAAGCTTTATTCTGTTTTTCTTCCATTTCCTCCTTTATAGCAGCCAGCTGGGTTATATCTCCAAGGGTAGTCTTCTCGGCACCTGATTTGGTTTTCTTTGCCTGTTTTTTCGTCTTTTCGGTATCTTTTTTCTTTTTAGGTGTCTCTTCTGATTTCTTTTCATCTTCGTAGATCCTGCTATGGGAGACGATAATTTTTTTTGCTGATTTGTTGAATTCAATAACCTTGAACATTAATTTCTCATCCACTTTCACCAGCAAGCCATCTTCCTTAACCAGATGTTTTGGTGTTGCAAAACCCTCAACACCGTATGGCAGGGCAATAACGGCTCCCTTGTCGAATACTTCCATAACAGTACCTTCGTGAACTGATCCTACGGTGAACATTTTTTCAAAGACATCCCATGGATTTTCTTCCAGCTGCTTATGTCCCAGGCTTAAACGTCTGTTTTCCTTATCTATTTCAAGAACAACCACTTCTATTTCGGCATCTATTGATGTAAATTCAGCCGGATGTTTGATTTTTTTGGTCCATGACAGGTCTGAGATATGTATCAGTCCATCGACGCCCTCCTCTATCTCTACAAATACTCCGAAGTTGGTGAAGTTCCTTACTTTAGCCTTATGTTTGGAACCCTCCGTATATTTCTTATCAATATTCTGCCATGGATCCGGTTTCAATTGTTTTATCCCCAGCGACATCTTTCTTTCGGCCCTGTCGAGTGTAAGAACAATAGCTTCTACCTCATCTCCGACCTTCATAAATTCCTGTGCACTACGCAAGTGTTGTGACCATGACATTTCAGAAACGTGTATCAGTCCCTCAACACCGGGAGCAATCTCTACGAATGCTCCATAATCGGCCATAACAACCACCTTTCCTTTAACCTTATCACCCACTTTCAGATCAGGATCAACAGAATCCCATGGATGTGGAGTAAGTTGTTTAAGTCCGAGAGCTATTCTCTTTTTGTCATCGTCGAAATCGAGAATAACAACATTTAATTTCTGGTCAAGCTCAACGATTTCTTCGGGATGATTTACTCGTCCCCATGAAAGGTCTGTGATATGGATAAGTCCGTCAACACCGCCGAGATCAATGAACACACCATATGATGTGATATTTTTTACGGTTCCCTCAAGAACCTGTCCTTTTTCAAGTTTGGAAATTATCTCTTTTTTCTGCTGTTCCAGTTCTGCTTCGATAAGTGCTTTATGAGAAACGACCACATTCCTGAACTCCTGGTTTATCTTTACCACTTTGAATTCCATCGTTTTACCAACAAAAACATCATAGTCGCGTATCGGTTTAACATCTATTTGTGAACCGGGAAGAAATGCTTCTATGCCGAAAACATCGACTATCATTCCGCCTTTTGTCCTGCACTTGATATAACCTGTTATTATCTCATCATTTTCAAGTGCTGAATTAACCCTGTCCCATGAATTTATTGCACGTGCCTTCTTATGTGATAAAATAAGCTGTCCTTTTTTATCCTCCTGGCTTTCAACGTATACTTCTACTGTATCGCCTACCTTAAGGTTAGGATCATAGCGAAATTCATTCAGGCTCACCACACCCTCCGATTTATAACCAATGTTGATAACAACCTCACGGGGTGTCATCTGTATAACAGTACCTTTAACAACCTCATTAACCGCCACGGTTGAGAGGGTTTCATCGTACATTGCCTCATATTCCTTATAACGGGGAGAGGTTTTTTGTTCCTCACTTTCAAAACTTTCCCAGTCAAATTCCTCAGGAGAATGTGTGGTACTCTCAGTTTTTTCTTTCAGGGGCTTTTGTGCTTTCTTCGTCTTTTTCCCTTTTTCTTCCTCGTCTATAACTTCACTGTCTTCTTCTGTTTCTTCTGTTTCTTCTGTTTCTTCTGTTTCTTCTGTTTCTTCTGTTTCTTCTGCTTCTTCTGTTTCTTCTGCTTCTGTTTCTTCTTCTGCTGTTTCTGCAGCTGCTGCTTTTGTTTCTGTTTCTGTTTCTGTTTCTTCTTCTTCTGCTGTTTCTGCTGCTGCTGTTTTTGTTTCTGTTTCTGTTTCTGTTTCTGTTTCTGGTTCTGCCTCTGTTTCAGTTTCAGATACTGTATCTGATGCTGCTTCAGGCTCTTTTTTCTCTTCAAGCTCAGTAGTTTCCTTTACTTCCTCCTCTTCAGGTATCAATTCTTCTTCAAGAGCCTTTTCAAGAAGTTTTCCCTTTGTTTCTTTTGTCTCTTTTACTCTTTTTAAAGGCTTACCTGCCAGTTCATCTTTTTCATTAACATCCTTTTTTGGTGTTTTCTTTTTGCTTTCAGTCATACTTCAATTTCAAATTACTAATATTTAATAAGTTAGACATTATATTGGAAAAATAGTGTGCAAAGATATGATTAATTTTATGAAATGCCCAACTATACAGAGGATTTTCACTGATTAAATTCCCGGCAATTCAATAGCACTTCCAAAAGGCGTGAAATGATTAAAAAGTTAATTCAAAGCTTCTATTATCTTTGTATAATTCGAAAAAATAAATTTTATACTCATAAATGAAAATCATTGTAATTGGAACAGGTTATGTAGGATTGGTTACAGGTACCTGTTTTGCAGAGAGTGGTGTTACTGTCACCTGTGTTGATAAAGATATCAACAAGATCAAACGATTAAATGAGGGTTCAGTACCGATTTACGAACCCGGACTTAAGACCATGATGAGGCGTAATATTGAAAAGAAGAGACTTTTTTTTACATCCAGCCTTAAGGATGTTATAAAAGACGCCGAAGCTATTTTTATTGCAGTAGGTACACCCTCCGGTGAAGACGGAAGTGCTGACCTGAAGCATGTACTTGCAGTGGCAGAAGAGATTGGTACTGAAATAAATGATTATGTTCTTGTTGTTACAAAAAGCACTGTACCACCCGGGACATCGAAAAAGATAAGGAATACAATTCAGGAACAACTCCACAAACGCA
>Ga0272442_10007469_pt1 | contig 14102 bp, 10 predicted proteins | sample SSMForm2O_FD_200262 | JGI IMG/M metagenome (GOLD analysis project Ga0272442, IMG submission 200262) | Marine sediment archaeal communities from Little Sippewissett salt marsh, Falmouth, MA, United States - SSM-Form-2O | ecosystem: Environmental > Aquatic > Marine > Wetlands > Sediment ...
GACCGGTGAGGGGGCTTGCCGACGAACACGATCTTGCCGCCTGCTTGCGCGCATCGCTTGATGGCCTCGGCCGTGGCGGGTTCGAGCGTGTCCGCGCTGGCGACGATCAACGCGTCGTAGGCCATCGGACCGAAGCGCAGCCTGCCCCCCTCGAATGTGGCCTTCTCCAGAACGGTTCGATTCACGTAGTCGGCCGAGCAACCATTCTGATGGATCGCCTGCCACAGCAGATGCAGGTAGCGCGGCGTGTTAACGAACGGCCCACGGTCGAGACCATCCCGGCTCCAAACGTCTGCGGTCGGCCCGAAGATCACGACCTGTACGCACGGTCTGGTCTCCTGGAGCACGTATGAGAGTCTGGCGCAATAATCCGCCCACTTCGGGAAGTGCGGCCACCAGGGGTTCTGCTCGCTGAAGTAGGCGCCGTAGCGGACCCAGCCTGGGAAACCCGCCTCCGGTGGCGAGTAGTTGAATCCGTGCAGGATGAAATGGTTGATGCCCGTGATGAGGCTCAGGTCCGTCGCTTGCTTGACGTACTCCAGCGTCGCACGGAAGACGCCCTGCGTATTCGTCATCGCTTCGCATCCGACCAGCGGTTTGCCGGTCAGATGTGCGCCCGAAGAGGCGTACTTGTTCCACACGGCATAGCGAATGCCGTCCAGCGGGTCCCAATTGCTGAACAGCCACGTGTCCCCTTCGGGAATGTCGGGCACCATGTAGCCATCCAGCATGCCCATCAGCCAGGGATGCCCGTACGCCTGGTAGCGGCTCTTCGTCCCGGTGGCGTGACACCACTGGTGAAAAGGCCAGAGAAACCGCTCGTGAAATAGCTCGACAAGTGTCTTGCTGAAGTCGTAACGCGCCCGCCGGACGGTATCGGCCAGGACGCTGTTGTCCAGAGGGTCGTCCTTCTCGAGGACCAATGGCAAATAGGGCCCCAGCGCGTAGCCGCGGCGTTTCTGGAATTCATCGGGCAGGTCCCCCGTCCAGTTCGCCCCCGACAGTTCGATGCTGTCACAGAATACGGCGCGCAGGCCATCACCCAACTTGCCTCCGAGAGCCGGCCCCAACTCGTTGGACATACGCTCCAAATACGTGGTAACGGCGCCCTTGTCGTAGTGGTCCAGTACGGGCCCGTCGGCCCCAGGCGCTCCCCACATCACGGCCCGGAAGCTCCGCTGCCATGTGCCGATATACAAGGTATGGTTGCCCGCCGGCACCTCGAACTGAACGGTGCCGTCACCGCCCACCTTGTCCATCAGATTTGTGGCCGAGTCCACGCTGCCGGCGCTCTCAGGAAGCAACCACAAGAACAGCAGTTCAGGGTCCGGCTTGTCCTTCACCTCGTACGGCGTCTTCGGAGCCTTCAGCAAAGCCTTGGTCGGACTGATGAAAACACTCGGACCTCTCAATCTCTTCGTATTCAGCGTGATGCCCTGGATGGTCTCATCCGGACCGAGAAACCGGCCGCCAAATGGCCAGCCCGTACCCACGATCAGATCGGCGATCATCCCTCGATCTCTAGCGCCCTCGGCAGCCACCTTCACCAGGCGATTCCAACGCGGGCTGAGCCAGACCAACGCTTCGTCGCTCGTGCGTCCGGCTTCCTGTGGCATGGCGATCGGATTGATCTCGATACCACCGATGCCGGCCGCCTTCATCATGTCCAGCTCACGCAGGATTTCCCTCTCGGTGATGGCATTGCCGTTCCACCACCAGCGCACGAAGGGCCGCGACTGGGCGGGAGGATCGCGGAACCCATCATAGAGCGCATCGGCCGCTGCGCCGGGCGCCGCATAGACGATCAGCGCTACCAGCAGAGCCGATACGATGGGCAAGCATGTCACGCTAACAGGGTCACGAGGCCTCGATGGACGCATGGCTTCACCTCACGTGGATCTGGCCGGCCAGGGCCAAGGGAGAGAACACGAGATGAAGACGAGCATCGCCGCGCTCACACTTGCGCCGTCTGCACGGCCGCGGCGTTGGTCTTCTCGATAAGACCCAGCAACTCCGAGATCTGCTGAATCTTCCAGGCGCCGGGCGGGGTCTGCTTGCCGGCATTCGTATAGGCTTCTTTCAGGGCGGCGGCCATACCGCCCTTCAGCGCCGGCCGGATATCCGCGTCGATACGGTCTCCCACGAACAGGATGTTCTCGAACGCCTCGCCGATCTTCTCGGCGGCGATCTTGAAAATGCGCATGTCAGGCTTGCGCAAGCCCAACTCGTAGGAGTACATCCGGACGGAGAAAAAGTCACGGATACCTAAATTCTCCAGATGTCTCTCCAGGGAGGCGCGATTGACAAAGGTGTTCGACACGATGCCGAGCTTCAGGCCCAGGGCTTTGAGATCCGACAAGGTTTCCTTCAAGTCCGACTCGATACGGGCCAGCTCGCTCAGCGGTTTGTACCAATGCCAGATGACCTCTTCCCATTGTTCCCGCGAACACGTCATCCCCTCTTTGCGACCCACCTTCTCCAGGAGCGCCAGCGAATCGAAATCCCGCCCCGTGTACTCGGACAGGAAGTAGCGAATGCGCAGCCGCACCAGGTAACGCATGAAATAGCCCGCGAAGCTGCCGACCGGCTGGCCCAGCTCTTTCAAGAACTCATGCGACGCCCGAGCGCCCTGAAGGACGAGCCGGGTCGTGTTGACCTTGCCGAAATCCAGCAGGGTATCACCCAGGTCGAACAGCACCGCCTTGATCTCGTGAGGATGCATCTTCGTTGTCGTTCCTCGTATAACAGGTCCGTCTGCTATGGCCTCAAAGGCGGCACGTCGTCCGCAAAGGCCTGGCGCACCCACTCGAACATCTCGTCGTCAGAAATGGAGGAGACCCGATCGGCGGCGTATTCGGCATCGATCTGGTCCTTGATCTTGACGATGCGCGGGTCGTGCTTGGCGATCACAATATCGTAATGAGCTTCCACCCAGTGCTTGATGCCGGCCGCGCCGGTCTTGTCCGTGATCGCCACGCCGATAGGCCGGTTAAGCAACTTGTTCGTGTCGAAGCAGTTGTAGATCTCTTCATTCTTCAGCAGGCCGTCGGCATGAATGCCGGCCCGCGTCACATTGAAGTCCCGGCCGACCAGCGGGTAGTTCCGTGGGATCTCGAAGTTCATTTCACGGTGCACATACTCGGCCAGTTCTGTGATCGCCGCGTAGTTGACGCCTTCCGTCATGCCCTTCAGCTGAGCGTGCTCGACGACGAGGGCCTCCAGCGGCGGGTTGCCCGTGCGCTCGCCACAACCGAAGATCGCGGCGTTCGCCGCACAACAACCGTAGAGCCAGGCCGTCGAAGCATCCACCAGCACCTTGTGGAAGTCGTTGTGTCCGTGCCACTCGAGCTGCTCGGGCTGCACGCCGACCTGGCGCAGGCCGTGCACCAGCTTGGGCACACTGCGCGGCGCCGCGACGCCCGGCCACGGGACCCCGAAACCGAGCGTATCACAGAGACGGATCTTGACCGGTTGTTTGTACTGATCCCCGATCTTCAGAAGCTCGTTCGCAAAGGGCAGCACGAAACCTTCGAAGTCGGCCCGTGTGACGTCCTCGAAATGACAGCGGGGAATGACGTCGCTATCCAACGCGGCCTTGACAATATCGAGATAGCCGTTGAGGGCCTGCGAGCGCGTCTTGCGCAGCTTCAGGAAGATATGGTAGTCGCTGGCTGAGGTGAGGATTCCGGTCTCGCGCAGACCCATCTGGGACACGAACTTGAAGTCCGACGCGACGGCCCGGATCCAGCCGGTGATCTCAGGGTACTTGTAGCCGCGTTGCTGGCACAGCTCCACGGCCTTGCGATCACGCTCGGAGTAAAGGAAAAACTCGCACTGGCGGATCAGCCCCGTCCCTCCGTCGATCTCGTGCAAAAGATCGTAGACACGCAGGATCTGCTCAGGCTTGTACGGCGGGCGGGCCTGCTGCCCGTCCCGGAACGTCGTGTCGGTGATCCAGATCTTCTCGGGAATCTCGTAGTCTACCGGCTCGTTGTCAAAGACGATCTTGGGCAGTTCGGTATAAGGAAACGTCTCCCGGTAGAGATTCGGCTTGTCGACGTCCATAAGTTCTGGGTCGTTTGCTGGCATAGGCTATAGTCTCCTGAATATCGCGGGCAATTGTCGCTCGACAGCGCTTCTCGCCACGGGGGCGTTGGGCTCGGCAGGCCGCGTGAACTAGCCGAGGTGGGATTTGAACCCACACGCCCTGTCGGGCAGGGGATTTTAAGTCCCCAGCGTCTGCCATTCCGCCACTCGGCCTGAGTAGTCGGCCACACTGAGCTGGGCCGGGTATTCTGCGGGCTTTTGGCTGTCCGGACTCCGCTGAGGCGTCAGAGTCAGGCTGGATGGACCGTTTCGCAGCCCCCTATCATCCGGACGAGGTATTATATCGGCTCGGCTCCTGTTCACAAAGGAAAAAACCACACACGCGCCGCCCCACGCCGCCCCAGTCCTGCCAAAATGGCACGCCACCGTGACAATCCTGGGCCCAGACACACACTTCCACGACCCAACCCGGCCAAGAGCTAATATCTAAGCTATTTAGTGGCAGTGGGTTAGGTGCGTTCACCCCTCCGGCACGGCTGCTGGCACAGATTTTGCATAATCTGATTCCGTGGTCGAGCGCTGCTCCGTGCGCGCTTGGCCGGACCGATGATACTTGCTGGGATTCGATGACGATGCCGATTCGGGAGCAAGGAAAGGACGTTTGCAATGGCTAAGATTATTGGGATAGACCTCGGAACGACGAACTCCGTAGTGGCGGTGATGGAAGGCTCTTCACCGAAGGTGCTGGTCAATGCCTCCGGCTCACGCCTGACGCCCTCTGTGGTGGGCTTCACGGACAAGGGCGAGAGGCTCGTCGGGCAGATCGCCAAGCACCAGCAGGTGACGAATCCCGAGAACACCGTCTTCTCCGTCAAGCGTTTCATGGGACGTCGGCACAATGAGGTGGCCTCGGAAGAGAAGACCGTGCCCTACGGGATTACCGGCGGACCGGACGAGTTGGTGAAGGTCGGCGTGCGTGGCAAAGAGTACACGCCGCCGGAAGTCTCGGCGATGATTCTCCAGGACCTGAAGAAGACGGCCGAGGACTACCTTGGCGAGAAGGTCGAGAAGGCTGTGATTACCGTGCCGGCCTATTTCAACGATTCCCAGCGGCAGGCCACGAAGGATGCCGGGAAGATCGCCGGGCTTGAGGTCGAGCGCATCATCAACGAGCCGACCGCGGCCGCCCTGGCCTACGGGCTCGAGAAGAAGACCAACGAGAAGGTCGCCGTATTTGACTTTGGCGGCGGTACCTTCGATGTCTCCATCCTGGACATCGGCGACAACGTCTTCGAGGTGCTCAGCACCAATGGCGATACGCATCTCGGTGGCGACGACCTCGACGCGGTCCTGATCAACTACCTGGCCGACGAGTTCAAGAAGACTGAGGGTATCGACCTGCGTCAGGACCCGATGGCCCACCAGCGTCTCAAGGAGGCCGCTGAGAAGGCCAAATGCGAATTGAGCACGCAGGTCGAATCGACGGTCAATCTGCCCTTCATCACGGCCGATGCCTCCGGGCCCAAGCATCTCCAGATCACGCTGACGCGGAGCAAGTTCGAATCACTGGTTGAGCCCGTTCTGGAACGGCTCAAACGGCCTTGTCTCAAAGCGATCGAAGATGCCAAGTTGCAGCAGAGCGATATTGCTGAAATCCTCCTGGTCGGTGGTTCGACGCGCATTCCGAAGGTCCAGGAGATCGTCAAAGCGATCTTTGGCAAGGAGCCGAACAAGAGCATCAATCCGGATGAGGTCGTCGCGCTGGGCGCGGCCATCCAGGGAGCGGTTCTGGCCGGGGATGCCGGTGTTAAGGACATCCTGCTGCTGGATGTGACGCCGCTTTCGCTGGGCGTCGAGACGCTCGGTGGCGTTATGACGAAGCTGATCGAGCGCAACACCACGATCCCGACGAGCAAGCAGGAGATTTTCTCGACGGCGGCCGATAGCCAGACGACGGTGGACATCCACGTCCTGCAAGGCGAGCGCGAGTTCGCTCGGGACAACCGTACGCTGGGTCGCTTCCAGCTCACCGATCTTCCGCCGGCGCCGCGCGGTGTGCCGCAGGTCGAGGTGGCCTTCGATATTGACGCCAACGGTATCCTGAACGTCTCGGCCAAGGACCTGGGCACGGGCAAGCAGCAGTCGATCGTGATCAAGTCAAGTTCCGGGCTCAGCGAGGACGAGATCGACAAGATGACCCGCGAGGCCGAATCGCACGCCGAAGAAGACAAGAAACGTCGCGAGGCCGTCGATCTGAAGAACCAGGCGGACCAGTTGGTCTACTCGACGGAGAAGACGTTGAAGGAGCACGGCGAGAAGGTCTCGGCCGATACCCGGGGCAAGATCGAGAACGCCGTGAACAACCTGAAAGAGGTCAGCAAGGGTGAAGACGCCGACGCGATCCGCAAGGCGATCGAGAACCTGAGCGAAGCAGGCCAGGAGTTGGGCAAGGTCCTCTACGAAGAGGCCGCCAAGAAGCAGGCCGCGGCGGGTGGACAGGCCGGTCCGGCCGGACCCGCTCCTGACGCGGCCCCGCCTCAGGAGGGCGAGGTCAAGAGAAAAGACGACGACGTCATCGACGCCGAGTTTGAGGCGAAGGACGACTAGAAGTCAAACGCAGAAGCCACGACGCCATCGACGCCGAGTGCGAAGCGAAATAACCGGCGTTGTTACACATATACGGCAAGGGCGAGGGCGGCCCCAAACCGCCTTCGCCCACACCTGTGTCGTTGAAGGTAGTCGCTGCTATTGCGAGGAAGCGTATCTCCGGCAAACGCGCGCGGAGGGATACATGCGAGACCCGATCAGCGCGGAACTCCAGCGGTACCGCCACGACCACGCGCGCAAATCGAAGAGCGAGTACAGCAATTGTTGAAAGGGGAGAGGAACCGCAGATGAACGCAGATGAACGCAGATCGGAACAGGAGGGGATGAGGTTGTTGACGGAGAAGGTGATTGGATGCGCGTTTGCGGTGAGCAATACGCTGGGGTGCGGGTTTCTGGAGAAGGTGTATGAGAATGCGCTGGCGCATGAGCTGCGCAAGGCGGCCCTGATGGTTGAGCAGCAGCATGGGATCGCCGTCTGCTACGACGGGCACGTGGTGGGCCAGTACGCGGCGGATCTTCTCGTGGAAGGCAGTCTGCTTGTCGAGCTCAAGGCGGTCAGGGAGTTCAATGACATTCACCTGGCCCAGTGCCTCAATTATCTGCGGGCGACGAATCTGCATCTGTGTCTGCTGATGAACTTCGCCAAGCCCAGAGTCGATATTCGCCGGGTCGTCAACAACGATTGACCATCTGCGTTCATCACCGTTCATCTGCGGTTTCATACTCGTCTTCATCATTCGCGGAAGGGAGAAATCATGTCTGGACCGTGCTGCAACAACTGCGTGTATTGCGTCTGCGACCCCGAGGATTGGTTTCGGTCGCAGTGTTTGGGCGAGTCGATCATGCCGCGGTGCGCCAACCACCCGCAGTGGCCGGGCGTGGTGCACGACGTCCCTGGGGTGGCCTGTCCGAACTATCGGGCCAAGCCCGTCCTGCCCCAGGGCGACGCCGTCCGCCTGATCCCTCTGGCAGAAGGGGACTACGCCAGCGTGGACGCAGCCGACTACGACTGGCTCAACCGATACCGCTGGCGGGCGCGGAACGGGTACCCTACCCGAAACGAGAAGCGCAGACATATTCCGATGCACCGCGAAATCATGCAGCCGCCCGCGGGCAAGCTCGTGGACCACATCGACGGGAACAGAGCCAATGCCAGGCGATCCAACCTGCGACTCTGCACCGTGGCAGAGAACCAGCGCAACAAGCGCAAGTCAGACAACTGCCTTTCCCGGTTCAAAGGCGTCACGTTCCAGAAGTCCATGGGCAAGTGGAAGGCCTACTACCGATTCAAGGACCGCCTGTATCACCTCGGGTATTTCGACGACGAGGTCGAGGCGGCGCGGGCGTACGACTGCGCGGCCATCCAGCACTTCGGCGACTTTGCGTGTGTGAATTTCCCGAGGGACTGGCCGGCCGAACGGCGGCGCAAGGTCCGTGAGGAATGCCTGCAAGCCGAGGCGACCTAGGCTTGTCATTTCCCGATGCAGAAGCGGCCGAAGATGCGATCGAGGATTTGCTCGTCGACCGCCTCGGCCTCGATGGCCGACAGCGCCTCATAGGCGGAGCGAATCATCAGTGCCGCCACTTCTTCATGCCCCGTTTCGATCTGCTCGCTTGCTTGTTTGGTGTTCTCAATCGCCTCGGACACCGCCTGTTTGTGACGGGCGGTCATGGCGACGGTGTCTGTGGCCTGGCCCGCTGAGATTGGTGCTTGAAGTGTGCGCGCCAGGCAGCGGTGGAGGTCGTCAAGGCCCTGGCGTGTATGGGCCGAGACCGGGAGGAACACGGCTCCGAAGGCGTCAGCAACACGGGCCACGCCGGCGTCCAGAGTTGAAGGTTGCAGGAGATCGCACTTGGTGGCGAGGTAGAGGACGGCCTCGGATTCGATGAACGTGCGGATTGCGAGGTCTTCCGCAAGGTCTGCCTTGGTCACGTCGACGCAGAAGAAGACCGCCTGGCAGTGCCGCAGCGCCTCGATCGCGGCTTGCTGGGCGAGCCGATCGAGAACGTCCTCGGGCGCTGGGAGCAGGCCCGCGCAATCGAAGAGGACGCACTGAAACTGATCGGTTGTCCAGGCGCCACTGAGGACGTCGCGCGTGGTCTTGCGTTGCTCGGAGACGATGCTCCGCTCGTGTCCGAGCAGGGCGTTGAGCAGGCTGCTCTTGCCCGCGTTGGGGGCGCCGGCGATGCCGACGGCCGGCAGCTCGATCAGCGATTCGTAACGAATGCTCCCGGCGAGCAGTTCTTCGAGGTCGTTCGTGATGCGGCCGAGTCGCTGGCGCGCCTGCTCGGTGCTGATGAATTCGATATCTTCGCCACTGAAATCGAGTCCGGCCTCGATCAGGCTGAGGCAGTCCATCAACGCCGCCCGCACGGCAGCGGCCGCCTGCGTCAATCGACCGCTCAGAAGTCTCTCAGCGGCCTCCAACTGGAACCGGTTGGAGCCGGCGATGATCTCGTTGACGGCTTCCGCCTGGGCGAGGTCCAGCTTGCCGTTGAGGTAGGCCCGGGCGGTGAACTCCCCCGGACCGGCCGGGCGCAGGCCTTTGGCCAGGAGGTTCTGTACGAAGGCTTCGACGAGGACCTGGCCGGCGTCGAGGTGGAGCTCCGCGAGTGGCTCGCCTGTGTACGAGGCCGGGGCGATGAATTGATAGAGGTAGCCGTTAACGGTCAGGTCTTCGTCGATGGCGACGGAGCCGGCCAGAATGCCCGCTGGCGCCCAGGGATGCCTCGGGCTAAAGACCTGCTTGCACACCGAGAGGGTCTCGGGTCCGGTCAGGCGAACGATCGATCGAGTGCCGCCACGGGCGGAGCTGACGGCGACGATGGTGTCAGAGGGATCGAACATACGCCTATCGGCCGCGCGGGACTGATTGAGGCCCCGTCAGAATGCGTCATGTCTTAAAGAACGGCTTGGGTTTCTTCCTCTTGACCTTGCCACCGGTCTTGCTCGTAACGGCGACGAGCCCCTTCGATTCAGCCTCTTCCTTCTCACGAATGTGCTTGCGGATGACGTGCTGCTCGATCACGCCGGCGAAGGTGCTGGACATGATATAGAGGTTCACGCCGGAGGGGGCCTTGTACAGCATCAAGGGGAACATCAGAGGCATCATGATCATCATCATCTTCTGCTGCTGGGCCATCTGAGGATTCGTCGAGGCGTTGGCCTGAGTGGGCATGAGCTTCTGCTGTAGGTAGAACGCCACGCCCATCAAGAGGGGCAGCAGGTTCAGCGATTCGATCGGCCAGTTGAGCAGCGGTATGGTGATCGTGCGAAACCTTATCAGGGCATCAGGGACCGACAGGTCGGTGATCCAGAAGGGCAGGAACGGCGCGCCGCGCAGGTCGATGCTCGTGTAGACGGCGGACCAGAGGGCGATCCAGATCGGCATCTGGATGAACATAGGTAGCATGCCGGTGATGGGTGAGGCGCCCTGCTCGCGGTAGAGTTCCATGAGCCGTTTGTTCATCTCCGCCTTGTTGCCGGCGTATTTCTTCTTGATCTCCTCGGCCCTGGGGGCCAGCTTGCTCATCTTGCTCATGGAGATCTGGCTCTTCTTGGTGATCGGGTGCATCACGAGGCGCATCAGGAAGACGAGGATGATGATGACGATGCCGTAGTTGCCGATGAACCCGTACATGGCCTTCATGATCGCCAGGATGCCAAACGCCAGGGGACTGATGATAGACGTTGGGCAGCAGCAGCCGCGGAAGTCGATCGTTTGCACGAAACCCAGGGTGCGGTACATCTCGTTCTTGTCGAAGAGGCTCTTGTCTTTGGGCCCGAGATAGAGCTGGAACTTGTACGTCCGCGAACTATCGGTTTGGCCCGTCGGGGCCAGGGTGGTCGTGGCGATGGAGAAATCGACGCCGACCGTCTCGTCTCCGGTATTGGCCTTGGCGTCCCCGTCCGGGTTGTAGAGCGTGCCGCTTCGGCCTCTGACCCAATCGCAATGCGATTGGCCCGCGTCGGGTACGGGCACGAGAATGGCGGCGAAGTACTTGTTGACGGCCGCTGCCCACAGGAAGGAACCGGCGCCGTTCTTGGGCTCGATCGTAACCTTGCCCCCGCCTTTCAGGTCCTTCTTGTCGAGTTTGCCTCTGACGACCTGATTCTCCTGGCCTGCGAAACCACCGATGACCTTTCTCATATCCTCGCGAAAGGCCTCCCGCCCCAACCCCACGGGGCCGGTCAGGTCGTATCGCACGCCCTGCTCCTGGTCCGTCAGGTTCTTGACGTCGAGGCTGCAGTCAAGAAGGTAGGTATTCGGGTAGATTCGATACGTCTTGGTCAGTCGGAGAACGGCCTGGTCCTCCGGGTCGACAACCGTCGCCTCGAAAGAGACGGCTGCCCCACCGTCGGTCAGTGTCTCGGTGCCCAGCGTCTTCCAGCTCAGGCGACCCAGCGGGACGCCGTAGGTGCGTTCGTCGCCCTTGAGGGTTCCCGCCAGGCCTTGGTTGGCCATGGAGAAGAATGCCTTGCCGCCTCCGATCTCAGCCGGTGATAGGAAGACCAGGGGCTGAGGATCGTCGGGGTCGCGGTTGTCGAAGCCGCTGAAGGTGGCCTGCCTGATGGCGGCGCCCCGTGAGTCGAGCTCCAGTTGGAACATGAAGCCGCTGTTGGGGTCCACCGAGCCGACCGTGACCGTTTCGAGTGGCCCGCCTGTGGCGCCAAAATCCTGCGCCGGTGCCGCCTGGAGTTGCGGGGTCGATGGCGCAGGTGCGGTGTCGACGTCGGTGGTTTGCTGGAGCAGGGGCAGGCCGCGGGCGCCGGCCGGCGCGCCGGTGGCCTGAAGGACCCCGGAGTCAACGACGAGCCAGCCGCAGAGCAGGCAGAAGCCAACAACCATCAGGATTAGCGTTGTTCTCAGAGTCATACGATCCTTCACACTTTGCTGGTGAGTGTTACGGGTTGGTTGCCCGCCGATACACGCGCGTGGGGCCGGTTACCCATCGATGCGAGCGCACAGGCCCGGCTGCCGCGCGATTGGCTTGCCGGACTCATGCTCGGCGCATCCATCATCGGCCGTCCCGGAGTCGCTCGGCGTGGAAATTGTCCAGACGGTCGATCGCGAGTATCTTCTTCATCGTCTTCTCGAAATCGTATTCGAGCCTGACGAAGTGCACCTTGTTCTCTTCGACATAGACGTAGCTGGCGCGGTTGTCCTTGTCGCGGGGCTGGCCGACGGAGCCGATATTGATGATGGCCTTCTCTTCCTCGATGATCGGATAGGCGCCGCCGAGCTCGTCGGGCAGGTAGAAATCGGGTTCGTCGAGGAAGACGCCGGGCATGTGCGTGTGGCCCACGAAGCAGATGTGTGTGATGCGCTCGAAGAGCGTTCGGACCTTGGCCGGGTTGGTGTACACATCGTCGGGAAAGATGTACTCGTTGATGGGCCGGCGTGGTGAGGCGTGGACGAAGTCGATGGTGGTCTTGGTCGGCCCCAGTTGGGTTTCCAACGTCCGCCGCATGGGCAATTCGCCCAGGAAGCGCCATCGCTTGTCGCTGCTGGCCTTGTCGCGGTCGGTTTCCATGACGTCCCGCGTCCAGAAACTGGCTTGTTCGGCCCCGTAGTTGAAGTTCGTGGGCTCGTAGAACACGGCGTAGTCATGGTTGCCCAGTACGCACCACTCGCTGCGGTCGATGATCAGATCGAGGCATTCGGTGGGATTGGGCCCGTAGCCGACGACGTCGCCGAGGCAGTAGATCTTCTTGATGCCCCGCTTCTCGATGTCGGCGAAGACAGCGCTGAGGGCTTCGATATTCGAATGTATATCACTTAAGACCGCAAACATAGGCTCTCGTATACAATGACTTCCAGGGGCGCAGGATTGCGCGACAAAAGCGTATCTAATACCAAAAAGAGGGTGAAATTGCCAGAAGATTTATTGGTTCGGGCGGTGGCGCACGGTTGACGCGGGCGGCGTGGGGGCAAATGTGTCTTGCCCGGCCGCCGGGGGGTGTTATAATGCGCGTTTCTGAACGACAAACGCAGATGCGAGGTGCTGTTTTGGTAGGGATAACCCTTCTGGAAGCGCGGGACTTGGTCAAGAAGTACTCGGGCCGAGCCGTCGTGAATGAGGTCTCGATCACGATCGATCAGCGCAGTATCGTCGGTCTGCTGGGCCGTAATGGGGCAGGCAAGACCACCAGCTTCAGGATGATCATGGGGATGGTCACGCCCGACAAGGGCAGCGTCATCTTCGAAGGGCGGGAGATCACCAAACTGCCCATGTACAAGCGGGCCCGGCTCGGCATCGGGTATCTCTCCCAGGAGCCGAGCATTTTCCAGCGGCTGAGCGTGCGGGACAATCTCTACGCGATTCTGGAGACGATGTCCATCACGCGGGCCGAGCGCAACCGCAAGGCCGATATGCTGATCGATCGCTTTGGCTTGCGCGAAGTGGCCAAGAGCCACGGACGGTTCCTCTCCGGCGGCGAGCGGCGCAAGCTCGAAATCGCCCGGGCCATGGTGACCGACCCGTCCCTGATCTTGCTGGATGAGCCCTTTAGTGGGGTCGATCCCATCGCGGTCGAGGACTTGCAGAAGGAGATCCGGCAACTGCACGCCACTGGCGTGAGCGTCCTGATCACCGATCACAATGTAGAACGAACGCTTGAGGTCGTGGACAAGGCCTATATCCTCGATCACGGCAAGGTCATCGGGGCCGGCCCCCCTGCCGAGATCATCCGTGATGAACTCGTGAAGAAGAGCTACCTGGGCAACACGTTTTCCGGTGATGAGTTCGACGAGTAGCAACTGCTGTGGGTCCGGCGATACGGCGCCGGCTCCGAATGCGAGGGTTGATTCATGATTGACGTCGAGAAATGCCGCATTACGCACTATCCGGCCGGTGTGCTGGGCCGTCCGGCCGAGCCGGTGGCCGAGATCGATGAGACGATCCGCCGCCTGGTCGTCAAGATGACCGATATCATGATCGAGAACAAGGGAATGGGGCTGGCGGGGCCGCAGGCGGGTGTGGGGCTGCGCCTGTTCATTATCTCTCTGGATGGGTCCCGGGAGAACGTGCGGGCCTACGTCAATCCGACGGTCACGCCGGCCGGCGATCTTGAAGAGAAAGAGGAAGGGTGCCTTTCGGTGCCGGGCGTGTGGACGAAGATCCGGCGGCACAAGCGGGCGACCGTCACGGCGACGGATCTGGAGGGCAATGAGTTCACCGAAGAGGCGGAGGGGATCTACGCCCGGTGCCTGCAACACGAAAGCGACCATCTCGACGGGATGACGGTTGTCAACCGGATGGGCGCTGCGGCCAAGATCGCGAACCGGCGACAGCTCAAGAAGCTTGCTGACCGAGCCTAAGGGCACTGATCCGGCCGAGACCGTTTAAGAGCACCTAATGCTCTGTTGAAAACCTCAAAGCTATTTTCGGGGTTTAGCCGATGATTCAGTTATGGAACCATAATCCGTTGCTCATGGAGGATTCGG
>Ga0272442_10007470_pt1 | contig 14101 bp, 15 predicted proteins | sample SSMForm2O_FD_200262 | JGI IMG/M metagenome (GOLD analysis project Ga0272442, IMG submission 200262) | Marine sediment archaeal communities from Little Sippewissett salt marsh, Falmouth, MA, United States - SSM-Form-2O | ecosystem: Environmental > Aquatic > Marine > Wetlands > Sediment ...
GGCTCTCTGGACCATATGATTCGATACTTGACGAAGGCTGGGTACGAAGTTCGAAAGAGAACACCAGGGGCTGGAGGATAACAGCCCATGTTATCGATTTAGTAGGGTTTTACATGAGAATGTGGGTTATAATGCAGTATGACATAATATTTTATTGAGCTTGTTCCTTTAGACCATCGAATCCTGATAGATATCTACAGACTCTTAATGACTGGTGAGCCTTTCATCGATGAATGGGCGGTAGCAGTTCATCAGAGGAACATAAAAGCAAGGCAGCAATCTGCGATACGACTCCTGGAGCAATCAGGTTACACGGTAGCCAAGGCTCCTGCTTAGATTCTGAAACCACTTTCGTACCAAAAGACCTCCACCTACTTCGATCAGATGATCTCCGTGATAACCTAAACTTTGAAAAATCAAATGCGTGCGGCCCACCCCGCCCTAAAGGGCGGGGTATGCTTCGCGCGGCCGCCTTAGTGTCTTGGTTTTTAGGACGTCCCACAAACACGTTGCACTACTTAACCGCATAATATTGTCCCAAAATATGTGAACACAGCAACTGCTTGTCGGTTATATGCTCATCCCCGCAGCAGAGCTGCGGGGTATTCAATAAAAATAATTTCTGAGTGAGAGGAATCCTTAAAATTACGCCGCCTACTCTTCCATTTGAGATCGGGATGCCGCCAAAAAGGGGATAACTGACTGAAAAGGCCGCCGCCCATTTCCCGGCCGATCACCTCATCCTGGCCATCACCTCGATCGGCCTCGCCTCCCTGATCGCGGCCTTCATCCCCCGAATCAGCTCTTCGAGGCCGTCCAAGTCGCCCTTCGAGATCAGATCAACGCAGGCAGACCCGACGATGGCGGCGTCGGCTCCAGCCCGAATCACCTCGGCCGCCTGCTCCGGCGTCGATATCCCGAAGCCCACTGCCTTGGGCAGATCAGTCTTGACCCTCTCGATGAGGGCTTTTGTTGATTGAAGGACCTCAGCCCTCGCGCCGGTAACTCCGGACCTGGCGACGAGATAGAGAAAGCCGCCGGAGTTCTCGGCTATGAGGGGTATCCTCTCTGCGGGGGTGTTGGGGGCCACGAGGTATATCAGGTCCACCTCGGCCCGCTTGCAGGCATACCTCAGGGGCCCGGCCTCCTCCGGCGGCAGGTCGGGAACGATGAGGCCGGTGATGCCGCTTTTTGAGCAGTCGTCGGCGAACCGATCGAGGCCCCGCTGGTAGATCATGTTGTAGTAACCCATGAATACCAGGGGCAGGTCGGCTTTGACCTGAGAGGCCATATCGAAGTAGAGGTCGGTGTTCATTCCGGCCTCGATCGCCCTCTGGGCCGCCGCCTGGATGACGGGACCGTCGGCGATGGGGTCAGAGTGGGGAAGGCCGATCTCGACGACGTCAGCTCCGGCCCTCGCCAGAAGCTCCACTATCTCTGGGGTGGACTCTGGGGTGGGGTCGCCGGCGCAGATGTAGGCGATGAGGAGAGGTCGGTGGCGGAAGGCCTCGGCGAGCTTCATCTTCTGCCCCTCCTCTCAAACGCCATCACCGTGGTCAGATCCTTGTCTCCTCGGCCAGAGAGGTTGATTATCGCAAGGTCCCCCAGAGCCTCGGGATTTCTGAGGGCGTACCCGACGGCGTGAGACGACTCCAGAGCGGGGATGATCCCTTCAAGGACCGAGAGACGCCTGAACCCCTCCAGGGCAGTCTCGTCGTCGGCGATGGCGGGGGTGACCCGGCCGATCTCGGCCAGGTGGGCGAGCTCCGGCCCAACCCCGGGATAGTCAAGGCCCGCGGCAACGGAGTAAGATTCGAGAATCTGGCCGTAGGGGTCCTGGAGTATCTTGGTCATGGCGCCGTGGAGTACCCCCTCCTCGCCGAGGTTGAGACAGGCCCCGTGATCTGCGATCCTCTCGCCGGAGGAGGTTCCCCTCCCTCCCGCCTCGACGGCGATGAGCTTTACATCGTCGTTCAGGAAGCCCGAGAAGATCCCCATGGCGTTGCTGCCACCACCGACGCAGGCGGCGACGGAGTCGGGAAGCCTTCCTTCCGTCTTCAGGATCTGCTCTCTCGCCTCGGTCCCGATGACGCTCTGAAGCTCTCTGACCATCAGGGGATAGGGATGGGCTCCAGCCACCGTCCCCATCAGGTAGTGGGTATTTTCGTAGCTTCCTGCCCAGTCCCTCAAGGCCTCATTGATGGCGTCTTTGAGGGTTCTCGACCCCGACTTCACCGGGATCACTCTCGCGCCCAAGAGCTCCATCCGGTAGACGTTCATCTTCTGCCGCTCGATGTCCACCTCGCCCATGTAGACCTCCGTCTCCAGGCCCAGGTTCGCTCCCACCATCGCCGCGGCGACGCCGTGCTGCCCCGCCCCCGTCTCGGCGATGAGCCTCGTCTTTCCCATCTCCTTTGCCACCAGGCCCTGGCCCAGAACGTTGTTCAGCTTGTGGGCCCCGCCGTGGACCAGATCCTCCCTCTTCAGGTAGACCTTCCGCCCCAGCTCTCGGGAGAGGGACCGGGCATGGTAGAGGGGGGTCGGCCTTCCAGCGTAGTTGGAGAGAAGGCCGGATAGCTCCCGCCTGAACTCGGGGTCCTCCTTGAGGCGTGCGTAGGCCTCGGCCAGCTCCTTCAAGGGTTGCATCAGGGTCTCGGGGACGAACTGACCGCCGTACCTCCCAAACCTGGTATTTGACGTCGCTGTGATCTTCATCAACTGTCATCCGCTCCGATGAATGTATAATTTAGTATAATTTAGATTTTAAGGGCCCATTTTCGAGGGCGCGCCGTTGAGGGCCAAAAGAAGTCCTGGCTCCTTCATCAAAGATGTTCCGACGAGGAGGGCGTCAGCCCCGGCGGCTTCCATCCTGAGCACGTCCTCCCGGGAATTTATGCCGCTTTCGGCCACCACGAAGAGCCCCGAGGCCTTGGCCACCGGCCCCAGCCTCTCGAAGGTCTCAAGGCTGATCTCCAGGGTCGCGAGATTCCTGTTGTTTATCCCCACTATTCGGGCGTCGGTCTTGAGGGCGGCCAAAAGCTCTGCCTCGGAATGAACCTCCACCAGGGGCTCCATATTCCTGGAGATGGCCGCCTCCACCAGATCCTCGAGAGGACGAGAGATGGCGGCGATAAGGAGAACGAGGTCCGCGGCGACCTCGTCCAGTTGCCTCTCGTCCAGGATGAACTCCTTTCTGAGGATGGGAACGTTGGTCGCCTTCCTTGCGATCCTGGCGTTCTCGGGAGACCCCAGAAAGTAGGTCGGCTGAGTGAGGACCGAGATCCCGCAGGCACCCATATCCTCGTAATTCTTGGCCGTGGCTGCCACTTCCTGGGCTGACATGGCCCGTCCCAGGATTCGGGGCTTGATCTCGGCTATGATGGGGCTGATCCCCCCCGACCGGAGGGACGCTGCCCGGGCCGCGAGGTCTCGAGGATCGGCGATATTCATCCGGTTCTTTGGATCGGCCTTAGGAAGCTCTGCCAGCCTGGCCTCCGTCTCTCTGAGGATCTCCCTGACGACTTCGGAGGTCAATGGACCAGTCCCTCCAGCCAGTTTTTGATCAGCCTCTTTCCATCGGGGGTCAGGACCGACTCGGGATGGAACTGGACCCCCTCCACGGGAAGGCTCCTGTGCCTCACCCCCATCACCACCCCTTCGGCGGTGATGGCCGTTATCCCCAGGGGTGGAGCCAGCCTCTCCACGGCCAGGGAGTGGTAGCGACCTCCTCTCAGGGGGTTATCGAGCCCCCGGAATACTCCCCGGCCGTCGTGAAAGATATCCGAGGCCTTCCCGTGGACCGGGGCCGTCCTGTTGATCGTCCCCCCATAGGCGAGGTTGATCGCCTGGTGGCCGAGGCAGACCCCCAGGATCGGGGTTCCCTCAAACCTTCTCATGATCTCGATGCAGCTTCCGATGTCCCTCTCGTTCGCGGGGTGGCCCGGCCCCGGAGAGATCACGATTCCCCTGGGGTCGATCTCCTTAACCCTGAAGGGCTCGATCCGATTACTGACCACCTCGGTCTCGGGATGAAACTGGGATACGTAGTCGACCAGGTTCCAGACGAAGGAGTCCTGGTTGTCGATGAAGAGGATCGTCTTTTTTGTCACAGCTCCACCCCAAGGGCCCGCTTCATGGCAGCCATCTTCCGCTCCGTCTCCAGATACTCCCGGTGAGGATCGGAGTCGGCTACGATCCCCGCCCCCGCCTGAACGACTGCAGTGCCGTCCTTGATCACGACGCTTCTGATGGTGATGGCGAAGTCGGCGGACCCGTCAGCGGAGAAGTAACCTACTCCCCCGCCGTAGATCCCTCTCGCCTCCCCTTCCAGGTCATCGATGATCTCCATTGCCCGGATCTTGGGGGCTCCGGATAAAGTTCCCGCCGGGAATATCGCCCTCGCCGCGTCGAACTGATCGCACTCGTCCCGGAGGGTACCCCGGACGGTCGTCTCGATGTGCTGGACGTGAGAGTACCGCAAGACGGACATGAAGTCCTCCACCTTTATCGATCCAGCCTTCGATACCGACCGGACGTCGTTTCTCCCCAGGTCGACGAGCATCACGTGCTCTGCCCTCTCCTTCTCGTCCTCCAGCATCTTTGATGCGAGGAGGTCGTCCTCCTGGGGCGAACCGCCCCGGGGACAGGTTCCGGCGATGGGGTTTGTCGTGACCACGCGGTCATAGAGGCTGAAGAGGGTCTCGGGGGACGCCCCCACCAGAGCCTCGTCTCCGAACTCAAAGATGTAGGTGTAGGGGCTGGGGTTGATCTCCCTCAGCCTCCGATAGAGGAGGACGGGGTCGGGGTTTGCAAGCCTCACCCTCGTCCTCCTGGATAAGACCACCTGGAATATGTCGCCATCGAGGATGTGCTCTTTGGCCTTAAGGACCGCCTCTTCGAAGGGCTCAGCGGGGTCGGACTCGACGGATATCGGCGCGAGATCTCCACCACCCGGCACCTTCAGGTCGAGGTCTCTGAGGCGGTCTATGGCTCCTGCAGCCATCTTCTCGGGGTCGTCCTCAGGGACCAGGGGCGCCACCGCCAGGCAGACTTTTCCGGTGAGGTGGTCGAAGACGAAGCTTTTATCGAATATCCCGAACTTTGCGTCGGGCGCGTCCGAGTTTGGAGGCCTCTCGATCCTCTCGCCCACCAGGTCGTAGGCGAGGTAGCCGATCCCTCCCCCGAGAAAGGCCTGCCTTCCGAACTTGGATGGGCCGACTCCAGCGGGAATGGCGGACCGGAGGAGGTCGAAGAGGTCCATACCTCTTCTGATCTCCCCGGCGAGAAGAAATCCGTCGTCACCCGACCCGTCTGCACCTGCACCGTCCAACCTGGCGGAGGTGAGGAGCCTCTTTTGCATGATCTCGTCGAGCCCGCCTTTGCCGTCAAAGATCTCGAGGTCGAAGCGTCTCCCCTTCACTGTCACCACGGCGGCGGGGCTTGCTCCAACGAAGGAGAAGCGAGCCCTCTGGCCCGACTTCTCCACCGACTCCAGGAGGAAGGGGTACCTCTCCTGCCGGAGGGCGCAGTAGAGGCTGAGGGGCGCCTGGGGGTCGACCAGATCCGATACCTCGAAGAGCCGGGGGACGGTTCCCACCTTTAACCCGTCCGTCGATCTGTGAACGGAGGAGGCTAAGGCCGAAGACAACTCTTCACCTCCTTGAGAAAGGCCTTGATCTTCTCGGGGTCCTTTGCCCCCTCGGTCTCGACGCCGGAGGATACGTCCACGGCATAGGGCCTGACGGTCTCTATGGCCTCAGCCACATTACTGGGGTCCAGGCCGCCCGCCAGAATCACCGGGACGTCGACCTCTCTCACCAGATCAGCGCTCAGATTCCAGTCGTGAACGGAGCCGGTTCCGCCCAGCTTTCCGCCCTCAAAGCTGTCGAGGAGGATGGCATCGGCGACCTCGGCCATCCGCCGAGCGTGGTCCAAACCGCCCGGCCTTGCAGGAACCGTCGCCACCAGCCTTGCGGGCACCATCTTTTTGAGTGTCGCCATATCCCCAAAGCTCAACGAGTCGTTGACCTGGATCACGTCGGCTCCTGTGTCGAGGGCGAGGTTTGCCGCCTCCGCTGCGGACTCGGGCTCCACCACGATCACGCTGGAGACGAAGGGGGGAAGGCCCTCGATAAGGCTTCTCGCCTCCTCTCGACCGATGCACCTCTTTGACCGGGGAATCTCCACCACGAAGCCGATGGCGTCAGCTCCAGCGGCTACGGCCACGTCCCTGGCCCCCTCGTCCCTGATCCCGCAGATCTTGGCTCTGGTCATAGAAACCTCTCCAGCTTCTCGGGGTTCCCGGAGGCAGAAACCATCCTCTTCAACATCTCCAGGGCTCTTCCCGAGTCGATCGCCTCCTCCGCCATCATCGCCCCATCAGATAGAGTATCGGCGATGCCGGAGATGTATAATGCTGCCCCAGTATTCATGGCGACGATGTCCCTGCCCGGGTTTTTCGCCCCCGAGAGGATCTCCACCAGCTTTCTTGCGTTCTCCTCGGGGCTTCCTCCCCCGATCTCCTCCAGGGTGACCCTGGGGTAGCCGAAGTCCTCGGGGGTCACGGTGTAGGTCTTCAGGCTCCCCCGGTTCAGCTCCGATATCAGAGTCTGGCCGGTGTTCGTGATCTCATCCAGCCCCGACCCATGGACGACCATCGCCCTTTCAGCTCCCAGGATCTTGAGGGCGCCGGCCAGCTTCTCGCAGAGGCTGGGATCGTAGACGCCCATCACCTGATACTTCGCTCCTGCCGGGTTTGTCAGGGGTCCAAGGATGTTGAAGACCGTCCTCATGCCGAGCTCTCTTCTGATTGGTGCGACCCTCTTCATGGAGGGGTGGAATATGGGGGCGAGCATGAACCCTATCCCCAGGGTCTCGATGCACTCCCTCACCCTCTGAGGCTCCGGGGCGACCTCTACTCCCAGCTCCGAGAGGACGTTGGCGCTTCCGCAAGCGGAGCTGACGGCATAGTTTCCGTGCTTTGCCACGAATGCGCCAGAGGAGGCGGCGACGATCGCCGCGGCGGTGCTGACGTTGATGGTGTTCGTCCCGTCCCCGCCGGTGCCGCAGGTGTCGACCAGAGGCCCCGAGACCCGAGGGCTGATCCGGACCGAAGAGGCCCTCATGGCCTTGGCGAGCCCTGCGATCTCCGAGACCGACTCGCCTTTCGTCTTGAGGGCGATGAGGAGCGCCCCTATCTGGGCGTCTGTCGCCCTTTCGAAGACCTCGCCGAGGAGGGCCTCCGCCTCCGAGACGGATAAGTCCCTCCCCTCAACGATCTGTTGGAGATGTCTCATATGATCACCATAATGTATGATTTTGTACTATAACGTCTAAATATCAACGTTGTATATAAAGGTTTGTGTATTAGTGCCAGTATGTGATTTGTGACGTAGAAAACTTGCCCAGACCTGTAGGACGGAAATCATCTGACCGCCGAGGGACAGAATCAATAAAATTATATATGCTAGCAATCTCATATAAGCAATCTAAAAATAAATTGGGGTGGGTCTTTTGAAGTACGAGGTGCTCGATAAGCTAGCTGCTCTGATAACCGCCGCCTTCGGCCTTGTGGCGGCGCTGGCCTGGAACGATGCCATAAAGTCGCTATTCGCAGAAGGAGGACCGCTTTATTTCATGGCTGCGTACGGGATATGGGGCTACGCGATCCTGGTAACCTTGATTGCCGTTGTCGTGACGATATGGATAGGAAAGATGGCTGAGAGTGCGAAAAAGGAGGAGAAGGCGACATAGAAGTGGGGATTGAAGAGATTATAATTTTTCTGAGCTTCTCCATAATTGATCTATAGTTTTTTCCTTTTAAGTCCCGCGAAAGAATTGCCTGGAGACGAAGCTTCAACTAAGATATCATGTTAACATTATTCATATAATTGGAAAGTTATATTGATCAGTTCCTACATAAGATGAAGGCGAGTTGGTTCGAATGGTAGGCTCCCAGAAGCAAGTAGAGAAAGAAGAAAAGGAGGAAGAAGAAAAGGAGGAAGAAGAAAAGGAGGAAGAAGAAGAAGTTGAGGAGAAAGAGGCGGGACAGAAAGTCGCTTTGCCTCGGGCGGTATGGTCAGGAAGCCTGAGCATTGGGCTCGTCAACATCCCGGTGAAGATGATCCCCCTGACTAGAGATAAAGGGATCAAGCTGAGGATGATCCACCAAAAATGCAATACTCCCATCCACTACAAGAAGTTTTGCGAAGAGGGAGAGGAGGTTTCTCAAAGCGAGATCGTCCACGGATACCGGCTGAAGAAGGACGAGTACGTGATCTTCGACGATAAAGAGATAGAGGCGGCAAAGCCCGAATCCAGCGATGTGATAAATCTGGATCAGTTTGTGAACTTCTTCCATGCCGACCCCCATTACTTCGAAAAGACCTATCTTCTGGTGCCGGACGCTTCTGAGGGTCCCTACTCGCTTTTGAGGAGGGTGATGGAGAGGACAGGCAAGGCGGCCATCGGCAAGATGACCATTCACTCCAAGGAGCGGGTCGTGCTGGTGCACTACTATCGAGATGCAGTGGTGGCCACCACTTTGAGGTACTTCGATGAGGTGCTAGACCCCGTCGGGGTGGAGGAGCTGAAGGACCTGCCCTCGCCGAAAGAGGAGGAGATGGAGCTGGCCAGAGAGATCGTGGACAAGCTGTCCGGAGACCTCGACATGAGCCTCTACAAGGACGAGTACAGGGAGAGGGTCGAAGAGATGGTCCGGGCCAAGCTAAGCGGCGAGGTGATCAAGATCGAGGAGAGGGCGGGAAGGCCGGCGGCCAAGAGCTTGATGGAGGCGCTGAAGGAGACGGCAGAGTCGATAAAGTAGATCCGCCTCGCTTCGTTCCATTTTGACATGAGACCGATAAGACCGATGCTGGCCGTCTCCGGCGACCCCTTCTCCTCCGCGGACTGGATCTTTGAGCCTAAGATAGACGGCACCAGGTGCATAGCCCACATCTCGAATGGAAGGGTGGAACTTCAGAATCGTCGGCTGAGGTGGATCACCCCTCGCTACCCGGAGATCGCAGATTCCCTGGCCCGAGGGGCGGAGAACTGTGTTCTGGACGGGGAGATAGCCGTATTCAAAGAGGGCTTGCCGGACTTCTCCGCCCTGGCCTCAAGGGAGCATCAGACCAACGACCTCAGGATAGAATACCTCTCCAAGACGATGCCAGCAACCTACGTCGTCTTCGACGTCCTCGTTGCACAAGGGGAGTGGGTGATGGACCGCCCCTTGATTGAACGGAAAGAGATCCTCAAGAAGAGGCTGAAAGAATCCGATTTGGTGACCATCACCGATTATCTCCCCGAGAGGGGAGAGGCTTACTTTCAGGCGGCAGTAAAGCTAGGGCTTGAGGGGATAATGGCCAAGCGGAAGTCTTCCCGATACTTGCCGGGAACCAGGAGTTCTGACTGGATAAAGATCAAGAAGAGTCTGTCTGCAGATCTCGTGGTGGGAGGCTACATTCCAGGCAAGGGCCACCGGGTGCCCACCTTCGGCGGGCTTCTGCTGGGAGCCTACGACTCTGAGGGGGAGCTGATCTACGTGGGGAGGGTGGGCTCCGGCTTCTCCCAGGCGGAATTGGAGAAGATCACCCAGGGCTTTCAGCCGTCCCCAAAGTCGCCCTTCGCCCAGCCACCATCCCCCCCACCCTCCGGCGTCAAATGGGTGGAGCCGGAGCTGGTAGTGGAGGTGGAGGCCCTGGAGCTGACCCCCGATCGGCACCTCAGGGCACCCATCTTCCTGAGGGTTCAAGAGGACAAAACCGCCGAGGAATGTTCGATCGATCAGCTTGATTGAAGGCAATGTATAGCATCTTTGCCAAAAATAACACCTATTATTCTCTGTGGGGCGATATCTTGGAGAAGTCGAAACACTTTTATTGTAAGCCGTAATATAAATATCTCGAAGTGAGACTGAACCGGCGCTGAACATGGTGATTTAAGATGCCAATAATAAACGATCACATAAGAGCTTTGAAGGACGAGTCCCCTCGAGTTCGTCAGGTTGCCGCCTCTGCTCTCGGCAATATGGGCGATCCCAGGGCGGTCGATCCGCTAATGGAGGCCCTCAAGGACGAGGACGTGATGGTACGCCAGGCGGCCGCCTCTGCCCTGGGAAATATAGGCGATTCGAAGGCGGTAGAGGCTCTAACTGAGGCTCTCCAAGATAAGGACTGGGGCGTCAGATGGCAAGCGGCCCCTGCTCTCGGCAATATAGGCGATTCGAGGGCGATAGGGTCTCTATCTGAGGCCCTCAAAGACGAAGACCCCATGGTTCGACGTCAAGCGGCCCTGGCCCTTGGCCGAATATCCGATTCTAAGACCACTGAGCCATTGACGAATCTGGCCTCAAAGGACGAGGACAGGTGGGTCAGAGAAGCGGCTGCTGAGTCCCTGGGCAGGATCGGCGATCCGCGAGCGGTTGACCATCTCATCGAGTCCCTAAAGGATGACCATTACGGCGTCCGGTGGAGAGCTGCCCAGGCTCTGGGCAAGATAGGCGATCCAAGAGCCATTGAGCCCCTTACTGATCTGGCTTCTAAAGGATGAAACCGAGGCGGTTCGAAAGACGGCCACTGAGGCTCTGGAGAAGCTGGGGGCGAGTTAACTCCACTAAAAAAGACGCCGGCACAAGAGGTTTCAAGCATGTTTTACAAGCACCAAAATGATGGGTATAAACAGACCCTAGAAGGGATAAGCCAGAAGACCTTAGTTTACGGGAAAGAAACGCTGCTCACTGAGTTCAAGTTAACAGAGGGGAGCTTGCTTCCCAAACATAAGCACCCCCAAGAACAGACTGGATATCTGGTATCGGGTAGAATATTGCTATCCATCGGAGACGAAGAATTTGAGGCAGAACCTGGTGATAGCTGGTGTATACCAGGTGATCTCGAACATGGTGCTCTGATCCTCAAAGATTCGGTTGCTGTTGAGATCTTCTCGCCCATTAGAGCCGACTACCTGCCCGAAATTAAATCGAACTCAAAATCCAGCTCCAATCATCTCTAGTAGAAAGATCAACAGATTGAGATAGGATTTGAGGGTTCCCATTGGCAATGTCAACTCGTCATCATTACAAAAGAGGATCGCCCAAAAATAAGGGGGCACCTCTTTTGCCCCCTTTCCGGCTTTGGACGCCGATCAGTGCCGGTGTTCTCTGCAGGCGTTCTCGTCGGTGGCCTCTTCGAGGTAGCCCTCTTTCCAGTCGGAGATGGCGTCCCGAACGGTCCCTGTCGCCCCGACGAAGACATCGATCCCGTATCCTTCGAACATCTTGACGGCCTTGGGGCCAAGGCCTCCCGCCAGCATGATGTGAGCGCCCTTGGCGGAGATGATCTCCGGGGGAAGGCCGGTGCCTCCCATGTGCTCGCTGGTGTTTCTGACCACCTCAACGTCTCCGGAGTCGACGTCGACTATGGTGAAGGTCTCGGCCCGACCGAAGTGGGCGCATATAAGTTCATTGAGACCTTGTTCTCCCATGGTTGGAACGGCAACTTTCATCTTCCATCACCCGTTTTGACCGCCCTGTCCCTGCCCTCTTCCGCCGCCGCGACCGCCACCACGGCCCCCGCCGCGGCCGCCACCGCGACCCATTCCGCCTCCGGCGCCCATTCCCGCATGGGCCTGGACCGAGGCGGAAGAAGTCTCGGAGAGCTCTCCGTTCTTGAACCTCTCCACCACCTCTCTGACGCTCCCGCCCGGGGCGAGGTAGACCTTAACCCCTGCTGCCTTCAGGGTCTCGGCGGCGTTGGGGCCGATGTTCCCCGTGATCAGGGCACCGGCTCCGGCGTTGGCGATCGTCTGGGCCGCCTGTATCCCGGCGCCGCTCGCGGCGCTCGCGCTGGAGTTCGATATCGATTCTGCCTCCATAGTCTCCGAGTCCACAATCACGAAGTAGGCACACCGTCCGAACCTCGGGTCGAGGGGGGCGTCAAGGCCGGGACCGGCTGCTGTAATACACACTTTCATTTGAAGACTTCCTCATCGGTTTCCGTCTGTTTTCAAGTCCGTTTCCAATTTCCATCTTTTTCGATCTTCTGAATTTCTGAATTCCCAGGGTTCGAAAGCTGATATATGGGGATTTCAGAAGCGATGATCTCGCAGATCGTACGGTTGTTGGTTCTGACTCGCTAATATATGCGACCATCTATTTCAAGGTTGCGCGGATATTGTCTAAATTGGCGGCTTTCTGATTTACATGCATCTTCAAGATCTAAACAGCGCCCTCGGACCCCGCCCCTGCCAGCCGAATCCACCAGGTCGACTCAAAATCGTCTCTCCCTAATGCCCGTTCCCAGGAGTTTTTCTGCCCCCTCTCCACCTCCGGCCATGCTGGCGAAGATCCCGCCAAAGGACAAAACCGCAAAGGCAGCGAAGGTCGCCGAGGCGCTCCGGATGAAGAGGTCGTAGCTCTCAGGACTGATGGCCACCCGCCCCATGTAGAGGGAGAAGGCGAGCATCACCATCCCCATGCTCAGCATGTGGCCGGAGAGCCTCATCGTCCCCAGAGTGGAGGAGGCGACGCCGTAGAATTTGGGCGGAACTGAGCTCATGATGGCGTTGGTGTTGGGGGAGGAGAAGAGGCCGACACCTAGTCCCAGGATGGCAAGGCTCGCCAGAACCGACCCTATCGACGTCGACTCGGCGATGTCGATCAGGGTCAGAAGGCTGATCGTGGTCAGAGCCATCCCCATCCCCGCCAGAATCTGCGGCCTCATCCTGTCTGAGAGCCAGCCTGAGAGGAGGGCAACGAAGATCATCAGCAGGGGCTGGGCTATGAGGACCAGCCCCGCCTCCTGGGCGGTGAAGCCCTGGACGTACTGGAGGTGGAGGCTGAGGAGAAAGCCCACCCCAAAGGTGGCGCTGTAGTTGATCAGGGCGGCGAGGTTAGAGAAGGCGAAGGCCCTGTTCTCCCGAAAGAGGCTGACTTCAAGAAGGGGGCTCTCGCTCCGCGCCTCCACCAAGGCGAAGGCCACAAGCCCCAAAATCCCCAGGATTATCAGCCCGCCCCCTAGCTGGTCAGGAAGAATGGAGAAGCCGTAGATCGTCGCCACCAGCGCTCCGCAGTAGAGGGCCGAGCCGAAGAGGTCGAACCTCTCCCCCCGGGCCTCGGCCCACTCGCCTTTGAGCCGCCAGGCCACCAAAAGAATCACCATCAGGCCGACGGGCAAATTCGACAGAAAGACCGCCCTCCAGCCGAACTGGTGAGTGAGAAATCCGCCCAGGGACGGCCCCAAAGTCAGGCCCAGATAAACAGCGGCGACGCTCACCCCCAGGGCTTTGCCCCTCTCTCGGGCGGGAAAGGCGGAGGTGAGGATGGCGGTCCCGGTCCCAAAGATCATCGCCCCGCCCATCCCCTGGGTGAACCGGAAGGCGATCAGCATCGGCGCCGAGGTCGCCAGAGCGCACAGCAACGCGGACCCGGTATACGCAAAAACCCCGCAGGAGAAGACCCTCTTCCGACCGTGGATGTCTCCCAGGCGGCCGAAGGGGATGAGGAAGATCGCCGCTGCCAGGACCGCCGAGGTCGCCACCCAGCTCAAGGTCACGGCGTCGAGGGCGAACTCCTCTCCTATCGCCGGGAGGGCGATGTTCACCGAGGAGCCCATGAAGGGGGTGAGAAAGGAGCTGGTCGCGGCCACCACCAGGGCCGCCATCTTCGCGGAGGGGTCTTCGGTCATCTCTGGGGTAGGGTATGGGGCGGGGTGAGTTAAGGCTTTGGAGCACTTACCAGAGGGCTAGGACCGGCTAATAATCAAGCACCTGGAAAGCAGGGGGCTCAGGATCTCGGAGCTAACCGGCCCGAAGAAGTCCAACCTGAATATGACCTCGATCTATCTGAAGGCTATCTGAAGGCTGATATCAGCCACCGAGGGAAGAGTTACAAAAGATTCAGCATCTGTAGGATCGCAGGTTCTATCTGAGTGTGCAGCTCCTGAATTGTGGGTTTTTATATCTGCTAAGTGTGGCCATGAGGGCACAATCTACTTTTCCAGTGATAAAATTGGAGGCTGGGCACATTCTCCTAAAAGTTTTTAGTCTTTGGGGCGAAGTACCCAGTGGTACCCTCCAATGACCCAAATACACCTTAACTTGATAA
>Ga0272442_10007471_pt1 | contig 14100 bp, 10 predicted proteins | sample SSMForm2O_FD_200262 | JGI IMG/M metagenome (GOLD analysis project Ga0272442, IMG submission 200262) | Marine sediment archaeal communities from Little Sippewissett salt marsh, Falmouth, MA, United States - SSM-Form-2O | ecosystem: Environmental > Aquatic > Marine > Wetlands > Sediment ...
GTCGGCAAACTCCTCGCCGTGCTGAAGAAGCACAACCTGACGGAGAACACCCTCATCTTCCTCACGGGCGACAACGGCCCGAACCTCGGCGAGGGCGGGAGCCCCGGGCCGTATCGCGGCGGCAAGTTACCCGGCAACACGCAGTACGAGGGTTGGGTTCACACGCCCGCCATCTGGTCTTGGCCCGCCCGCGTGCCGGAGGGGAAGACCTACGAGGGCCTCACGTGCACGATGGACGTCTACGCCACGGTTGCCGCCGCCGCTGGCAAGCCGCTGCCCAAGCGCTGCGAGGGCACGGACCTCCTGCCATATTTGCGGGGCGAGAAGGCCGCCGATGCCCACGACATGCTCTTCTGGCACAACGCCGACCCGAAAGACGCCAGGCATCGGAACCTTCAGGTTGTCCGATGGAAGACGTGGCGGCTGGTCAAGTACCCGGACGGCTGGCGGCTGTTCGACCTGGAGGCCGATCCCAAGGAAACCACGGACGTGGCCGACGCTCACCCGGACGTCGTCGCCGCCATGCGGAAGCGCCACGACGCCTTTGTGGCCGAACTCCCGCCGCCGGACACCTCGTGGCAGAAAGACGGCCGGGGCGGCCGGAGGCCGAATGGATGGGGCTGGGCCACCGACCCTGCCAAGGAAGACTGGAAGCCCAAGGGACGCAAGAAGCGGAATCCACAGAAGGGGCAGAAGCAGACGTAGGTCGTGCGGCATGCCGCCCAGTGACCGGAGGACGTACTCCGGCGGCACGCGCGTGGCCGTGGTCGGCACGCCGCAGGCGATGACGGCAGGGGGTGACCGATGACGTGTCCGATGGCAGTGGACGAGGGCCCGGTGGCCTCCGTGGCCGTATGGCCCGGGGAAGGCGTGTCCGCGGAGGTTCCATCTGATTCGCGCCCAGCGGCGTCTCGGCCCGGGCGGCCCGCGCCGGCGTCGGAGGACGAATCGCAGACGGCGCGGCCATCGGCGGCGGGCCTGTCGCGGTCGGCCCCGGAAGAGATCACCGACGACGCCGTCCGCAGCCGCATCATCTCGCCGTCGCTGCTGTTGCCGGCCGAGGTGGTCCTCTTCGAACTCAAGCCCTCGCTGTGGTACGTCGTCTTCACGAGCCTGCCCATCGTGGCCGGCGGCGCGGCCCTGGTGATCCTGGCGCTGGCGGTCGAGCAGTTGCGGAGCGTGCGGCATCTGGGGATGGTCATCGGGATGTGGGTCGTCGGGCTGCGCGTCGCGCTGGCGCTGCTCCAGTGGCTGGGGCGGACGTACGTCCTGACGGACCGCCGCATCCTCGTCCAGAGCGGCGTCTTCGACGTCAAGGTCGAAGCGCTGGGGCTGGAGCGGATCGAAACCACCTTCGTCGCCCAGGCGGTGGTCCAGCGGCTGCTGGGCATCGGCACCATCTTCTGCCGCACCGGTCACACGGGGCGCGGCGGCCTGTCATGGGATCACGTCCGCCGGCCCAAGGAAGTGCACGCCCACATCGTCGCCCAGATCGACCGCTGGAAGCACACGCTGGAAGGCCAAGCGCAGAAATGAGCCGGCCGCGGGCAGGCGTTCGCGGCTCGCGCGCAAGATCACCCCAGCACCACGTCCCCCTTGCCGCGGCTGATCGTGCCCAGGCGGTGGACCGTTTCGCCGTCCTTCTCGAGCATCGTCGTGATGTGGTCCGCGAAGTATTCCGAGACGACCATCGCGAACCCGATGCCCATGTTGAACACGCGGCGCATCTCCTTCGTCGAGACGTTGCCCATCTTCTGGAGCCAGGTGAAGACCGGCGGCACGGGCCAGGCGTCCTTCGCAAGGCGGGCGTCGACGTTGTCCGGCAGGATGCGCGCGAGGTTCCCCGCCAGCCCGCCGCCCGTGATGTGCGCCATCCCGTGCACCACCTGTTTGACGGTGTAATGCCGGAGCACCCTCAGCACCGGCCGGACGTACAGCCGCGTGGGCTCCAGCAGGGCCTCGGCCACAGTCTGCCCGAGGTCGGGAATCACCTCGCCCACGCCGAGGCCCGCCACGTCGAACGCGATCTTGCGGGCCAGCGTGTACCCGTTGGAGTGCAGGCCGGAGGACGCCAGCCCCAGCACGACGTCGCCGGGTCGGATGCGGCTGCCGGTAATCACCGCTTTCTTCTCGACCACGCCGACGGCGAAGCCGGCCAGGTCGAAGTCGCCGTCGGCGTAGAAGCCGGGCATCTCGGCCGTCTCGCCGCCCAGCAGGGCGCAGTCGCACCGCTTGCACGCCTCGGCCACGCCGACGACGACCTCGGCCGCGACCGCCTCGTCGAGGCGGCCCGTGCCGACGTAGTCGAGGAAGAAAAGCGGCTCGGCGCCGAGGACGAGGATGTCGTTGACGCACATGGCGACGCAGTCCTGGCCGACGGTCCGGCACGCGCGGGCGTCGATGGCGACGCGGAGTTTCGTCCCCACGCCGTCGGTCCCCGCCACGAGCAGCGGATGCCGGTAGTTCTGCTGGAAGAGCCGCTCGTCGTAGTCCAGGCTGAAGACGCCGGCGAAGTGGCCGTAACGGTCCATGACGCGCGGCCCGTGGGTCCGTCGGACGGCGGAGCGGATGGCCTCGACGAGCCGGTCGCCGGCCGCAATGTCGACGCCGGCGTCCTTGTAGGTGAGGCGTTTGGCCATGGTGGGATGGCTCCTAGCGAGGGCGCGGGCATGGTATCGCGCGGCCGATGAGGCTGCCACTGTTTTCGCGTGTCCCGGCCACTGGCTTCGCTCATGGCCGGGCGTTCGAACGGCCCCGCTCGCCAATTCGCTTGAGATTGGGCGCCCGTGCGGGGTAGACTGGAATCTCCCGATGCTGGGGGGACGTTCCCCATGACGGTCGCGCGCCGACGGCGCCGCGGCGCCCGCCGGCCGGCAGGGGTGGTGCATCGTATGACCAAGTCGACCAAGAAGCCGCGATGGATCTGGCTGGCCTCCGCCTGCCATCGGGAGAACGTCTACCTGCGGGCCCGCGGGCGGGCCGTCCTGGCCGCCGACCCCGCCGAGGTCCGCCTCCAGATCACCGCCTTTTCGCGTTACGTGCTATACGTCAACGGCACCTTCGTCGGGTGCGGTCCGGCGCCGGGTCCGGCCGACGCCCCGTACCTGGACGAGTACACGGCCGACGCGCTCCCCTTGAAACGGGGGACGAACGTCCTGGCCGTCTTGGCCCACAACCCGTACGTCGGCATGCCGCGCCAGCCGCGGGCGCCCGGCGGCCTGTGGGTCCGTCTCGAGGCCACCTACAAGAACGGCCGCACCGACACCGTGGTGACGGACAGCGCGTGGCGGGTTGCGCCGGCGGCGGACTTTTCGGTCCGGGCGCCGCGGATCTACTGGACGGCGGGTTTCTGCGAGATCCGCGACACCCGCCGCGAACCCGCCGGGTGGACGGACCCCGACTTCGACGACCGCGGCTGGGCGGAGGCCGACCTCGTCTCGCCGAAGCGGTCCTCGGACGCCCCCGTGCCGCGCCCGGTGCCGCCGCCGGTCCCGCGACCGGCGGAGCGGTTCGTCGAGCCGGAGGGCATTGTGGCCTCCGGCCGGTCGGAGTGGGGCCCCGGGCCGACGGCCATCCCGTTCGAGTTCGCCGTCCCCGACCCGGCCCACGGAGAGTTCTACGCCGCCACATTTGTCCATTCGCATCGCAACCAGAAGGCCCGGATCGTGTTCGACTGCGACGAGTCCGGCGCCGTGTACGTCAACAACCGCTTGGCCGTCCGCCAGGGGTACGACGAGCGGTTCGTCCACTGGCTGGAGTTTGTCGAGCACGACGAGTACCCGGGCCTGCATCATGGGCAGGGGCACCGATCGCGGTCGGCGGAGGTGAACCTGGGGAAGGGGTGGAACTCGCTCGGCGTGGTCATCTACGACCCCGGCCGGGCGTGGGGGTTCGCCCTCCGGTTCGAGGACGCCGCCACCGGCAAGATGCTGCCGACGGTCTACTCGCCGGACCTCGAGATGGACGACCCGCTGGACTGGCAGATCATCCTGGACCAGTTGTGCCCGTGCGGCAAGGGCGGGCTGCCTCAGGTCTTCGAGCCGAACGCCCGGACGTTCCCGGACCCGGCCCAGGGACTGGCGTGGGAGGAGCGGACCCGCAACCGCCGCCATCCCCCCGGGGCGGCCGCCATGACCTCGGACCGTCGCGGCAAGGCGCCCATGCGCCTGGCGGACGGCCAGTACGTGACGTTCGACTTCGGCCGCGAGGTCGCCGGTTGCGTCGACACGGACGTGACCGGCCCGGCCGGCGCCATCCTCGACGTCGCCTGGGCCGAGGGTCTCGGCGAGGACGACGCCCTCGACCCGGCCGCCGCCGGCGTCCGTCGGGCCGACCGGGTGATCCTGAGCGGCAAGCGTCAGCGGATTCGGACCGTCGGCCGGCGGGCCCTGCGGTACCTGCTCGTGGCGGCCCGCGTCGGCGGGAAGGGCACCGTCCGGGTCCACCACCTGGGCGTGCAGGTGCCGGAGGAGTCGGCCGATCCGGTCGAGGCCGTCGAGACCTCCGACCGCCGCCTGGCGGACGCCCTCGCCCTGGCCGGCCGGACGTTCCGCGCCTGCCGCCACGACCTCCTGGAAGGTTCCCCCGGCCGCGACGCCGAGCAGAGCATCCCGGCGGCATGGCTGCTGGACCAGGCCGACCGCGTCCTCCTGGGCGACTGCGTCCGCGGCGAGGCGGCGCTGCGGGCCGTCGCCGACCGTCAGGACCCCGACGGTCGGCTCTACGGCGTGGCGCCGGGCGGGTCGGAGTTGACCGTCCCCGATTGGTCGCTCCTCTGGATCGTCTGGCTGGCCGAACACGTGGCCTGGACCGGCCGCCTCGACCTGGCCGACGACCTGTACCCCGCGGTCGAACGGTGCCTGGAGTGGACGGCCGGGTGGCGCGGGGCGGCGGGGCTGCTCGAGAACCCGTCGGACGAGCCGCCGTGGTGGCTCTTCCTGGATCACTCGCCCATCGTGAAGCGGGGGGAGGTGACGGCTTGGCAGGCCCTTTGGGTCCGGGCGCTGCGTGCCTCGGCGGCCCTGGCCGGGTGGCTCGGCCGCGACGACGAGGCCGCCGCCGCCCGCGACGAGGCCGACCAGGTGGTCCGCATCGCCCGCGGCCGCCTCTTCGATGCCAACCGGGCCCGCTTCGTCGACAGCCGCCTCTTCAAGCGCGTGGCGAAGACGGGGTCGCCAGCCACGAACTACTACGCTCTGTGGGGCGGGCTGGCCTCCGACGACGAGGCCGACGCGGTGCTTGGGCGGCTCTGGGAAGACGCCTCCACGGAAACGTGCGACTGGGGCGAGAGAGAGAATCCCTATGTGAAGTACTTTGCGGCGGAGGCGCTGCTCGCGCGCGGGCGGGCGACTGAGGCCCTCGCGATGCTCCGCCGCTACTTCAGCCGTATCAAGAAGGCCGGCCTCGCCACCGTGCCGGAGGTTTTTCCCGTCCCGCCGGCCGATGACGCCCCGCCCGCCGGCGCCGACGGCGGCCCGTACGGCCCGCGCGTGCCGTGGGTGCTGTGCCACGCGACGGGTGTGTATCCGGCGGCGCTGGTGGCCCGATGGATTCTGGGCGTGGCGCCCCTGGAGCTGGGCTTCGAGACGCTGCGCCTCGCGCCGATGCCGGCGGACCTGAAGCAGGTCCGGGGCCGGGTGTGGACGCCCAGGGGATGGGTCCAGGTGGCCGTCCGCGCCACGAAGAAAGGCCGCACCATCCGGGCCACGCTGCCGGAAGACCTGCCGTACCGCCTCGACCGCACGCACCTGGACGAGGAGGATGAGGTGGAGGTGACGGGCGGGGAAGCGCTGGACGAAAACGATGAGTGACGAAGTAACGGAGTGACAGAGGCGGCGTCGGGTTATTTTGTTTGGAAAATGCGCCCCGGTGTGGCTAGAGTGCAAGACCCGCCGGCGCCGGTGCGGGCGGGAACGGCGTTCATCCGACAGGCGGACCAGCGAACCACGAGGCAGGAGGAGACTTGTCATGAAACTCGGCGTATTCGCGGTACTCTTCGGCGGCCAGTCGCTCGACGACGCCCTCGACTACATCTGCGACAGCGGTCTGGAGGCCATCGAACTCGGCTGCGGCGCCTATCCCGGCGACGCCCACGTCCCGGTGGCCGACCTCCTGAAATCAAAGAAGAAATGTAAGGATTTCAAAAAGAAGATCACCGACCGGGGCCTGGAGATCAGTTGCCTTTCCTGCCACGGCAACCCGCTGCACCCGGACGGCCGCATCGCCCGCGCCCATCACGTGGCGTTCCAGAAGACGGTCCGGCTGGCCGAGCGCCTCGGCGTGAAGAACGTGGCCACCTTCTCGGGCTGCCCCGGCGGCGGGCCGAAGGACAAGGTCCCGAACTGGATCACCTGCCCCTGGCCCCCCGACTTCGAAGAGGCCGTCAAGTGGCAGTGGGAAGCCAAACTCATCCCCTACTGGCAGAAGCAGGCCAAGTTCCTGAAGGACCACGGCTGCCGCGTCGGCTTCGAGATGCATCCCGGCTTCCTGGTCTACAACACCGAGACGATGCTGGCGATCCGCAAGGCCGCCGGCAAGCAGATCGGGGCGAACTTCGACCCGTCGCACCTCTTCTGGCAGGGCATGGACCCGATCGCCTCGGTCCGCGCCCTCGGCGACGCCATCTTCCACGTCCACGCCAAGGACTGCCGCGTCGACGAGGCCAACACGCTCGTCAACGGCGTCCTCGACACGAAGCACTACGGCGACGAGATCCACCGCTCGTGGATTTTCCGGACGGTCGGCTACGGCCACGGGGAGGACTTCTGGCGGAACTTCGTCACGACCCTCCGGATGGTCGGCTACGACGGCGTGCTCTCCATCGAGCACGAGGACAGCCTGATGAGCGTCAACGAGGGGTTCCAGAAGGCCGTCGCCTTCCTGAAGAACGTGCTCCTCACCGAATCGACCGGCGAGATGTGGTGGGCGTAGGACGGCCAGTGACGTAGGAACGCAGGCGTAGTCAAACGCGCGGCGGGCAGCCTTGCCCGCCGCGCTTCCTTTGGGTTCAGGCGTGCAACCGGGCGGCTGCCGAAAAGACTGTGTGTGAAAGGACCGGTATGCAAAGGGTCGCTCTACCGGCCGTTGTCCTGGCAGTTGCCGCGTGCGTCGCGGCCGCGAGGCCCGGCGCGCGCAACGAACCGCCCGCCCGTCCGCGGATGTATTTTGCCGACACCGCCTCCGGCCGACCGTTCTCCAAGGACCCCGCCGTCGTCCGGTTCAAGGGTCGGTACTGGCTCTATTACTCCCTTCGGCCGTACAAAGACAAACCCACGAAGGGATGGAACATCGGCGTGGCGACCAGCCGGAACCTTGTCGACTGGCGCAAGGTGGGCCAGCTTACGAACACCGGCGAGGTCGAACGCAACGGGTTCTGCGCCCCGGGCGCCATCGTGCTGGGCGGCAAGGTCCACCTGTTTTACCAGACGTACGGCAACCGGGAGCGCGACGCCATCTGCCACGCGTGGTCCGACGACGGCCTGCACTTCGCGCGGAACCCGACGAACCCGGTGTTCCGCCCCACGGGCGACTGGACGTGCGGCCGGGCGATCGACGCCGACGTCATCGTCTTCCGCGACCGGCTGCTTCTGTACTGGTCGACGCGCGACCCGGATTTCCGAATCCAGATGCAGGGCGTGTCGGCCGCTCCGCTCGACAGCGATTTCGCGCGCAGCGCATGGACCCAACTCAACCCCGACGGTCCCATCCTGAAGCCGGAACTCCCCTGGGAAGGTCGGTGCATCGAGGCCGCCGCCATGGCCTTACGCGACGGGAAACTGTACATGTTCTACGCCGGCAGCTACAACAATCGTCCGCAGCAGGTCGGCGTGGCCGTCAGCGATGACGGCGTCCGGTTCCGACGCCTCTTCCGGGAACCGTTGCTGCCCTGCGGCAAACCGGGCCAGTGGAATGCGAGCGAGTCCGGACACCCCTTCCTCTTCCAGGACAAGGGGCAGGACTATCTCTTTTACCAGGGCAACAACGATAACGGCAAGACGTGGTACCTGTCGATGGTGCCGATCGACTGGCGCGCCGGCCGGCCGGTCCTCGCGCCGGAGAAACTGCCGCCGCGATAGCCGGCGTGCCCGGCACGCGCTGCAATTCACCCATCCCCGCGTGCTGCCGCACGCGGCTCGAGCGCCGCACGCGGCTTGAACGGCATGGCGCGCCGACGTTTTTCGAGCCGCGACCGGAAGGTCGCGGGGACGTGGGGCCGGGGCGCGATGCGTGCACGCCCCTCACCGCGCTTTCGGGTGCGGCTGGCGTTCGTTGACGTACGCGATAGCCTCGCGCAACCGCCGCTCATCGGCAATAACCTCGACCTTGCCGCCGTCCGTCCACCAGTGCGTCCGCGAAGAGAAAGCCGCCTTCAAGGCGCGGGTGGCACGGTCCTTCAGGCGTGCACGCACGTGGGCCCCCAGTGTGGCAGGCGCCCCGACGACGGCGTGCACGTGGTCCGGCTGTACGTTCAGGGCATGCACGCGCCAGCTGCGAAACGCACACGCCTCTCGGATGGCATTGTCGGCGCGGCGGCGCTGGGTATCGGTCAGCCAGCAGGCCGGCTCCGACATCTGGTTGGCGGCATCGGCCACCCACTGCGGCACGTTGTATGGATAAGGTTCGCCGGGCGTGTGGTGCCTTCGGTCGACGAAGCCACGGGCATCGCCGTGGAGCCATTGGCCATAACAGGTCCAACTGATGTGGTAGGCGATCGGGTCGGGCATATGCTGTCCTTGAGCGCGCCGGGCGTACGATGCCGCTCTCTCATCCCCGCGTGCTGCCGCACGCGGCTCGAACGCCGCACGCGGCTTGAACGGCATGGCGCGCCGACGTTTTTCGCGCCGCGACCGGAAGGTCGCGGGGACGTGGGGCTGGGGCGCGGCTCGACAGGCGCACGCCGCTCGACAGGCGCGGCCGAGGAGGTCGAACGCGTTACGCCTCCACCTCACACTGCCTCGGCCGGGCGATGACGATGAAGCACTCCACCACCAGCGCCAGCGCCAGGAGCAGCGTCACGGCGTTCAGGCCGATCAGGGCGTACTTCTGGTAAACGGGAAACGTCTCGGTAATCGGCTTCTCGATGAACTCCACTTCCTTCCACACCATCGCCCACACCGTCAGCACGAGCATGAAGAGGCACGGCAGGAGCGTCAGCAGGTACCCGAGCGTGCCCCGCCGGTGCAGGTACAGCGTGATGAGCAGCAGCGCCAGGGCGGCGAGCAACTGGTTCACCGCGCCGAACATCGGCCAGAGCGTCAGCGCCCCCTTGCCGGAGGCGCCCGTTCCGAACGCCAACGCCGCGGCCGTGCCCACGGCAATCAGGGTCGCCACGTACTTGTTGCCGAGCGCCCGCATCCGGAATGTGCCGCTCAGTTCGCTGATGACGTACCGCTGGATGCGCGTGGCGGTGTCGAGCGTCGTGCCGGCGAACGAGGCGATGAAGACGCCCATGATGACCAGACCGATCTCCTTCGGGACGTGGGCTTGGGCCAGCATGTTGGCCGACCCGCGGACGACGGCCGCCACCTTCTGCGACAGGCCGCCCGCCTTCTGCCACGAGGCGTAGTGTTCCTGCCACGCGGTCGTGCCGGTCAGGACCTCGCCGGTATCGGTCTCGTAGGCCATGCCGATGCCGGCGGCGACGGCCACGACCACCAGGATGGCCAGCGCCCCTTCCATGAGCATCGACCCGTAGCCGACGAACTGGGCGTCGGTCTCGCGGCGGACCTGCTTCGAGGAGGTCCCGCCCGAGACGAGGCAATGGAACCCCGAGATGGCCCCGCAGGCGATCGTGACGCCGAGGAACGGCCAGATGGGCGGAGCGCCTTCCGGGGCCAGGTTCACCCCCGGGGCGACGATCTCGAGCCCTCCCGCCATCGCCGAGGCGAACACGCCCAGCACCAGCAGTCCCATCGCAATGAATAACTGCCATGCGTTGATGTAATCGCGCGGCTGGAGCAGCGTCGTCACCGGCAGCGTCGAGGCGATGAACGCGTACACCAGCAGCACCACCACCCACGCCCCGGTCACGGGCGGCTGCCAGCCGCCCCGGAACAGCCAGCCCAGCCAGTCCGCCATCTCGGCGTTCGCCTTGACCTCCGGCAGGTGCCCCACCCACACCGTCACGTACATGGCCAACACCGCGACGGCTGTGGCCAGCAGGACGTTGGCCTTCCACCGATACACCGCCAGGCCCAGACCGATGGCGATGGGGATCTGGAGCCACACCGGCAGGACCGCCTCCGGAAACTCCTTGAAGATGCCCGCGATGACCACCCCGAAGATGGCGATCACGATCATCAGTTCCAGGAACACCACCAGGAAGAAGATCGTCCGGGCCCGCGGGCCGACGTACCGGTCCGCCACCTCCGAGAGGCTCTTGCCCTCGTTCCGCATCGAGATGACCAGGGCCCCGAAGTCGTGCACCGCGCCCATGAAGATGGAGCCCACGACGATCCAGATGATGGCCGGCACCCAGCCCCAGATGATGCCGATGGCCGGCCCCACGATCGGTCCCGTGCCGGCGATGCTCGTGTAGTGGTGCCCGAAGATGATGCCCCGCCGCGTGGCGACGTAGTCCACCCCGTCGGCCAGGCGCACGGACGGGGGCTCGACCGAATCGTCGAGGCGGAAGATCTTGCGGGCCAGGAACCGCCCGTACGTGTGGTACGCCACCAGGTATCCGACGAACGTGACGACGACCAGGAGCAGTGCGTCCACGAGGGTCTCCTCTTTCGCGAAGCGCGCCGGCGAGGGGGCGGCACTGCCCCGCCGCGTAGTCGAACGGCCGTACTATCGCGCGCCGCGGCGGCCTTCGCAAGGGATTCGTCCGCATCCCGCGCGGTGGGCCTCCCGGCCCACCGCGCAACGCACAACGGGCGCGGAGGGCAGTCCTGCGCACCGCGCACGCGCGTGTGCCGCCGTCGCCCAAGGTCCCGGTCATTCGCTTCGCTCATGGCCGGGCGTTTGCAGCATGCCGCCCGCACCGCCTCGCCGGGAAACGCCTCGCCATTCCGTCCGTTGACGCGTAGAATACCCGATCCCAAACGTGCACCTTGGTTAATGGAAGGAAACGCTCATGCAGTTGTCCCGATGGAGTACCAGGCTGGTCTCGGCGGCCCTGCTCAGCCTGTGCCTCCTGGCCCCCGCCTTGGCCGAGGTTCCGAAGAACGTCGTCCTCCTCATCGGCGACGGCATGGGGCCGGAGCAGGTCAAGGCCGCCAGCCTGTACGCCCACGGCAAGGAGGGTGCCCTGGCGATGGAGAAGCACTACGTCGGCACGATGACCACCCACTCCGCCAACCGGGGCGGGCCCAACAAGGGCGCCACCGATTCCGCCGCCGCCGGCACCGCCCTGGCCACCGGACACAAGACCGACAACGGCATCGTCTGCCAGACGCCCGACGGCAAGGATCTGACGACCGTTCTGGAAGTCCTCGCCAAGGCTGGCAAGCGGACCGGCCTCGTCACCACCGTCCCGATGACCCACGCCACGCCCGCCTGCTTCGGCGCCCACGCCAAGAAGCGGTCGCAGTACGGCAACATCGCGGAGGATTACTTCGAGCGGTCGCGGCCGAACGTCCTCTTCGGCGCCTACTACGACAAAGAGAAGGGCGTCACCCCCGACGAGGCCCGCAAGGCCGGCTATACCGTCGTCACGACCCGCGACGAACTCGAGGCGTTCGTCAAGCAGGCCGACTCCGGCGCGGACGTGCATGTCTCCGGCCAGTTCGCCAAGGGCCTTATCCCCTGGGAGCACACCGGCCCGCTGCCCGAGGAAGGCAAGGAAAAACGCAAGCACGCCGGCCCGAAGGGCGCGACCTTCGAGACCGTCCCGCACCTCTCCGAAATGGCCGACGCCGCCATCCGCCTCCTCGCCCCCGACCCCGATGGCTTCTTCCTGATGATCGAAGGCGGAACCATCGACTGGGCCGGGCACGATAACTGCATCGAGTGGAACGTGGCCGAGACCGTCGAGTTCGACAAGACCTGCCGCCTCGTCCTCGACTGGGCCAAAGCCCGCGACGACACCCTCGTCATCATCACCGCCGACCACGAGTGCGGCGGGCTGAAGGTCGTCCGCGGGCGCGGCAAGGGCAGGGTGCCCGAGGTCGCCTGGGGCAGCGGCGGCCACACCGACGTGCCGGTGCCCGTTTACGCCATCGGGCCGGGGGCGGAACGCCTCAAGGGCGAGATCGACAACGTCGACCTCTTCCCCGTGATGGCGGGCCGGGAACCCCTCGCCCCCGGCGAGGCCCCGTGAGTCGCACCGCCGGGGGCTTTCATCTTCGCCGCGGGACGCTATAATGACGGCCCGCCGAGGCCCGGAGGGGTCCGGCTGGCGCCAATCATCGAACCGATGCGAGCGCGGCGGGTTTCCGCAGCCGCTGCGCAAACCGGTCCGAACGCGGTGGGGGCGGAGACCCACCGCGCTTCGTCCCGTCTTCCGCCGCCGGAGGCACCATGACCCGCAAGCAGGCCCTCGCCCTTATTCCTATCGGTGCGGTCGTGGCGGCCGGCGTGATCGCCGTCCACGTATTCCTGCTGCCGACGCCGTCCGCTTCCTGGGCCGTCAACCGCCTCCTCCACCACGCGTGCGAGGCGGCGGCCGGCCTCGCGGCCGTGGGCGGCATCGCCTGGACCATGTGGCCGCGGCCCAAACCCCGCCGACGCGACGACCAACGCGACCAGGCCCGGCGGCGGGTCTTCGCGCTTGCCGGCTGCGTGATGGCGGCCGTCGCTCTGGCGGTCTTCGCCGAGGTCCGCCGCGACGCTGCCAGCCATGCCCGTCTCGCTGCCGCGCGGGAGGACCTGAACGCGGTCGGCGAGTCCCTCGACGCCTATGCCGCCGACCACGACGGCGCGCCGCCGGAGGAGATCGAGGCCCTCGTGCCGGACTATCTCGACCGCGAAGCGCTGTACTATCCGTACCGCCTCGGCCCGTCGGAGGCCGGTCCGCCCCCGGCCGATTCAGCCGCCGACGCCGCCGAGCCCACCTACGTCCTGGCCCCGCGGCGGCTTCGGCGGGACGGCAAGCCTCCCGCCGACCCCGTCCGGGCGTATCTCCGTCCGGGCCACGCCTGGGCCCCGCTGACGGTGGTGCTGGAGCGAGGCCGCGGCTGCCGCATCGTCGGCGAAGACCGCGTCGCGGGTTACGAGGCCCGCCGGGAAGAGGAGTTGTAGCCGGCGTCCCCACACGAGGGTGCCACGGTTTGCTTGTCAAACCGTGCGCCGAAATCGGGCAGCACCGATGGACAAGCCATCGGTGGCACCCGCTTGCTTTCGAGCCCGCCGCGTGCGTGTCCGGCGTAGCCCCAAAGGGCGAGGCCGGAAGCGGCGACTGCGCCCGCTCGACGACGGGAGTCCCGCCGGCGAGAAGCGCACCGCGCCACGCGTTCCCCCCACCGCACCGATCCCCCCGATTCCGACGGGCCCGCGAAGGAATCTCCGTTTTCCCCCCTTGAAAACGCTTGGCGGTTTGGTAAAATGCCCATGGATGGCGGCCGCAGGCGGCGCCGCGTCCCTTCCGCCCCGGCCCAAAACGGAGGCACCCGATGAACGCCAGACAGCGCGCCCGATACGAGGTCCGAGCCCAGGTCCTGAAGGCCCTGGCGCACCCGACGCGGCTCTTTATGGCCGAGGAACTCTCCCGCGGCGAGCGGTGCGTCTGCAATCTCACCGACATGGTCGGAGCCGACATGTCCACCGTCTCGAAACACTTGGCGGTGATGAAACGGGCGGGCATCGTCGCAGACGACAAGCGGGGCAGCCAGGTCTTCTACTCGCTGCGGATGCCGTGCGTGCTGGAGTTCCTGCGGTGCGCCGAGACGGTCGTCAAAGCCGACGCCCGTGAGCGGACGGCCGCGGCGCGGTAGCGCCGCCGTCCTCGGTAGCGCCGGGCCCCCCGCGATCCGGTAGGGTCGGCGCCTTTTGTTTCGGCCACAGGCTTGGCCGATTGGCCAAACGGCCATGAGTTAGCAGAGGCATTCACATGAGGGACTGGAAGAAACTCGCCGTCCTGGCCGCCGTGTTCCTGGCGGTGTACTTCCTGCCGTTGGGCAACCCGGAGGTTCGCCGGGCCCTCATCGAGGCGTTTCGGCT